>DGYFJ06201__coassemble_682_pt1 | contig 25982 bp, 24 predicted proteins | sample DGYFJ06201__metabat2_low_PE_015 | metagenome-assembled genome bin DGYFJ06201
GACCTCCGCCGTGACAGGGCGGCGCGCTAACCAACTGCGCCACAGGGCCTTGCTTCGTGCTGTGCTCTTCGCACGAGAAAGAACATTAGTAGACGCGATGCAGATAACGCAAATCGGACCCCCGCACCCGACATCAGCGCAGGTCGCACCCATTTTCTTCCGCCCGACCCCACTCAGCGAACACCGCACCACCGACCACCCGCCCCGGCACCTTCCTCAGCACCTGTCCCGGCACCTGTCCCGGCCCCGCAAAGCAGAAAGTCCCGGCCACCACGACTGTGGTGACCGGGACCTTCAATTCGCGTACCCCCTACGGGATTCGAACCCGCGCTGCCGGCGTGAAAGGCCGGTGTCCTAGGCCGCTAAACGAAGGGGGCGCCGCCACGTCCGGGGTCGCCGGTCCGCAGCGCGCTCTAGTCTAGGGCACCAACCGCCGGGCGACTAAACCACCCCGGGAAGCGACCGGTATCGTGTTCGATGCCCCTATAGCTCAGTTGGTAGAGCTACGGACTTTTAATCCGCAGGTCGCCGGTTCGAGCCCGGCTGGGGGCACCACACCGGCGCTCGAGTCGGGCCACACACCGGGCCCAACTCAGGCCTCACGCAGGCCCGCGCCCCGGCCCCACTCCCCCATCGGCCACGACGTCATTTTGGACGTGCCCGCCGATCGCTGGGACACTTTTGTCATGTCCGCTCCCACTGCACCTGCTGCCCCCGCCCTGCGCATCGGCCCGTACGAGCTCGCCTCGCCGGTCGTCCTGGCGCCGATGGCCGGGGTCACCAACGTCGCGTTCCGCACGCTGTGCCGCGAGTTGGAGATGGAGCAGCAGGGCACGGTCTCGGGGCTGTATGTCTGCGAGATGGTCACGGCCCGCGCCCTGGTGGAGCGCCAGCCGGCGACCCTGCACATGGCCTCGTTCGCTCCCGAGGAGTCGCCGCGGAGTCTGCAGCTGTACACGGTGGATGCCGAGTACACGTACCAGGCCGCCAAGATGATCGTGGACGAGGATCTCGCGGACCATATCGACATCAATTTCGGTTGCCCGGTCCCCAAGGTCACGCGTCGCGGCGGCGGGTCGGCGATCCCCTACAAGCGTCGACTGTTCCGCTCGATCGTGGCGGCCGCGGTCCGCGCGACCGAGGGCACGGACATCCCGGTCACGGTGAAGATGCGGGTGGGGATCGACGACGAGCACCACACCCATCTCGACGCCGGGCGGATCGCCGTGGAGGAGGGCGCCCAGGCGGTCGCCTTGCACGCCCGCACCGCCTCGCAGCGTTATTCGGGCGAGGCCGATTGGTCGCAGATCTCCCGCCTCGTCGAGCACGTCGGCGCCATCTCGGATGTGCCCGTCCTGGGCAACGGCGACATCTTCTCCGCCGATGATGCGGTGCGGATGGTCGAGCAGACCGGGTGCGCCGGAGTCGTCATCGGACGTGGCTGCCTGGGCCGACCGTGGCTGTTCTCCGAGCTCGCGGCCCGCCTGGCCGGCCGCGAGGCACCGACCCCGCCGACCCTCGGCGAAGTCTCGCGCATCATGTACCGCCACGGCGAGCTCCTGGCGCAGCATCACGGCGAGGACAAGGGGATGCGCGACATCCGCAAGCACGTCGCCTGGTACCTGCGGGGCTTCCCGGCGGGCTCCGACCGGCGCGTGGCACTGTCTGGCGTCCGGACGCTCGACGATTTCGCGGAGATGCTCTCGGAGCTGCCTGCGGACGAACCGTTCCCGGCCGACGGTTACGGTCCGCGCGGCCGTCAGGGCTCCCCCGGCAAGGTGCTGCTCCCGGAGGGCTGGTTGGACGATCCGGAGGACGACGCGGTGGCGCTCGAGGGCGCCGACGCCCAGAACTCGGGCGGCTGATACCCCAGCATCCCAGATATTAACCGCACGTTCACAGCCGCTCCGGAACGTGCGGTTGACATGCAGGTATGCTGGCAGAATGCGTCTAGTTTACTCCGAAGAACTTGCGGACCTCGCCACCTCGATGGCTGGCATGTGCTCGTTGGCGACGGACAACATGGAGTTGGCCACCCACGCGCTGCTCCAGACTGATCTGCCGTCCGCAGAGAAGGTCCTCGAGTCCAACTCGGAGATTGCACAGTTGGCGTCGGAGAACGAGGAGCGCGGCTTCGCGCTGCTGGCCCTGCAGGCACCGGTCGCCCGCGATCTGCGCCAGGTCGTCACGTCCATCCAGCTGGTCCAGGACCTCGTCCGCATGGGCACACTGGGCAGCCATGTCGCGAAGATCGTGCGTCGCCGCCACCCGGAGGCAGTCCTGCCCGAGCCGGTGAACGGGTACTTCGCCGAGATGGGCCGCGTCGCGGTGTCGTTGGGCCGTGCGGCCACGGAGGTGCTGCTCAACCGGGATGCGGACCAGGCGGCCACGCTGGCCGAGCAGGACGATGCGGTGGATGACCTCCGCCGCCACCTGTTCACGCTGCTGACCGTGCGGGAGTGGAAGTACGGAGTGGCGGCGGCGGTGGATGTCACCCTGCTGGCCCGTTACTACGAGCGTTTCGCCGACCATGCGGTCGAGGTCGCGCAGCGCGTGATCTTCCTGGCCACGGGTGAGTACCCCACTATCGGTGAGGACGATCCGGAACATCTGGCGGTCCCCAACTCAGAGTTGGTGCGCCGCTTCACCGAGACGGACAAGAACTTCGAGGAGCGCCGCGCCCGCCGCCTGGAGTCCGGAGGGAGCTTGTCGGCGAACGGAAAACTCACCGGCGGTGACGCCGGGGCTGCCGGCGGTGAAACCTCCGCAGGTGGTGACGGTTCTGGTGGGGACGACGACGACACCGGCACTGACCCCGCCTCCCCCAACCCCGCAGGCTGACCCCTCACACGGGCTTTCCGCTCACGCACCCTGAACCGCCCCGCTTCCTGGCCACCGAACCAGAGGCGGGGCGGTCTTTTTGTGCCCACTCCACGGCCCCACCGGCTCAGCCCACTCCACGGCCACACCGGCTCAGCCACCCAGGCACGAGAAAACCGCCCCGCGTCCGGCCTGTCGGGCCGGTCCGGTGCGGGGCGGTTCTCTGAGAAAGGGTGCCGCGTCGACGCTGGGGTCGATCAGCCGAAGCGGCCGGAGACGTAGTCCTCGGTCTGCTTGTTGTCCGGGTTGGAGAAGATCTTCTCGGTCGGGTTGACCTCGACCAGCTGGCCGGGCATGCCGGTCGCCTCAAGGGAGAAGAAGGCCGTCTGATCGGACACACGCGCGGCCTGCTGCATGTTGTGCGTGACGATCACGATGGTGAACTCGCTCTTGAGCTCAGCGATGAGGTCCTCCACCGCGAGCGTCGAGATCGGGTCGAGCGCGGAGCAGGGCTCGTCCATGAGGAGCACCTGCGGCTCGATCGCGATCGCGCGGGCGATGCACAGACGCTGCTGCTGACCACCGGAGAGGCCGCCGCCCGGCTTGTCAAGGCGGTCCTTGACCTCGTCCCAGAGGTTGGCGCCGCGCAGCGACTTCTCGGCCACCTCGTCGAGCTTCTTCTTGTTCTTGATGCCCTGGAGCCTCAGGCCGGCAACGACGTTCTCCTTGATGGACATCGTGGGGAACGGGTTGGGGCGCTGGAACACCATGCCGATGGTGCGGCGGACGGCAACCGGGTCGACCCGCTTGTCGTAGATGTCCACACCGTCGAGCTTGATGGAGCCGGTGGCGTACGCACCGGGGATCTCCTCGTGCATGCGGTTGAGCGAGCGCAGCACGGTGGACTTGCCACAGCCGGAGGGACCGATGAAGGCGGTCACCGAGCGCGGCGGCACATGGAGGTTGACGTCCTTCACGGCGTGGAAGTCGCCGTAGAAGATGTCGACGTTCTCAAGGTCGAGTCGCTTTGCCATTGTGGTGGTCCTTACTTGGTCTTGGGCGCGAGCGCCCGTGCTGCGAACGTGGCGAGAACGTTCGCCAGCGCGATGATGATGACGAGGGTGAGCGCGGCGCCCCAGATGCGGTACTGGCCGGCTTCGTTCGGGTTCGAGAGCTGGTTGTAGATGAGCAGCGGCAGCGACGCCATGTTGCCCTCGAGCAGGTTGTAGTTGAAGCTCGCGGTGTAGCCCACGAGGATCAGCACCGGGGCGGTCTCACCCATGATGCGGGCGAGCGCCAGGAAGATTCCGGAGATCATGCCGGACAGCGCGGTGGGGATCACGACGCTGACGATGGTTTTCCACCGGGGCACACCGAGCGCGTAGGACGCCTCACGCAGCTCGTCCGGGACCAGCTTGAGCATCTCCTCGGTGGAGCGCACGATCAGCGGCAGCATGAGCAGCACCAGGGCGAGGCTCACCGCGAAGGCGCTGAGGCTGAACTGGAGGAACGTCACCCACACGCCGAAGATGAAGATCGCCGCGACGACCGAGGGGACGCCGGCGAGGACGTCGACCATGAAGGTCGTGGGCTTGGCGAGCTTGGACTCGGGGTACTCCACCAGCATGATGCCGGCGGCGATGCCGAGCGGAATCGAGATGACTGCCGCGATGAGCGCCTGGACGAGCGAGCCGTAGATCGCGTGGCCCACACCGCCGGCCATGGAGGACGGGGAGACGAGGAAGAACGAGTTGGTCCACCACGTCGGGTTGATGATCGCGGGGAAGCCCGAGGCGATCACCTTGTACAGCAGCGCCACCAGCGGGATGACCGCGAGGACGAAGCAGAACCAGAAGATGCCGGTGGCGACCTTGTCCTTGGCCTTCCGGCTGCCGGAGATCGGCAGGAAGGTGTCTGCCGGCTTGGCCGGCTTCGTGAGGTCAGGAGTCGAAGTAGACATCAGCCGTTGACCTTTCCACCGGACACCGAGCGTGCGATGAGGTTGACGATGAAGGTGAGGATGAAGAGCACCAGGCCAGCGGCGATGTATGCACCGGTCGACATCGGGTTGTTGAACTCGGCGCTACCGGAGGCGATCTTCGAGGCGAAGGTGAAGCCGCCGTCGAACAGCGACAGCGTGCTGGGCGAGCTGGCCGCACGCAGGATGATGAGCACCGCCACCGTCTCGCCGAGGGCGCGGCCGAGCGCGAGCATCGAGCCCGCGATCATGCCGGACTTGGCGTACGGGAAGCAGGTCATGCGGATCTTCTCCCACTTGGTGGCGCCCAGTGCGAGGGCGGCCTCCTGGTGCAGGGCGGGAGTCTGGCGAATGGTCTCGCGCGACATCGAGGTGATGATCGGCAGGATCATGATCGCGAGCACGACACCGGCGGTGAAGATCGTGCCGCCACCGGCGATGGAGACGTTGCCCTCGCTGAAGAGGAAGATCCAGCCGAGGTTGCTGTTGAGCCACTCGGCGAACGGCACCATCCACGGGCCGAGGACGATCAGGCCCCACATGCCGTAGATGATCGAGGGCACGGCGGCCAGCAGGTCGATGACCGCGGACAGCGCCCGGGACAGTTTCGCCGGCGCGTACTGCACGAGGAAGGTCGCGATTCCGATGGCGACCGGCACTGCGAGCAGCAGGGCGAAGATCGAGCTCAGCACCGTGACCTTGAGCAGGTCGAGGATGCCGAAGCGCAGGTTCTCCGGGTCGGTGGTGTTCCACTCGGAGGAGGTGAAGAAGTTGATCTGGTCCGCCATCACCGACGGAACAGACTGGGCCACCAGGACGATTCCGATCATCCCGATGAGTGCCACGATGACAGCACCCGCGGCGACGGTCACGCCGCGGAAGATCGCGTCCTTCTGCTGGGAGGACTTGGCATCCAGGAGGGAGGCGCCACCTGCTGCGTCCGAGTCCTGTGCGGGACCAGAGCCGGAGGAGGTCGCGCCAGTTGTGGCGGCGTTCTTGTCGGCGTCGCGGTCGACGGATTCGTGAACTGTCATGAGACCTTCAGTCGCTCGGGAGAAAAGCGGTAATTCGGGGGGTGGAGCCGTGGATCAGGCAGTGAATCTGATCCGACGTCGGGCCCGCCCCGCATGCGGGGCGGGCCCGACGACCACTGATCAGGTGATCAGGAGATGGCGTCGATCGCGTCGAGCAGCTTGCCACGGAAGGCGTCGGGGACCGGGATGTAGCCCTCGGCCTCGAGCTCGCCCTGGACGTCCTCGGCAACGGCGACGTTCAGGAAGGACTTGACGGCCTCAGCGGTCTCGGCGTCCGGGTACTTCGAGCAGACGATCTCGTAGGTCGGCATGATGACCGGGTACGCGCCCGCCGTCTCGGGGACGTAGAACGACGAGGTGTCGATAACCAGGTCGTGCGAGTCCGAGTTCTTGAGCTTGGCCGAGTCAATGGTGGTGCCGGCGGTCTCGGCGTTGAGCTCGACGCCCGCCTCGTCGGCCGGGGTGATGACCTTGACCATGCCGAGGTTCTGGCTCTTGGCGTAGGACCACTCGGTGTAGGTGATGGTGCCGGGGGTCTGGGCGACGGCGGCGGAGACGCCCTCGTTGCCCTTCGCGCCCTCACCGACGCCACCGTTGAAGGTCTTGCCGGCCTCGAGGCCCCAGGCGTCGCCACCGGCGGCCTCAAGGTACTTCTGGAAGTTGTCGGTGGTGCCCGACTCGTCCGAACGGAAGATCACGGTGATCTCCTGGTCCGGAAGCTCGACGCCCTCGTTCTCGGCGGCGATCTCGGGGGCGTTCCAGTTGGTGATGTCGCCCTTGAAGATGGAGGCGAGGGTCTCACCGGAGAGGGCAACCTCGACACCGTCGAGGTTGTAGGCGATCGCGATGGGACCGAAGACGGCCGGGAGGTTCCAGGCGGGGCTCTCACAGCGAACCTCGGCCTCGGCGTACTCGGCGTCCTTGAGCGGGGAGTCGGAGCCACCGAAGTCGGTCTGGCCGCCGATGAACTCCTTGACGCCGGCGCCGGAGCCGTTGGAGTTGTAGTCGAGGGTGTGGCCATCACAGCTCATGGCGTACGAGTTGGCGAAGATCGTCATCGCGTTGTTCTGCGACGAGGCGCCGGACGCGTTGAGGCTCTCCTTGCCACCGCACTCGGCACCGGAGACGGCCTGGGCGGCCGTGTCGTCGCCGCCGGCGTTGTTGTCAGAGCAGGCCGCGAGACCGATGGTCGTGATGGTGGCAAGCCCGAGAAGGGCGCCGGTGCGCTTGAAGTCCACAGATTCTCCTTGGTTCGTCCGGCGGATTCCCACCGGGCTATCGCTTGGCGACTGCGTCGCGTGTTCGGGCCGGGCGAACGCCCCGACGGAGTCAGAACCTAAGGCTCAGACGTGAACAGTCCCGCGAGGAAAGGTGAACTTGAGATGAACTGCCAGCATGGAGGCCGTTCACCTAACCCCAGCCGATCCGACAGGACTACCCCCACCTGGGGTTTCCCTGAGAAAACCCGTCGTGCTCTCAGCAAAAATCAACGGGAGGTATAGGTCACATCAACGTGTTCGACGACGAATCCGAGCTTTTCGTAGGTCCGGATGGCCGGGTGGTTGTCGCCCTCGACGTAGAGGACCACGGACTCGGCATCGGCCGTTCCCTCCAGATGCTCGACGCCGATTCCGGTGAGCACGCCACCCAGTCCGCGCCCCTGATCCGCGGGGTCGACCGCCACCACGTACACCTCGCCCTCGACGGGCTCGCCGGGCTCGGCCACGGTCTTGGTCCAGTGGAATCCGGCCAGCCGCGGCCCGCGGTCACCCGAGGTGTCGACGGCGAGGAACACCGCGCCCGTGTCGACCCAGTCCACGGCCAGCCGGTCGTCGAGCATGTCGCGGCTCCATCCGCCCTGCTCCGGGTGCCAGTGGAAGGCCGCGTTGTTGACGCGCAGGAACTCGGCGCGAGCATCCAGGCCCGGCCACCGCGTACCCCCCTCGGAGGCCGCCTCGGCGAGCGTGCCGAGCTCGATGCCCGCCACCGGCGTGCGCTCCGGCAGTGCCGGGCCGTAGGCACCGCGACGACGCATCTTGAGCAGTTCCCGATTGCGGATGAGCCCGAGCTTCTCGGCAAGCTCCGTGGCCGCGGGCAGGGCGCCGTGGGCCCAGATCGAGACGGCGGGCTCGCGCTCGATGACCGCGCGCACGAGACCGGCCCCGATCCCCTGCCGCCGGTGATCGGGGTGGACCACGAGTTCGGCGGTGGCGTCGCGGCCGGTGCCGTCGATCTGCGCGTACCCGATGAGCTGGCCGCCGGAGCCGTCCTCCCCCAGGTCGTCCACGCCCGCGCCGGCGCCGGCCCACGCCACGAGATGCCGCACGCCCCCGGCCGCGCCTCCGCTTCCGGCCTCGCCGCCGCTCCCGGCCGCGTCCGAAGCCGCGTCCGAGAAGTCGGCATCCCCGTACAGCGCCCGCAGCGGCTGCTCGCCGAGCGGGGCCACACCGTCGATCTCCTCGGCCGCCCGCGCCACGGCCTCGATCCGTCCGGCGTCCAATTGAGCCTGTGCCGTGTCGACGATCATGCGTCCCCTCCGCCTTCCCTGGGATCCGTGGGCCGGACCGCTTTGTATCCGACGTTACGGACAGTTCCGATGAGGGACTCGTGATCGGGACCGAGTTTGGCGCGAAGTCGCCGAACGTGCACGTCGACGGTGCGGGTGCCGCCGAAGAAGTCGTAGCCCCACACCTCCTGCAGGAGCTGGGCGCGGGTGAAGACGCGGCCGGGATGCTGGCACAGGTACTTGAGGAGTTCGAACTCCTTGTAGGTCAGGTCCAGCGGCCGACCTTTGACACGGGCGACGTAGGTTTCCTCGTCGATCACCAGCTCACCGACGGTGACCAGGCCGGTGCCGTCGTCCTCGGGCGAGGCGTGCCGGGCGGCCGCGAGACGGAATCGGGCGTCGACCTCCGCCGGTCCGGTGGTGGGCAGGAGGATGTCGTCGAGGCCCCAGTCACCGCTCACCGCGATCAGGCCGCCCTCGGTGACGACGGCGACCACCGCCGCCTCGACCGTCCCCACGAGCAGCCGGCACAGGCTCCGTGAGGCCGCCAGGTCGGTCCGGGCGTCCACCATCACCAGCGCCACGCCGTCCAACTCGCCGACCGATGACGCCTGCGGCGGCAGCACGCTCACCGTGTGCGGCAGCAGCGGCAGCGCCGGCACGACGTCCCCGGGGTCTGCTTCCACGCTGAGGAGCACTACGTCCATGTCGTTTCCTCTCTGCGTGGGGAACGGGACGATAATACCGAGTGACACCCCCGTTCCAGGGACTGGAGTAGACCTGAATCCCATGAAGATCCCTCGCATAGCGGTCGCGGCACTGGCCGTCGTGGCGGTGTTGGCCGGTGGCGCCTACACGGTGGACGCGGTGTCGGCGTCGCGCGTGGAGGCAGAGATCTCCGCGCGTATCGCCCCCGAAATGCCGGGCGCGGCGCCGCCATCGGTGATGACCGGCGGGCCTTTCACGCGCTGGTCGGAGCCGGGCACGCTGTCATCGGTGTCGATCCGCGCCGAGCGGGTCGCGCGCCCGGGCGTGGCGCCTGTCGCCGTCGAGGCCGAGGCCACCGACCTCGTGGCCACCGACCTCGCGGACACCGGCCTGAGCGCACAGTCGGTTGTGGTCTCCGTGCAGATGATCGGCGATTCCCTCGCGCAGGCCCTGGACATGCGCGACGTGCTGATCGAGGCCGCCGACGATCACAGTCTCGCCGGGGGAACCGAACACCGGGCACGGGTCACCGGAACGGTCCTCGAGTCGGGCGAACGGGTCTCGGCGATCGTCGACCTCGTCGTCGACCCCTCCGGCGCCCACCTGGTCCCCGTGGCCGCGGCGACCGGACCCGGCGGGGTTCCCGACCAGGACCCCGAGCTCGCGCTGCGCGCCACCGCACTGACCTTCGCCCCCGACCTCCTCCCCCTGGGCGTGCCGGTCGAGAGCCTGACGATCAAGGGCGGCACCCTCACCGCCTCGGGCACCGGGGGCCCGGGCACCCCGCCGCTCGACGGGCTCCTGCGCGATGACCACTAGACTCGCCGGTATGAGTCGCGAGAACGTTCTGGTCAGCACCAGCTGGGCCTCCTCGCGCCTGGCCGACGACTCGGTGGTCTTCCTCGAGGTCGACGAGGACGTGACGGCCTACCACACCGACGGACATATCCCCGGCGCCGTCGCACTGAACTGGCGGACCGACCTGCAGCAGGAGTTCGTCCGCGACCTGGTCGACCGCGAACGCTTCGGCGAATTGATGTCCGAGCGCGGCATCTCCCGCGACCACACGATCGTGGTCTACGGCGGCAATCACAACTGGTTCGCCGCGTACGCCTACTGGTACCTGCGGCTCTACGGCCACGCCGACGTGCGACTCCTCGACGGCGGGCGCATGAAGTGGGAGCGCGAGGGCCTGCCGATGGAGACCGAGCTGCCCGACCGCCCGCGGACCGAGTACGTGGCCGACGAGCAGGACCTGTCGATCCGCGCCTTTCGCGAGGACGTCCTGGCCGGACTCGGCTCCGACGCGCTCGTGGACGTCCGGTCGGTCGACGAGTTCACCGGCCGGCTCTCCGCGCCCGCCGGCCTGCCCCAGGAGGGCGGGCGCCAGCGCGGGCACATCCCCGGCGCCGTTTCCGTGCCGTGGAACCGGGCCGTCACGCGCGACGGCACCTTCCGACCCGACGACGAGCTGCGCCGCATCTACGCCGACCTCATCGACGACCCGGACCGCCGCGTGGTGGCTTACTGCCGCATCGGCGAGCGGTCCAGCCACACGTGGTTCGTACTGCACGAGTTGCTGGGGCAGTCGCATGTCGTCAACTACGACGGCAGCTGGGTCGAGTACGGCTCGTTGATCGGCGTCCCGGTCGAGCGGTAGACCCCGCGTGAGTCGCCGGCGGACTAAGCTCGACGGCATGTCTTTCCTGTCCAGGTCACTCGGTTTGGCCGGGCGTGCGGCCATTGTCGCCGTCGGCGCCTCGGTCGCCTCCACCGTCCTCGTGGGAATCGATCAGCGGCGGGGCACCTCCCCCGCGATTCCCGATCACCCCGGGCCGTACTCCCCCGAGGAGCGCGAGGAAGCGGTGCGGACGTACATCACCGCACTGACCCTGCCGGCCGCCGCGTTCCGCGTCCCGTTCGCCGATGACTGCGTGCGCCGCGAGAACGGCCTCCGCACCGGCTTCGGCGCCACCCAGCTGCGGTGGGATCTCCACCTGCACCTGCAGTACTCGACGATCCGCGAGATCCGGGACATCGAGATCACCGTCGACCCCCCGGGCCGCGAGGGGATCGTGCACGCCGAGTTCACCATCGTGACCGTGGTGGGACTGACCGCCCGGGTGCGCGAGGACTTCACCGTGCCCGCCGAGGACTGCCTCATCCACGAGATCAACGCCAAGATCTCGCTGAGCTGACCACCCGGCGGCGGCTATCGGCCACCCCGGCCCTATCCGGCGGGGGTCTGGATGCCACCCCGGCACGATCTGTCGGGGCTCGGGGTTAAGATGTTGCCCATGGCGCTCTTCTTCACGATCCTCCTTGTCCTCTGTACGTTGCTGATCACCTGGGCAGCGATCTACATCATCTACCGCACGGTCACCGACGAGTCCTGAGGCACAGCGGTATGACTGACGCCGAGAACCCGGCCCCGTCCGCCCCTGAGCCGTCCAACGCCGATTCGTCGGCCGCCGATTCGTCCGCGTCCGGCAACCAGGCCGATGCGCCGCAGGTCGTGCCCGGTTCCGGGAACGCCGCCGTCGACGCCGCCGTGCACCGGTCCGAGCAGACCGCCGGACGCAACGTCACGCCGTTCTCCGAACTGCCGATCGCCGAGGAAACGGCCAACCTGCGCTTCGGCCCGGACCTCCACCCCGGCCTGCTGGCACTGCTCCCCCTCGTCGGGGTCTGGGAAGGCGAAGGCGAGGCCGACACCGAGGACCGCGGACAGCACCGCTTCGGACAGCAGCTCATCGTCTCGCACGACGGCGAGAACTACCTGTCCTGGAGCTCCCGCGCCTGGACCTTCGACTCCGGCGGCGCCGTCGACGCGGCCGCATACCGCGAGTCGGGCTTCTGGCGGATCTCCGAGGACGACCAGATCGAGTTCATGGTCACCCACGCCTCCGGCGTCATCGAGATGTACTACGGCAAGCCCCTGACCCAGTCAGCGTGGGAGATGGAGACCGACGTGGTCATGTCCTCCCCCACCGGCCCGCGGATGGGCGCCGCCAAGCGCATCTACGGCATCGTCGAGGGCGGCGACCTGGGATGGGTCGAAGAGCGCGTCCATCCCGAGAAGGGCCTCGTCCCACGCCTGTCCGCACGGCTGCACCGCGTCGCCGGCTGACGGCTGACGGCTGACGGCTGACGGCCCGGGATTAGCGGCCCTACACCTGACACACCGGCCACCCGCCGAACCTGGCGGGTGGCCGGTGTGCGTGTATCCGCTGCCGTTGTCGTCGTCGTAAAATTGGGCGTGAACTGGGGCTTCTCCTAGCCCGTCAGGCCCTACCCACGGCCCGATCCACCAACGTCGCCACATCGATCGACGGCTCCGCCGTGGGCAGCGTGACCTCGTCGATGCGCCGCACCCGCGCCGCCAACGTCACCGACGACACCAACCACACCGCGTCCGCCACGAGCAGATCGGCGACCAACAGCCGCTCGCGCCGGACCGTGATCCCCTCCCTCTCGGCGACCTCGGCCATCGCGCCCAGCGTCGTGCCCTCGAGGATTCCGACCTCCCCCGGCGGACTGATCAGCTCACCGTCGCGCAGGATCACCACGGTCGAGCGTGGCCCCTCGAGGACCTCGCCGTCGGAGGACAGGTAGACGACATCGTCGAACCCGCGGGCCGTCGCGTACCGCAGAGCCGCCATGTTGGCCGCGTACGACAGCGTCTTGGACCCGAGCAGCATCCACGGGGCGCTCTCACCAAAATCGGAGGCGAAACCGCGGTTGAGCACGGTGACCCCGATCCCCTCCGCGCGCGCCCGACGCGCCTGCGGCCCCACCGGCGCGACGGTGATGTAGGCGGTGACGCCGCCGCCACGCTCCGGACCGCGCGAGAGCACCAGCCGCAACATCCCCTCCGCCGCCGCGCCCCACTCGCGCGCCGCCAACGTGATCCCGGCGAGCCACTCATCGTCCGAAGGTCCTTCGAGTTCCAGCGCGGCCGACGACCGCCGCAGCCTGGCGAGATGCCGCTCCGGCTTGGCGACCTTCCCCCCGACGACCAGGAGGGTCTCGAAACAGCCGTCACCGCGCACCGCCGCCAGATCGTCAGCGAGCAGGAGCGGCTGATCCGCCGGATGGACGCGGGGGCGACGCCCCTCCGGCCCCCCGGCCACCAGAACGACCACCCGACGCGTGTCCGGCCGATCCACAGTGCTGTCCGTTGCAGTGCCCATGACGGCAACATTACGGCGAGGTCCGTAGACTCGCGATTGTGAACGACCCTGCTGTGCCCGACCGGATCGAGAGCGACTACCGGAGCCCCATTCTGGACCGAGCCGGGGCGGTGGATGCGGACAGCACCTCGCCCGACGCCGGAGTCCCCCTCCACTACGGAGATCCATTCGGTGAGCAGCGGGCCGCCACGTCGGGAACCGTGATCATCGACCGGTCCCACCGCGACGTCCTCACCATCGGCGGCGGCGAGCGGCTCACCTGGCTCGAGGGATTCGTCTCGCAGCACGTGTCCGAGCTCCGCGACGGCGAGGGCGCCGAAACCCTGGTCCTGGACGCCAACGGGCGCGTCGAGCACCACGCGATCCTCTCCGATGTCGACGGCACCGTGGTGGTCGACACCGAGCGCGGCCGCGGCGCCCCCCTGCTGCAGTTCCTCACCAAGATGGTGTTCTGGGCCGACGCCGCGCCCGCCGAGGCCGATCTCGCCGTGCTGACGCTCACGGGTGCCTCCGTGCCGGACGCTCTCACCGCGCCGGACGGCACCGAGGTCGCGCTGCCCACCGGTGACTACGGGAGCGTGGCCCTGCCCGGCGGCGGCATCGCCCGCCGGACGCCATGGCCGCTCGACGGGGCAATCGACCTGGTGGTCCCCCGAACGGGGCTGGCCGACTGGTTCGACGCCGCGGTGGCCTCCGGGGCCCGGCCCGCCGGCTCGTGGACCTTCGAGGCGCTGCGCGCCGCGGCCACGCTCCCGCTGCGCGGCCGGATCGGCGTGGACACCGACGAGAAGACCATCCCGCACGAGGTGAGCAGCTGGATCGGTGCGGTCGCCGAGCAGGGTGCCGTCCACCTCGACAAGGGCTGCTACCGCGGCCAGGAAACCGTCTCCCGAGTGCACAACCTCGGCCGCTCACCGCGCGTGCTCGTCCGGCTGCAGCTGGACGGCTCCGTCGGTGATGACTCCGTGGTGACCGGTGCGGAGGTCCGCGCCGGTGGCCGCCCCGTCGGCCGCGTCGGCACCGTGGTCCACCACCACGAGGACGGACCCGTCGCCCTGGCGCTGCTCAAGCGGGCCGTCTCCCCCGACGCGGAACTGGAGATCGAGGGCGTGGCCGCCTCCATCGATCCCGATACCGTCGCCCAGGACTCCGGACCGCAGGCCGGCCGCGAAGCGGTGAAGCGACTGCGAGGACAGGCGTAGGCAGACCCCGTGGGCCTGGCGGGCTGAGCGGGCTGAGCGGGCCCGGCAGGCTGAGCGGGCCGGGTGGGAAAATTCTTGCCTCGGCTGACCCTGGTCACAGGGGTGTGCGACAACGATTTTCGCGAGCCCCGCGACACCCGGGCGGACATTCCGCGCCGGGCACGCTATCCTGTGCTCAGGCAGATACTCACACTTGCAATGGGCACCCCCGAGGTGGCCCAGCACCGTTTCCGAGGGGGTCAGGTCAATGGGCCGAGGCCGCGCGAAGGCGAAGCAGACCAAGGTCGCTCGCGAACTGAAGTACAACACTCCGCAGACGGACCTTGAACGTCTTCAGCAGGAGTTGTCTGGTGGACGCACGTCCACCAGCGTCGAGGAGGACGACGACCCATACGGGTCCTGGTCCGACGACGACTCCAGATACTGATCGCACACTCGACTGCGACGAGGGCCGGGCATCACGTGCAGTGATGCCCGGCCCCTCTTCGTGCGGTTGAGCGCCTACTTCTGACGCCCCGCTCTGCGCGCCAGGGGGCACGCCGCCGAGCACGCCGTCGGGGTACGCCGCCGGGGCACGCCGCCGGGGCGAGCAGCCAAAGACCGCGGCCCGGCCTGGCACGAGAAGTTCGTGCCGAGCCGGGCCGTGACAGGCCCCTAGTGGGGCCGTTGCGGGTCAGAAGCGGGCGTGGGAGCCCTCGAGGATGACGCGGGGAGCGTCGGCGTCCTCGCCGGACTTCTCCACGTGGCCGATCACCCAGTTGTCCACGTGGCGGGCCGTCAGCACCGCCTGCGCGCGGTCGACGTCCTCGGCGGGCAGGACCGCGACCATGCCGACGCCCATGTTGAAGGTGCGCTCCATCTCTGCCTGCTCGACGCGGCCGTGGTGGGCGATGGTGCCGAACACGGCCGGCACCGCCCAGCGGCCGCGATCCAGACGGGCGACGAGGCCACGCGGCATGACGCGGGCCAGGTTCTCCGCCAGGCCACCGCCGGTGACGTGGCTGAACACCCGCACGTCGGTCTCCGCGATGAGGCTGAGGCAGTCGAGCGCGTAGATGCGGGTCGGCTCGAGGAGCTCCTCGCCGAGCGTGCGACCGAACTCCTCGACGTGACCCTCCAGCGGCAGCCGGGCGAGGTCGAGCAGGACGTGGCGGGCCAGCGAGTAGCCGTTCGAGTGCAGGCCGGACGAGGCCATACCGAGGATGACGTCGCCGGGCTTGACGTTCTCGGCCGACAGGACCTCGTCGGACTCCACGATGCCGACGCCGGTGCCCGAGATGTCGTACTCCCCCGGCGCCATGAGGCCCGGGTGCTCCGCGGTCTCGCCCCCGAGCAGCGCGCAGCCGGCACGGACGCAGCCCTCGGCGATGCCCTCGACGATGCTCGCCACGTGCTCGGGAACGACCTTGCCGATCGCGATGTAGTCCTGCATGAACAGGGGCTCGGCGCCGCAGACCACCAGGTCGTCGACGATCATCGCCACGAGATCGATGCCGACCGTGTTGTGGACGTCCATCGCCTGGGCGACCGCGATCTTGGTCCCGACGCCGTCCGTGGACGAGGCCAGCAGCGGCTGACGGTAGGTGTTCTTCAGCGAGAACAGTCCGGCGAAGCCGCCGAGACCACCCATCACCTCCGGTCGGGTCGCCCGCTTGGCGTGGGGAGCGAACAGCTCGACGGCACGCTCACCGGCGTCGATGTCGACACCGGCGGCGGCGTACGACGCGCCGGACGGGAGGTGAGAGTTGTCGGTCATGGGTTTCTCCTCGTGGGCCCCTACTCGGGTGCCCGGTCAGGGACGGCAGACAGCGTCCACGTCAGGTGCGGCGGACGACGCCAACGCTGTCGTTCGGGGCCTGGTTCAGGGCATTCCGGGCATTCCGGGAATCGGTGGTCGGTGCTCCGACGGGCGGAGGGGTGGAACTGGCCGGCGCGGCATCGGCGGGGCCGACAGCCAACGAGGGTCCCTCGGGCTCCTCGTCGACCTCAGCGGCGAGCGCGCGCACGGCCGCACTCATGGGCGAGTCGTCCGGCAGCGCGATCGGGTAGTGGCCATCGAAACAGGCCGCGCACAACTCATTGCGAGCCTGGCCGCTGGCCTCGATCATCCCGTCCACCGAGACGTACCCCAGGCTGTCGGCACCGATCGCGCGACGGACGCCCTCGAGCATGCCGTCGGTCGCGTCGACCCCGTTGGCGATGAGCTCGGCGGGGCTGGCGAAGTCGATCCCGTAGAAGCATGGCCAGCGCACCGGCGGGGACGCGATCCGCACGTGCACCTCGGCCGCGCCCGCCTCGCGGAGCATCCGGATCAGCGCACGCTGCGTGTTGCCGCGGACGATCGAGTCGTCCACCACCACGAGCTTGCGTCCGCGGATCACCTCACGCAGCGGGTTGAGCTTGAGCCGGATCCCCAGCTGACGGATGGTCTGGGAGGGCTGGATGAATGTCCGGCCGACGTAGGCGTTCTTGGTCAGGCCCTGGGCGAACGGGATGCCCGAGCCCTGCGCATATCCGACCGCGGCCGGCGTGCCCGACTCGGGCACCGGGATCACCAGATCGCCGTCGACCGGATGCTCCTGCGCCAGACGCCGCCCGATCTCGACCCGGGCCGAGTTGACCGACTGCTGGTTGATCACCGAGTCGGGACGGGCCAGGTAGACGTACTCGAACACGCAGGTCTTGGGCGTGGCCTCGGCGAACCGCCGCGACCGGACGCCGTCGCCGTCGATCGCGATGAGTTCACCGGGCTCGATGTCCCGCACGAACGCAGCGCCCACGATGTCCAGCGCGGACGTCTCCGACGCGACAACCCAGCCGCGCTCCAGCCGGCCGAGGACCAGCGGCCGGACGCCGTGCGGATCGCGGGCGGCGTACAGCGTGTGCTCATCGCTGAAAGCCAGGCAGTAGGCGCCACGCAGGTGGGGCAGCAGTCTGGCCGCCGCCTCCTCGAGGCCGTCCTCGCTCGCCTCGTGCGCCAACAGGGTGGTGACGATGTCCGAATCGGAATGCGAGCTCTCCTCCGAGTACCCCTGGATGCCCAGTGAAGCGGCGTGGCGCTTGAGCTCCATGGTGTTCACGAGGTTGCCGTTGTGGCCGAGGACCACCGAGCCACCGTCGACCGTCGGGCGGAACATCGGCTGGGCGTTGTCCCAGGTGGCCGCGCCGGTCGTGGAATAGCGGCAGTGCCCCACCGCGATGTGGCCGTGCATCGAATCGAGCGTCTTCTCGTCGAAGACCTGACTGACGAGGCCGAGATCCTTGTAGACCAGCACCTGCTCGCCGTCGGCCACCGCGATTCCCGCGGCCTCCTGGCCACGGTGCTGCAGCGCGTACAGGCCGTAGTAGGTGAGCTTGGCGACGTCCTCACCCGGCGCCCACACACCGAAGACGCCGCACTCCTCGACCGGACCGATGCGCTCGGTGTCGATCGGCAGACCTGTCGGACCGGGCGCCGACGGGTCGGGAAGACCCAGCCCCACGGCGGCGCTACGGCCACCGGTGCGGCGGAGTGATCCGGTCGGTGCCGGACGTGACGACAAACTCTCCACCAGCTGGCGCTCCCTCAAGGCTTCAGGGCAGTCCGCACGGACGCCCCCTCGGCGGTACCGCCCAAGTCTACGTACACATGCCCCCTTCACCCCAAGTCCCCGGGGTAGCCCGCCCCTCGGCAGTCACGGCACACGCACCACCGGCAGGCCCGCCGCCACCTCGGACACCCGCGTCCCCGAGGCCCGCACCTGGCCCGAGTCCACCGCCGCCTCCCAGGACACGCGGCCGGTCGCCAGCAGAAGCCACGTCCGCGGATCGGTCTCCACCACGTTCGGCGGAGTACCGCGGGTGTGCCGGGGCCCCTCCACACACTGGGCCGCGGCGAACGGGGGCACACGCAGCTCCACCGCATGCCCGGGCAACTCCTGGGCCAGAAGTCCGACCGTGCCGCGCACCGCAGCAGCAATGGCCGACCTTCCGGGCTTGGAGGCCTGTCCGTCCCCCGGGCCGGTGCCGGCGGTGGCGCCGGGGCGGGTGTCGTCGTCGTTGTCGTCGTCAAGCCAGGGGGCAACCACCTCGACGGCCGCGCGCACCTGCGCCGCGTCGGGGACCCGGCTCACGTCCGGGCCCCGTTCCCGGATGCGTTGCGGGACGCGTTCCGGGCGGCGCGGCGACGCTCCCGCCGGTCCAGCGCGGTGCGGCGACTCCACGTCCGGGAGGTCTCACTGGTCAGAAGCAGCATGATGAGCACGTTAACCGCCAGGACCGGGTACCCGCCCAGGAAGGTGTCGGGCTCGGCGTCGGTGGTCAGGCGCCCGTACTCGGTCGAGACGGTACTGAGCACCGACATCGCGAGCAGCCACACGCGCGGCCGCCCGTACCCCCGATAGGTGAGCAACGCCAGCACCCCCATCGCGCCGTAGATCGCGCCGATGAACACCGCCAGCGCGATCATCGCCGGCACGACCTCGGACGGCTCGAGCCCCGCGAACTCGTCCAGATCCACCCCGTCGACCAGGTCCCGCACCGCGAACACCAGCAGCACCAGCACCGAGATCCCTACCAGCGCGCACGCGGCGGTGATGGCGAGCGGACGCGGTAGGTGGCCGGGGTCGGGTGCGACGTCGTCGGCGGGACGATCGCCGTCCCCGGAGGCGACGCCGCCCTCGGTCTGCGGATCGTCATACCCGCGCGCGGCGCGCACCACCCCGAACGGCAGCTCCGCCGCCGGGACCTCGGGCACCGCGACTGCGTCCAGGTCGATGACCGGCATGTCGCCGTCCGTGTGGATCGCGTCCCCGCCGCCGTTGCGGTGGTGATAGCCGGTGGAGAAATTCTCCAGCACCCGCACCTGCGAGGCGGGCACGTTGTAGAGGATGGAGTCGACGATGTAGTCGCGCTCCACGTCGATATCCGCGTCGATCTTGTGCGTGACCTGCAGCGTGAACAGCGACAGCCCCACCGAGCGGTCGTAGGTTCCCGCGCCGAGCCACTGGACCCGGTGCCCGCCCGGCAACAGCCAGCCGTCGGGGCAGCGCCAGAACCGGACATGATGCCGCTGGGCCGCGTTGCCCTCGACCTCCTGCTGATACGCCAGGCACTGCTTCCGCCCGAACAGCCGCAGCGGACTCACCGGCGCCGCCGGATAGGACCTGCGGAACACCGACGAGACGATGATCCCCCACGAGGAACGCGCCGTGATGTCATCGGCCAACACCCAGCCGCACGCCGTCATGGCCTCGTGGATCTGGCGGGCCGTGCCGTCGACCGCCAGGTTCACCGGGTCGCCCAGCAGCCCGTCGGAGGTCCTGGTCCGCGCGATGAAATAGCCCGGCACGTACACCCGCGCGAGCAACGACTGCAGCCGCGGCAACACCAGATAGGCCACCAGCAGCCAGAACGGCACGAGCAGCGTCACCGACCACCACGTGCGGTGCCACGCATCATCCATGAGCCGCACCGCCAACCACACCGCCGAGACCGTCGCCACGACGAAGAACGCCGTGTCCACCACCTGGCCGGGCAGTGGACGCCGGACCGCGTCGTCACGGACCTTCGACGGCAGGCGGGCGTAGACGGGCGGCGAGGTGGGGCGGGCCCTGGTGTCGTAGCGGGCGCCGGTGTCGTGGGAAGCGCCGGCAGGCACGTCGCGGCGCCCGGGCCGCGCGCGCTCGCTGGTGGACATGACCCGACGATAGTCCCCGGTCCGCCCCCTCGACCCACTGTTGCCCTGCGAGAATGTCACCGTGTCCCCGTCCGATCCCTCCGCCTCCTCCGCCGCCCCGGGGCCGACCCCCGCCAGCAGCCTGTCCGCCCACGAAGATCACCTCCGGGCGCTCGGGCTGCCGATGATGCTCGCCCCCGCCACCCGGCTCCGCGAGCTACTGCCCCGCAGCGCCGGGTTCGCGGCCGGGCTCGCCCTCCTCGGGGTCGCGTTGGCCGCGCTCGACCGGTCCAACGATCTGGCGATCGAGGTCATGGACCGGTACGACCTGACGGACGTAGAGGCGGGCGGGGCGGGCGCGGACCTTCCGGACGACGACACCTTCTGGGCCGAACTGGCCGACGCGGCGGAGCCGATCATCGAACTCCTCGCTCTATCGATTGCCCTCGCGGTGGTCGCTCCCCTCCTGGGATGGGTCGTGGCGAAGATCGCGAGAAACGTCTCCCGGGGAGCCGCCACCGCCCTTGGGCTCGGATCGATGCTCGCCCTCGTCGTCGTCCCCGTACTGACCTTCACCTCCGACAACGGTCCCGACCTTGCCGACACCCTCCTCGCGGCGGCGCTGGTCCTGGTCGGGACCTACCTGGGCGCCGGATCGCTGCTGCGGTGGTCCGCGCGGCGGGTGAGGCTCGAGCTCGGCACGATGGGGCCGATGGTGGCGCGCGTGCTGCCGCTGGTGATGCTCGCGGTGCTGTTCCTGTTCTTCAGCGTCGAGCTGTGGCAGGTGATGGTGGCGCTGTCGTGGCCGCGGACGTTCGCCGTGATCGGCGTGATCCTCGCCCTGACGGTGCTGCTGGTGGGGATCACGACCCGCGATGACGTCCGGCACGAGTTGCGCGAACGCTACAGCGAGACGCCGCTGCGGTGGACCGAGCGCGCCAATATCCTGCTCGTGCCGGTGCTCGCCACCCTCATCCAGGCGGCACTGTTCGCGACGCTGGTGTTCGCGTTCTTCCTGTTCCTCGGGTGGACCGCGGTGCCGGAGACGACCGAGGCGCGATGGACGCAGACGCCCGACAACGAGCCTCAGGGGCTGATGTTCGGCCTGCCGATCTCCGTGACCCTGGTCCGGGTGGCCCTGACGCTGGCGGCGTTCTCCGCGCTCAACCTCGCCGCGGCCGCGGCCTCCGACGCCGCCCACCGCGCGCGATTCGTGCGACCGATGATCGACGAGGTGGTGCGGGGCCTCGACGCGCGGGAGGCGTACCTGGTGGCGCGGTCGCGTCAGGCGCGGCGGTGAGTCCGGCGGCGTCAGGCCCGGCGGTAGGCCCGCTTGCGCAGGAGGACCATGGCGGCGAGCGCGGCGAGCACGATCGCGGCCGCCACGCCCAGCGCCGCCACCCCGATATACACCTGTAGTACCGCGCCGATCACTCCCCCGGTGACCAGCGCCGACCACAGCGCGACCTGCTGACGGTACGGCGCCCACGAGCCCCCGAACAGCGCGTCGACCAGGCGATGCGCGGACTTGACCACCGCGCCCGTCATATAGGTGACCCCGAGGGAGACCTCGCCCCGGGAGTGGAACACCGAGTTCATGGAACCCATCGCCGCCGCGACCACCGCGATCCCCACGGGCACGGTGAAGATCTGGGCCGTGGTGGTCAGCTGCAGGACCAACGCCAGGAGCAGGAGCATCGACACGAGGGCGAGCACCGCCGGGCGGTCGTCGAGATTGCGGCGGCGGGTGACGAGCGCGCCGCCGACCGCGCCGAGGAAAAACGACACGAGCACGACGGCGGCGATGCCCGCCCCGCCGAGGTCGCCCTCCGCGAGGTCGACGACCATGCGCGTGGAGTTGCCGCTCATGAACGACACGAAGTAGCCGCCCACCTCGAGGAACCCGACGGCGTCGACGAACCCCGCCGTGCCGGCCAGCACCACGGCCAGCACCCTTTCCCGCCTGCGCAGATTCAGCATCTGGTGCGCTTTCTGGCGGCCGGCCCGGTCAGGGCTGTCAGGCCTGGTCGACGCCGAACAACGCCGGCAGGGTTCCCTCGTGCGCGGCGCGCAGCTCGTCCATGCTCAGGCTGAACTGGTCCTGGACCTCGAACGTGCCCGAGTCGGTGTCGGTGACGCCGATGCGGGTGTGCGGGATGGCCTGCGCGGTGAGCATCTGCTGGAAGCGGATCTCCTCACTGCGGGGCACCGAGACGATGACGCGGCCCGAGGACTCCGAGAACAGCCACACGAACGGGTCGGCGTTCGCGGGCAGCACGACCCGCAGGCCGCACTCCCCCGCCAGCGCCGACTCGACGAGAGCCTGCGCCAGGCCGCCCTCCGACAGGTCGTGGGCGCTGGAGATGAGGCCGTCCTTGGACGAGGTGGCCAGGATGCGGGCGAGAGTGGCCTCCCACTTCAGATCCACCTTCGGCGGCAGGCCACCGAGGTGATCGTGGGCGACCTGCGCCCAGATCGACCCGTCCAGCTCGTCGCGGGTCTCGCCCAGCAGGTAGACGCTCTCGCCGGGGGTCTCGCCGAACGCGGTCGGGGTGCGGCGGGCCACGTCGTCGATCACGCCGAGCACACCCACGACGGGAGTCGGCAGGATCGGCGTGGTGCCGGTCTGGTTGTAGAAGCTCACGTTGCCGCCGGTGACGGGGATGCCGAGCTCGGCGCAGCCGTCCGCCAGACCGTGCACGGCCTCACGGAACTGCCACATCACGCCCGGATCCTCCGGCGAGCCGAAGTTGAGACAGTTGGTGACGGCTACGGGGCCGGCGCCGGTGACGGCGACGTTCCGGTAGGCCTCGGCCAGCGCCAGCTGGGCACCGGTGTACGGGTCGAGGCGGGTGTACCGGCCCGACGCGTCCGTCGACAGGGCGATGCCGCGTCCGGTCTCCTCGTCGATGCGGAGCACGCCACCGTCGGCGTTCTCGGCGAGGATCGTGTTGCCGCGCACGTAGCGGTCGTACTGCTCGGTGATGAAGCCGCGCGAGCACAGGGCCGGGCTGGCGACCATGTCCAGGAGGGTCTGGCGGAGCTCGTCGCCGGTGGCGGGGCGCTTCAGGTTCGCGGTGGTGTCGGCCTGGAGGGCGTCCTGGTCCGCCGGACGCTCGACGGGCCGCTCGTAGACCGGGCCGTCGTCGGCGATGGTGCCGGGAGGGGCGTCCAGGACGGTCTCGCCCTGGAACTCGATGGTGAGCTGGTCACCGTCGGTGACCTCCCCGATGTCGGTGGCCAGCACGTCCCAGCGGCGGCACACCTCCATGAACGCGTCGACGTTCTCCGGGGCCACGACGGCGCACATGCGCTCCTGCGACTCACTGGACAGGATCTCGGCCGCGGTCATGCCCTCGGCGCGCAGCGGCACGTTGTCCAGGACGATGTGCATTCCGCCGTCGCCGGCCGCGGCCAGCTCGGACGTGGCGCACGCCAGTCCGGCACCGCCGAGGTCCTGGATGCCCACCACGAGCTTCTCGCGGTACAGCTCGAGGCAGCACTCGATGAGGACCTTCTCCGCAAACGGGTCACCCACCTGCACGCTGGGCAGCTTGCGCGGCTTGACCGGGTTCCCGTCCTCATCCACGTCGAAGCTCTCCGACGCCAGAACCGAGACGCCACCGATCCCGTCGAGTCCGGTGCGGGCACCGAACAGGATGATGCGGTTGCCCGTACCGGAAGCAAACGCCAGGTGCAGGTCCTCGACCCGCATGACACCGGCACACAGTGCGTTGACCAGCGGGTTACCCACGTAGGAGCTGTCGAAGACCGTCTCGCCGCCGATATTGGGCAGGCCGAGGCAGTTGCCGTATCCGCCGATACCGGCGACCACACCGGGGAGGACACGCTGCGTGTCCTCCGCGTCGGCCGCGCCGAAACGCAGCTGGTCCATCACGGCCACCGGGCGCGCGCCCATCGCCATGATGTCGCGGACGATGCCGCCGACACCGGTCGCGGCGCCCTGGTAGGGCTCGATGTACGAGGGGCTGTTGTGCGACTCGACCTTGAAGGTCACCGCCCAGCCGTCTCCGATGTCGACGACTCCGGCGTTCTCTCCGATACCGGCGAGCATCGACGAGCGCATCTCGTCCGTGGTGGTCTCACCGAAGTAGCGCAGGTGCACCTTGGAGGACTTGTACGAGCAGTGCTCCGACCACATGACGGAGTACACGGCCAGCTCGGCGTCCGTGGGACGGCGGCCGAGGATCTCCCTGATGCGGAGGTACTCGTCTTCCTTCAGACCGAGCTCGGCCCAGGGCTGCTCCAGGTCGGGGGTGGCTGCGGCGTTCGCGGTGGAATCGACAGGAGTGGTCACGACGGCGAGTCTAGTCGGGATCCGCGCACCGACGAATCCACTCCCTGGCTTGGGCCTCCGCGGGACCTTTCCGGGGCTGGTGGGCGGTCGCTGGCGCCGCTACGACGAGAGGATCTCGAACGTCAGGCCACCACGCTCGACACGCTCCAGGAGCGCATCCCCCATCGCCTGCGCGGTGGTGAGCTGACCGGACAGATCCGGCAGGTCGTCGAATGCCAGACACAGTCCGGACTCGGCGAGCATCATCGACGTCTCCGTGTAGCCGGGGTCGCCTCCGGAGACCCGCGAGAGGACCCTGCGCCCACCGGCCATCGCGACAAAGGTGACATCGAACGAGGACTGAGCACGCCGCGCCTCATCCGGCCCGGCGCCCCGGTCGATGCGCCGCAGGATCTGCGACCGGATGGGCGGCAGCTGTGAGCCGAGGGCAATGGCGCCGACCCCGACCATGCCGACCGTGGCCGTGACGGGCGAGCCCACCGACGCGTAGTGGGAGTAGGTGAAGTCCGGTCCGTAGCTCTCCAGCGCGGCGGCGGAACGCAGCACGATCTGGGGATCGATCGTGGGCAGCGGGACCAGGTATCGCTCCAGCACCTCGTCGCGGTGGGGTTTGCCCTGGATCGACTTGATCCGTCGACCGGGCGCGTTGCCCTCCTTCTTCCTGCGCTGCTTGGCCGACTTGGCGGCCTCACGCAGTCGCGCAAACTGGCCGATGGCCGAGTGGAAGGTCCCGCCCGAGAAGCGTGCATCCGCCCGGACCGCGCCGTAGACCACCGCCGGCACACCCTCCGGCACGTGCTTCATAGTGTAGAAAACGCCCAGGTCGTGCGGGATCGAATCGAAACCACACGCGTGAACGATCCGCGCCCCGGATGCCACGGCGGCGTCGTTGTAGGCGAGGTACATCTTGTCGACGAACTCGGGCTCGCCGGTCAGGTCCACATAGTCCGTGCCCGCCTCGGCGCACGCAGCCACCAGCGGCTCGCCGTATTCGAGGTACGGCCCGACGGTCGTGATGATCACGCGGGTCGACCGGGCCATCTCGGCCAGGGACTCCGCGTCCTCGGTGTCCGCCACCACGATGCCCGGCGCCGGCACCTCCGGCATCTCCGCCGCGAGCCGCGCGGCCACGGCGTCCAACTTGGTGCGGTTACGCCCGGCGACTGCCCACGCGCCACCCTCCGGCATGTTCCGCAGCAGGTAATCGGCGACGAGACCCCCGGTGAAACCGGTCGCCCCGTACAGGACGATGTCGAACGGTCGCTCGGCCTTGGCCACCTGGGATTCGGACTGACTAGTGGATTCGCTCACCACACGGTTCTACCGCAAACTGCGGCGCTGGTACGGCCACTCGCCGTCGACCTGAGTCGTCGGCGGACTTCCGACGTGGATAGTCGGCTGACCGCACTGCCGTCAGCCGGCATTCAGCCCGCCCGGGGAAACGTCACAGATCACTCGATTTGGACGCCCGAACGACTTCACCACCCCCGCCAACAGTCCAAGAGTGAAGTCGCCGACCTCGGCGCCGACGCGGGAAGCACGGGCGGCAGCCTGGATGCTCTCGGCA
>DGYFJ06201__coassemble_721_pt1 | contig 22513 bp, 27 predicted proteins | sample DGYFJ06201__metabat2_low_PE_015 | metagenome-assembled genome bin DGYFJ06201
CCCACCCGACGAGAGGACCATCCATGACCCCCACACTGACCCACCACGAGGACATCGCCGTACTCACGCTCGGCGAGGACGAGAACCGCTTCACCCCGGACCTGCTCGACGAGGTGAACGCACACCTGGACGAGGTGGAGTCCTCCGCGCTCGGACTGGTGACGGTGGGCTCGGGCAAGTTCTTCTCCAACGGCCTCGACCTGGAGTGGCTGATGGCCAACGGTGACCGGCTCGACTGGTACGTCGGACGGGTGCAGGAGCTGTTTACGCGGGTGCTCACGTTCCCGCTGCCCACGGTCGCGGCGGTTAACGGGCACGCGTTCGGCGCCGGCGCGATGCTCGCCACGGCGCACGATTTCCGGGTGATGCGCGACGACCGCGGCTTCTTCTGCTTCCCCGAGGTGGACATCAAGATCCCGTTCACCCCGGGTATGGCGGCGCTGATCCAGGCCAAGACCACCCCGCAGACCGCGATCGCGTCGATGAGCACCGGGCACCGCTACGCCGGCCCCGAGGCGACGGAGGCCGGGCTGGTGGATGCCACCGCGGCGGAGTCGGAGCTCGTCGAGGCCGCGTTGGCGCGGCTGCGGCCGATCGTCGGCAAGGACAAGGCCACGCTCGCGGCGATCAAGAGCACCATGTTCGGCTCGGTCGTCGACGCGCTGGCGCAGGGCGGGGCGAAGCTCGGGGCGTGAGCCCGTCGGCGGGGCCTGGTCCGGCCGCACGGCCCATTCAGCCGCGTGGTGGGGCGTGACCCCGTCGGCGGGTGAATCCGCGGCACCGCAGGTGGGTGGCGGCGCGTCGTGAAATGGTGACGACGACGAGGCCCGCACCTTCCACCGCGGCCCGGGTTCACTGGCGAGGAGTTCACCGATGGTCACCACGCCGACGATGCCGTCCGACTGGTACTTCGTCGATTTCGCCGAGGGGCAGGTGTTCCGGACTCAGGGGCGGACGATCACCGAGGCCGATCTCGTGACGTTCGCCGGGTGGAGCTGGGACACCAATCCGGTGCACACGGACGCGGTGTCCACTCAGGATGGGCGGTTCGGCGGGCCGATCGCGCACGGGATGCTGGGCCTGTCGGTCCTGCTGGGCCTCGCGTCGCGGGTGGGGGTGTTCGAGGGCTGCTCGGTGGCCTTGCTGGGCATCGACGGGTGGCGTTTCCATCTGCCGATCCGGCCAGGTGACACGGTGCGCGCGGAGATCACCATCACCGGCACGCGCCTGACGTCGTCGGGGGAGACCGGCGTCCTGGAGCGGCAGTTCGAGCTCTACGGCGCCGACGACAAGCTGGTGCAGAGCGGCCGCATCGACTTGATGGTGAGCTGCCGGCCGCGGGGGTAGGGGTGGTCGGTTGTGGGCACCGTGGAGAAGCGACTACGGCAACGAAACCCGCCTCGCGGCGGGCCTGGGTGGCGGTGACCTGCCCTGCGCGGGTCCGCCATGCGTAGAACGACGAGCGCACCACGCCCAGCTGGCGGCACATCCACTCGATCGGGAAGTTGTCCTTCTCCGCCTCAATCAGGGCTGACTTCTCATTCAGTCCTGCTCCCGGGCGAAGAAGGCCGCCTTAGACTCAATCCGTCAACGCAACACCAAGCAATTCATGGTGGAGGTGGACGATGGCCAAGATCGGCCGACCCGGACTGCCAGCGGAGGAACGGCAGCGGGTCTGGGATATGTGGAAATCGGGATCGTCGATCAGTGAGATCGCACGATCGGTCGGTTCGCCGCCAGGTTCGGTGTTTTCGATCCTGCGGCCCAAGGGCGGGATCTATCAGCCGCCTCAGAAGCGCCGGGGCGGGGCATTGAGTCTGGCCGACAGGGAGGAGATCTCCCGCGGCTTGGCGGCAGGCGATTCATACCGCCAGATCGGTCGCCGGCTGGGACGTCCAGCCTCAACGATCAGCCGAGAAGTCGGACAGAACAAGGGCAGGAAGCGCTACCGCGCCATTGACGCGGACGACCGGGCGTGGCGGCGGGCCAGACGCCCTCAAAAGCCCAAGCTGGCCACCACCCCACGGGGCACTATCCACGTCAATCACCTGTGTCAGAAGTGATGACACACCCCTGTGTCAGAAGCTCTGACACAGCACAACGAAATGTGGCCAAGCTCTCCCGCGTCGGCTCAGGTGTGGTTCCAGCTGGTGACCGGCTCCTGCACGTTGCCGTCGGAGTCGTAGGTGTAGAAGCCCTCCCCGTCGCCGAGGCCGGCCTTGCCGGCGTCGATGCCCTTCTGGAGCATGTCCGCGAACTTGATCCGCGTCGGGTCGCCGGAGGCACGGGCGATGTTGGCGGCGACGTTGAAGCCGACCGTGTCGTAGACCTGGAATGGGCCGGCTGGCGAGCCGGTGGCGGTGCGCCAGACGTTGTCGATGTCGGCGGGGTTGGCGATGCCGTTGACGTAGAGCTCCGCGCCGGCGTTCAGCCAGGGGACGAGCAGCCCGTTGAGGAGATAGCCGGGCGTCTCCTTGAGTACGGGCACCGGCACGAGTCCGATCTCGGCGGCGAACCCGAGCACGATGTCGAAGTACTCCCGGTCGGTCTGCGGCGTGACCATCACCTCGCCGGTGTTGTAACGCCACACGAGGTTGGCGAAGTGTAGGGCGAGGAACTTCTCGGGCCGTCCGGTCTCGGCCGCGAAGTCGCTGGGGCGGAGAGTGGAGGTGTTGGTGGCGAAGATGGTCTTCTCAGGCGCGCTCTGGCCGATCTTCGTCCACACGTCTTTCTTGAGGTCGAGGTTCTCCGGGGCGGCCTCGATCACCAGGTCGGCGTCGGCGACGGCCTCGGGGATGTCGGTGGTGGTGCGGATGGAGGCGATGGCCTCGTCGAAGCGCTTCTCGTCGAAGTCCGGCAGGTCGCGCCTGTAGTAGTCGCGCATCCATTCCCACCGCTCAGGAAGCTCGGACAGGAGCTCGTCGGAGATGTCGTAGCCGGTCACGGTTTTCCCGTGGTAGGCCGCCTGCATGATGATCTGGGAACCGAGTACACCGGTTCCGAACACCGTGACGTTCGTGATGTCCGTCATGACTGACTCCTCTCGCCCGGGGTGGCGCCCCCGGGGCCTGTCGTGGTGCTGGTCGTGGATTCGGTGGTTGGTGTGGCGGCGGGCTCGGTGGGGCCCTGCCGTCGGGCGCGCGCGTACTCGTCCGGCTGGTGCACCACGACCTGCGGGCGGCTGCGGGTGAGGTAGTCGCGGAACCACGACACGAGTGCGGCGGCGCGCTGGGACCAGCCCGACAGCAGGACGAGGTGCACTCCGAGCCAGGCCAGGAAGGCGAGCATGCCCTGGATCTGGAACCGGCGCGGGCCCATCTCCGCGATCGCGTGGCCGCGGCCGACCATGGCCATCACGCCCATGTCGCGGAAACGGAACGGCTTCCGTTCCCGGCCTTGGAGGTCCGCGCAGATGTTGTCGGCCGCCCAGGTGCCGGACTGTTTGGCCACCGAGCCCAGTTGGGGCAGTGCGCGGCCCTTCGCATCGGTGATGTTCGCGGCGTCGCCGAGGACGTACACGCCCGGCAGGCCGGGGGCGGTGAGGTCGGGTTCGACGTCCACGCGCCCGCCGCGGCCGGTCGTCAGACCGGCGGGCTCCAGCAAACCGGAGGCCTTGAGCCCCGCGGTCCAGATGACGATGGCGGCCGGTAACTCGGTGCCGTCCTCGAGCGCCACGCCGCTGGTGGAAACCGAGGAGACCGCTCTGCCCAGGTGGATCCTGACCCCGAGTTCTTCGAGGCTGCGGCGGGTGTACTTCTGCGAGCGCTCCGAGAACGGAGGCAGGACGGTGTCGACCATGTCGACCAGATGCACCTCGCACTGCGCGGAGGCGAACTCGTCCGAGTAGTACTCCGACACCACGAACTTGATGTTCTCCGCGATCGCGCCGGCGGTCTCGACCCCGTTGGGGCCCGCCCCCACCACGACCACCGCGAATGTGCCCCGGCGCTCCGCGGCGTCGCGGGTGGCGGCGGCTCTCTCGAGCGCGCCGAGCATCGCCGAGGACAGGCTGGTGGCGTCGTCGACGGAGTACAGCGGGTACGCCAGCTCGCGCGCTCCCGGGGTGTCGAAGAAGTTGGGTTCGGACCCGGTGGCCAGCACGAGAATCCGGCCGCGATACGTCAGCCCGTCGTCGGTGGTGACGCTCTTGGCGGCGGCGTCGACGGAGGCCACGCGCGCGGTCCTGATCGTCACGTGCTCCCGTTGGCGATGCAGGATGCCGCGCAGCGGGCGCGCCACGGTGGAGATCGCGATCTGCGTGGTCGCTGCCTGGTAGAGCAGCGGCTGGAACTGGTGGTAGTTGTTCTGGTCGAGCAACAGCACGTCCACGCCGGATCGTCCCAGTTGCTTTGCGGCGTAGAGGCCGGCGAATCCGGCACCCACGATCACCACGTCGAGTTGGATCGCCGGGAAATCGTCGGCGGGATCGGTGTCTTCTGCCGCTGTGTTCGCCATGGCTCGTCCTTACTCGGCCCGTGAGGAGATGTCCATTGCGCGCCACCGCCCGCGGCCGGACCGGTCGTGCCTACGCCGGGCCGGTGCCATAGTGGGAATCGCACGTCCCATCGTGTCCGGGCGTACAGCCTCGACAGGTGGCCACATCGCACGACATCGCGCAGCTCGACCCCGTGCGGGTCGGGGCCTGCACCGAAGAGAGGAATGCAGATGGCTATCAACGACGACGACATCACCACCTCCGGCGCGCAGGGAGAGGGCACCGCGGACGGCGGCTCCAACCCGGGCGGGCATGACGGCGGCGCTGACGGTTCCGCGTCAGCGGGCGAGGGCACTGCCGACGGCGGCTCGAACCCCGGCGGCCACGATGGCGGCGCTGACGGCTCGGCCGGCGAGGGCACTGCCGACGGTGGCTCCAACCCGGACGGGCACGACGGCGGCGCTGACGGCGCGGCCTGAGCGAAGGTGCTCGAGCGGTGCGTCGCACGCGGCCGGGATGAGTTCGCGGCGGACTACTGGGGTCAGCAGCCCCTGCTGAGTCCGGCGGCCCGCCTGCCGCGCGACTTCTCCGACCTGCTCACGCCGGCGATGGTCGACGAGATCATCGCCGAACGTGGGTTGCGCACGCCGTTCATCCGGATGGCGCGGGAGGGCGCGCTCGTCGACCGGGCGTGCTTCACCCGCACCGGCGGGTTCGGCGCACTGATGCCCGACCAGGTCGACCCCGACGGCGTACTCACGGAGTTCGCCGCCGGGGCGACGATCGTGTTGCAGGGTCTGCACCGGTTCTGGCCGCCGATCATCGACTTCGTCCGCGGCATGACCTCGGATGTCGGCCACCCGGTGCAGACCAACGCGTACATCACCCCGCCCGCCAACCGGGGATTCGATCCGCATTACGACGTGCACGACGTGTTTGTCCTCCAGGTCTCCGGTACCAAGCGCTGGCGGGTGCACGAGCCCGTCCATCGCCACCCGCTTCCCGACCAGCCGTGGACCGATCACCGCGAGGCGATCGCCGCTCGCGCGGTGCAGGCCCCGGTCATCGACGCGGTGCTCGAGCCGGGGGACTGCCTCTACCTGCCGCGGGGCTGGGTCCACTCGGCCGAGGCACAGGGTGAGACCTCTATCCATCTCACCGTGGGCGTGTCCCCCTTCACCGGACACGACGTCGCCACCGCGGTGATCGAGGCACTGGCCTCGGAGGGTGAGTTGCGCGCGTCGCTGCCGCTCGGACTGGCCCCGGCCGACGCCGCACGGACCGAGGAGCACACCCGCCGGGTCCTCGATGTGCTGGCCGGGCTGATCGCCGAGAAGCAGGAAGAACTCGGAGCGCTCGCCGGCGACGCGCTCGCCACGCAGTACCTCGATCTGACGCGCCCCGCCGCGGTCCGCCCGCTGGCCACCCTCGACGCCCTTGCCGCGCTCGATGCCGACACCGCCCTGCGGTGGCGCGACGGACTCCACGGCTCGATCGACCCCGCCCGCGCCGATTCTGACGTCGCCGCCGACTCTCACGCCGCCGCCGACTCGGCCACGGTGGTCCTGCGGCTGCCCACCAAGTCGATCACCTTCCCGGCGGAGTGCGCCCCCGCTCTGCGCGCGGTGCTCGACGGCGGTCCCGTCAGCGCCGCCTCGCTACCGGGTCTGGATGTGGACGACGGCCTCGTGGTGCTCCGCCGCCTGCTGCGGGAGGCAGTACTGGTGGCACTGTGAGCAGGCCTGCGGACTGGGAGCCGTGCAGTGACTCCGCGCTGCGCCGCGGCGATCCACTCGAGGGGTCGGGGTCGCGCGGGATGCGGTGGCTCATGCTCGAGCTCGCCGGCCCGTGGGGGCATTCGGCGTTGCTGGAATCGCCCGGGCTTCTCTCGCCCGAACTGGGCCGCCGCATCGCTCGGCGTGCCCAGTCGGAGGACATCCGGGTGGCCGCGATCCGTCGCCCGGGTAAGCGCTCCGAACAGCGGCGTTGGCGGTGGGCACTGGCCGATGCCCGGCCCGGACAGGAGTCCCTGCGGTGGGGCGAGGTGGACGGGCCCGACGGTTATGCGGAGATTCCCCTCGACGGCTCCGCGGGCACGCCGTCCGACGAGCCCCTGGTCGCGATCTGCGCGCACGGCAAGCACGACCAGTGCTGCGCCGTCCGTGGCCGACGCGCCACGACGCTGATAGCCGAGCGGTACCCGGAGGCGACGTGGGAGTGCTCGCATCTGGGCGGAGACCGGTTCGCCGCGACGATGATCGTGCTGCCGCACGGTCTTTTCTACGGCCGTGTCGATTTGGCGGTGGATCCTGCCGACATCATCACCCGGTACACCGAGGGCCGGGTGGACCCGCGCCACCTCCGGGGTCGCAGCAGCTACCCGGCGGCGGTGCAGGTCGCGCAGCACCGCGCCCGGCCGTTGCTCGGCGACGACCGCATCGACGCCTTGGCCCCGCTGGACGTGACCGACGTCGACGACGCCGGCCACGTCGTCGTCACCCTCGAGGGCCCGCTCGGGCCTATCGGGGTGCGACTGCGGGAGACCTTCTCCGAGCCGATCTTCACCATGTGCCAGGCCCGCTCGGCCGGCCCGGTCACGCAGTGGGAGCTCGTCAGCATCAGCGCTCTGGAGTGACGCGGCTGGCGAGGGGGCCGGGCCGAGCAGTCGCCCGGAGCCGGGTCAGGCGTTCTCGACCACGGGCTCGGCGAGGTCGTCAGCCACGGTCTCGGCAGTGGCGTCGTCGAGCGGGATAGTGCAGGCGAGCGGCTCACTGCCGGACCAGTCGTGGCCCCAGTAACTGTCGGCGGAGATGAGCTGCGGTAGGTAGCTGTTCTCGTCCACCGTGAGGCCGTCGTAGCCGTACTCGATGTCCCAGCCTCCGGGGGCGCGCAGGTAGTAGGACACCATCTTGTCGTTGGTGTGCCTGCCGAGGGTGGAAGAGATCGTGAACCCGTGCTCGAGCGTGCGCTCCATGGCCTGGGCGACCTGGTCCATCTCGGCCACTTCGAGCATGATGTGCACGATCCCGGGGCCCATCTGCGGGGCCGGCATCACGGCGAAGCTGTGGTGACGCGGGTTGACGCCCATGAACTGGATCCGCAGGGGAGGCATGCCGGGCGCCGGGGGGAACGGGAAGGCGCCGCGGGTGTGGAAGCCCAGCACGTCGCGGTAAAACGCGATGGTGGCCTCGTGGTCGGTGGACGGCACGACGATGTGGCCCAGGCCCAGTTCGTCACTGACGAATTCGGTACGGAACTTCGTGGATACGGCGGAGTGGTCGAGGCCGGCGCCGTGGAAGATCTCCAGGGGCTGGCCGGTGGGGTCCTCGAGCGCGATGAGCTCGTCCACGTCGCGGGCGCGCGCCTCGTCGTAGGACAGGTCGCGGTACTGCACACCGTGCTCGCGCAGTGAGGCGCGGACCCGGTCGAGGGCGATCTCGTCGCGGACCTCCCAGCCCATCGCGGTGAGCTTGTCGGTCTCGCCGCGGCGGATGACCAGTCGGTAGGAGCGCTCGTCGAGTCGCAGGTAGAGGGCGTCGTCGGTGGACAGGGCGCCTTCGCCCAGGTCGAGGACGTCAAAGGCGAGTGTGCGCCAGCGATCGAGTTCGGTGGTGTCGATCGTGAGGTAGCCGAGAGCTCGGATGTCTCCCATGGGAAGAGGCCTTTCGTGAAGTGGTGGTGGGGTGGTGCCTCGGGTACGGCCGGGTGTGCCGCGCAGACGGCGATACCCGGACCGTCAGATCATGGCGCGTAGCGGACCCTCGGGATCCACTCCGAGACCGGAGAGGGCGGAGGCGTGGTAGACGGTGCTGGGGACGTGGATGGCGTGGTGGAGCCCGGCGTGCGCGTCTCGCCAGAACCGCTGCATCGGCTTGTCCATGCGCAGGGCCGTGCCGCCGCAGCGGTCGTAGACATTGTCGATGGCGCGGACGGCGGTCCAGGCGACGTCGACCTGGGTGCGGCGGCCCTGGGCGCGGCGGTCGAAGCCGACCTCGTCCCCGCGGTCCACGATCTCCCATATCTCCTCCGCATTGGCGATGAGCGCCTGGCGCGCCTGATACACCTTGGCCTCGGCGTCGCCCAGTTGGTACAAGACGTAGGGGTCGTCCTTGATGGCGGTGCCCTGCGCGCCGATGCGATCCTCGAGATATTCGCGTGCCGTGTCGAGAAAGCCCTCGCAGATGCCGATCGTGGCCGACGAGATGCCCAGTGGGAACATGCAGGACCACGGCATGCGGTAGACGGTCTGCTCGAGACCGGCCTTCGCGATCTGGGTGCCGTCGATGAGATGGTCGTACTCCATGACGCGCTCGGTGGGGATGAACGCGTCCTCCACGATGAGATCCTTGGAGCCTGTCCCGCGCAGGCCCACCACGTCCCAGGAGTCCTCGACGATCTCGTAGTCCGTGCGGGGGATGATGACGTGCAGCATGCGGGGCGGAAGGCTCATCGATCCGTCGGCCTCGTGCGCCATGGCGCCGAGGAACGCCCAGGTGCAGTGGTCGGTGCCGGAGGAGAAGCTCCATCGTCCGGACATCCGGTAGCCGCCTTCGACGGGGATGGCGGCGCCGTTGGGCATGTAGGGGGACGCCATCCACGTGTCCGCGTCGCTACCCCAGACGTCGTCCTGGACGCTTGTATCCGCCATGGCGAGCTGCCACGGGTGGACGCCGACGATGCCGGCCACCCAGCCGGCGCTCGGGTTGACCGCGGCGATGCCCATGACCGTCTCGGCGAACTGGCGGGGAGTGGCCTCCATGCCCCCGTACCGGACGGGCTGGAGCATGCGGATCACGCCTGCGTCCTTCATGCGCGCGACGGTGGCATCGGCCAGCTTGCCGAGCTGATCGGCCTCCAGGCCTTCCGCGAAGAGGGCGTCGCGGTCAGCGGTGACCTGGGCAAGGACCGTGCCAGGGGTGGTGAGGGTTCCGGTCATCGGGAAGCCTTTCGAACGTGGCGGCCGTGGGTCGCCGGGTGGATTGCCTCCACTGTGGCCCATGGTGTGTTCTGTATCACGTCGAGTTTCCGGTGAGTGGGAACCGAGTCCGCTCCGCGACGTGGTGAGGGTCACCCTGGAGAGCATGAATGACACGATTGATCTGACCGACAACCGCGCATTGCGCGACGTCCTGGGGCGTTTTGGCACAGGCGTCTGCGTGGTGACCGGGCGGGACGACGACGGCAACACGGTGGGCATGACCTGCCAGTCCTTCATGGGCGTGTCGCTGGATCCTCCACTGGTGCTGATCTCGGTGATGAAGACATCGCGGACGTTGCCGCACCTCAAGACGTCGTCTGGCTTCGCGGTGAGCGTGCTGGGCGAGGGTGATGAGGCCATCTCGGCGATGGCCGGGAGCAAGGCGCCGGACAAGTTCGATCATGTCCCGCTGTGTCCGACGGAGGGTGGGCACCGGGTCATCGACGGCGCCCCGGCGTGGTTCGTCTGCGGTCTCGAGGCCTGGGTCGAGGCCGGCGACCACGAACTGCTCATTGGCCGCGTCGTAGAGGCGGGCCCGGCCGTCAGCGACCGCAGGCCGTTGATGTTCCACGACAGCCGGTACGCCTCGCTGCTGGACGAGTCGGTCCTGCCGGTGGCCGCGGACCTGTCCGGTCTGCTCACCGCGACCGGTGCTGATACCTGGTTCTGACGGGCGCGGACGCGAGACGCCCCTGCCGAGTGGTCGGCAGGGGCGTCTGTCGTCGGTGGTCAGGTACCGGGCACGCGCTCGCGGGCGTCGATCAGCCCGTCGTCAAAGGCGGCGCGCACGGCTGCGGTGAGGGTCTCGCAGCGGCCGGTGGCGAACCGGGCGGGCTCGACCCCGAGCTCGGGGCACGAGGCGTGCCCGTCGGCCCACCGCGTGATCGTGTGTTCGCGCGAGTACTTGGTCACCTCGACGCACGAGTCGCAGCGCGGACAGGCGAGGGCGGTGGCGTCCAGCATCAGGCCCTGCCCATCGCCACGAGATTCTCGGCGACCTCCTGTTTCCAGGTGGCCACGGCGTGGTCGGTGTCGATCTCCACCTCGACGCGCTCGACCATGTCCGGCTCGATGTCCTCGACGTCCACGTAGAACTGCTCGTACCAGCGGCGCAATTGGTACACGGGGCCGTCTTGCTCGGTGAGCAGCGGGTTGTCGATCCGGGCCTTGTCACGCCAGATCTCGACGTCCTGACCGAACCCGTAGGCGAGCGCGTTGGTCAGCGACGCGGCGGCCTGGCGGGCCTCATCGGGGTCGACGCCGGGTTGTTTCCTGGCAGCCACCCCGAAGTTGATGAGGAAGGACTTCTCGTCGATCGGGTAGTGGCTGTTGATGAGCACGGCCTCGACGGTTTTGTCGCCCACTACCAGCTGCTGCGGGTTCACCATGTAGGACGGGCCGAAGTACGACGCCTCGGACCGCAACTCGGACCCCTCGTCCCCGTAGGCGTTGTCGGGGTCGACGTCCGTGCGGGGGCGGCTGTGCATGTACTGGGTGGCCACGTGCCCCTCGAAGACGTTCCGGAAGTAGTGCGGGAACGCCAGGTGCACGTAGAAGAAGTGGGCCATGTCGACGACGTTGTCGATCATCTCCCGGCAGTGTGCACCCTCGACGAGGAACGTCTGCCAGGACCACTCGGTCCATTCGCCATCGTCCCATCCCTCGAGGACGGGGATCGTGACCTCCTCGGTGGGCTGCGAACGCTGAGGGTCGTTCCAGACGAAGAGTTGTCCGTTGCGCACCATCGAGGGCCAGGCGCGCGTCTTGGCGGCCACCGGCACGCGCTTGGCGTACGGGATGCCCGTGCACTTGCCGTCTCCGCCCCAACGCCAGTCGTGGAACGGGCACGCGATGGAGTCGCCCTTGACGGTGCCCTTGGCGAGGTTGCCGCCCATGTGTCGGCAGTAGCCGTCGAGGATCTTCACCCCGTCGGAGGTGCGGAAGACCACGAGGCTGGTACCGAAGATCTTGACCATGTGGGGCTTGCCGTCATCGAAGTCCTCGGCCAGGCCGAGGCAGTGCCATCCGCGGGCGAAGCGGCTCGGGTTGCTGCCGCTCTCGATCTCGCGAACAGGGGTGTCAGTGTGTGTGGGGGTCATCAGGGGCTCCCTTCGTGGCTGTGACCGTGCACACACCGTAGGGAGCGTGATCGTCGTCACGGGGGCCGGTTTCCGGTGGTCGGGAAGTTCCTAGTCCCGTGGCGCTCTGGGAGAGTGGGCGATGTCGGCCAGGATGTCGAGTGCGCAGGTCCGGAGTGCCTGGGGCAGCGTGGAGTCCACACGGAGCCGCTCCTTGGGGCCGAACACCGAGACGGCGACGGTGGTCTGGTGTCCGTCACTGGTGGCCACCGGTCGGACGGTGACGGGGATCGCGACGTCGGACAGATGGGGAAAGAGTTCCCCGTGGACGCGAGCGAGGCCCTCGTCGCGCGCGGTACGCACTGCCTCGGTCAACTGATCCCGCGTCTGCAGACTCTCGCGGGTCGTCCGATCGAGTTGCAGCGGGAAATGGTCGGTGAGGTAGTCGTCCGGCTCGGTGGCCAGGAGGGCCCTGCCGGCCGCGGTGCGGAACGCGGGATGGCGGCCGCCGACGTAGGTGGGTACCACGCTCGGCCTCGCGTCCCCGACCTTGTCCCACCACACGACGTCGGTCCCGTCCAAGTATCCCAGGTGGACGACGAGCCGGGTGCGTTCGCGCACTGTTTCCAGGTGTGGGCGGGCGATGCGGAAGAACCAGTGCCCCTGCCGGGCGATGGTGCCCAGGTGGAAGGGGCGTACCCCGATCTCGTAGTCGTTGCGGATGCGGGTGACCCAACGCCGACGCGTCATCTGTTCGAGCAGTCGATGGACGGTCGTTCGCGGTAGCAAGGTCGTGCGCGAGATCTGGGTGAGGTTCATCGACCCCTCGGTGGCGATGGCGTCGAGGATCAAATCGACTCGGTCGAGAATGCCGGAGAGGGAATCCGGGGCATCGTGAGGGGTGGCCACAGGTGACTCCAATCGGCGAGAGGGAGCGGGTATTCGGGTTGAGTGCGCTGAGCGCTTTCGCGGCGCCGTTGGGACCGGAGCCGCGGTGTGACTGCCCTCACCGTATCCCACTCAGTGGAAGGTGCTTGCGCCAGCCGGGGACGGTTTGCAACTTTCCGGCCACTGGGAATGGTGCCGCGCGCGCTCGTGCGGCAGGGCTAGCGTGGTGTGTGTCACACGATAAGAGGGATGGCATGACAACGCAGATGGACGAACTGACGATGGACCAGCGCCTTGCGCGGCTGGAGGCCGTGCAGCAGATCACGGCACTCAAGCACCGGTACCTGCGCGCGTGCGACAACAAGGATCCCGAGGGATTCCGGGCGGCGTTCATCCGGCACGGAGCGACGATCGACTTCGGGCCCATGGGCAGCTTTCCGGACGCCGACGGGATCGCCGCGGTGTATGAGCAGGTGGCGCTGCATAAAAACGACGGCGCGCACACGATCCTCGACATGCACCACGCGGTGCACCCGGACATCGAGATCTCCGGTGCTGACACGGCGCAGGGGCGATGGAGCCTGCGGTTCCGTCAGATCGACCTGACCGCGTCGACGGAGACCGTCGCCGCGATGGAGTATTGGGACCGCTACGTCATCGAGGACGGTGAGTGGAGAATCTCGCACAGTCGGTCGATGCCGCTGTGGTCTCTCACGCGTCCGCTCGGTGAGGTCATGGCGCTCGCGGACAACATGCCGATCACCATCACCGCCCCGTGATCACCGAACTGAACCCTGGAGGAGAACTCATGCCAGATGTGGAACGCGATCGCGTGATCGTGGTGACCGGTGCGAGCCGAGGGGCGGGCAAGGGCATCGCCCTGGGCCTCGCGGGCCCGGGCACGACGATCTACGTGACGGGTCGGACGCAGCGGGAGGGGGACGCGGCCCTGCCGGGCACGGTCGCGGCCACCGCCGAGGAGATCACCGCTCGGGGTGGGGTCGGCATCCCCGTGGTGTGTGATCATGCCGACGACGACCAGGTCGGCGAACTCTTCGAGCGGGTGCGACGGGAGCACGGTCGGCTGGACGTGCTGGTCAACAACGCACTGGTCGTTCACGACGACCTGACCCGGCCCGGCCCCTTCTGGGAGAAGCCGCTCTCGCTCCAGGTCGTCCTGGACGTCGGGACCCGGTCGAGCTATGCGGCCAGTTGGTTCGCGGCTCCGCTGCTCGTGGCGGGTGGCGGCGGCCTGGTGGTCAACACCTCATCCTTCGGCGGGCGGTGCTACATGCACGGGCCGGCCTACGGCGCGGGCAAGGCTGCCGTGGACAAGATGGCGCACGACATGGCCCACGATTTCCGCCCGTTCGGGGTGGCCGCGATCTCGTTGTGGATGGGCATGCTCCGGACGGAGCGGACGGAGGCGCTCTTCGAGGGCGCCGCCGAGTCGGAGCAATACCAGAGCTTTGTGGCCACCGCGGAGTCCGCCGAGTTCCCCGGCCGCGTGATCGATGCGCTCTTTCGCGACCCGGGATTGATGGAGCGCTCGGGACGGGTGTTGGTGGCCGCCGAACTGGCGGAGGAGTTCGGCCTGCGTGACATCGATGGCAAGCAGCCGCCGTCCCATCGGCCGTTCTTGGGTGCGCCCCCGGAGTTCAGCGAGGCTGTGATCGAGTGAACGCGCCTGTCTCCGGGCGGCGGATTACCTCGACGGGATACCGATACACCTCGGACAGGAGTCCTGCGGCGAGGACGTCATCCGGGCGGCCGCACGCGATGATCTCGCCACCGCCCAGAATCGCGACTCTGTCCGAGTAGGCGGCCGCCAGCCTGAGATCGTGCAGCACCACCACCACGCCGGAGCCGGCCGCGGCGCGGGCCGGCGATCTGCATACGTCGGCGGCGGGATCGCCTACAGTCGCAAGTCCTGACTGTCCCCCACTTGGGCGGGGCGGAACGTTTTCCATGGTGGTAGGTTTCCGCCCATGCTCAAACTCCTCATCGTCCTACTCGTTATCTGGCTGGCCCTAGGCATCATCGGGATTGCCGTCAAGGGCCTGGTCTGGCTCGCGGCCATCGGCGCCGTACTGTTCGTCGTCACCGCCGTGTGGGGTTTCGTCAAGCGAGAGACCCTCAACCGGCGCTGACGCGAAGCCTGATCGTTCGGGCGCTTCTCTGCGAATCTGTCGCGCAGGAGCGCCCGTTCGGCATTTCACAGGCGTGTGCCCCAAGGGATCCCGCGCGCGCCGATCCTCCGGTGGACAACTCGACCACGTATCGGAAGATCGGCGGCAAAACCGATGACGAATGGAGTAGATCATGAGGGTCACTAGTGGTGCCGCGGTCACCCTGGCGGCAAGCTTGATGGTCTTGTCAGGCTGCAGCACGGCCGGCGAGGACGCCCCCTCGGTCCCCGTGTCGACGAGCACCGTTCTCGCCACCCAGGAATCCGCTGATCCTGACGCCGGCGCATCGGGGGAGCGGACATCCGCGGGTCCGGCAGCGTCCTCGGACGGGGGCGTCGACGAGATCCGGGACGGTGAGTGGCAGATCGGCGATGCGGGAACGGTGGAGTTCACCTACGCCGACGGTCGTCTGTCGCTGGGCGCGATCACCGGGGCTGACGGGTGGCAGCATCGGGTCGGCGACGAGCAGGACGACGAGCTCACCGTGCACTTCGCCAACGGTGCCGCGCGGTGGAAGTTCGAGGTCGAGCTCGATTCCGAAGGAATGGAGATCTCGAAGGAGTTCACCCTCACTGATGCGGACGCCGGCACCTTTGAGGTGGGCGACGCTGGCGAAGTCTCGTTCTCCGGTGCGGCCGACGCGGTGACGATGGGCGAGGTGACGCCCCGCGAGGGCTGGACGGTGACCTCGCGGGACGAGTCGTCGAGTTCGGTGGAGATCGAGTTCCGTGACGACTCGGGCGGCAAGGCCGAGTTCGAGGTGGAGAGCGATCACGGCGCTCTCGAGGTGGAGATCAGCCAGAAGCGTCGCGGAGGGACACCGGCCTGACGCCCCCGCCCGCCGGACCGGCTGCGCATGCCACCCTCCGTCTAAGGGTGCGCATATGTGTGATCTGTTAACTGGTTTGGCACACGGTGCGACGGGTGTCTGACATGGGTACGGCGACTTTCGTCCGTCGCCCGTGTGTGCGCGGTCTTCGGCCACGATTACCGCTTCACCGCGGACGCCGAGGTGATGCGCTGGGCTTGCGATCGCGGCTGCGGAGACGGCGGGGAGAAGACGTATTCCAGCGCGGCGGAGGCGGCGCGCTTCGCCCGCGCCTTTGATCGCCGCGACACCCGGGATCCGGGACAACGAGCCCTGCTGATCGGACTGGAGCCACTGCGACTGTGGCGCAGGCCCCCACCCCGAGGCAAAGAGGTCGTCATGAGCTCTCAGAGCGTGGAATTGGGCACGCTCACCATCAAGGTGCCGTCGCGTCTTGACCGGTTGCCGTGGTCGAGGTTCCACTGGCGGGTGGTGCTGGGCCTGGGCGGTGTCTGGGTGTTGGATGGGCTCGAGGTCACGATGGTCGGCAACGTGGCCTCCCGGCCGACCGAAGCCGGGTCGGGAATCGAGCTCGCGCGGGCTGTCCGGCACGTGCCGTACTTCACGGCGATCTGGGCGGTGTCCAACTTCGCGAGGCCGGTGGTGTTGGGTCACTTCTTCGACTCGGTGAGTCGCAAACTCATGATCACGGCGACCTACGTTGGTTCGGGCCTACTGGCCGCCGTTATGGAGGTGGTGATGTTGACCGGGTCGGACAGTCTGTGGTTGTTCGAATTCTGCTTGTCGTGACCTTCTTCATCGCCTCTGCGGGGGGCCAACGCCGCCTATTTGACTTCCCCCATGGAGACCCGCGCGTTGGCGATCGCGTTCTTCTACGCGATCGGAACCGCGGTTGGAGGGATCAGTGGCTCGCTGTTGTTCGACAATCTCGTCAAGTCCGGGGACCGAGCTCCGGTGTCCATCGCGTTCTTCGTGGGTACCGGTGTGATCACGCTTGTCGGCGTGATCGAGGTGTTCTTCGGCGTGAAGGCGGAGCGGGCGAATCTGGAGGACATCGCGATGCCACTGACCGCCGCGGACGCCGAGAAGAACTGGGTGTTCCGCTGACCGGGAGTTCGGGACGAGGGCGGCCCTGACGGCGGCGAGAATGTCACGCACCGGTTCCGAATCCCGCACCGGGCCCTCGATCCTGGAGTACTGATGAACAACGTTGACGTCCAATTCGCAGATATCCGTGGGGGCCGTCTCGGATTCCGTGACCTCGGCAATCCTGATGGCCGGCCAGTGCTGTTCCTGCACGGCTCGGGGCCGGGGGTCACGGGCTGGCGGAACTACTCGGAGTCCGTCGGGGCCTTCGCTGACGAGTTCCGCTGCATCGTTCTGGAGTTTCCCGGTTTCGGTATCAGTGACGTGCGCGGCGGCCACCCCGTGGTCGACGCCCGGAACAGTTGCGTGGAGATCCTCGACCACCTGGGTATCGGCAGGGCGAGCATCGTGGGGAACTCGATGGGCGGCATCGTCGGCGCCGGCCTGGCGGCCAAGCAGCCCGACCGCGTGGATCGACTCGTTTGCATCGGCGGCGTGGGCACCACGTTGTTCAGCCCGGGCCCGGCGGAGGGGATCCGACTGCTTATGGACTTTCTGGCCGAGCCGGACAAGCCGGCGCTGCGCCGGTGGCTGCGGTCGATGGTCTACGACCAGACGTTGGTCACCGAGCAGCTGTTGGAAGAGCGGTGGGCGCAGGTCAACGAGCCGGGCGTGATCGAGTCGATGAAGTCCCTCTACAACCCGGCGGCGATCGCCAAGGTCGCCCGCGGCGAGGTCTCGTTTGATCTAGCCGACGTCACCGCGCCGACGCTGCTGTTCTGGGGCCGCGACGATCGCGTCTCCCCTGTGGACATGTCGATCATGCCGATGCGCCTCATGCCGGACTCGGAGGTGCACATTCTGCCGAACTGCGGGCACTGGGTGATGATCGAGCAGAAGGACGCCTTCGAGCGGCAGGCGCGGGAGTTCCTGCTACGTGGATGAGCCCGCGATGAGGCGGGCTGGCCGTCCGGGCCCTCAGTCGTCTCCACGACGGTGGTCGTGCTTGCGCAGCCGCGCGCGTTCGGCTTCCAGTGCCGGTCCGGCCGGCCGGGCTGACCCGGCCGTGTCCCCGCCGCCTCCATCGAGTTGGAAGTACTCGTACAGGCGGTCCTCGTCGGCGGCCGTGAGATCCCGGCCGGCTTCCACGCTCGGTGCGTCCTTCACCTGTTCCTTGGTGAATTGCACGTGGACCTCGCTGCCGTCGACGCGGGCGCCCCGCAGCGGCACGAAGCTCTCGGTTGTCAGGAGCTTGCTGGTCGAGACGGTGGCGAACGTGGGTTCATCGGTGAGGTCGTCGAGGTAGACCGTGCTGAGTTTGCCGATCTTGTCTCCCGAACTGTCGTAGAAGACCGTGCCGTAAAGACGATCGAGTAGTTCCTTGTCGATCATGGCGGACTCCCTGGGTAGCCGGTTCAAGCACTCGCCACGCTAGGAGCCCGCCAGTGGGTTTGCGACCGGTCCGATGCCCCGGCCGCCCTGGGCGCGTGCCCCGCGGGTATGGCGTCACCGCAGCCCCGGGAGCAGGTGCGGCCACCTCTTTTCGCGGTAGCCGGCGGCGCGCCGTGGAACACTCGCGGCCAAATCAACCGACGACGCTCGCGTCCGCGACAGCCGAGGCGCCGGGCAGAGCAGAGGTGCGCACGCATGACCACAACGCCGAAGATGCCCACCGACTGGTACTTCGAGGATTTCGCCGAGGGGCAGGTGTTCCGGACCCAGGGGCGCACGATCACCGAGGCCGACCTCGTGACGTTCGCGGGGTGGAGTTGGGACACCAATCCCGTGCACACCGACGCCGTTTCCACTGCGGAGGGGCGTTTTGGCGGCCCGATCGCGCACGGGGTCCTGGGGCTGTCGGTGGTGATGGGTCTGGCATCGCGGGTGGGTGTGTTCGACGGCTGTTCGGTGGCGTTGCTCGGGATCGACGACTGGCGGTTCCACCTGCCGATCCGCGCCGGTGACACCGTGCGTGCGGAGATCACCATCACGGGGACTCGCCTCACGTCGTCGGGGGAGACGGGCGTTCTGGAGCGCCGCTTCGAGCTGTTCAGCGCGGATGACGAGCTGGTGCAGAGCGGCCGGATCGACCTGATGGTGAGCTGCCGGCCGAAGGGGTAGCTGGTCGGTTGTGGCGGTCAAGGTGCGAGAACCGCGACAACGATGTTGGCCGCACACGATGGATGGCAGCTGGGCAACTTCAGGTAGTCGACGCACGATTCTCTGATTTGGAGTTGTTGTGGTCTTCGTCCCGCTCCCTGCCTCGACGATTGCGCGCTGCCTGAGACTGTTGATCTCTGGCTTTACAGCGTCGGACACTGCTCGCACTGCGAGGGTCAGTCGTACATGGCTCAACGTCTTATGTTGGGACAAAGGGGGCTGATCAGCTCGCATCCTTAAAGGCGTCGAATCGGGCAGCGAGACGGTCTTGGTCGGGTCTGTCTCGACTGCGGGAGGGCAGCCACAGTTCTCGCTTGTGCATTCGCTGCAGACCGTAGTCCAGCATTGGCCCGTCCTTTTCGTGAAGTACCTCCGAGTTGATGTGGACTTGGTAATCAGGCGAGATGCCAAGAATGTTCTCGTCGAATGCGGCGTGATGAATTTTGCAAAGGGCGAGGCCGTTGGTCACGACGGGCTCACTCTCCTCGTGCGCATCGGCGGTGATGTGAGCGGCGTCCAGCAGGGGAATCTTCTTAAGAACGCAGACCGCGCATCGTTCGCTGTATGCGGTGAGTACTCGCGCTCGAAACTCTGGCTGATGCAGGCGCTGCCGGACAACGCGCTCCGCGTATCGACGCTGATCCGCAGTCAAATGTGCAGGATCGGGTAAGAAGCGGAGGCTCTCGTCGATCGCAAGCAAGAAGCGCCGGTGCTCGGGCTCGTCCTTCACTACGTACACGGGCATGATCGGCACGTACTGTCCGGTAGCAACTTTGCGCAGCATCACGATCGGTAGGCCTAGCTTCATGGCTTCTCGAAGCTTGCTGTTTGACCCTCCCATCGGATCCTGGCCCGGGGGCCGCTTCTCGTAGGAATATCGGTAGAGCGAGTCACCGTGGTCGCCATCGTCGTACTCGCTGTCTGGATCGCTGACAATGGTCAGGGTGGCAGCGTAGGACTTCGGGTTCCAAATGCCTTTAGAGGAATCGATTATTCGCTCCGGGCCCCATCCAAAGTCCACCTGGGACAGCCATTGCCGTGAGAGAACTGGGTTGCCCGCGAACTCTGAAGCTAGAGCGTGCATGAGGGACGTTCGCCTGTTTAGTTCTGCTGAAAGGTCTACCACTTAGCAATCATGGCATCGATCGGGTCCAGGGGCTGTCGAAACTGGCGGCGTCTATGGCCGCTACTGCCGGGAGGTCTGGATCGGCCCACTCAAGAGTGGGTAGAGAGTCTATGGAGACCCACCGCAGTTCGTCGTGATCAGTGCTGTGCGTTGGCACTTCTGCTGACGTCACGAAGTAGCAGGCCAGATCAATGTCGTTGTGGCCGACGGTGGTGACGGATCTGTCGATGAGGGCGTCGACCGAGATTGAGATCCCAAGTTCTTCCCGGATTTCGCGAACTAAGGCGGTTTCGGGAGTCTCGTCGTCGTCGACCTTCCCGCCCGGAAACTCCCACTTACCCGCAGCAGTCTTGCCGGGCGCGCGGCGGCAGGCAAGAACGGTGCTGTCGCGCACGAACACCGCCGCAACGACCTCAAGACGCCGCAATGGAGCTCCCTAGGTTTCGACTCGAATGATCAGGACTCGACCATATCGGGAGCGTCCGACATCACTTCGCCATATCCACCCAGTCCTTGAACCCCGACGGGTCGTGGCGGCCCATATTGGCGTGCTCGAACATGCCCCAGCCCTCGGCGCCGTTGCACCTCGCGCGGGCCACGTGGTCTACGACGTTGTACGGAAGCATCCCGGTGACGTCCGGGGAGGCCATGTCGTAGGAGACGGACTCACTCCAGTCGCGGCCCATCCAGCGGCCGTGCGACCAGGCCGGGTCGCCCACGTAGCCCGAGCCCATGCTGAGCGGGACGCCGAGTAGCGTGTCGATCTCGAGCAGCAGCGGCTCGCCCAGGGGCGTGGTCAGGTGGACGCGCACATGCTCGGGGTGGCGGGTGCCGGCGCGGTAGTCGACCTCCATTCGCGGCCATCCCAGCTGCTCGACCCGACCGTCGGCGAACACCCGACTCGCGTGGTTGAGACTGCGATGGCCGTCAGGGCTCTCCTGCAGGATGATCACCAGAGCGAAGTCGTCGAACCGCAGCGGGATGTACGTCCACCAGAACCCCTCCCGCGGCTCCTCGGCGAAGCGCTCCTGCGGATCCGGCGCGCCACTGGGGCGGATGCCCCAGGATCGGTCGCGGGTGCCGAGCCACACGGCCGGGTCCACCGCGAAGTCCTCGCCGTCGACGTTCAACATCCCCGACCAGCTCCCCACCTGCGCGAACCGGCTGGCATCCAACATCGTGCGCGGCCCGTCCATGAGGATGTGCCGCTCCTCGAGCACCGCCTCGAACGAGCCCTCCCACCGCAGATCCATAGACAGGTCCTCGTGCTCGCACACCACCCGCAGCGACCGCAGTGGCTCGATCACCTCGATCTGGTAGCCGCCGACCTCCGACTCGGTGGACCGGTCCTCGAGTGCATCCGAGAACCGCACCGACCGCTGCGTATCGCCATGGCGGACCGTGGCAAACGCGTCCACCACCCCGAGGTTCGGATACACCCCGAACCCGGTCACCAAGAACACGTCGCCCGAGCGGTCGTGGGCGTTGAAGTAGTTGCGGTCGTAGAAGTTCCGGTCACTCGTCGACACCTGCGCCATCGACAGCGGGGTCTGGTGAACGGGGAACTCGTCGAGCGGGGCGGGCTTCATCGGCGGGCCTTGTCGTGTGTGGGGAGGGAGAGGTGATTCCACACTGGCGGACGGCACGACCGGCTGGCCCGGATTCGCTCAGATTGATGTCGGGAGGTGCGCAGGTCGCCATCGTGTGTCTCGGTGTGCGCCGTAAACCGCCGATGGTGGCGACGGTGTCGATCCGTTTGCCGGTGTGGCCGATCGTGGCGGGGGTTACGCGCCGACCCTGCCGTGGTGTACACATGTGACTACAGCGTATGTACACACTTGACTACAGTGACGGTGTCGGGCCGCCGTGTCGGGGCTGAGAACCGCACCGTTCCCGACCCCCGACAGCAGAGGTAGCCCCATGCAGTTCTCCACCCCGATCGCGTTCAGCCCGATCGATCAGATCCTCGACCTCGCCCGCGCGGCGGAGGACGCGGGTTTCGCGCGGATCACGCTTCCCGATTCGCTGTTCCTGCCGCACCGGCAGGACACCGACTACCCGTACACCCCTGACGGGTCGCGGATGTGGGACGAGAACACCCCGTGGGTCGAACCGCTGACCGCGATCGCCGCCATGGGGGCGGTCACCTCGACCATTCGGTTCTGCCCCCAGGTGCTCAAGTTCGGCCCTCGTCAGCCACTCCTGCTGGCCCGGCAGCTGTCCACGGTCTCCCACCTGACCGGCGGTCGTGTGGACCTGGGCGTCGGCATCGGGTGGGACCCCAACGAGTTCGCCTGGTGCGGCGTGCCCTACCCGGGCCGCGGCAAGCGGGTGGACGAGATGCTCGAGATCCTCCGCCTCGCCGGCGACGGCGGCTGGTTCGAGTACCACGGCGAGCACTTCGACTTCGACCGCCTCACGCTCGACCCGGCTCCTCTCACCCAGGTGCCCTTCTACGTGGGCGGGCACACCGCGCCGGCGCTGCGGCGAGCGGTCCGCATCGGCCAGGGGTGGACGTCGGCGATGATGGGGTTCGACGAGATCGTCACGACGATCGGGCGCCTCGGTGAGCTGCTCGAGGCCGACGGGCGCTCGCTGGCCGACCGCGGCGACGGCCAACCGTTCGCCATCCAGGTGGCGTGCATCGACAAGTACGGCACCCGTGGATTCGCCGAGCTCGCCGACGCGGGCGTCACGGACGTCATCGTCATCCCCTGGCTGATCGAGGGCCACGGGTACGACGC
>DGYFJ06201__coassemble_749_pt1 | contig 21415 bp, 20 predicted proteins | sample DGYFJ06201__metabat2_low_PE_015 | metagenome-assembled genome bin DGYFJ06201
GTTGCGCGCCTGAGTTCTGGGGGCCGGGCTGCTGAGTCTGTTCGGGGCCCGGTGTTCGGGGCCCCTGGGGTTGCGGTCCTGCTCCGCCGGAGCCCTGCCCGGGCTGGCCGTGGCCCTGGCCGTGATTGTCGGCGTTGCCGTTGTCGGGGCCGCCTGGCGGTGAAGGTGGTGTGGCCATGGGGTCTCAGATTTCGTGGAAGCGGCGCGGGACCTGTGCGTCAGAACTGTAAACGTTAGTCACATGGATAGCACGGCAATGAGTGTGGATGGGAGCCCAGCTGGGACGTGTTCCACACGGTGCTACTCGCCGGTAGCCTCATGTCCATGAGCCGTCCTACGACACGTGTGTACGACCGACTTCTCGACCTCGTCGCGATTCCCGAATTTGTCTCAGATCCGACGAGCCGCCCCGTCGCGGCCATCAACGAGGTGTTCACCGGCGACCCGCTCGCCGAGATCCCCGTCGGTACGGCTGACGACGTCCGCGCCGCCGTCGAGCGGGCCCGTGCCGCGCAGGTCGCGTGGGCCGAGCGTGACCCCAAGGACCGCGTCGCCATCCTCGAGCGCTTCGCGAAGGAGGTGATGCGCAACCGCCAGGAGCTCATGGACATCGTCCAAGCCGAGACCGGCAAGAGCCGCGCATCCGCCCAGGAAGAGGTGCTCGACTGCCTCATCACCGCACGCCACTACGCACGCGTTGCGCCGGGCCTGCTCGCCCCCAAGCGGGTCCAGGGCATGCTGCCCGGTCTGACCAAGGCAGTTGTGCGCCGCCACGCCAAGGGCGTCGTGGGCGTCATCGCGCCGTGGAACTACCCGCTCAACCTCGCCGCAACCGATGCCCTGGCCGCCCTGGCAGCCGGCAACGCCGTGGTGATCAAGCCCGCCTCCATCACGCCGTTCTGTGCGCTCGCTGCCGCTGACATGTTCTACCGCGCCGGACTGCCCCGCGACCTGTTCCAGGTGGTGCCCGGCTCCGGAGGGACCGTCGGTGGGGCGATCGTCGAGAACGTCGACTACCTCATGTTCACCGGCTCCACCGAGACCGGCCGCGTGCTGGGTCGGCAGTGCGGCGAGCGGCTCATCGGCTACTCCGCCGAGCTCGGCGGCAAGAACGCCATGATCGTCACCGCCGACGCGGACCTGGACGAGGTGGCCGAGGTCGCGACCCGCGCCTTCTTCTCCAACTCCGGTCAGCTGTGCATCTCCGTCGAGCGCGTCTACGTGGAGAAGTCAATCGCGCCGCAGCTGGCTGAGAAGCTCACCGCGCGGGTAAAGGCCATGAGCGTCGGTCCGGGATACGACTTCGAGGCCGAGATGGGCAGCCTCATCTCGAAGGATCAGCTCGACACCGTGACCGCGCACGTCGATGACGCGGTCGCCAAGGGCGCGAAGGTCCTCGCCGGCGGGCGTCCGCGCCCCGACCTGGGGCCGCTGTTCTACGAGCCGACCCTGCTCACCGACGTTCCCGACGACGCGACCTGCTACGCGGAGGAGACGTTCGGACCGGTCGTGTCGATCTACCCGGTCGACTCCGTCGACGAGGCGATCGCCAGGGCCAACGACACCGAGTACGGCCTCAACTCCTCGGTGTTCGCCGGCTCGGACGCGGAGGGCGAGGAGATCGCCGCCCGTCTGCGGACCGGCACGGTCAATGTCCGCGAGGGCTACGTCGCCGGCTGGGGCTCGGTCGCCGGCCCGATGGGCGGAATGGGCGTCTCCGGCGTCGGCCGTCGGCACGGTGACGAGGGACTGCTCAAGTACACGGAGGCGCAGACCATCGCCACGCAGCGCCTGGTCAACATGAGCGGGCCGTCGTTCGTGCCGCGCAAGCGCTGGCAGCAGATGCTCGCGCCGGCGACCAACGCCATGCGGTTCCTGCCGACGCGCTGACGCTGAAGGCGGCCGAGGCCGCAACGAAAAGAGTGTCCCGCACACGTTTCCCGAGAGGGAGGTGTGCGGGACACTCTTTTCGATGAATCCGATAAATCCGATGGAACCGATGAAGCTGCCGAAGTCGCTGAAACCGATGTAGTCGGTCTACCGGCCCGGCCGGGCCGGGTTAGTTGCCGCGGCGCAGGAGGAAGAACGCTCCCCCGATGAGGACGACGGCGATGCCGCCCACGACCCAGATCGCCGGGTTGATGCCCGATCCGTCGCCGGAATCAGAGGCCTCGGCATCCGCCTCGGAGGCGTCTGCGTCGGAGGCGTCCGATGCCTCCGCGGAGTCCGACGCCGCGGCCCCGGAGTCCACCGCCTCGGACGGCTGCCCTTCAGCGCTGTCGGCACCATCGGCCTCAGCGGCCCCGGAGTCCACGACGCTGAACACCGACGAGCCGCTGACGACGTGCCCGTCCGCGGAGGTCACGCGGTAGCCGATGGTGTAGTTGCCGGGCTCCAGGTCCTCGACCTGCGCGGTGACGGTCTCACCGGAGACGGTCGGCTCGCCGGACACCTGGTTGGGGCTGCCCTCGCCAGCCGTCACGGCGACCGTGGCGAAGTTCTGGTTGACCTCCTCGTTGAAGGTCAGCACGACCTGCTCGGGGGAGTTGGCGAGCTCGCTGCCGTCGGCCGGGTCGACGGAGACCAGCACCGAGTGTGCGGCCGCAGCGGGTGCCATCAGCACGCCGGGAACAGCGGCCGCGAGTCCGGTGCCACCAACCAGCGCGGCAGCCGTGGTGACGGCGCCGACACGCCGACGAAGTCCGGTCACGCCTTGACCCCGAGGCGCGCGAAGATGTCCTTGTTGATCCGGTCGAGCTCGCCGGAGATGGAGGCGTGCACCTCGCGCCGCTGGGCGGTGGGGGTGGTCTCGGCGGCCTCGACGGCGGCCCGCAGATCCTTCAGGCGGGTGCGCGTGGAGGCGATGAAGTCGGTGACCTCGCGCTCGCCGCCGCGGGTCTTCTCGAGCTGGTCGAGGGTCTGCTCGAGCCGCACGATGCGCACGCCGAGCGCCGCACCGGGGCCGGTGGCGTTGATGCCGGCGGCCTTGAGGTCCACCGCACCGGCGGTCGCGGCCGAATCGGTGGACTGCACGCCCGAGACGAGCTTGTAGACCATGGGCAGCAGGACCGGGGTGGCGATCTTGGCCAGGCCCAGCCAGCGCTGCATGTCCTCCTTGCCGATCTTGGTGCCCTCGAGCTTCTTCAGCTCCATCTCGGCGAGCTGGTACTCGTGCTTGCGGCCGGCGGCCTCGATCTTCTCGGCGGCCTTGCGGTCCTTGGCGTGCAGCTTGGCCTCCCGCTTGAGGGTGGCGCGCTCCTGCTTGGACAGCGCCTTCTCGGCCTTGCGGTCCCGCTTGGAGGCCTTCTTCGCGAGCTTCTCCTGCTTCTCGAGGCGCTTCTCCTCGCGCCGGATCCGCTTCTCTTCGCGCTTGAGCTTGCGGTCCTCGGTCTTGCCGGCGAGCTTGGCGCGCTCCTTGGCTTCGGCCAGGTCGACGCGGTGGGCCTCCTTGGCCTTGGCCCGCGCCTCCTTGGCCGCGAGCTTGGCCTCGGTCATGGCGGTGGACTTGAGGGCCTTGGCGTGGGCCTTCAGTTCGGCGCGCTTGTCGCGGTAGGTCGTCAGCTTGCCCATGGGCGTCGATCCTTCTCTCGTCGCGAACATCAGGTCACCAGCCTAGGCGAACTGTCGGTGCCGCAGGAGAAGGACGGTCGCCCGAAGCGTGTATCGGGGCCGGTTTGGTTCATGATGGACCCCGATGGAGGACACCGCGAAAGTCTCGCCCGAGTCCCCCGATGGTGCGGTGGTGGGGCCGGCGTCGGGGGCGCGGTGCTTGCACCGCGTGGCACGGGAGAGCGCCGCGGGTCCGGGCTGGTGGCGGTCGGCGCCGCTGGACGAGGGCGTGCGTCTGCGCGCGATGGCCGCCGCGGATCGCCGCGCCGGCCTGCGCGAGCGCGCCCTGCGGGGCGCGGGTCCCGACGTGCAGGTGGTGGACGTGGTGGGGGACCACTGGACGGATCTGCCGGGAGAATTTTGTGACGACGACGACGTCGCCACCACCCTGCAGGCACTCACCGACGGCGCGAACCTCATCTGGGGAGCGGCGCTGCCGGATGATCCGGTCACCGGGCGGGAGGGCATGCGCTGCACGCTGGCCGCGCTGCCCGGCGGAGGGTATGCCCCGGCACTGGTGGTCAATCACAAGGTGGTCGATCCGCGCCGCGGCGGCAGTTCCTCGCGCGCGCTGGTCACCCGGCTCCTGGACTGGGCCCCGGCCCCGGATCCGACGCTGCGGGTGCGGCGTCATCCGGGAGATCTGGACCGGCTGGTCCACGCGTGGCGGTTGCTCGAGGCGATCGGGCATGCCGGGCCGGAGCCGATCGGGGCGGTGCTCGGGCTGGGCTCGTCCCGCTCGGTGGTGCACGATCTGCGGCCGGTCCTGGAGTCGGCGGACCGGACCCACGCCACGCGGCTGGCGGTCGTCCGCGGGGAGCGGGACACGGCCCCGAGCCGGATCGGCGAGTGCCGTACCTGCCCGTGGTGGGCGGGCTGGGAGGGCCCGGCCGGCCCGGTGGTGGGCTGCCGCGAGCAGCTGATCGAGCTCGATGACGTCAGCCTCGTCGTCGGCGGGGGACAGGTCGGCCCGCTCCACGCGGTAGGGATCGACACCGTCGCCGAGCTCGCCGAGGCGGGTCCCGACCGGCCGGCTGACTGGAACGGCGAGCCGTTCGCGGACGCCGTGCTGCGCGCGCGGGCACACCGGGACGGCGAGATCGTGGTCCCCAAGGTGGCCCGCCCGACCATCCCCCGCGCGGACATCGAGGTGGACGTCGACCTGGAGAGTCACCTCGACGACGGCGCCTACCTCTGGGGCACCCTGCTCACGCTGCGCGACGGGCGACCGCTCGAGGAGGAGGGCTACCGCGCGTTCGCGACCTGGGCGAAGCTGCCCCACCCGGACGAGGGGAGATCGTTCGCCGAGTTCTGGCGCTGGCTCACCGCGATCCGCCGCAGGGCCGAGGGACAGGGGCGCACTTTCCGGGCGTACTGCTACTCGAAGTCCGCGGAGAACGGGTGGATGCTCTCGACCGCGTCGAGGTTCGGGCCGGACGGCGCCGTCGTCGTCGTCCCCGGGGTTCCTTCGGTCGCCGAAGTGAGGCGGTTCCTCTCCTCACCCCAGTGGATCGATGTGCATCAGGCCGTGACCAGCCAGTTCGTCTCCACCTCGGGGCTCGGGCTCAAGGTCGTGGCGCCCGTCGCGGGCTTCCACTGGCGCGACCCCGAAGCCGGCGGCGAGGCCTCCATCGGCTGGTACCGCGACGCCCAGGCGGCCCGTGGCGTCGAGCGCGACGCCGGGCGGACGCGGATCCTCGCCTACAACGAGGACGACGTGCGGGCCACGCGCGCGGTTCGGGAATGGATTTACACCAGGTGAAAGCTACGTCACATTTTTATGTGCGCCCCTAGCGAACGCTGTGAGAATCGTTAGTACTGCGTCGGGTGTGCGGATAACATCGGCCACCGATCGTTCTTGCACCAGCCTGATGAATGCGTCGACTAGCGGCGCAACAAATAAGGAGATAGTTATATGACCACTATGATTCGTCGCGCTGCGGCCGTCACCGCCGCTGCCGCTCTGGCCGTCAGCACCGCCACCGGTGTTGCCAACGCCCAGTCGGGTGACCTCGGCTCCGTCACCATCGACGCGGGCACCGACCTGACCGGTAACGGCTCGGTCGACACCACCGACTCGCTGATCGGTGAGCCCACCTCCGGCTCGCTCGCCGGCTTTGTCGGCGACGTGATCGCCTCCACCAACACCAACTCGCTCACCCCCGCCGAGGGCACCGGCTCGGTCGAGACCACCAACTCCTCGCTTGGTGAGCCCACCTCCGGCTCGCTGCTCGACGCCTACGCCCCGCTCGCCGGCTCGCTCGGCACCGGCGAGGGCTTCACCGCCGTTCTCTCCTCCGAGGAGACCAACGGTGGCAGCGGCGGCGGCACCCAGACCCCGGGTTCCTCCGAGGACGACATGGGTGCTGCTCTCGCGGTCGTCGCGGGCATCGGCGCCATCGCCGCCATCAGCGCCGGCATCTACGTCAACTACCCGCAGATCCAGGCCGCCGCCGCGGATGCGGGCATCGAGCTGCCGCCCCTGCCCTGATAAGTAGCCACGCCCGCCACAGTTCGGGCGGCTGACTTACCAGAATCCAACGACTGAGCCCCGACCGTGAACAACGGTCGGGGCTCAGTCGTCCGGTCAGCTTGGTCAGCTGCCGGACATCCCGCTTCGGTTACCGGACAGAATGTGCGAAATCTGCGTGAAATTCGCACATTCTGTCCGGCTACTGCCTTCGCGTGTCCGGCAAGTTCGCGCGACGCTGCGGCCGCGGTGCCCCGGCCACGACGCCCTGGCGATTAGCGTCGTGCGGCCACGCGGACTCCGGTTTAGCGCGGGGCCATGCGCAGGGCACCGTCCATGCGGAAGCTCTCGCCGTTGAGGTAGTCGTGCTCGACGATCGCGTTGGCCAGCTGCGCGTAGTCGGACGGGCGGCCCAGGCGCGACGGGAACGGGATCGCGGCCTCCAGCGACTTCTGGAACTCCTCGGTCAGGCCCTTGAGCATCGGGGTCTCGATGGTGCCCGGGGCGATGGTGTTGACGCGGATGCCGAACTGCGCGAGGTCACGCGCGGCACAGATGCCCATCGAGTAGACGCCACCCTTCGAGGCGGCGTACGCGATCTGGCCGACCTGGCCCTCGTAGGCGGCGACGGAGGCGGTGTTGATGATGACGCCGCGCTGGCCGTCCTCGTCGACGGTGTCCTGGGTGGACATGGCCTCGGCGGCCAGGCGCAGGACGTTGAAGGTGCCCACCAGGTTGACGGAGATGCAGGTCTCGAACAGGTCGAGGGCGTGGACGCCGCGCTTGGAGACGATGCGGGCGGCCGGGGCGATGCCGGCGCAGTTGACCACCACGCGCAGCGGGGCGGCCTCGGTGGCGCGGGCGATCGCGGCCTGGACGTCGGACTCGCTGGTGACGTCGGCGGCGATGAGGGTGATGCCCTCGTCGATGCCCTGCTCGACGGCCTTGTCGATCGAGGCCTGGAGGTCCAGGCCGAAGACGGTGGCGCCCTTGTCGGCGAACGAGCGAGCGGTGGCGTTGCCCAGGCCGGAGGCGGCGCCGGTGACGATGACGGATGCACCCTTGATGTCCACGGGCGAGGTCCTTTCGATGGAGGGAGTGCACGTGACCCCTTCAGCGGGTCACGTGCAGATGGCTACCGGCCCAGTCTCCCAGAACCTCGGTCAGCGCACGTCGAAGGCCTGACTCTCACCCCTCACGGGGAAGAGTCGGCCGTCGATTCCGCGGCCGGAGGCGGTGTAGACGATCCGGTACTCACCCGCCGGGGTGCCCGGCGGGATGTCCCAGGTGATGACCGCGTTCGTCACGGTGAGCAGGCCCTCGAAGACGATCATCGTGGACCAGTCGCCGTCGTCGTGGACTCGGACCCATCGGCCGCCGTCATTGCGCTCCACGGCGAGGTAGGTGTCGCCGCGCCGCAGGTCGGAGTTGGGGTGGGTGCCGCTGAAGCGGACGAGCACGCGCTGGCCGGCCCGGTACTTGGCCAGCGGCGGGTCCAGGACGTCACCGAAGTTCCGCAGCGGCGCGGGGGTGTCGACGAGCGGGTTGCCCAGCGGGGAGGCGGGGATCTGCCCGGTGAGGTCGCGCTCGGAGGTGCCGGGGTCCAGCGGGGTGCCCGCGCGCATCGAGCGGGCCAGCTCGGCCGCGATCTGCTGGATCGCGGGCAGGGTCCACGGACCGAAGATGGTCGCGCCGCCCTCGTAGTTCTGGGCCGAGTACTCCTCGGGCGTGGTGATGTAGTGCCCGTAGGCATTGGAGTATCCCTGGACGGTGACGTGGTCCTCGGGCACACCGAGCTCCGCCGCGAGCGTCCGACGCAGGCGCAATCCGGACACGACGGTCGGCTCAAAGCCGAGGGCGAACAGGTAGTGCCCGCCGAGCCGCACGAGGTGGAACGGGAAAACGCGCTGGATCGCGCCCGGCACCAGGCCCATCGGCAGCAGCACGTCCTTGGGCGCGTGCTCCTCGCGTAGCCACGCCGGGATCACCACGTCGGTGATGGCCTTGACCCCCGGATTGCCGCCGCGCGCGCCCTCGTTGAAGGGCAGTTCGTCACCGCCGCCACCGTCCTCCTGGCTGCCGGAGGCGAACGCCGCGCCGAGCGCCGCGATCGAGGTGCGGTGGGTGTGGCCGTCGCCGGTGAACTCGGGGCGCACCTCGACGTTCGACATGTCGACCCACGTGTGGCGCACGTCGATCCCGGCGCCGAGCCCACGCACCCCGCGGCCCACCTGGTCGCGGGCGGCGGCGAACTGCCGCTCACCGTTGATGCGGGTGTTGAGCCACTCGTCGGCGGTCGGCCCCTGACCGGGGGACAGGTCCAGGTTGGGGCTGACGTCGCCGGGATTGGTCTGGGCGAACGCGGTGATCAGGCCCGGCGTGCCGCCTGCGAGGTAGTCCTGCCCGGCGACCTCGCGCTCCCAGTGCCAGGCGGCGTAGCCCTTGTTGTCGCTGGAGGCGAGCAGGGCGTGGGAGGTCATCGAGGTGGCGTGGGTGGCGAACCAGTTGAGGACGCCGACGAGCTGTCCGCCGCGGGTGATCTGCAGCGACTGCGAGCGCGGGTCGATGCCCTCGGGGAAATGCGCGCGCTCGTCGGGGCGGTCGCGGTCGAACGAGCCGCGGGAGCGGTTGACGCCGGCGTCGTGGAGGGCGCCGGTGGTCACGCCGACGGTCGAGGGCGCGAGGTCGTGGTGCGCCATGCGGACGGCGTCGACGATGCCTGCCACATTCGCCTCGAAGGTCACCGGGCGAAAGCCCAGCATGGAGAGGTCGACCATGGCGTGACCGGACGTGCCACCGGGTGCCACGTGGGTGTGTGTGGCGGTGAGTACGACGTTCCCCTCGTGGTAGGTGCCGCCGAACTCGGCGCCAAGGCGCCGGAGAACCTCCTGTTGGATGGACTGGAACATCAGGCCGATCTCGGCGGTGACGTGGAGAAAGCGGGGCGACGACGACGACTCGGCGAACACGAACGCACGCGCGCGCTGCCGCAGATGAAGTCCCACGGACAGTTGCTCGGTGTCCGCGTATCCGTTGAAGCCGGCTCCCAACGGCTCACCGGTCATGTCGCCGATTCCCCGGCCCACGTACATCTCGGTGGGCTGGGCTGCGGCCATGGGCGGCAGGATCGATTGCAGGGCCGCGACCCCGCCGAGTGCTGCGGCCCCGCCGAGCACGGTGCGACGGTTGACCGTCCCGAACTGCGAGCCCCCGCCCCGTGGGCTCTCGCCCCGTGAGTCACCGACCCCTTGGCGCCCGACCCGTGAACCCCCGCCGCGCGATTCCCCGACCTTGGGGCGTCCGGTTCTCGCCGGGGTGGCGTCCGGATCGGGGGTGGTCGCGGCGGGTGTCGGGCTGTCGGTCATCGGCTCTCTCCAAGGGTTTCTCGCGCCTTCTGCGAGCGAGTGCGCACGTGGTGATTCAGGTCACCAGATTCTTCGCACGCTACCCAATTGGACGACCGACCGGGGAATGCTCTTCGCACTGTGGCCTCGTAGGATCCGGGGCATGCCCATGATTGACATCAAAAATTCTCAGGACGTCTCCACTGCGACCGTGGTCGCCGGGGGACTGATCGGTGGCTGGCTGTCGGCCCGGGAGACCGGGATCCGGCCGCTCGGCGGCGTCGTGCTCGCGGCAGCCGGTGTGTGGGCGGGCCGGTCGTGGCTCGCCAAGACCGATGTGCCCACCACGGTGGGACTGTCGGCGCTGTACGTCGGCGCGTTCGGGGCCTCGCACCCGCTGGCAAAGAAGATCGGGTCGTGGCCGTCGGTGCTCGCCGTGACGGCCGTGACCTCGGCGGCCTCCTACGCCCTGGCGGACCGCTGACACCGGCCTCTGATTCTGTCGAGCCCCGGTCCGACTGCCACAGAAATGCCCGAAGGGTCCCGTGCCGTGCACGGGACCCTTCGTCATGCAAGCCCTCCCGGTCAGTGACGACCGGACGGCCTCTAGGCGTTGATTCAGCCCTTGGCGGCGGCGTAGCGCGCGGCCACGTCCTCCCAGTTGATGACGTTCCACCAGGCCTTGACGTAGTCCGGCTTGACGTTCTTGTACTGGAGGTAGAAGGCGTGCTCCCACATGTCCAGCATCAGCAGCGGGGTGATGTTGATGGAGATGTTGCCCTGCTGGTCGGTGAGCTGCTGGATGACCAGACGCTGACCGATGTGGTCGAAGCCCAGGACGGACCAGCCGGAGCCCTGCAGGGTGGTCGCGGCGGCGTTGAAGTGGGTCTGGAACTTCTCGAAGGAACCGAACTCGGCGGTGATCGCCTCGCCCAGCTCACCCTCGGGCTGTCCGCCGCCGTTGGGCGACATGTTCTTCCAGAACACCGAGTGGTTGGTGTGGCCGCCGAGGTGGAAGGCCAGGTTCTTGCTCAGCAGCGGGGCCTTGGCGGCGATGGTGCCGTCCTCACGGGCCTCGGCGAGCTGCTCGAGGGCGGTGTTGGCGCCCGCGACGTAGGTGGCGTGGTGCTTGGAGTGGTGAAGCTCCATGATCTCGCCCGAGATATGCGGCTCAAGAGCGCCGTAGTCGTAGTCGAGATCGGGAAGAACGTACTCGGCCATAGTGGAGTGTCCTTTCAATTTGGGTGACGCGCTGCGGTCGGGTCTCGCCCGTGGCGCCCGTCACGACGTCCGTTGTCCACCATAGTGATCCTGAGCAGTTCGCGTCGGGCCGCTACCCGCCGCCTCGGTGGGGCGGAGCGGACCGAGTTTTGCCCCCGGGTGCCGCCGCGCACCTGTGCGCCCGCGATGGCCTGCCATGATCGGGAGTGTGGATCACTCGGATAGGGCCGCTGTACGCGTCATCTCGGTGTCGGCTGTGGTGCTGTCCCGGCCGGACGGTGCGGTGGTGACGGTGCGCAAGGCCGGCACGGACCGCTTCATGCTCCCCGGCGGGAAGTGGGAGACAGGCGAGTCGCCGCTGCACTGCGCGATCCGCGAGATCGACGAGGAACTGGGGGTGTCACTGGTGCCCGATGACCTCACCACGCTCGGACGGTTCACCACGGCGACCGCCAATGAACCGGGATTCCGGTTGGTCTCGGAGGTGTTCGCCGCGAGCGTCGACAGCAGTCCGCGGGCACGCGCCGAGATCGCGGAGATGCGGTGGGTATCGACCCGGGATCTCGAGAGGATCGCCGCGCTGGAGGAATCGGATTGCGCGCCGTGGGCTCCGCTGCTGGTCCGCGTCGCCCGCGAGCACCTCGCGTAGCGGCCACCAGGCGTGCCCGTGCGGCCAGGCGCAGCGGCCCGGGTCAGATCACGAGCAGAACAACCAGCACGACGAGGAGCGCGATCGCTGCCAGGATTGGCAACTTCATGTCGCGGCGGCGCACATGATCGCTGCATCCTGATCCCTCGAACGGCTGCTGTTGTTCGCCGTTCAAGATCTCGCGCAGTTGCTGCGCGGCAGGTTTTGAAGCCATTTCGTCGAGACCCCCCTCGCTCATACTCGGCACTACACTAACTCGCGCTATGGCATTCGTCACATCGCTCCTTCTCGTCGATGCGCCGGAGAGGGTTACCCTGGCGCCATGGGCTGGCTACAGGATGCGATCAGACTTTCCGCGATGCGCTCGGCGACCGAGGTGATCGACGCCGAGTCGGCATTGCCCGGCCGGAAGGACCCGGTCCCGGTCGCCCCGGCGAACATCGCCACGGGCAACCCGATGGTCCCGCCGTTCCCCGCCGGACACGAGACGATCGTGTTGGGCCTGGGGTGCTTCTGGGGCGCGGAGAAGGTGCTCTGGGAGCTCGACGGGGTGTGGACCACCTCGGTGGGCTATGCCGGCGGATGGACGCCCAACCCCTCGTACGAGGAGGTCTGCACCGGCGCGACCGGCCACACCGAGGCCGTCCAGGTGGTGTTCGATCCGGCGGTCCTGCCGGTTGAGAAGTTGCTGGCCACGTTCTTCGAGTGGCACGACCCCACCCAGGGGATGCGCCAGGGCAATGACATGGGCACCCAGTACCGGTCCGCGATCCTGGCCTCCACGCCGGAGCAGCTCGAGGTGGCTCATCGGATCGCCGAGGGCTACGCCAAGAAACTGGCTGACGCCGGGTTCTCGGAGATGACCACCGAGATCGGCCTTCTGGACGAGGTGCGGTCGGGAAAGTACTTCCTCGCCGAGGACTACCACCAGCAATACCTGGTCAAGAATCCCGGCGGCTACGACTGCCACGTCCGTAGTGGGATCGCCTGCCCGGTCTGACCAACCGGCTCCCAGCCGTCGGGCTGCGCGCCGACACCTTCTTCTACAGCTGTAGGGCATCCCGCCCGCCGCAGCTGGCCCGAGCAGCTTGCCAGCCTGTCTGGCCGTCTGCCTGCCCGCCTTTCTGCTCGGCTGGGCCTGCAGGATGAGGCCGAATGGTGGGGCCGGGCACGTGTCATGAAATGCAGCAGGACCCGGCCCGAGATTGCTCTCGGCCGGGTCCTGAACTGCAGATCTTACGAACGACTCTCGTTCACCGTGATCTCACGGCGTCCGGGTGTTCGCGAGCGTGTGAAGGCTCAGATCAGATGACGGTGATGTTCTCCGCCTGCAGGCCCTTGGCGCCCTGCGCGACGTCGAAGGAGACCTGCTGGTTCTCCTCGAGCGAGCGGTAGCCCGAGCCGTTGATGGCGGAGAAGTGGGCGAAGACGTCGGCCGAGCCGTCGTCGGGGGCGATGAAGCCGAAGCCCTTGTCAGCGTTGAACCACTTCACGGTACCGGTAGCCATAGTGGCGTCCTTTCGAGTTTTGGTGCTCCGCTTGTCGGAGAACCAGGTGATGCAGCAGAGAGCGAGCTGTGTTTCCCTGTGGTGCCGCATCATCCTCGGGAGGACGCTGGTCTACAGAAATACAACGTACTGTTTCAACTACTGGCGACGACACTACAGACCAAGAGGCATTCCGTCACCTCCTTGTGGTGACGCCGACATGAACTATCGGTGCCGGTCGCAGTGAAAAATCGGCGCCGCTACTGGAATAGTCGTCGCGGGCAGCGATCCACTGGCGGACGTGGGCCTCGGTCAGCCTGCCTCGCGGTAAGCGAGCGTCGTTCAATGGGCCTCGGTCCGCGTGCGTCGTTCGATGGGCGTCGATCAGCGGGCGGCGGCGCGCACCACCTCGGCCAGGACCAGCGCGTGGTTCTGCTCGGTGTCCTTCGCCGCGTACGCCAGCACCAGCCCGTCACCGCCGGCGAGATCGGCCAGATGGTCGACGGCCTTTGCCGCGTCACCGGAGTCGAGCTCTTCGCGATAGCGCTCGGAGAACTCCTCGAAGTCGAGGTCGCCGTGATGAAAGGCCTTGCGCAACTCCGGACTGGGCGCCGCGTCCTTGCACCACTCATCGTGGGCGAACGCGTCTTTGCGGACGCCCCGGGGCCACAGGCGGTCCACGAGCACCACGCTCGCGCCACCGGGGTCGGCCTCGCCGGAGACGAGGTCGTGGACACGAATACACGTCACGGACATGTGGCCATCCTCCGCCTCCGGCCCGGACCGCGCCAGCGGGGACGCCGCTGTGCCAGCATGGAGGGCATGACCACACCGCGGCGGCAGGGACAGTGGCGCTGGGTCGCGCACCCGCCGTGGCGCCCACCCACCCGAGTGGCCCGACCGCCGGTCCCGCGACACCGTTCCGGACCGGCCTGGGGTGCCCGAACACCCCACTACCCGGCCACCCCCCGATGGGGCCTACCGCTGATCGCGATCCCCCGGCAACTGCCCACACCGGCCCTCCCGCGACGGGCCCGACTGGCCGCCGCCGCACCCGGCGTCCTGCGCGCCTCGATGGCCTGGTTCATCGCGTCCGCCGTCGCGCACGGGCTGCGCTACCTGGCCCTCGCCTTCTATGCCGATCGGGTCGCGCCCTGGTGGCTCGAGGCCGCAACGACCGCGCTGGTGTGGGTCACCGGTGTTGTTTCCATCGCCATCGTCCTCTGCGCAGCCGTTGCCTCGGCCGCATGGCTGATCGACGCCCGCCGGCGTGCGTACGAGCCCGGAACGGACCCCCGGTCGAGGTTCCGGTTGTGGGTGGGGAGCCTCGTCGTCGTCGTCAATTTCTTCAGACTGCCCGTCTACCTGGAAGAACTCCGCCGGGTGTCCACACGTGCACCGTCCCGAACCGCGCTGCGCCGCTGGTGGGCGGCCTGGGCGATCAACGTCGTGGCCGTGGCGGTCGCGTTCTGGCGCAGCACCGGCGACGGACCCCAAGCCGCCGCCGACACCGTCCTCCTCACCATGATCGCGGCACTGACCGCCGCCTGGGCAATCCACGAGACACGGTCTGTCATACGGAGTTTTAACGACCCTTCCCCTCGGTTCACCCGCCGGTTCATCGCAGCGGGGATCGTGGACGCCAGATAGCCGCCTGGAAGGAACGAGACGTGACGGTTCACGCGACCACGCACCTGCCGTCCCCGGTGCCCACCCGAAGTGGGGTTGTTGCACACCGCGGCGCCTCCGCAGAATTTCCCGAGCTCACGCTCATCGCCTACCAGCAGGCGCTCGAGCAGGGTGCCGAGGCGCTCGAGGTGGACGTGCGGCTCACCGCCGACGGCGTGCCCGTGCTCCTGCACGACCCGCGCACGACCCGGGTCGGCGACCGCGACATGTGGGTGCACTCCAGCACCCTCGACCAGCTCTCTGGTCTCGACGTGGGGTCCTGGCACCCCATCCACCGTCAGCCCGAGCCGGTCCTCACCCTGCGCAGCTTCCTCGTGCTGGCCGAGGCATACCCGCACGTCAAGCTGTTCCTCGAGACCAAGCACCCCGTCCCCTCCGGCGGGAAGGTCGAGGTCGCGCTGCGGGATGAGCTCGCCTACTTCGGCCTGGACCAGCCGGAGACGTTCGCCGAGTCTCGCGCCGTGATGATGAGTTTTTCCGTGATGGCCGTGCGGCGGTTCCGGCAGCTCGCGCCCAAGGTGCCGGCCGTGCAGCTGCGTGAGCGGCGCAACGTGATCAAGTCCTGGCCCGCCGAAGGGTTCGGTGCGCAGCTGATGGGGCCGAGCATCGGCGCGATTCGGGCCCGGCCCTGGCTGGTCGAGTACTGGCGCTCGCGCGGCATGGGCACCTACTGCTGGACCGTCGACGACCCCGCCGACCTGCTGCTGTGCCGCGACCTCGGCGTGGATTGGGTGGGCACCAACGTTCCCTCGCGCGCGCTGACCGTGCTCGACGGGCCGGGCCGCGCGGGCAGGAACGGCGGATCGGTGCGGCCCGATGCCGATATCGGCGGCGCCCGGGCCGTGGGAGCGGCCGGCGAGGCCGGGGCTGCGGGAACGGCCGGGACTGCTGACGCTGCTGACGCGATCGGGTAGTCGCTTCCGGCGGGGCTCGGGCTGGTTTTGGGCTGGTGTTGCCCAAATCGGGCCCTCGCTGAGCGCCCGCGGCACTTGCCTGACATCGGAACTCAGTTGCCAGACATCTGGTGTGAAAAATCGCTCCTGAATCGCACCAATTGTCTTGCAGATGCCGAGGCATGTCAGGCAACCGGGCTGAGGGTGTCCGACCAGACTGCTGACGCCGCCGACGCCGGCGAGTCGAGACCGCGAATCGACGGAACGCCGGCGAAGTCCGAGGTCCCGGGCGCAGAAGGCGAGGCCGCACCGTATCGTGGTGGTCGTGGGTAGAAGGAATCGCCATAACGAGCCCAAGCCAGGCAGCAATCGCCAGGCCAAGATCGCCGCACGCGCGGCCGAGCGGGAGGAACTGAGCGTCGATCCGCGTCCGTTCGCCGGTTTTGCCGGCGAGTGCGACATGGTCGCGATGCGCGAGTTCGTGCCGTCGGCCACCGGGCGACTGACCACGGTCGCGGACGGTCGCGAGGTCGTCATCGCCACGGTCCTGCCCGGCGCCATCGCGGGCCTGGTCCGGGATGAGGAGCTGGGCGGCGACGCGATGGTCGGGCTGCAGGTGCAGGTGCACGGCCCCGACGTCGCGGCGGATCTGGCGTACGCGGTCGAGTGGGCCAAGCGGGCCGGCGGCGGCGAGACGCTGACCAGCGCGCACCCGGATTCATCGACGCCCGCGCTCGCGGATGTCGTGGTCGCCGACGCCCCGCTTCAGATCGAGGTCCACAACGACTTCTCCTGGTGGGTCGCCGAGGGCGTCGAGGTGCAGCCCGAGATCGCGCAGGCCATCAACAACGCCAACGAGGTCATGATGCCGTCGGCGCGCGTGTCGGCCGAGGGCATCGAGGCGGCGTGGTGGGTCGACGCCGGCGAGAAGGCCCACATCCGGTGGGTCCGTCCGGAGGATGAGGACGCGCTGTTCGCGGCGCTCGCCCGCGTGCATTCGGCCGGTCACCTGGACCTGGGCGAGGGCTCGCGGTTCGCCGGTTCGTTCCGCACCCACGGGCTGCTGGTTCCGGTGTTCGACCTGGATCGGGAGATGCACCACCAGGAGTGGGCCGAGGGCCTGCGCACCCTGGATGCCCGCCTGTCCGAGGCGCTGGCCAACACGGCCCCGCTCACCTCCGAGGAGCGTTCGTCGCGCGACGGTCTCCGGGCCCGCCAGGTCACGCTCCGCTGAACCAACCCACAGTCCACCCGGCATGCCGGGTACTGAACGCCGCCGGCGCTGTGTCCACAGCGTCGGCGTTGCGCTGTCACCGCTGACCCCGGCGGCTCCGGGCGCGTGCTCGCGCGGCAGAGGACGATCCCCGACCGGGCGTCTCGACGCTTAGGATCCTCACAGATCGCCGCGTCGTCGGATGCGGCTGCACGCGGCGCGCGAGCGCGGGTAACGGGCCAGGTGGGGAGGGTGAGGGCGTGACGGATCGGCCACGATCGGACGACGACGACAACACCCCCTTCCTCCCCGAAGTGACCGTTCCGCCATGGCTCCGTACCGGTCCGACCTCGGATCCACAGGTGCCCGCGGTGCCGGCGGATACCCGGTCGGCCGCAGGTGCTGACGATTCTGATGCGGGGCGGGCCGGCGCGCCCGGGCACGAGGACTCTGCCCCGCCCACCCGGATCACGCTGGGTGCGCGGGCACGCAAGGCCGTCGCCGACGCGCTGGGCTCCGAGGACGCATCCGGTTCCGGGTCGACCTCCGGACACCGCCGCGAGCCAGCCGTCGCTCCACGCGAGGCATCCGCCGATCGCGCCGGTCGAGCCGGTCGAGGCGAGCCTGCTGACGGTCGTCGCGGCGCGGAGGCTTCCGCGACGACTGTCGGGGGAGCGGTCGATGACCTTTCCCAGCTGCCGTTGCGGGGCCCTGCATCCGCCGGGACTTCATCCGCCACGCCGTCGCCCGCGAAGTCGACGACCGGCCACCCGACGCCCGGCACGCCGACCCCAGGCAAGCCCGCGTCTGCCAAGGTGACTCCTGCCCGGCCCGCCCCCACGGTGACTGCCGCCGACAGAGCCGCTTCGAACGCGTCTTCGGCCTCGGCCGCAAGTCCTGCCTCGACCGCAACACCGCCCAGGGGCGCCGAGTCCACGGACCGCGCTTACGGTGCCGCAGGTGACTCCGCCGGGGCCACGCTAGGTGCGGGTCACACATCGGAAGCAGGAGCAGGGGCACCGTCCGGGAACGCGGGGGTCGGGATTCTCGCCCGGCGTCCGGCGCGTATCGCGCTGCTCGCGGTGGCGGGTATCGCCATTCTCGGTGGGTCGGCGGTGCTCGGCTTCGTCGTGGCCCGCGGCGCCACGAGCGGCGGGGCCGAATCGATGGAGGCCGGGGTGACCCCGGGGTGTGAGGAATCGGATGAGCAGGGGCGCGTGACGGGCTCGGGGCCCGGGACTCTGGCCACCCCGTCGGGCACGGTGCTGGCGTTTGATCACGCCTACTACGTGGACCGGTCCGCGGAGAAGGCTTTCGAGGCGGTGTCCTCGTCGAGCCGGATGACCGAGGAACAGCTGCGTGTCGAGGGCATCGACCAACTCGCTGAGGGCACCACCCACTGCGTGCAGGTGAGCGAACTGGCACCCACCCTGCTCGCGGTGGACCTCACCGAGTTCCCGCCAGCGGGGGAGTCGGTCCTCATCCGCCAGCACATCCGGGTTGCGGAGAATTCCGACGGCACGTGGGGCATCGTCTCGATCACCCCGGCCGGCTGACGGCGCAAGGCCCACAACCACAACCCCGGGCCGACCTCATCAGGCCCACCGCGCTGGGGCGACCCCGCCGCGCTGGGGCGACCCCGCCGCCCGGGCAGGTCAGGGCCCGGTGTCGAGGTACTCCGGCCCGGGCGTGCGGCCGGCGGCCACGGCGTCAAAGAACCCGGTCGTCGTGGGCCCCCACACCAGGTACGAGCCGACCGCGCCGGAGGCCATGCCGTCGTGCGGCACGGTCACGGTCAGCGGGTCGCCGCTGAGATTGCGCATGACCGAGGCCAGGTTCCAGATGTGGTCCCCGGTGTCCACGGTGACGGCCTCCGCGCCCGCATCCAGCAACGGCAGCGCGGTGAACGGGTTGAGGACGTTGCCCGGCGTCATCACGGTCTTCATCAGCGAGCCGAGGAACTGCCGCTGGTTCCGCACACGCTGCAGGTCCTGCTCGGCGAAGCCGTAGCGGGTGCGCACGAAGCCCAGCGACTGCGGACCGTTGAGGATCTGGCAGCCGGGCGCCAGGTCGAGCCCGGCGTACGGGTCCTGGATAGGTTCATCGAGGCAGATCTCCACACCGCCGACCGCGTCGACGATGCCGGCGAACCCGCCGAACCCGATCTCCGCGTAGTGGTCGATGTGCACGCCGGTCTGCTGCTCCAGGGTCTGGGTGAGCAGGGCCGGGCCGCCGAACGTGTACGCCGCGTTGAGCTTGTTCTCCCCGTAGCCGGGAATGTCCACGAGCATGTCGCGGGGCAGCGAGATGAGCATGGTCCGGTCCCCGTCCCGGGGGGTGTAGACCAGCATCATCGTGTCGGTGCGCTTGCCGCCGGCATCCGATTCCGAGCCGGTGGACAATTCCGCCTGCTGATCGGGCGTCAGGCCCTCGCGGGAGTCGGTGCCCACGAGAAGCGTGGTGGTGCCCGGGGTGTTGCCGATCCGGCCCGGGTAGTCGTTGAGGGCGTCGATCCGCTGCAGCTTGGAGTCCGCCCACAGCACGGTGACCACGCCCAATGTGAGGATCACGGCCAGGAGCAGGCCGATTATCCGCACCGGACCGAGCCGCCGCTTCCGAGGCGCACCGGCGGGCCGGCGCCCACGCTGTGTTGTCGTCGTCGCCCCTCCCGAACGCAGGGAACGGCCGCCACGGCCACGATCCCGGGGGTCGACAGGCTGCCGGTACGGGTCCCGCCCGTCCGCACGGCGTGACGCACGGCGCGGGTCCTGGCGGGGGTCGCGAGGGTCGCGCGGATCCCGACGCTCGGCGGCGTAGCGGGCGCGCTCCTCCGCGGGGATCGGCTCGGGCCGCTGGCGGGGCTGGTATCCACCCCGGCCGGCCTCGCCTCGAGGGGCGCGGGGATCGACGCCACGGCCCGCCTCACCGCGGGGAGCTCGAGGATCGACGCCACGGCCGACGCCCCGACCCGCCTCGTCGCGGGGCGCGCGGGGGGTGCGGGGCGCGCGCGGATCGCGTGGCTCCGGTCGCGGTGTCCCACCGCGCTGGGCGGCACCGCGCGACGGGGCGCCGTCGACGTACCCGCGGCGCTCGCGTGCACGACGCCGGAGTTCTGCGGCCTCCTCGGGGGTGAGGTGCCGGCGCCTGGGGTCGTCGGTCATGGGATCGGACTCTACTTGCCCGCGGCCCCGGTCGGCGTTCCCCGCCGCGCCGTCGAGTCGAGCATCACAGCCGGAAAGGGCCCGCCGGGGTGGTCGCCCGGGGCCCGCTCACAGCCACGTGACATGCGGCGCGAGCAGGGCATATCCCAGAAATGCGACCACATCGAGCAGCGTGTGCGCCACGATCAGCGGCCACAGTCGTCGCGTGCGCATCCACCACAGCGCGAACACGATCCCCATCGCGAGATTGCCCACGCCGCCGCCGAAGCCCTGATACAGGTGGTACGACCCGCGCAGCACCGCCGTGCTGATCAGTGCGACCGTCGGCGGCACCCCGATCTGGCGCAGCCGGACCAGCAGGTAGCCCACTACGAGGATCTCCTCGGCGGCCCCGTTTCCGGCGGCGGACAGGATCAAAACGATGGGCCGCCACCAGGTCTCGGTGAGCCCCGACGCCGACACCTGCAGATTGAAACCGGTCGCGACCGCGCCGAGGTACAGCGCCAGTCCGGGGATTCCGATCACCGCTGTCAGCGCCAGGCCCCACCCGAGCTGCCGCCACGGCCGGTCGCGCACGAGCCCCACTGCGCGCGGCCCGATCCCGGTGTTCGCGAGCACCACCAGCGGCAGCAGGGCCCACGCGGTCAGGCGCAGCACGCCGAGCAGTTGGTAGGCGAGGTCGAGCCAGGAGTGGGTGGAGCGCGAGACGTTGAGCGCGGCGGTCTGGTCGGCGAGGTCGTCGGGCGCGAGCACCGCGGAGACCAGGTCGAGCACGGCGTAGAGGCCGGAGAGTCCGAAGGTGACGAGGAGGACGACGACGACTTCGGCGATCAGCAGCCGCCGCACGTGCGGGTCGCTGACGGGGGCGAATCGGGCGGTGTACCGGGCGAACGCCTCCCGGGGGTCGAGTGCCCGTCGCAGGCGACCGTTGACTCCGGGGGACTCGGCAGGGGAGGCGTCGCCGGGCGGGGTGGTCACTCTCCGTTGTCCTGGATCCGCACGTTGTCGACGATGCCGTTGATCCACCGGGGGCCCGGGGAGGACTGCTGCGAGGTGGTCACGTACGCCACCCACCAGCGTTCGTCGCCGTTGCCGAAGACGGCGGCGTAGACCAGTCCGCCGGAGTCGGCCTGCGCGGGATCGTCGGGCACCACGACGTACGACACGGCGGCGCCGGTTCCCGCGTCGTTCTCCACCTCGTGGGTGCGTCTGTCGTCGCGGATGCCGGTGACGCCCAGGATGTACTGCTGGATCGTCTCGGCCAAGGCGGTGGCGGCGCCTTCTGGGTCGGAGATCGTGGCGGCGGCGATCCCGGGCTCGAGGGTGCCGGCGAAGATCTGGGTGTCGCTGCCGGCCCCAGAGTCAGACGGAACCAACTCGAGGGAGCCGAATTCGGCCTCGGAGGCGGGGCGCCAGCCCACCGGGACCACGATCTCAAGGCCCGACATCTCATCGACGTAGAAGTCGCCGTGCAGGGTCGAATCCCGGGGCAGCACCGACTCGGGCGTGGTGACCACGGCCACGAGGATGAGCAGGGCGAGCAGCCCGAGGGCCACGTGCACCGTGCTCGGTCCCCGTTTCTCCTCCGGGGTGAGGTGCGAGGCGTCCGGGGCGTCGTCCGGGGCCGGGGTGTAGTCGGCCGCGTATTCCGGGCCGGCGGAGTCGTCGGAACTCATCGG
>DGYFJ06201__coassemble_758_pt1 | contig 21084 bp, 21 predicted proteins | sample DGYFJ06201__metabat2_low_PE_015 | metagenome-assembled genome bin DGYFJ06201
TACCTGTGACAGAAGTCGTGACACACCCCTGTGTCAGAAGTCGTGATACAGCACATGCGAATCTAAGGCCCTGAATCGCACCTCATGTCTTGCGACCGAGGAGGCTTGTCGTGCAACTGCGACCGGACCCGCGGCAGTGTGCAGATGCGTCGCGCTGAGAAGCTGAATGCGCCGAGAATTAGGCTCCCACCGGCGTCGGCACGAATAATCGACGCCTGTGACCACTTCATCGCATCAGAATCCAGGATCCCGCGGGACTGGGCGGCCGGACGGGAACACTCCCGAGCCGGCGTCCAGCACCCAGACCCCCAACTCCACCGACGCCAGCCCGGCGGCCGCCCCTACCGCCGAATCCCGAGGCCGGGCCGTGTTCGCCGCGGTCGCGAGCCCGTACTACGGCTACCTGATCGCCCTGTTCGTCGGCGTAATGCTCATCAGCAACGTCGCCGGCACGAAGGGCGTCCTCCTCTTTCCCGACCTGGGCTTCGAGCTCGGGTTCCTCTCACTCGACGGATTCGTCACCGACGGCGCCTTCCTGCTCTTCCCGCTGGCCTACGTGCTCGGCGATGTGATCAGTGAGGTGTACGGCTTCAAGGCGATGCGCCGCGTCGTGATCTCGGGCTTCGCTGTCCTTGCGCTGGCCGCGCTGACGTTCACCATCACCGTGCAGCTTCCGGCGGCTCCGTTCTACGAGAACCAGGACGCGTTCGAGGCTGTCGCCGGCGTGGTCCCGCAGTTCTTCATCGCCGGCTTGGCCGGCTACGTGGTGGGCGAGCTCCTCAACTCGTACGTCCTGGTGTGGATGAAGCGTCGCTCAGGCGAGAAGAGCCTGTGGGTCCGGCTGCTCAGCTCGACGATCGTGGGCCAGCTCGTGGACACGATCATCTTCTGCACGATCGCCGCTCCGGCCCTGGGCATGGTGCTCGGCTCGGGCGACTACTGGAATTACGTGGTGATCGGCTTCGTATGGAAGACGCTGGTCGAGGCGGCTTTCATGCCGGTCACGTACCTGGTGATCGGCCTCATCAAGAAGCGCGAACCCACCTACCAGGCAGCGCTGGTAGAAGCCGCGCGCTGACTTACGCCACCTCACCGGCCGGGGCCGCGCTGGCAGACTCGGGGCATGACCTCGCCTGACGATTCCAGCGGCGGCCCCAGCAGCAGCCCCAGCGACGGCTCCGTCAACGGGTCCTCCGCGCGGGTCCTGGGCCCGGTGGTCGACGACCAGACCCGCTGCGTCCACTACGCGGGCCCGACGGATGTCATCGCGATCCGCTTCCATTGCTGCGGAGAGTTCTACCCGTGCTTCCGCTGCCACGCCGACACCGCAGACCATTCGCTGTCGGTGTGGCCGCGGGCCGAGTTCGACACCCACGCGATCCTGTGCGGCGCCTGCAAGACCACGCTCTCGATCACCGACTACCAGGCCACCGACGCCTGCCCCGGCTGCGGCGCCGGCTTCAACCCGGGCTGCGAGCTGCACTATCCGCTCTACTTCGAGAGCTGAATCCTTACCATCGCCTTCGCCTCTGACGACGCCTGGGCTCGTAAATCGTCCACCCGTGGCTCGACCGTGGTTGACCGCGTAGTCGACGGATCAGATTGTGGAGCCGCTCTCCCACGGCGGCCCAAGGTCCGCGTTCTGTGCTCGGCGGGAAGAGAGCACTGTCCCGATTCGGGATGCGAAGCGGTTCCCAGTCCGCCGCCCACGGTGCAGCGGTGAACTCCGCACCCGAACGTGAATCACCGACTGACGACCTGCCGGAGCCGTGGCCGCCGAACGAGGACTGGACGTGCCAGTCAGCTCTGGGGTCGACGATGAGCGAACCATCGACAACCGACAGCGTCCACTGGTCCAACTCCTCGAGCAGCCAGGCGGAACCCGAATCGCAGGCATCGCACCCGCAGCCAGGAAGTTCCGCGAGCACGAACGTCTCCTCGCCTGCGGCGATCTCAACGTTCAGCGTCGCTGTGGGATCCGTCGATTCGTACACGAGGAAAGACAGCGGCACCGCACCGTCAGCGCTCCTGTCAACAGTCGGCCAGAGGACCACGGTGGTCAGCGATTGCTCGTAGCTGCCGCGCCACTCAGTCGTCCGGTTCGTCTCACGCCGCGCCCACCCCCGCTCGACGAGCACCGCCACCCAGGCGTCAATCCGCGACTGGATGATGGCGAACTTGCCCGGGTCGAGGCAGCGGCTGTACTCCTTTTTAGCCGGAGACTGGTCAATTGGCCGTCCCGGCCACGGTGGCGTCTGCACGCCGGTAACCGCGAACGCGGCTTCAACCTCATCCAGGAGTTCACACACGTGCTCGGTCAGCAGGGTCGAACTGTCGGTCCACGACACATCTCGGAGGTCGTGATTGCGCTGATGCCACCATGTCTGTGGTCGCGCCCCTGTTTTCGTATCCGGATGGAGGCCGTACGCCGTCCGTCGTGCCAGTTCCTGTTCGAACGTCAGCCTGCGGTCATCCGTCATGCATCAAGTATTTCATCAGAAGCGGCCCGGTGTCGGGCCCCTGTCACCGCCCCGCGTAGTACCGCCCCATGAACTCGGTCTTGTACGCCAGATACGCGTCCGGCCCGGCGGCCATCGCGGCCCGCACGTCGTCGACGAGCCGCACCACAAACGCCAGGTTGTGCAAGGTCAGCAGGGTCTGCCCGAGGAACTCCTTGGCCTTGAACAGGTGGTGGATGTAGGCACGCGAGTACTCTAGCGACACCTCGGAGAACCCGTTCGGGTCGAGCGGTGAGTGGTCGTGCCGGAACTGCGCGCGGGTCATGTTGACGCGACCGTCGAGGGTGTAGATGCCGCCGTGCCGCGCGAGCCGGGTGGGGGCCACGCAGTCAAACGTATCGGCACCGTTCTCTACGGCTGTAAAGATGTCGTCGGGTTCGCTGATCCCCAGCAGATGCCGCGGCCGGTCCTCGGGCAGTTCCTCGGTGCACCAGCCGACGATCGTGCCGAGGTTCTCCTTCTCCAGCGCGCCGCCGATCCCGTAGCCGCCGAACCCGCGCCTCCCCTCGGCTTCGGCGCGGTCGCTCATCTCCACGAGCCCGCGCACGGCCTGTCGCCGCAGGTCCTCGAACTGCGCACCCTGCACGACGCCCCACAGCGACTGCCCGGGCCGATGCGTCCGCTCCAGCGAGAGCCGCTCGTGCTCGTCGAGGCACCGCTGCGCCCAGCGCCGGGTCCGCTCGACCGATCTCTCCTGATACGTACGCGTGTTCATCAGCGTCGTGAGCTCGTCAAACGCAAAAATGATGTCCGCGCCGAGCCCATGCTGGATCTGCATCGACACCTCGGGCGTGAACCGGTGCCGCGAGCCGTCGAGGTGCGAAGTGAAGGTGACGCCGTCCTCGTCGACCTTCGCCAGGCGCCCCTGGTTCTTGTTCGTCGCCGAGTCATCCGGCTTGGCCGCCGCACCCGCCGACATCTCGATGACCTTCTTGAACCCCACCCCGAGGCTCATCACCTGAAACCCGCCGGAGTCGGTGTACGTGGGCCCCGACCAGCGCATGAACTCGCCCAGCCCGCCGGCGTCGTCGAGCACGCCGTGCCCGGGCTGTAGGTAGAGGTGGTAGGCGTTGGCCAACACCGCCTGCGCCCCGGTCGAGCGGACCTGGTCGGGCGTCAGCGTCTTGACGGTGGCCTTGGTGCCGACGGGGATGAACGCCGGCGTCGCGATGTCACCGTGCGGAGTGTGGATGACGCCCGTGCGACCGCCGGAGGTGCCGTCGAGGACCATCCGCTCCCCCACGTCGAAGGTGGTGGGGCGGGTGGAGGGGGGCGCGTGGTCCGACATGCGTCCATCGTGGCACGTCGCGCGCCCGCGCCAGGCGCGGCCCTCAGTGTTCGCCCCACCTAGGATGAGCGGTGGCGGTCGACCCCCGCGCAGTGGAGGGTGGGGGCCGGGACCGACACCCTCGCCACCGCCGTGGCCGGGATCGAAACCGTGTCCACCGCTGCGGTCCGGGTTGCGGCCCCTTTTACAACGACGACAAGAACGACCACGACGACGACAACGACTTCATCAACGACAAGGTTTTCCATGACCGAGGCAGCGGGCCGGAGGCTTTCCCGGCAGGAGAGGCGATCCCAGCTGGTCGGGCTCGGTGTCCGGCTACTGGAGACGACGCCGTTCCACGCACTGTCCCTCGATGACGTCGCGGAGCGAGCCGGTGTGTCGCGCAGTCTGATGTTCCACTACTTCCCCACCAAGCTGGATTATCTGACGGCGGTCGTCCAGTCCGCCGCTGATCACGTGCTGTCGCTGACGGAGGTTCCCGCGGGCGCGACCTCGGGCACGGGCACTGGGGCCGGCGCGGGCGCGGCTGCGGGGGCGGCGAGTGGCACGCGCGCGATCGTCACCGCGTTCGTGCGGTTCATCCAGCGTCGCCGCGACAACTACGTGGCCGTCCTCCGCTCCGGACGGTCGGTGGATCCGGCGCTGGAGAAGGTCGTCGACCACATGCACCGGACGATCAGCCTGCGCATCCTGTCCAGCATCGGCGTGGATGATCCGGCGCCGTTGACGCTGGTCCTGACGCGCGCCTGGTTGGCCGGGATCGAGGAGCTCGCGCTGCTGGGCGAGGAGTCGGGCCAGCCCCAGGCGGCGATCATCGACTCAGCACTCGCGACCCTGTACGCGGTGGCGTCCCTGCCGGACTTCGAGGATCCGATCACCCGACCCGGCGAAATGACTCGAGCCCCGGATCTCTGATCGAGATCCGGGGCTCGGCCCTTGGCGGTGGCGGTGGGATTTGAACCCACGGTTGGGGGTTACCCAACAAAGCATTTCGAGTGCTTCACCTTCGGCCGCTCGGACACGCCACCGCGAAGTACGTTACTAGAAACGGGCCCCCGCATAAAAATCGGGCGGCCAGCGGCCCGTTACCTGGCGTTCAGCGACTCATCAAGGACCGCCCTTGCGGGCACACCGTCGCGATTGGCATCGCGATGGGCGTCGCGGTGGGGTCAGTTGTTGCCGGTGATCTTGCTGGCGGCCTCATTGGCCTTGTCCTTGAGCTTCTCGGCGCCCTGCTTGAGACCCGCGGAGCCCTGGTCGGCCTGGCCCTCGGCCTTGAGGTCGGCGTCACCGGAAGCGGCTCCGGCTGCCTCCTTGGCGCGACCGCCCAGCTCCTCGGCCTTGTTCGAGAACTTGTCTGCAACTCCCATGCGGCGCTCCTCACGAATTGCGGCGCCGGTGCCCGGCGCCTGTCGCCACCGACGATACTGAAGCCGGGTGAACGTTCCCACCGCTTGCGGTCACGATCACATCACCGTCGAACGCGCCACCCGATCACCATCGGGCGCGGCATTCGTTCACCGTCGGGCACGGAAAAAGTCCTCGAGAATCTCGGCGCAGTCGTCCTCGAGAACCCCACCCCGAACTTCGGGCCGGTGCACGAGCCGACGGTCACGGACCACGTCCCACAGCGATCCGCACGCCCCGGTGCGTGGTTCCCAGGCACCGAAGATGATCGTCCCGACCCGCGCCGCCACGGCTGCGCCGGCGCACATCGTGCACGGCTCGAGGGTCACCACGAGCGTGCAGTCCTCGAGCCGCCAGCCGTCGCCCAGTGCGCGGGCGGCCTCGCGCAGGGCGAGCACCTCGGCGTGGGCGAATGGGTCGCCGTCGGCCTCGCGGCGATTGGTGGCGGCGGCCAGTTCGCGGCCGTCCGGTCCGAGCACGATCGCGCCGACGGGCACGTCCTCGGCCGGGGCAGCGGCGGCCACCTCGAGCGCGCGCCGGACCAGGGCCTCGTCGGCCGTGCGCCGCGACGGCGAGCCGCTCACGAGTCGGGCAGGTGCCGATCGAGCTCGTCGGCGAAGCCCATCCGCTCGGCCACGGACTGCAGCTGCTCGTCGGCGTAGAGATCGGTCTCGGAGACGATGATCTCCAGCACGCCCTCCGGTAGCCCGAGATCCTCGAGGATCGCCATGTCGCCCTCGCCCCACGGGTCGGTGTCCTCGAGCTCCTCGTCCGACAGGTCGGGGACCTCCACGTTGAGTTCGTCGAGCACGTCCGCCGCCAGGTCGTAGTCCAGCGCCGCCGTGGCATCCGACAGCATCAGCCGCATCCCGGACGGGCCGGGCCGCAGGATCACGAAGTACTCGTTGTCCACGTCCACGAGTCCGAAGGAGGCACCCTCGGTACGCAGGGAACGCACCTGCCGAGCGGCGTCGTCGAGGCTGTTCAGAGCCGAATCCTCAAGGCGGGTGATATGCCAGGATCCGCCCTCCTGCATCACGCCGAGGGCGTAGCCGGTGACATCGTCATCATCGACATCTCCCCCACTGTCGCGGGAGCTTCGGTCGGAGGTGCTGGCCATGGGCTCAACCGTAGTCGGCTGTGAGAACCTTGTCAGGTGACGACCGAAGGGACCTCCGCGACGCCGCCCCCGACCACTCCTGAGCCCGGGTTCGAGCCGACCGTCTGCGTGCTCGGGGTTGGCCTGATCGGCGGATCGCTACTGCGGGCCCTCGGAGCGAAGCGGGCCTTCGGATGGAACCGCTCCGCCCCCACCGCGGAGGCGGCCACAGCAGCCGGGTTCGACGTCTCCACAGATCTGGCCCACACACTCCGGCTCGCGGCGGAGCGGGACGCCCTCGTCGTCGTCGCCGTGCCCTTACCTGCCCTCGACGCGACACTGGGCGCGGTGGCCGAGCACGCGCCGGGCGTCGCCCTGACCGACGTGATCAGCGTCAAGGCGCCCGTCCTCGCGGCGGTGCGGCGGCACGGGTTGGCGGCGCGATTCGTCGGCGGGCACCCCATGGCGGGCACCGCGCACTCGGGCTGGGACGCGACCGACCCGGCGCTGTTCCGCGGCGCGACGTGGCTGGTAGCGGCCGACGACGACGCCGACCCCCACACCTGGCGACGCGTCGCGGCGATGGCCAGCGAGTGCGGATCACGCCTGGTCGCGGCAACTTCCGTCGAACATGACGCGGCCGTCGCGCGGATCTCCCACGTGGGGCACGTGCTGGCCGAGGCGCTCGCGCTCGCCGGGGCCCGGGGCGGGGATCTGGCTTTGGCGCTGGCGGCGGGCTCGTTCCGCGACGGCACCCGCGTGGCCGGCACCGCGCCGGACCTGGTGCGCGCGATCTGCGAGCCCAACCGCGACGCGTTGCTCGGCGTGCTGGACGAGGTGCTCGCCGACCTGACCGCCGCGCGCGGGTCGCTGACGGCGGAGGGGACGCTGGGGCCGCTGGTCGATGACGGGCACCGCGCGCGCCGCGCCTACGAGGCTGTGCAGGGGGCGCGGGAGTCGCAGGCGGAGCGGGATTCAGACGGCGACGGCGATGGCGATGGGCCGGTCACCATTCGGCCCGGTGCGCCGGGATGGCTGGATGTGCTGCGGGCCGCGGGGGCGCAGGGCCACGCGGTGGCGCTGGCCGACTGACGCGAGTCGATCTGCCCATCAGAGTGCGATCTACCTATCGCACTTCGACCTGCCCATCGGAATGCGACGTGCACAGCGGGCCCCATAGGCAACTCGACATCAGATGGGTAAGTCGAGGCCGCATGGGCAGATCGAGAAGCGATGGGCGGATCGAGGGGGCAGGGGTCCGATCAGGCTCGGCTGCCGGGCCAGCGGCGGGCGAAGTGCGCACCGGTCCGCGTGGGCTCGATCAGACTCGGCGGCTCAGGCCCGGGACCTCGAGGATCATGCCGTCGGGGTCGACGGTGGCGCTGGTCGACGCGGTGGCGGTGATGCCGTGGACGTGCTCGTCATCCGAGGACATGGTGACCGTGTCCTCGGTGACCTCGAGGGTCAGCGAATCCACCGACAGCACATTCGCCTCCTCCGAGCCCTGCTGAGTGTCCAGCCCGAGGCGGCGGATCATGAGGCTGGCGAAGAACACGCTGTAAGTGACGTCGACGTCCTTGATGCCGTCGCCACCGACGCGGGAGCGGGTGTCCGTGGGGTCGTCGAGCAGCCAGGCGCCCTCGGCGTCGCGCACCAGGTCGATGGTGCGCTCGTACGCTTCGGTGGTCGAGGTGAGCCGGACGCGGCGCGGCGAATGATCAGCTGCGACCTCCGCCTCGTACTCGACCGTAAAGGCGTCATGATCGGAGTGGGTGGCCGAGACGATGCGTCCACGGGCGCGGATCGTGTCACCCTTCGGAACCACCCTGACCTGCTCGATCACCCTGCCGGTCTCAGAGATCCACGTGTACATGCGGGGGGCCGAGGCACGCTGTGCTTCGGACAGCGGCGCGGGCGACTGAGAAGCATTCACAGACTCCACGGTAGGGAATGAAGTGGGTAAACGCACATCCGCCCCCATCAAACCCTCCGGCACGCCGCTGCTTCGCGGCCGCTTCCAGGGCTGATGGCGGCGGGCAGGCGGCCGGTCTGACAATGACAGACGCGGCCGGATGGTTGCGGGATCAGCAAGCCCGGAGGGCGGCTGGGATCAGCGCGGCCGGAGGGCGGCTGGGATCAGCGCGGCCGGAGCTCGACGCGGGCCCGCCGCCACGGGTACAGCGTCACGTTTCGTGCGCGCGGCCACTCGCGACCGCTGCCCACGCGCTCGAGCCGGTACTGCTGCAGCAGCTGCTGCAGGATGACCTGGCCCTCCATCATCGCGAACGACGCCCCGATGCAGCGCCGCGCGCCACCGCCGAACGGCAGCCACGTGGTGGGCGTGGGCACGTCGCCGAGGAATCGCTGCGGATCGAAATCCTGCGGCGACGGATACGCCTCGGCCGAACGGTGTGCCAGCACGATCGACGGCGAGACCGTCACCCCGGACGGGTACTTGCGTCCGCCGACGGTGGTCGGTTCCTGCAGCTCCCGCATCACCATCGGGACCACCGGGTGCAGGCGAAGCACCTCCTTGATCACCGCGTCCAGATACTCGGTGCCGCCCTGCTCCATCTCCTCGACGCACCGATCCTGCACGTCCGGGTGGCGGGCAAGCTCGAGCATCGCCCAGGCCATCGCGGTAGCGGTGGTCTCGTGCCCCGCCGCCACCAGCGTCATGAGCTGGTCGCGCAGCTCCTCATCCGTCAGCCCCTGGGCATCCTCGGCGGAGGCCCGCACCAGCAGCGCCAGCAAGTCGCGACGCTCGGGCAGTGCCGGATCGCGGCGGGCCGCGTCGATCTCCTCACCCAGGAAATCGTGGATGGTCGCCAGGTCGTCGATCTCGCGACGCCACGGCCCGAACCCGTGCAACGCAGGGATGCCCAGCCCGATCATCACCACGGGGCCGGCGTCGACGGCGCGGCCCACGATCGGCCGGATCCGGTCGAGCCGCTTCGAATCGGACACCCCGAACACCACGCGCAAGATGACCTCGAGCGTCAGCTCGTTGAGCAGCAGGTGAGCGCGCACCCGGCCCGAGCGTGGCCAGCGGTCGAGCTGCTGCACCGTCACCTCCTCGACCAGACCGCGGTAGCCGGCGATCTCGCGCCGCCCGAATGCCGGCGCCAACAGCCGCCGGGCCCGCGCGTGCTCGTCGCCGTCCTGCAGCAGCAGTGAATGGTTGCCGAGAAGCGGTCGCAGCAGATCATTGCCCTTGCCCGCGTGGAAGACCGACGGCGAGCCGGCGAACACGTCCTTGACCTGATCCGGCTCGGACAGCGCCACGATCTTTCGCCGATTCGGCGCCATCGTGAGGGTGAACGGCACCCCGTACCGCTTCGCCGCCGCGGGGAAGATCACCATGGGGGCGGACAGCGCGAGCAGCACCTGCACCAGATTCGGGAGCCGGGGCCCCGGAGGTAGACGAACGTCCATGTCGGACACGGTACGAGCACACGGCCGCGAACGCAGCCGGTCGGGCGATACGGAGTTGTCGGCGGACGCCGATCCGGTAATCCGGACCGGCCGGCAGACGCCGATCCGGTCGCGGCTCGGCCCGCCGGCGAGAGGCCTGTCGGGTGATCCGGCCCGGGCGATTCGACGGTCGCGCCTCTCGAGAATGCCCACTCAGAGCGTCCTTGATACGCAACCGGGGCGTCGCCGGACGTTCACCGAAAGGGCCTCGTCGTCGTCGTCAAATTCTCCTAGCGTGGGGCACATGGCTCTGCTCCCCGTGGACATGGACGCCACGCCCGACGACATCGTCAATCTTTTCGCCGTGGACGCCGCAGTGCGCGCGGCGGTCGGACTCGACTACCACCGGCCCACCAGCGCCGCCCTGCACTGGGTGGGCGACGAGGACATGTGGATGGCCCTCGTCCGGCCCGGCGACGGCCGCGCCCTCCTCGCCGGCTGGCACCACGAATTCTCCCTCACCGAGGGCAGCGGACGCGGCGGCGAAGCCGGCACCGACCTCGTGGGCGACGCCCCCGGCTGGTGGCGCCGCGGCGTCGAACACGCCCGCGCCAACGACGGCTACCTGGGCTTCCTCTACGGCTGGGACGGCACCCGCTGGTGGCGCCTGGACCAGCCCGTCGACGACGGCTTCGACCCCGAACTGTTCCCCGCCACGCCGCTGGCGATGCGCGACATCATCGACGGGCTCGCCGACGACACCCTTCTCGACGCCCCCGACCACGACGACATTGACGCCCTCGTCACCGCCGGGGCCGAGCTCACCGCCGAGCAGCTCGCGGCCGTCCTCCACGCGCCCGACGGCTGGCCCGAGGTCGACATCGAGGCCGGCGTGCGCGCCGCGCGCGAGTTCAGCGCCAACGTTCCCGCCTGAGTGGCGCGACCGGCCGGGGCGCTGCGGGCGGACGGGGTGCTGCGGGCACCTGAGGTCGTGCGCCCGGCCGGGGTGCCGCGGGCGGCCGCGACCTCCCTTCACTCGGGCGTTGGTCGATTTTCTGCCACGATGGTTCCCGTGAGAAGACTCGGCTATGTCGCACTCAAGCGACTCGCCCTCGAGATCCTGGGCTGGACACTCGTGGTGCTCGGCATCGCGGCACTGTTCCTGCCCGGCCCCGGACTGCTCATGCTGTTCTCCGGGATGGTGGTGCTCTCACAGCAGTACGAGTGGTTCGAGCGGAGGGTCGACCCCGTCAAGCGACTTGCCCTCGAAGGCGCCTCGAAGGGCGTGCAGTCCTGGCCTCGCATCGCCGCATCCATGCTCGGCGTGGCCTGGCTGGCCGGGATCGGCATCTTCTGGGGGATGCAGCCGCCGGCTCCCGACTGGTGGCCCCTCAACCCCGAATGGTGGCTGATCGGCGGCTGGGGCACCGGCGGCACACTCCTGTTCTCCGCGGCTGTCGCGTTGGCGCTGATGATCTACTCTTTCCGTCGCTTCCGCGGCAGCCCGTACGACCACTCGGCAGAACTCGAGCGCGAGGCCGAGCGCCACGCTGCGCGGCGGCTCGAGCGCGAGGAGCGACGCCGCGCCCGCCAGGACGCGTCGCACGCCTGAGGCTGGTTGGGCTGGGGGACGGGCTGGCAGGTCGGCTGGGCTGACAGGTCGGCTGGGCCGGCTGGTTTGCAGCCCGGCAACGAGCAGAGGGTTCGGCACAATGCCACTCGACCGATGCGGGCGGAAGTCACTTTTCGTTGGGGGTGCGGCGCGAACGGAGATTGTCACCTCGCTGATACCCAGAGTTTTCCGCGATTGGCTATGATCTAGATCACAGTCGGGACGGCCGGGGCCGCGCCGCGAACCCCTGTGACGACCGTTCCGACATGAGAAGGGTTGCGTCATGACCGTTCAGCTCATCGAGATCACCGAGGACGTCGCCGAACGCATGCAGGTCCTCACCACGCCCTCGTCCTCCCAGGTGGGCGATGCACGAATGATCATCATCGACCTCCTGGGAGCAGCGCCATCGCTGCCGCTCGCAGTGCTGGTCAATGCCGTATGTAATGCCTACGAGGCGCCCGACGGAGAGAAACTCATGGTCGATCTGCGTGACCGCGAGGGGCTCGCCGACGACGAACTGCGCGACGAGCCCGCCCTCAAGCACGTCCGGTGGGTCCGCGCCACGCGAATGGCACTGCACGAACTCACCGGCGTGCGCGAGGTGGAGTGGAGTCAGCCCTCCGACGACCCGGATGAGGTCGACCACCCGGAGATCGAGGTCCTCATGTCCGGCGCGAACCCCCGCGCCTTCCGGATCTACGTCGGCGAACCGCTGCCGGACGGATCCGTGTCACTGCGATAGGGATCAGCGGCCGGGCGCCACTCCTGCGGATTCCCTGCGCCGGGCTGTTGCCCCTGCGGGGCCCACGCCCCTGACTGCTGCGACTGCTGCGACTGCGGAGTCCACGCGCCCGTCTGCTGTGACTGCGGGGTCCACGCCCCCTTTGGCTGTGAGAAGGGCTGCTGCGAAACCGGACCGTGCTGCCCAGCAGCGCTCTGCCCCATCGGCTGGCCCTGCGGAGTCCACGCACCCGCCGGCTGACCGGCCGAGGCACCCGGGCCACCCGGGCCCGCGCCCGCGAAAGGTGACGGGCCGGCGGGGGTGGGGTTGTCGTCGTCGCCCCCTCCTCGGTATCGCACGGCCACCGCCAACATCACGGCACCGACCACGATGAACGACAGCACCCGGAACAGCCCGGGCAGCGTCGCCAGGTCGAGCAGGAGCAGCTTGGCCAGCGCCAGCGCGCCCAGGACGAACCCGAGCTTGCGAGCGTCGGCGACGCGCGGACTGGCGGTGAGCACGAGCCACGCGGCGCAGCAGATCCACAGCACCGTCACCACGAGGTGCGCGGCGAGGAACCCGTTGCGCGAGCCGCCGGCCAGGTCGCCGATCACCACGCCGGCCGCGACGATCATCACCGACAACGCCAGCAGCACCACGACGGCCCCGATCATCACCGCCCGCGACCCGGCGTCGGGGAAGCGCCGCCGGAACCACACGGTCACGACCACCGCGAGCACCGCGATCGCGAACGAGGCCACCACGTCGATGTACGTGAACTCGCCCACCGCGGCCCGCTCGCTCAGCGCGAGGAACGGCTGGTTGACGCCCAGGTAGACGAACACCGCGAGCCCCGCGATGATGCCGGCCACCCACTCCAGCCAGCCGCGGCCCCACCGTCCGGCGGCAAGCGCGTAGGCGATCGCCGTGAGCGTGATCGCCAGCCCCGTGGTGGCGGGCCCGTCGAGCGCACCCCAGGCCGCCACGAGCAGCACACTGCCGACGCAGCCGGTCACCGCGGCCAGGAGCAGCTCGGCGTTGCGGCGCGCGTCGTCGCCGATCAGCGCTGCGCGAGGTGTCGGGGCGCCGGTGGCAGGAGTGGTGCCGCCCACGTCCGGTGTCCCGTCCGCGGGTGCCCCGGTCATCGACGGGTCGTCGCCGGTCAGTGCGGCGCCCGGCACCACCGCCCGCGCGAAGAACACCGCCAGGACCAGGTAGGCCGCAGCCACGAGGAGTCCCGTGGGCCAGCCCGGGTCGAGGAGGTCGAGGGTGGGGAGAACGAGCAGGGGAACCGCCCCGGGGACGACGACGAGGGCACCATATTCCGCAACCGGACTGCGACGCGCGGAGTCGTACCAGGCCACCACCAGGGTCACGGCGGCAAAGGCGAGAGCACCCACGATCAAGGCAATCTGGTCACCCAGAAGCCTCGTATCCGAGGTGGTGAGATAGCCGGTGAGCATGAACGCGGGCGGAACCGACCAGATCAGTCGGACCACCAGGCCCAGCCCGCCGGCGAGGACCGCGGTGGCGATTCCGACGATCACGTAGAAGATCGGCAACTCGACGCCGTGCGAGATGAGCGGCGCGAGCGCCATGGTGCCCGCAGCGACCAGGCCCGCCAACACCGCGGATCGCCAGTGATGGGCGAGGATCATGCCGCCGAGCGCCATGCCGCCGACGAGCATGTACGCGGCGATATCCGGGATCCAGCCGTAGAGGGTGCTGCTGGCGATGACGTCGAGCATCCCGGCCGCCAGACCCGTGCCGACCAGCGCCAGGGCCCCCGGGTTGACCGGCCTGTCCTCGGTGGGCTTGTGCCGCGACTGCAGCCACAGCCCCAGCCCGACCAGCACGACCGCCAGGATGCCGGCGCCGATCACGCGGGCGATCGGCGGGAACAGCCCGGCCTGGATCGCCACGACCAGAAGGAATGCGATGCCCGCCAGCATGATCGCGCCACCGAGCGCGGCGATGATCGTCGCGGGGGTCAGACGCGACGGCTTGGCTGGGGCCGGCTGTCCGTGAACCGGGAAGCTCGGCCCCTGCTGGCCGGGCTGCTGCAGAACGGGTCCGCCAGCTCGCCACGGACCACTCGGCTGCGCGGGCGCAGGCCCGGACCGCTGCTGCTGGTATTGGTGCTGCCAAGGCTGCTGGGTCGGTCCGGGCTGGTGAGTCGGTTCAGCCTGCGGAGTCGGCCCGGGCTGGCCAGCAGCGGGAGCGGGAGCAGGTCCGGGAGCGCCGGGTGCGGCGTCGCGAGCGGAGCTCGATCCAGGCACGGGCCCGGGGGCAGTGTGTCCACCCAGCGCGGACAGTCCGGTCCGGATCTCTGCCACCTCGGCAGTGATCCGGCCGAGGCGGGCGTCGAGATCCGCCAGCGTTCGTTGAACATGTTCGGACTGTTCAGAGTTCACCCCTGAATCTTCTCCCGAGACCGGTCAGCCGTCTACATCTTCACTCAACACGATGAGATCCGAGGGTTCGTCAGTCCGTGTCGCTGGCACCGTCGCTGATGCCGGCGCTCGCGAGTGCGAGCGTGGCGAGGTCGTCGCCGGTGATGCCGGGATACCCGTGGAGCATCTCCCGCCACCGGGCAGGGAACGCCGAGGCGCCCCACCGAGCACCGAGTAAACCTCCGGCGATCGCGGCCACCGTATCGGTGTCGTCGCCGATGGCAATGGCCGCAGCCAGCGAGTCGCACGCGTGGCGCGCCGGCTCATCCGACGGCACCCGAGTGTGAAGGATGGCCGACCACGCCGCCTGGAACGCGGACACAACCCATCCATTGGGGTTAAAGCCCGAGGGCGGACCCTGCTCGGACTCCTCGATCCGGCTCGCCCAGAAGGTGCGGGCCTCGTCGTCGTCAACAAACTCCAACCCACTACGGACGTCGAGGACACCCTCACGCGCGGCGCGGTCGATCGCCAGCGACCACAGGACACACGCCTGGCCGGCGCGCGGATCGGCGTGGGTGAGCGCACTGACCTGGGCCGCGGCGCGGGCGATGGCGGGGCGGTCACCGAGATGCGCGAGCACAACGGGGGCGGTGCGCATTAGCGAGCCGTTGCCGGCCGACCGGGAATTGCGGGAGGTGTAGTCGGCGGCCGCCCGGTGCAGCGCGGCGGCGGTCGGGTCGGGGCCGGCCGCGCGCAGGACCGCGCTGGTCTGGAGGCCGATGTCCGGCGGGCGGGAGTCGTACCAGCTGCGGAAATTGCGGGCGACGGCCGAGAGGGAGTCGTCGGAGAGCAGGCGGAGGCCGCGCGCCGTGACGTCGAGGATGCACCAGGCCATGGTGGTGTCGTCGGTCCACTCGCCGGGCGCGAACCTGCCGAGGCCGCCGCCGATCATGTCCGGGCCGGCGGGCCCGAGGGGCGCCGAGCCGAACTCGTAGCCCGCGCCGAGCGCGTCGCCCACGGCGGTGCCGATCATCACGCCGGCCACGCGGTCGCGCAGCGTCGACTGTTCTCCGTCTGTCATGTCGCGGAACTCTATCGTGCGGCCAGCCTGGCCGCGGCGGCCGAACGGGAGCGCAGCACCAGGGTCACGCCCACCGCGCTGACCGCCATCCCCAGCACGGCCGTGAGCGTGATTGGCACGCCGAACATGAGCCACACCCAGAGCATGGTCGTGGGCGGGGTGAGGTACAGCAGCACGCTCGCCACCGTCGCGCCGCGCGTGCGGGTGACGTACTGGAACAGGGCGTAGCCGCCGAGCGTCGACAAGAACACCAGCCACAGCACGGCCAGCCAGAAGTCCAGCTCCGCGGGCACTGCCGCCTGGCCGACGAGGAATGACAGCGCGACGAGGGTGACGGCCGTGACCACCATCTGCATGGTGATGGACTGCAGCAGCGACTCGGTGGGCCGCAGCCGCTGGGTGAGGACGGTGCCCGCGGTGAGGCTGAGCATCCCGATCAGCGGGAGCAGGTATGCCCACCACTGTGCCGACCCGCTGCCGAGGTCGCCGGAGACCACCACCGCGACGCCGGCCAGGCCGAGCACCATGCCGATCCACATGACCGGCGTGATGCGCTCCCCCAGGATCCGGCCTGCGACCGTGGCCACCAGCAGCGGCTGGAGCGAAGCGATGAGTGCCGCGAGGCCACCGTCAACGCCGTTGCCCACGCCCTCGAAGATGAGATAGAGGAACGCGGCTTGACTGAGCAGCCCGATGATCGCCTGCCGGCCCCACGCGCGCCGGTCGGTGAGGTCGACGCGCAGCACAAGGCAGACGGTCAGGAGCATTGCCGCGAGGATCGTGAACCGCCAGCTCAGCAGTTGTAGAGGGGTGCCGCCGGAACGAACTCCCAGTTCCGCTCCCACGAAGCCGGAGCTCCACATGACAACGAGTGCCACCGACGCCAGATGGCCGACGTTCCGGCGGAGCGCCTCGCGCGCAGGCGATTCCATGGCCACAGGCTAGGGAGGGGCTGACGTTGTCGTCGTCGTACTCTCGCGGGGTACCCCCGTCCGGCGCCGAAGGCGACCTGTGGCGGGTCCGCGCCAGATGGCACGATCGCGGACCTTCCTACCAAGCGCGCGGAACGTGCTCAGCGTCAGCGGAAATCGACAGGGGAAAGCCGGCGACGTCGTCGTCGAGGAAAAAAAGGGGGCGCTCAAGACTCATCTGTGGCTCAGCCCCGCGCGGCGCTGGACTCCTGCGCGGCGGGTGACTCGGGGTTCGACACCTCGGGGTGGGCGGCGCCGGCACCGACCGGGAGCCCGTGCGGATGCCGGACCAGATACAGGTGGCCGAGGGCCATCACCGCCGCGGCCAGGGCGGCGCCGATGAGGGTGTACATGGCGCGGTCGGCGATCGCCTGGGCCACATCCCTCGTCGGGCCGGCGGTCTGCAGCACCACCGCGGGGGTGAGGAAAGTGACGAACACCCAGTACGGCCACGTGAGGTTTGCCCACGCCGCGAGCAGGGTCAGTACCGCCGCGAGCGCCGCGATCAGTCCCGGGAGATTGTGCAGCGCAGCCACCACGAGCGCCGCGACCGTCGACCCGACCAGCGTGCCGATGACCCGCTGGCTGACACGCGTGAGCATGGCCGCGTAGTACGGCTGGACCACGACGTACATGGTCAGCACCAGCCACCACGAGTTGGGCGGCAGCCAGGTCAGCGCCACAAACGAGACCACGCCGACGAGCCCGCCCATCGCCATGGCGAAGTAGCGCGAGGTCCGATCAGGGACCGACGGCGGCGGCGTGACCTTGAGCCTGCCCACCACGAACGGGCCGAGCAGCGCCGTCCACAGCCCGCCGGCCAGCAGCACCCCCATTGTGACCAGCAGAGCCTCCGCAGATTCGCCCGCCGCCGCGCGCCCGGACGGCAGCGACACGTGCATGTCCCCGATCAGCGCGAGGGCCGCCAGGGGCGCGGAGAACGACATCATGAGATGCCCGCCGCGCCTGGCCGACAGGCCGGTCACCGCGCCGAGCGCCAGCATGTACAGGGCCCCGACGATCGGCGGCAGGTCGTGCAGGAGCAGCGAGATCCCGACGATTGCCGGCGTCACCACTGCCGCGGCGAGGGCAAGCCTGCGGCCCGTGAACAGGCCCATCAGCGCCGGGAGCATCCCCAGGTACCAGAGCGAGCCGTCGGCCTTCCACGGCGACAGGTCGAGGAAGACGATCGGGGCGATGACGAGCAGCGCTACCACTACGAGCACCGCGGTGTCCTTGCGGGAGCCGTGGGAGGGGGCGGGCTCGGCTTCGTTGGCGGGCGCGGCGTTATCCGCGGAAGAGGTCACACCGTCAAGATGGCACACCTGCCGCGGTTCCGGCGCGAAACCCGGGGCGGGGCAAGGAATTCCTCGGCGGACTTTAGAAATCGTTTACTTCCGGTGGTGAGGCGGGTATAATTTGTTCAGACAACGGGAGGCCCCCGCCTCTGGAGTGCCGCGTCAGCCGAGCTGCAGCGCAAGGCTCTACGCGACCCTCCTCAACCCTCAATCCGTGCGGAACCACCCCGCGCGCAGAGCCCATCCCTTCCCCTCGCACTTCCTGCGCGCCACGCCCCTGCCCCTCGCGCCTCATAGCGCCCGCCCGAAAGCGAGCCATGACATGGCCGGCACTCCCCTCAGACTGTCCGACACACCCCGCGCCGACGACGGCTACTACGGCCCCGACAGCGTCTCGTGGCGCGTGTTCTCCGACCCGTCCACCGGCCTTGGCGCGAAGAACGCGGTGTTCCTGCAGATGCTGGAGCCGGGCATGATGACGCACTTCGAGCGCGTGTCCCTGACCAGCGAGGGCCCGGAGGAGATGGCGGCCCGCTTCGACCGCACGTCCGCGTACCTGCGCGATTCGATCTTTGCCGACAAGGCGCACGCCGACGCCGCGGCGACCCGCGTGGATCACCTCCACGAGCGCGCCTCCTGGACCAACCCGGAGACCGGCGAGGTGGTCAGCGCCAAGCAGCCGGAGTGGATGCGGTGGACGTGGTGGACCTACATCTGGTCCGCGGTGCGCGGCTACCAGGAGTTCGGCCCCGGACTGTCCACGGCGGACGCGGACCGCCTGGTGGTGGAGTCGCATCATGGCGCGGACATCTTGCATGTGCCGGGCCCGCATTTCGAGACGTTCGCCGAGGTGGACCAGTACATCCGGGACGAGCTCGACACCAAGGCCCTGACCAAGTTCGCCGCGATGGCCGGGCACTCGCTGCGCCATCCCGAGGTGGAGGGCCTCCTCAATAAGTGGGTGACCCGGCAGATCCTCAACGGTGTGCTGTCGTTGTTGCCGGACCAGGCCAAGCTGTTCTTCGCCGTGGAGGACCGCACCGCAGGAGAGTTCGCGCGTGGTGCCTGGTTCACCAAGCTCGTCGCGACACTCGCGCGCAAGAATCAGACTGCCGAGCAACTCATCGCACAGGCCGTCGGCGACTCCGTCGCGAATCCCTATCAGCGGGTGCGGGTGAAGAGGAAGCGGGCTGCGAAGGCTGCGTGAGGCACTGCGTTGACTCGACCGTGTCGGCCGCGGAGGTTGCCGGACACGACCCGATGGTTGGCGAACATGAGGTGCGAAAATTCGGCCAGAATCGCACGAATTGTTCGCCAACCAGGCTTCGATGTCCGGCAACCGGCCGAGGGCCGGGATGCGCCGCGAGGGACGCTCGGAAGTTCTTGAGTTTGGACGAGCTGAATCGCGAGAATCGCGAGTTTTTCGCGACTCAGTTCAGCCAAACGGGGCGGCGAATGGGTGGCGAATGGGAGGCGGAGCACTCGTCGGCCATGCCGCCTAGTCGCTGCGGAACTCGCGGCCGATCACCTTGGAGACCACCACGCCCCTCGTCAGCGCCAGCACGCCATCTGCCCAGGTCAGCACCGAATCGATGTCCAGCCCACTCCCCGGCCCCGGCGCCGGTAGCGGGACTTCGCCGAGCACACTCAGCAGCGGGCCCCGCCGCTTGGCCCGGTCCAACTTTGCCACTGCGCTGGCGATCACCTTGAGATCATCGGGGCGTGCCACCTGCATAGCCACCTGGTCCGGCGGGGCACCGTCGCGAAGCTCGACCGCCGTTCGCCGCAGGACCTCGAACGGATCGAGCCGATCCCGACACCGGGCCATGCGCTCGGACCGCCAGAAGTCGCTGGCCACGATCTCCCGCGCCTGGCGGTTCACCTCCGCGATCAGCGCCAGCTCCTCGGCATCCGCACGCGGATCCATCGACGAGACGACCTGGCGGACTTCCTTGCGCCCGCCACGACTGACGTATCCGTGCATGTCCATGAACGGCCGGACCCGCCACCCCATGACACCCACCCTGGCCGCGTAGAACACGGGATAGGTGAGGGCGAACACGATCATGAACACCCACGGCAGCTGCTTCTTGTCGATCGGAAGCAGAGCAACGATTCCCATCGCGGCGATCAGGTGGGGAATCGAGCGCAACCGTCCGTCCTGCAGAAACATCGACAGGCGGGCAAAGCGCAGCGACAACACGCGCGCCGCGACACCGTAGTGCGAAGCGATACGCGGTCGGAAGTTCACGCGAGAAAGGTAAACCACTTCAGTCCGGGGCGGGGCACCCTGCCCGGGTCGAGCAGGGTGCTCGATCATCCGGCGAGTGCCAACGGGAATGCTGGCACCCCCCGAGTTTGGACTAACTGAGTCGCGAGAAACGTCGAGATTTCGCAAATCATTTAGTCCCAACACGACTTGCGCTCAGAGGACGTAGCTGTATGAGTACCAGGGCCCGCCGAGGTGCTCGACCTCCAGTCCCCGCACCCCCGGGTCGAAATCAGGCGGCCCCTGCGGCGAGTGGGCCCAGCCGCTCACGTGGAAGAAGATCCCGGCGTCCGCATCACTGATCACCACGACCCCGTCCTCGCGGTGGAACACCGATCCGACGTCCAGGTGCCCCGCGCGTCGAGGACTCTCGTACCCGTAGTGCTCCGACCAGCCCGTCGGATGCGATCGAACCTCGGCTGCCACCGCATCCAGATCCGGTCGGGAGGAATCGAAACCCGCCGGGGCGATCACCCCGATTGCCACCACCGCGGCAGCGCCAAGCACCACGAGCACCGGCGGGACGGCGAGCCAGCGCGTGCGCAGGTGCCGCTTGCGCCACACCACCAGCACGGCGATCAGCCACACGACACCGGCGATCGCCAGCGACCAGCCCGAGAGAACGAGGCCGATTAGCCGATCACCGTCAGTCACGTTGTAACTGCTGAACGGGACCCGATCGGCCATGAGCAAGCCGAGGGCCACGACGACCACCGCCGCAACCACCGAAGTCACCACCCCGACGGTGCGCATGAGAACCAGCGGCCAGATTGCCTTCGTCATGACGGATGCTCGGAACGCCAGGTCCGGGCGGGGCCGGCGGTGGCGGGGATGAAGAACTCGTCGTCGTCGTCAATTCTCGTGGCGTGGAGGAAGCGCGGCGCGCACACATACCGGACCGCGGCGAGGCGCACCCTCACGCCCGGGAGCTCGGCGGCCAGGCGTGCGGCGATCGCGCGGCCCTCGCGGTACCAGGCGGCCGGGTCCACGCCGTCGCCCCAGC
>DGYFJ06201__coassemble_779_pt1 | contig 20439 bp, 12 predicted proteins | sample DGYFJ06201__metabat2_low_PE_015 | metagenome-assembled genome bin DGYFJ06201
GGCCTGGGATACTGAACCCATGTCCGCCGATCGCAAGAAAGCCCAGAGCAAGAACACGCAGCGCCCGAAGGCTCCGCGCAACCCGCACGAGCAGTACCGGCTCGCCGAGATTCCCGTCGACAACGCCTGGGCGCGCAAGCACAACCAGAACCTCGGCGAGATCCGCCGACTGCAGGTGTCCGCCGGCATCCTGGGCGTGCTCGTCCTCGCCGCGGGCGCCGCGATCCTCGTCTCCTCGGGGATGGCGGCGTGGGGCTGGATCGTCGGCGGTATGGCCATCGCGTTCGCGGTCGGCTGTCTGGCGATGATCTTCTACATCCCCCGCCGCATGGGCTCGATCCAGTCCACCTACGACACGTCCGAGGTCATCCCGGCGGTGATCGCGAAGGTCCGCCCGCGCGGGGTCACCCTGCTGGCGCTCGCAGACCAGGCAGTGGAGCGGTCCTCCGGTGGCGTCCCAGTACTGGTGGCCCGCCCGTGCAACCCGATCGAAGGCGTCGAATCGAAGGTCGGCGAGCGGGTGCCCTGCGTGGCGGTGGTTGCCAACCGCAGTGCCCGCGGCCGCGACAACCTCTACCAGTTCGTCTCCCCCATGCCGGTTGCGTGGGCGACCCCGGACAAGGCCGTGTGGCGCAAGGTCGCCAAGCAGATCCCCGAGGGCGAGTGGGACACGCTTCGTCAGAACATCGACAAGGTCGACGAGGTCTCGGCTGAGGTCACGCGGATGCTGCCGCTCGAGTGAACCGGCTCCCCCTCCAGTGAGCCCGCTCCCCAGGAGAGGGATCAGCTGCCCTCGGCCGTCCGCTCAGCCCTCCGCTCAGCCCTCCGCTCAGCCCTCCGCTGACTCCTCCGCGCGCGCGGCGAGTACCTCGGTCGTGTGCTTCATCAGCGAGCCGAGCCGCATCCGCTCGGGGCAGCTCACCGGCACATCGAGCTCCACCAACGGCTCGGCGGTGACCGGCCCGACGCACAGCGCCACCACCGGCCCGCGCAGGGCGGCCAGCAGCTCGTCGTGCATGCCGATCTCCTGCGCGCGCTCCAGCATCGAGATCACCGCGGGCGCGGAGGTGAAGGTCACCCCGTCCACCTCGCCGCGGGCGATGGTCCGCACCAGCTCGTCAAAGCCCTCGAGGTCGGTCGGCGGCTCCCAGCGGTAGATCGGCAGCTCCACCACCTCCGCGCCTGCCTCGCGCAGGCCGTCGAGCAGTTCCGACATGGGGTTCCACTGCTGCCCGGTCCCCTGCACCTGCACACCCACCGTGAGTCCGTCAACGCCGTGGGCGAGCAGCATCGACAGCAGCTCCGGGCTGGCCTCGCTCACCGCCGACGCATATTCGCGCAGGCCCGCGCCCCGGATCGCGCCGGTCGTCTTGGGCCCGCGCGAGAACAGCGGCACCCGCCCCATCAGCGCCAGGATCTCCTCGTCCACGCCCCACTGCTCGCAGATCTCCAGCCACCAGCGCACGCCGGGCGCGGTGGTGAGCACCATCAGGTCCGCCGGCGCGGCCAGCAGCCTGTCGGTCGCCTGGCGCACGAGCGTGTCCTCCGACAGATGGATGGTGCTGATCGCCGGCGCATGCAGGACCGTCGCCCCGCGCCGCTCGAGAATGGTGATCTGCTCGTCGGCCCGCCGGGCAGCCGTCACGGCCACGGTCCGTCCCCGCAGCGGCTGCTCACCGGGGCCAGAGGAGGCGGGGCTGGTGGTGTTGTCGTCGTCGTTCACTCCCCCATCATGGCCGAGCCCGACGCACCACCGTCACCCCTCACCCCTGCCGCGCGGCGCTGTGAACGAGACGTCACAGCCCCGTGACCGGACGCCACATCGGCGCAACACGGTCTTCCTAGCCTGATCCGCACAGGCCCGAAGGAGGACCCACATGACCGAGCACATCGTCGTTGTCGGACACGGGATGGTCTCCCACCGTTTCGTCTCCACGCTCAGCTCGAAGCACGCCCGCGCCGACATCACCGTCACGGTGATCGGCGAGGAGTCCGACCCCGCGTACGACCGGGTGGGGTTGTCGGCCTACGTCGGCGCGTGGGACCGCGCGGCGCTGCACATGGAGGACGCGACCCACTCCGCCGATCCGCGGGTGACGGTCCGCTCGGGGCTCCGCGTCACGGCGATCGATGCCGGCGCACGCACGATCGCGCTCGACTCGGGCGAGCAGCTGGCCTACGACACCCTCGTCCTCGCAACCGGATCCCGGGCGTTCGTGCCGCCGGTTCAAGGCCATGACCTGCCCGGATGCCACGTCTACCGTACGTTTGACGACCTCGACGACATCCGCGCCGCCGCCGAGCTCGCGCAGGCCGGTGCGTCGGCCGGGGTCGGCGTGGTGATCGGCGGCGGGCTGCTGGGGATCGAGGCCGCCAACGCCCTGAGCCAGCTCGGCCTGACCCCGCACGTGGTGGAGCGCAACAACCGCCTCATGTCGGTGCAGGTCGACGGTCGGGGCGGCGCCCTCCTCGGCGAGATGATCCGCGACCGCGGCATCACCACGCACCTGGGCGTGACCGACACCGTCATCGAACGTGGACTAGGAGAAAAACCCCAAGATTTTAAACCCCAAGATTTTTACGACGACGACACCACCATCAACCCGCTGACCGTCCGTCTCACGACAGCTGTAGAGACGACGATCGTCCAGGCGGACGTCGTGGTGTTCTCGGTCGGGATCCGGCCCCGCGACGAGCTGGCCCGCGACGCCGGGTTGGCGCTCGCCGAACGGGGCGGCATCCTCACCGACCGCACCTGTCGCACCTCTGACCAGCGAATTTGGGCGATCGGCGAGTGCGCGGCCATCGAGGGCACCTGCTACGGGCTCGTCGGGCCGGGCTACGCCTCTGCCGAGGTCGCGGCCGCCCGGATCGTGAGCGCGGCCTCGAGCCGCGCGGCACTGTCAGCGGCCGCCGGAGCCTCTTCCCCCGCCGCTGGAGACTCCTCCCCCGACGACGGGCCTGAGTTCGCCGGTGCCGATCTTGCGACCAAGCTCAAGCTGATGGGCGTGGACGTGGCCAGCTTCGGCGACGCTCACGCGGCAACGCCCGACTGCCTCGAGGTGGTGGTCGACGACCCCATCGCACGCACCTACTCCAAACTCGTCATGAGTCCCGACTCCCAGACGCTGCTCGGCGGGGTGTTCGTGGGAGACGCCGGTCCGTATCAATTGCTCAAGCCTCTGCTCGGGCGGACGTTGCCGTCGTCGTCGCCCCTATCTCTTCTCACCCCGGCCACCTCCGGCGGTGACGCGGGCCTCGGCGTGGAGTCGCTCCCCGACGACGCCCAGATCTGCTCGTGCAACGCGGTCACCAAGGGCGACCTGCGGGAGGCGATCTGCGGCGGGGCCTGCGACCTGGCCGCGCTGAAGGGATGCACCCGCGCCGGCACCTCCTGCGGCTCGTGCCTGCCGCTGATGAAGCAGGTGCTCGAGGCGGAGGGCATCGAGCAATCGACGGCGCTGTGCGAGCACTTCGAGCAGTCGCGCTCCGAGCTGTTCGAGATCGTTACCGTCACCGGGATACGCACGTTCGCCGGGCTGATCGAGCGGTTCGGGCGTGGCACCGGCTGCGACGTGTGCAAGCCCACCGTCGCGTCGATCCTCGCCTCGACCTCCTCCGAGCACGTCCTCGACGGCGAGCAGGCCTCCCTCCAGGACACCAACGATCACTTCCTGGCCAACCTGCAGAAGAACGGCACCTACTCGGTGGTGCCCCGGATGCCCGGCGGCGAGGTGACGGCCGAGCAGCTGATCCTGATCGGCGAGATTGCCCGCGACCACGACCTGTACGTCAAGGTCACCGGCGGTCAGCGGATCGACCTGTTCGGCGCGCGCGTCGACGAGTTGCCCACGATCTGGCGGCGGCTCGTGGACGCCGGCATGGAGTCCGGGCACGCGTACGGCAAGTCGCTGCGCACGGTCAAGAGCTGCGTGGGCACCTCGTGGTGTCGCTACGGGCAGCAGGATTCCGTGGGCATGGCGGTGCTGCTCGAGAACCGTTACCGCGGGCTGCGGGCGCCGCACAAGATCAAGATGGGTGTGTCCGGCTGCGCCCGCGAATGCGCCGAGGCCCGCAGCAAGGACGTGGGCGTGATCGCCACCGAGACCGGCTGGAACCTCTACATCGGTGGCAATGGCGGCGCGACGCCCCGGCACGCGCAGCTGCTGGTCGGCGATCTCACCGATGATCAACTGATCCGCTACATCGACCGGACCGTGATGTTCTACATCCGTACCGCCGAGCGGCTGCAGCGCATCGCCCCCTGGCTCGAGGCGCTCGACGGCGGCATCGACCACCTGCGCGACGTGGTCTGCGACGACTCGCTCGGCCTGGCCGCCGAACTCGAGGGCCGAATGGAAGCGCACGTCGCCGGGTACGTCGACGAGTGGTCCGCGGTGCTCGACGACCCGGACAAGCTCGCCCGGTTCGTCTCGTTCGTCAACGCGCCCGAGGCCCCGGATCCGACCGTGCAGTTCGAGCAGCGCGACGGCCGCAAGGTGCCGGTGTTGCTCGGCTCGCCCGCGATGCCGGCACGCGTCTGAGCTGCCCCGATACCTACCCAGATTCGTTCCGTTCCACCCCGCCATTCACCTGAAGGAGAATCGTCATGACCACCACCCTGGAGACCGTCACCACCGGCATCGCCGACACCGCCGCCGCCCCGTCCGGCATCTCTGCCGCCGGCCCTGGCACCGCTGCCCCCGCTCCTGCTCCCAACCGACGGAGCTCGACCTTCCACGGCGAGATTTCCGTCTGTTCCGTGGACACGCTCATCGGCGGCCGCGGTGTCGCCGCGCTGCTGCCCGACGGCCGACAGGTGGCGGTGTACCTGATCGGCGAGACCGTATATGCCGTCTGCAACATCGATCCCGTCGCCCGGGCGGCCGTCATGAGCCGGGGACTGGTGGGCGATCGCGCGGGGGTTCCGGCGGTCATCTCCCCCATCGGCAAGCAGGCGTACTCGCTCGCCGACGGCCGCGGCATCGACGACCCCGAGCGCGGCGTCTCGGTGTTCCCCGCCCGGATCGCCGCTGACGGCACGGTGCTCGTGACGACCGAGGCCGCGATCCGCCACACTCTCGCGGCCTGAGTCATCTCCCCCGACGCGACCCGGGCCGCATCCCCGGGGCAGCGGCTCCCTGAAAGCCGCCGCCCCGGCACCGATACAGAGAGGCAGCGCATCCGAGCTGGATGCGCTGCCTTCTCTGGCGTCTGTCGCCGCTGTCGCCCCGGACGCCGCGGCCGCTGCATGCGTGACGGCCGCCGCTGCCGCCGCCGCGAACGCCGCGGCTCAGATGTTCAGTCGGTATCCGCGCTTGACCACCGTCGACACGATGTCCGGGGCACCCAGCGCGCGGCGGAGTCGGCCGATCGACGTCTCCACCGCGTGCGGATCCGAACCGTCACCGGGCAGCGCGGCCAGCAGATCCATCCTGCTCACGCAGACGCCGGGCCGGCGAGCCAGCGCGCGCAGCAGCGCCACCTGGGCCGGCCCCAGCTCTACCGGCGTCCCGTCGAGTAGCACTCCGGCCGCGCAGACCGTGAGCTCGTGGCCGGCCACGGCGATCGGGGCGGTCCGCTCGGCGATCAGCTCAGTCGTATGCCGCATCAGCGAGCCGAGCCGCATCCGGTCCGGCGCGGTGAACGCCACCCCCAGCTCGGCAAGCGGCGCGGCGGTGACCGGGCCGACGCACAGCGCAGCGACCGGGCCATTAAGCGCATCGAGCAGGTCGTCGTAGACGCCGATCGCCTCGGCCCGCTCGAGCACCGCGATCACGGCGGGGGCGGCGGTGAAGGTGACACCGTCGACGCCCGCTCGCGCGATCGTGCGCACGAGCCCGTCCAGCGCGTCGAGGTCCTCGGGCAGTTCCCATCGGTAGACGGGCACCTCGATCACGTCGGCACCGGCCTCCCGGAGTCCGTCCAGTAGCGGGGACAGGGGATTCCAGCCCGCGCCGGCCCCCTGCACCTGGACGCAGATGGTCTTCCCGGCAACGCCTCGTGTGCGCAGCATCTCGAGCAGTTCGGGGGTCGCCTCACTGGCGGCGGAGGCATGTTCGCGCAGGCCAGCGGCCCTGATCGCCCCGGTGACCTTGGGCCCGCGCGAGTACAGCGGGATCCGCCCCATCAGCTCGAGCAACTCGTCGGCCAGCCCCCACTCCTCGCAAACCTGCAGCCACCAGCGCACACCGGCCGCGGTGGTGAGCACCATGAGGTCGGCGGGCGCGGCAAGCGTGCGCTCGGTGGCGCTGCGGACACGCTCGTCCTCGGCGACGGGAATCATCCGCATCGCCGGCGCATGCACAACGGTGGCGCCCCGACGCTCGAGCAGAGTGCGCTGCTCATCCGACCGCCGGGCCGCGGTGACGGCGATGGTCCGCCCACACAGCGGCTGCTCAGCGGCCGGGCAGTCCGGCGCGGCAGGTCGGCGGGGAGCGGAGGCGTTGTTCGCTGCGTCGGTCACGGTGCCATCGTTCTCCGCCGGTGTTTCCGCAGTGTTTCGCCGACCTACCGGGCATGTTGCGCCCATCCCCGGAGCGGAACTCATCACGCTCACACGCCCGATGACGAAACGCCTGCCCCATTGCGCGGGCGTATCGTCATCGGGCGTGTCAACTGGTTCACCTGCCGGATTGCACCCGCTCAGCCGGCCTCGCGCAGCTGGTCAGGCTCCACCAGAGCGCCTCAGCCGGCCTCGCGCAGCCAGCCGCAGATCCCCTCGACCGCCGACGAGCAGCCGCCGCAGCCGGTCCCGGCGCGTGTCCGCTCGGCCAGCCCGGCCCGGTCGCGCACACCGTCGCTCCACGCCGCCACCAGGTCGCCCTTGCTCACCCCGTTGCAGCGGCACACCACGGCGGCGGCTGGCATCGTGGCCGGAGTCTCCGCCGACACCGCCTCGGCCCTACCGAGAATCACCGACACCACATCGTCGGGCACCGGCAGCGCGCTCTCGTACAACTGGGTCAGCATGCCCACCGGGTCCGGGTGCCCCACCAACGCCGCGCCCACGACCCGACCGCCGGCCACATCGACGCGCGCATACCGCCCGCGCGCGGGTTCACTGATCGCGGTCACCCCGACGTCGCAGCAGCCGCACCCTGGTGCCCCGTACGGATCCGCGGCCAGCGTGCCCATCGCCACCACATCGAGCCCGAACGCTTTGAGCCTGGTCACGGTCGTCCCGCCGAGGTACCGCGCGCCGCGATCGACGCCGGTCAGCCGGGCCGCCAGCACGGTGGCCTGCTCCCACGCGGGCGCCACCAGCCCGCCCACGATCCCCCGGTGTTCAGCGCAGTCGCCGATCGCGCTGATCGCGGGGTCGCTAGTCAGGAGCTCGTCGTCGACCACCACGCCGTCCCCCACGTTCAAGCCCGAGCACCGCGCGAGGTCTGTTCGAGACGCCTGGCCGGCGGTGAGGACAAGGGTGTTGGCGACGACGACGTCGTCGTCGTCCAGCACCAACCCGCGCCCATCCCACCCGGTGGCGCGCACGTGCGTTCTCACTCGGACGCCGAGGGTGGCGAGAGCGCGGATCAGCACGGCGCCGGATCCCGCATCGAGCACGCCGTTCATAGGCCAGCCGCGTGGGTGGACGACGGTCACGTCGCGGCCGGCGGCGGCGAGGGCGCACGCGATCTCGAGCCCGATGAACCCGCCGCCCACCACCGCGACCGGCCCGGGATGCGCAGCCAGGTGTGCGGCGAGGGCACGGCCGTCGGCGGCGTCGCGCAGGGTGAACGCGCCCGGGGCGAGGCCCGGTTCCGGCTGCGGGCCGGGCCCGGCGACCTGCGCGGTGCCCGCTCCCTGTGATCGGACGCCCGCAATGGGTGGGATCCGCGGCTGCGCGCCGGTGGCCAGGACGAGATGGTCGTAGGCGACGCGGGTGCCGTCCGCCAGCACCACCTCGCGCTCCGGCCGGTCGATCGCGATCACGTTTGCCGATGTGCGAAGGTCAACATGGTTGCGGTGCCACCATCCGGTCGGTTTGAGCCGTGCCACGGGGGTCGCCGCCGGGTGGGCCGCCACGGGTGCCGGGTGGGCCGCCGAGCCCGGGTGGGCCGCCGCGACCGTCGCAACAGCCGCCGTCCCCGACGTCCCCGACGTCATCGCATGCGAGAGCATGATCCGGTTGTACGGCTCGTCGGGCTCGGCGCCGAGCACTGTCACCGAGAGCGCGGTCGGGTCCGGCTGTCCCGCGCGCAGCTCCTCGGCCAGGCGCGCGGCGGCCATGCCTGCGCCCACAATCACCACGCGCATCGGGCCACCATTCGCCCCGGCGGCAACGTCTGCCGCATCCGCAACGCCCACCGCGCCCACCGCATCCGCAACACCCGCCGCGCCCACCACCCCGATCACAGCGCCTCGATCCGCACGGCGCACACCTTGAACTCGGGCATCCGGCTCACCGGGTCCAGCTCGGGCAGCGTCATGATGTTGGCCCGCCCGGCGCCGGCGAAGTGGAACGGGAGAAAGACCGTGTCGGTGCGCATGTCCTCGTCGAACCGCACCTGCGCCTGCACTGCCCCACGCCGGGAGACCACACGCGCGGTGTCACCATCGGCGAGCCCGGCACCGGCCGCCACGACGGGGTGGACCTGCACCCAGGCGACGGGTTCGGCGGCGTCGAGCTCGGCGATCCGCCGGGTCTGCGCGCCGGATTGGTAGTGCGACAGCACCCGGCCGGTGGTCCCGAGCAGCGGAAACTCGGCGTCGGGCATCTCGGCGGGCGGGCGTACGGGACCCACGCAGAATCGCGCCCGCCCGTCCTCGGTGGCGAACCGCTCGGTGAACAGCCGCGGCGTCCCGTCCGGCGAGTCGGCCCCGCACGGCCAGTGCAGCGCCTCCCCCGCATCGAGCCGGTCCCACGTGATCGCCGAGTAGTCGGCCTTTCCGCCGGCCGAGGCGCGGGCGAGTTCGTCAAAGACCTCGCGCGGGTCGACCGGGAACCGCTCCGGCCCGCGATCCAGACGCCGCGCCAGCTCGTGCCAGATCCACAGCTCGTCGCGCGCGCCCTCGGGCGGAGTGACCGACCTCCGCCGACGGATCAGCCGCCCCTCGAGGTTGGTGAGCGTGCCCTCCTCCTCGGCCCACTGCGGCACGGGCAGCACCACGTCCGCGAGCGCCGCCGTTTCCGACAGCACGAAATCCGCCACGACCAGCGTGTCCAGCGCGCTGAGCCGCTCGCGGACCCGGTCGGCGTCGGGCGCGGAGACCACGGGGTTGGAGGCGTGCAGCAGCATCGCGGTCGGTCCGCCGGCACTGCCCAGCGAGTCCAACAACTCGAACGCCGACACCCCTGCCCCCGGGATCTCGGCCGGGTCCACGCCCCACACGCCGGCCACGTGCGCGCGGGCGTCCGGGTCGGTGATGGACCGGTATCCGGGAAGTTGGTCGGCCTTCTGCCCGTGTTCACGCCCGCCCTGCCCGTTGCCCTGGCCGGTGATGGTTCCGTATCCGGCACGCGGTCGGCCGGGCAGTCCGAGGGCCAATGCCAGCGCGATCGCGGCACCCACTACATCTGTACCGTCAGCGTGTTGTTCGGCGCCGCGGGCGGTCAGGACGTAGGCGCCGGCGTCGGCGTCGCGTGCGGCGGCCAGCAGTTCCACGGTCCGTTCGAGCTGCGCCACGGAGACTCCGGTCACCCGTTCGGTGCGTTCGGGCAGCCACGCCGCCGCCTGGCCCCACGCCTCGTCGAAGCCGGTGGTGCGCGCCGCGATGTAGTCCGGGTCGTATTTTCCGACGACGACGACAAGGTGCAGCAACCCCAGAAGCAGCGCAGCATCCGTGCCGGGCCTCAGTCGCAGGTGCACGCCGCCGCCGTCGATCGCGCGCCGCGCTGTCGCGGTGAGCCGAGGATCGGCCACCACCAGGCCGCCGGCGTTCGCGACGGTGTCGAGATGCTGGAGGAACGGCGGCATGGTGTCCGCAGGATTGGCGCCGATGAGCAGGACCGATCGTGCACTCGTCAGATCGGACACGGGGAACGGCAGTCCGCGGTCCACGCCGAAGCTGCGGTTCGACGCCGCCGCCGCGCTCGACATGCACCAGCGCCCGTTGTAGTCGATCAACCTGCTGCCCAGCGCGAGCCGGGTGAATTTGCCCAGCTGGTAGGCCTTTTCATTGGTGAGTCCGCCCCCGCCGAACACGGCCACCCCGTCCGGGCCACCTGATTCCTGCGCCCGCCGGATGCCGTCCACGACACGGTCCAACGCGGTGTCCCAGTCACACGGAACGAGCTCACCACCCGCCCGGATCAGCGGCGTGGTGATCCGCTCGGGGTGGTCGAGCAACAGCGCCGAGGTCCAGCCCTTGCGACAGAGTCCGCCTCGATTGGTCGGGAACCAGACGGGCTCCACGTACGGGCCGCCGTCTGCCGGGGTGACGATCATCGCGCACTGCAGCGCGCAGTACGGGCAGTGCGTGTGCTCGGCGACCTGCCGTCCCGCCGCCTCGCTCATCGACTGTCCAGCCGCCTCATCCGAGACCCGGCCGACCTGTGATTCGTCGCTCGTGTACGTCGCCGGTTCACTGTGTGCGGTCATGGTCTGCACTCCTCGTCGTCGTCGTAGTCGTGCTTGTTGTTTTCACCGTCGTCACCGGCGACGTGTCCCGGTCCTCCCCCGCGATCAGCGCGCGGCGGGCTCCAACTCCCCCGCCTCCCCCGGCGAGGCTGCCTCCCCCGCCTTCACCGACGTGGGTCGCCGCAGGTAGCGCGCCCGGGTGACCAGCGCGGCGAGCACGTAGAAGGCGGCAAAGGCGATGAACGCGGCGGTCGCGGTGCCCGATGCCTGGTAGGAACTGCGCAGCGTCATGTTGATCGCGAACCCGCCCAGCGCGCCGACCGCGCCGGCCACGCCAATCAGCGCCCCGGCGTGCGAGCGCGACCAATCCGCGCGCTCCGACTCGGGCAGCCGCAGTCCTCGGCTGCGCGCCTCGAAGACCGCCGGGATCATCGTGTAGACCGACGCGTTGCCCAGGCCGGTCAGGCCGAAGAGGGTGAGGAACGCGATGAAGAAGAGGGCCAGCGCGCCGCCGGACAGGGTGCCGTCGCCGCTGGCCTGCAGGTACGAGGTGTAGACCAGCGCGAGGGTCGTGACGGCCATCGCCCAGAACGTTATGTGCGTGACCCGGGCGCCGCCGATCCGGTCCGAGATGCGGCCACCCGCCATGCGCGTGAGCGAGCCCAGCAGTGGGCCGAGGAACGTCAACTGCGCGGCGTGGAGTGCGGCCTCCGCGGGGGTCTGCCCGTTGCCGAGGAAGGTCATGGTGAGCATCTGGCCAAAGGCGAAGCTGAAGCCGATGAACGAGCCGAAGGTACCGATGTAGAGCAGTGACAGGACCCAGCCGTCGCGGTCGCGGGCCACGTCTTTCATCGACTGCACGTCCACAGGCCGGCCGGTGAGGTTGTCCATCTGCGAGGCCGCGCCGATGCCGGCGATGGCCAGGAGCACCAGGTAGATGGCTATGACCCAGTGCGGCGAGCGGTTGCCGGCGATCGCGATCACCACCAGGCCCACCACCTGGATGGTCGCCACTCCCAGGTTGCCGCCGCCGGCGTTGAGGCCCAGCGCCCAGCCCTTGTGGCGCTGCGGGAAGAACGCATTGATGTTGGTCATGGAGGACGCGAAGTTGGCGCCGCCCAGGCCCGCGATCATGCCCGTCACCAAGTACATCCACAGCGGCTGGCCCGGGTTGGCCATGAGCCACAGCATCGCCGTTGCCGGGATCAGCAGCACGAACGCGGAGAACATCGTCCAGTTGCGCCCGCCGAACACCGCCGTGGCCAGCGTGTACGGGATGCGCAGCACCGCGCCGGTGAGCGTCACGACCGCCGAGATGAGGAACTTGTCCGGAGCGTCGAGGCCATAGACGTCCTCCGGCATGAACAGCACGAGGACCGCGAACAGGGTCCACACCGAGAATCCCACGTGCTCGGCGAACACCGACCAGCGCAGGTTGCGCATCGCGATCTTCCGACCGCCGGATTCCCATTGCTCCGCATCTTCCGGATCCCAGTTCTCGATGACGTGTGTGCGAGACATCGGTTTCCCCTTCTGGCGACGGACACCCTCGCGGCGTCTCATACCGGGCAACCGTACGAACGTCCTGTTTCCGCGGTGATTCCGTCAGTTGCCACTCCGTCACGGTGTCCTCACCGCCGGGGCCCGCCGCCGTGAGGGGGCCGCGACGTAACCTGGGTTCCCGACCGGCGACCGCCGAACGCTCCGCCGACCGCACCACCGACCTCCCCACCGACCGAAAGGATCGCCATGCCGTTTCCCCTGGATGTTCCGGAGTCCGAGCTGCGCAAGCGCCGGAGCGAGAAGTGGCAGGCCCACCCCGAGGACGTGCTGCCGCTGTTCGTCGCCGAGACCGACGTGCTGCTCGCGCCCGCGATCCAGGAGCGGCTGACGGCTGCGGTCTCCGACGGCGACACCGGCTACTTCACAGAAGTAGAGCGCTTCGCCGGCGTCGCCGCGCACTTCTACTCCCGGTTCGGCTGGGAGGTGCCCGAGGAGCTGGTCGTGCCGGTCAACGACGTGGGTGTGGGCGTGCGCGAATCCCTGGCGCGGGTCCTGCCCGCCGGCGCCGGGGTGGTGTACTCGCCGCCGGTATACATGCCGTTTGGCCCATGGATCCGCCGGGCGGGATTGTCACCGGTATCAGTGCCATTAATTAAGTACGACGACGACGACCCTCACCTCGATCTCATCGGCATCGAGGCCGCCCTGGCCGAGGGCGCACGTGCCGTGCTGCTGTGCCATCCCCACAATCCGACCGGTGTCCTGCATTCGACCACCGAGTTGGCGGCCGTCGCGGAGTTGGCCAAGAAGTACGACGCGGTGGTGGTCTCCGATGAGATCTGGGCGCCGCTGACCATGCCGGGCGTGGAGTTCACCTCGTTCCTGGCGGTGTCCGAGACGGCGCGCGAGGTGGGGTTGGCGGTGTCATCGGCGTCCAAGGCGTTCAACCTGGCGGGCCTGAAGTGCGCGTTCGTCATCAACGGCAATCCGGAGCGGTTCAAGGTTCGGCGGTCGGCACTGTCGGGGGCGACGGGCCACTTCGGCGCGCTGGCCGGGGAGGCCGCGCTGGTCGATTCGCTGGACTGGCTCGATCAGATGCGTGCAGCCCTGGCCTCCAATCTGGACCTGATGGAGAAGCTGATGGCCGAACACCTGCCGCGTGCACGGTGGCGCCGGCCCGACTCCGGATTCGTGGCGTGGCTGGACCTGCGCGGGTACCCGGGTCTCGGCGACGACCCGGCCGCTCTCTTCCTCTCCGAGGGCCGCGTGGCGCTGAGCTCCGGCCCGGCCTTCGGCACCGAGGGCAAGGGCTTCGCGCGCCTGAACTTCGCGTGCTCGGAGGAGATCCTCACCGAGACGTTCGAGCGCATCGGTCGGGTGGCTTACAGTCACGGTTGACGAGCCAGAGAAATGGCAGATCAACCCGCGATTTCGTGCCGCACCGCTATGGCGCTGAGCCCCCACCTGCCGCACTATTAGGCAACCCTAACAACCTCGGAGGATCGCTTAATGGAAACGACACTCTCAGCGCCCCTGTCGCGTGCACTGCAAGAGTCCACCGCGATGGCCCATGAGCGGGCGGAGAATGCCGGATTCATCTCGGATCTGATGTCCGGAAAGGGATCGGTCGATGGTCTTGTCGCGCTCTTGCGCCAGTCGCTTCCCGTCTATGAGGCACTGGAGAACGCGTGCCGGGGTGTGTCCGATGACCCGCGCATCGCGGCGATTCTGGACTCGCGCCTCGACCGCACAGAGTCACTGCTCGCGGATCTCGACACCCACTCTGCCGCGGGTCACGATTGTGACGTTCTCAGTCCAGCGGCCGAGGCCTACGTCGCGGAGCTCAATAACTGCGCAGGCAATGCGCCGGCGTTGATCGGCCACCACTATGTGCGCTACCTCGGCGACCTGTCCGGTGGCCAGGTCATCAAGACGATGGTCCGTCGCCACTACGGCGTCGAGGACGGCCTGAGCTTCTACGACTTCGACATCCCGAAGCCCAAGGTCTACAAGGACGACTACCGCGCGGCGCTCGACGCGCTCCCCCTCACGGAGTCGGAGCGTGGGACAGCACTCGAGGCAGCGACCCGGGCGTTCGAGCTCAACCACCAGCTCTTCCTTGATCTGGAAGTCGCTGGCATCCGCTGACCCGCACTCGCTCGGGCCTCGCAGGGCGGACCAACCCTCCGCTGCCAGCCCGAGCCCTGCGGCAAATAGATGAGGCGGCCGCCCCAGGAATCTCTTCCCGGGACGGCCGCCGTCTGTCGCGTCAGCCGCAGCCTCAGCCTCAGCCCTGCTCGGCCGCCAGCTTCTTCAGCGACTCGGTGGGCGCGAAGCGCTCGCCGTACTTGGCGGCGAGTTCCTCGGCGCGGGCCACGAAGCCCTTGTAGCCGGAGGCGACCTTGGCGCCCGGCTCCGCGTAGTTCTTCGCGTACTGGCGGGTGCCGCCGGTCCACGCGGGGAAGCCGATGCCGATGATCGAGCCGATGTTGGCGTCGGCGTCGTCCACGATGACGCCCTCGTCGACGCACTTCTGCGTCTCGAGGACCTCGGCGAAGATCATGCGGTCGATCAGGTCCTGGAGCGGCGGGGCGTTGTCAGGCGAGGAGTTGAAGGCCTCGCGCAGGCCGGACCAGAACTTGCCGCGCTTGCCGGCTTCGTCGTAGTCGTAGAAGCCGGCACCGGCGGCACGGCCGGAGCGCTTGAGCTCCTCGACCATCTTCAGGATCACGCGGTCGGACGAGTTGGGCACGTACTCCTTGCCCTCGGCCTCTTCTGCCTCGCGGGTGGCCTGACGGATCTTGACCATGAGGTTGAGGTTGAGCTCATCCGACAGCTGCAGCGGGGCGGCCGGGTAGCCGGCGATGCGGCCGGCCTGCTCGATGGTGGCGGGCTCGATGCCCTCATCCAGCATGCCGATGGCCTCGTTGACGAACGTGCCGATGACGCGCGAGGTGTAGAAGCCACGCGAGTCGTTGACGACGATCGGGATCTTGCGGATGGCCAGCGTGAAGTCGATGGCACGGGCCAGCGCCTCGGGGCTGGTCTTCTCGCCCTTGATGATCTCGACGAGCTGCATCTTGTCGACCGGGGAGAAGAAGTGGACGCCGATGAAGTCCTCGGGCCGCTGCACGCCGGTGGCGAGCTCGGTGATGGGCAGGGTCGACGTGTTAGAGCCGAGCAGGGCGTCGGGGTTGACGATTCCCTCGATCTCCTGGAAGACCTTCTTCTTCAGCTCGGGCGACTCGAAGACCGCCTCGATCACGGTGTCGCAGCCGGCCAGATCCTGCGGATCGATGGTCGGGGTGATGCGGGCCAGCAGGGCCTCGGACTTCTCGGGGGTGGTGCGTCCGCGCTCGAGGGCCTTGGCCTCGATCTTCTCCGAGTAGGCCTTGCCCTTCTCGGCGCCGGCCATCTCGACGTCCTTGAGCACGACCTCCATGCCTGCCTTGGCGCAGACGTACGCGATGCCGGCGCCCATCATGCCGGCGCCGAGGACGCCGACCTTCTTGAACTCGGTCTTGGGGATCTCCGAGCCGTCGGCCGCCGTGGGGCGGGCGCCGCCCGAGGAGCAGTGCTGGATGTCGAAGAAGAACGCCTGGATCATGTTCTTCGCGATCACGCCGGTGACCAGCTCGACGAAGTAGCGGGCCTCGATCCGCTCGGCGTTGGCAAAGTCGACCTGCGAGCCCTCGACGGCGGCGGCCATGATGGCGCGCGGTGCCGGGGAGGGGGCGCCCTTGGTCTGCTTGCGCATGTTGGCCGGGAAGGACGGCAGCACAGAGCTGAGCTGCTTGTCGTCCACGGTGCCGCCGGGCAGCTTGTAGCCCTTGCGGTCCCACGGCTGGCTGGCCTCGGGGTCGGTCTTGAGCCACGCCTTGGCGGCGTCGATCAGCTTCTCGGGCTCCACGACCTCGTCCACGAGGCCGGCCTCGAGGGCCTTGGCGGGCGCGAAGGACTTGCCGGACATGAGGATGTTGGGCACGGCCTGGGCCAGTCCGAACATGCGGACGGTGCGGACGATGCCGCCGCCGCCGGGCAGCAGGCCCAGGGTGACCTCGGGCAGGCCGACCTTGGCGCCGCGGGCGTCGGCCATGACGCGGTGATGCGTGGCCAGGGCCAGCTCGAGGCCGCCACCGAGGGCGGCACCGTTGATGGCGGCCACGACGGGCACGCCACAGGTCTCGAGGGCACGCATGCGCCCCTTGATGCTCATGGACTGCTCGAAGATCGCATCCGCGTCGGCCGGGCCGGACTTGATCATGGACTTGAGGTCGCCGCCGCCGAAGAAGCTCTTCTTGGCGGACGTCAGCACGACGCCCTTGATCGAGTCCTTCTCGGCCACGATGCGGTCGACGGTGGAGGTGAAGTCCGCGATGAAGCGGGCGTTCATCGTGTTGGCGCCGTGGTCGGGGTCATCCATGGTGAGGGTGACGATGCCGTCGCCGTCCTGCTCCCACCGGAACATGTTGTCGCTCACTGGTTTTCTACTCCTGTATGGCTGTGTGGGTGGGGCGGGTCAGACGCGCTCGATGATGGTGGCGACGCCCATGCCGCCGCCGACGCAGAGCGTGATGAGGGCGCGCTTGCCGCCGGTCCGCTCGAGCTCGTCGATCATCGTTCCGGTGATCATGGCGCCGGTCGCACCGAGCGGGTGGCCCATGGCGATCGCACCACCGTTGACGTTGAGCTTCTCGTCGGGGATGTTCATGTCCTTCTGGAAGCGGAGCACGACGGACGCGAACGCCTCGTTGATCTCCCAGAGGTCGATGTCGTCCGGGGTGAGGCCGGCGGTGGCGAGCGCCTTCTGCGCGGCCGGGGTGGGGCCGGTGAGCATGATGGTGGTGTCGGCACCGGAGGTGGCGGCGGCCACGACGCGGGCGCGCGGCGTCATGTTCATCTCCTGGCCGGCCTTCTCGGAGCCGACCACGACGAGCGCGGCGCCGTCGACGATGCCCGAGGAGTTACCGCCGTGGTGAACGTGGTTGATCTCTTCGATCCAGTGGTACTTCTGCAGGGCCACGGCGTCGAAGCCGCCCATGTCGCCGACCATGGCGAAGGACGGGTTGAGGCCGGCCAGCGTCTCGACGGTGGTGCCGGGACGCATGTGCTCGTCGCGGTCGAGGACGGTCAGGCCGTTCTGGTCCTTGACGGGGACGATCGAGCCGGCGAAGCGACCCTCGTCCCAGGCCTGCGCGGCCAGGCGCTGCGAGCGCTCGGCGTAGCGGTCGACGTCTTCGCGGGAGAAGCCCTCGATGGTGGCGATGAGGTCGGCACCGATGCCCTGGGGCGAGAAGTAGGTGTCGTAGTTGGTGGCCGGATCCATGGCCCAGGCGCCACCGTCACTGCCCATCGGCACGCGCGACATGGACTCGACGCCGCCGGCAAAGACGACGTCGTCCCAGCCGGAGCGGATCTTCTGCGCGGCCATGTTGATGGACGTCAGGCCGGAGGCGCAGAAGCGGTTGATCTGCACGCCGGCGACGGTGTCGGGCATCTTTGCCGCGAGCGCTGCGATGCGGGGCAGGTCCATTCCCTGATCGCCGAGGGGGCTGACGATGCCAAGGATGATGTCCGAGATGCGGTTCTCATCGAGCTCCGGGAAACGCCGGCGGGTTTCCTCGATGAGTCCGACGACCAGGTCGATCGGCTTGACTTCGTGCAGGGCGCCACCTGGCTTGCCCTTGCCCCGCGGTGTGCGGATCGCGTCGTAGATGAATGCCTCGGTCATGGGTGGTCCACGGCCTTTCTCTGGGCGGAACTGATATGTGTTCCACGTAAGGGTAACTGCCACCCTCCACGCCGTGTGGAGCGCGGTCCGTTTTCCGAGCCGCGAGTATCCACCCGCCCCGACCGCGCGCGTCCCCCACCCATTCCCGCCTCCATCACCCCGCCGCTTCCTGCACAGTTCACCCCGCCGCTTTCCGCTGGCTGGCACAGTGGTGTCGTGACCGTGAGTCCCGCCGAACCCTCCGCCCAGCCCCCTGCCCTTCCGCCCGCACTGGTCGAGCTCGCCGCGGAATGTAGCGTGGCCACGAGCTACACCGATGCGCACGGCGTCCACCGCGATGTTCCCGAGCGCACCGTGCGCGCCGTCCTGGCCGCAATCGGCGTCGGCGCCCACGACCACGACGACGACGACGACGACGACAACGCCATCATCTCCGCCGACGCGGCCGCCCTCGAGGATGTTCGTCTCACGCCCTGGCGTCGGGTGCTGTCTCCGACCGTGATCGCCACACAGGGGTCGGCCGTCGATGTCCCGGTCCACGTGCCGCAGGGTGCCACCGTGACGGTCACGGCGCACCTCGAAGAGCACGCCCCTCAAGCCCCGAAGCCCGCCTCCGCGCCTGATGCCGCTGGCCCCACCGAGCCGGTTGTCCTCGAACCGCTCAGCGGCGACCGCATCCAGAAGGTGGTCGACGGGGTCCCCATGGAGCAGATCACCGTGCGTGTGCCCGCCGACCTGCCTGCGGGCTGGCATCGAATGGTCGTTGTCGTCGTCGCCCCGGGTTTGGCCTTCACCACCACCAACAGCAACGACACCACCTCCACCCCCGGCACCGATACCGGCACCGGCACCGGCTCCGGCTCCGGCCCCAGCTCCGGCCCCAGCACCACCGTCGAGGCAACACTTCTCGTCGCGCCCGCATCGGTCCCGATCCCCGCTGGGCTGGACTCGCGCCGCGCGGTAGGACTGGCGGCGCAGCTGTACCAGGTGCGCTCAGCCGCGTCGTGGGGCGTCGGCGACCTGGGCGATCTCGCGGAACTCGCGGAGTGGGGCGCGCACGAGTTCGGCGCCGACTTCGTGCTGGTCAACCCCATGCACGCCGGCGAGCCGTTCCCCCCGGTGGAGCCGTCGCCCTACCTGCCGACCACCCGGCGATTCGCGTCGCCGCTGTATCTGCGACCCGAGCTCGTGCCCGAGTACGCGCGCCTCGCCGAGCCAGACCGCGCTCGCGTCAACGAACTCGCCAGCAGCACGCGCACCGGCACCGACGCCAACGCAGGCGCAGGCGCCATCGATCGCAACGTCTCGTGGGCGGCGAAACTCGAGGCCCTTCGCCTGATCTTCGCTGTGCAACTCGACCCCGAGCGCCGCGATGCGTTCGAGAGCTTCACCCGCGAGCAGGGACCCGGATTGCGCGCATTCGCGACGTGGTGCGCCCTCGCCGGCGAGTTCGGACCGGACTGGGCCAGGTGGCCGGCCGAGCTGCAGGATCCGGAGTCAGAAGCCGTCTCGGCGTACGCCGACTCCCATCCGAACGAGATCCGTTTCCATGAGTGGTTGCAGTGGCTCACGCTCGAGCAGCGGGCGCACGTTCAACGGACCGCGCGGCATGCCGGTATGCGGCTGGGCGTGCTCCATGACCTGGCTGTGGGGGTGCATCCAACTGGCGCGGATGCGTGGTCGATGACCCGGTCACTCGCGCGTGGGGTCTCCGTGGGCGCCCCGCCGGACATCTACAACCAGCGAGGCCAGGACTGGTCGCAGCCTCCACTCCGCCCGGATGCACTGTCAGCCGACGGCTATCGCGCGTTCCGAGACATCGTCCGCGCCGCCCTCCGCGATGCCGGCGGCGTTCGCATCGACCACATCCTCGGCTTGTTCCGACTCTGGTGGATCCCTGCCGGCGCCACCCCCACCGAAGGCACCTACGTGCACTACGACCACGACGCCATGCTTGCCGTCCTCACCCTCGAGGCGACGCGGGCGGGCGCCGTGGTGGTCGGAGAAGATCTCGGCACCGTCGCGCCCGGAGTCCGTGAGACTCTCACCGACCGCGGAATCCTCGGAACCTCCGTCATGTGGTTCGAGCAGGAGAGTATCCCCGGCGACGATGACGCCTCTTCCCGCTCGCGGCCGGTCGACCCGTCGGAGTACCGCCGAATGTGTATGGCGTCGGTGACGACGCACGATCTGGTGCCCACTGCCGGGTATGCCGACCTAGTGCATGTCGACATTCGCGACCGCCTGGGACAGCTGACCCGGGATGTTGAGGACGAGCGCAGGGACGCCGAGGCTGAGGTGTCCGGGTTCGTCGAGGAGGTTCGCGAACGTGGGCTGCTGCGTGACACCGCGAGGGACGTGGATCTGCTCGAGCTCGTAGCAGCGCTGCATGCCTTCACTGCGAGTGCACCGTCATTGTTATTTGCGGTGTCTGTCGCCGACCTGGTCGGGGATCGCCGGCCAGTGAATATGCCGGGCACCTCGACCGAGTATCCGAATTGGTCGGTTCCTATTACCGACAGTGACGGCACGATAATGGGGCTCGAGGAATTGATGGCACATCCGGGCCCCAGGAAAGTATTCGACGCGATCCATCGCGAAAGGCGATAGCTCTTTCGTTGATCGGCAAATGGCGAGAACCCCGGGGCCTGTTGGGCTCTCCGGGGTTCTCGCGTGTGAAGT
>DGYFJ06201__coassemble_823_pt1 | contig 18989 bp, 16 predicted proteins | sample DGYFJ06201__metabat2_low_PE_015 | metagenome-assembled genome bin DGYFJ06201
CCGTCGAAGGTGGCACCGAAGTCGGCCTCCCACTGTTCGGCAGGGGCGGACACGGACTCAGCGGAAGGCGCAGGCGCAAACGACGGCGCAGTCGAATGCGCACCTGTTCCATCCGGGTCACTCGCTGCGACGGACGTCGAACCGAATTCCGGGGCGTACGCAGTGTCGGACGCCGTCCCGGGCGCCGGGTCGGCGACGACGGGCAGCACACCGGTCACGTCGGCGAGTAGGTCAATACGGGCGCGGCGGGCGTCGTCGAGCCGTCGACGCTCGGACCGGGTGAAAGACATCACCGGCAGGGTGAGAAGGAGCGCAGCCTGCCGGCCGGTGAAACCGAACTCGAACTTCAGTGTGCGGCGCGCCTCGACCGGGGATTCAGCATCCCGTATCGCGTCCATCACGGCGTCGAGGTCCTCGACCGCCAGCAAGATGGCCTCTGCCTCATCCCAGGCGCGTTCGAGATCGTCGCCGGGTCCGAACCATCCCCCATCAGCTCTTATCGCACCCACGTACGGCCCCGTTCTCTCACTTACATCCGGCCCAACCGGCACCGGACGTTCGGAATCCTACGCGCATTCCGCGCAGCGAAGCAGTTCCGCTTCAGTCAGCTTGCACACACCGCGGGAGCACTAGTCGGACCAGGCATCGGGCTCGTGGCAGACAATCGCGCGGAGTCCGTTTCCACTCGGTCAACAGAGCCGAACAGCGAACCCACGATCGCCCGGAGACTGCGACCCGCGTTGCCATTCTCTTAGAGTCGGACGTCAGTCCAGGACGGACTCAGAGGCCCGAACACGCAGTTGTGACCGATATCTCCCAAATTGTTCGCGCCGCTGACCTGCGAAAACTCGACGACACAACGCTAGTGACGTTATAGAAACGTGATACTCAGGAAATGGAAAGGCTCATGCCAGCCAGAGGACGTAGGGTCCGAATCATGAGTTTCAGTCTCGCGTTGCAGGACCGGGAAGGGCTACAGCCCGACCCGGAGTCCCCTGCTGCGCAGGAAAGCACCGCACAGGACGTAAGCGCACAGCACAACGCTTCACACCACGACACCGTGCACGAGGGCATCGGAGCTGCGGCAACGGGCACACCGGAGGGTCCGGCCCCGACCGCGGCCGTCCTGCCCTCGCCACTGCGCGCCCTTGGCGCCGCCGCACTCGGCGGCCTGGCCGGAGCCGTCGCCATCTACCTGGTCTCCTCGCACCTGGCGGGCACGCTGGCGGCGGTCGCGGCGATCATCATGATCTTCGCCGTGGCGATGGCCGGACCGTGGTTCCAGGCCCGCGCCGAGACCGAACTGGGCCGGGTGGCCGCGGTCGCCATGCAGGCGGTCGGCTTCGGCGGCGTGCTGGGTGCCCTGATCATCCTGATCTGACCTGAGCGCCGGGCCCGACCGGACCGAGCAGCCAGTCCGAGTAGCCGGGCCCGACCGGCCCGAGCAGCCGGACCGGCAACCGAGCCCACGCGGCCACACCAGCTCAGCCCCGCAGCCGCGCCCCCAGCGCGTCCACCACTGCCGCGTCCACGCCGGCGCCCTGGGTGAGATATGTCTGGATGTCGCCGAACTCCGAGTCGAGCAACTCGAGTGACCGCCGGATGTTGGACTCCTCCACGCCGAGGAGCACCTCGATCGCGTCGGCCTGATGCGGCATCTTGACCCGCACATACTGCATGATCGCCTCCGTGAGGTCCTTGGAGGTCTCTCGCGTGATCAGGTAGTTGGCCACCACGTCCTCGTGCGAGACGCCGGCCAGCAGCTGCAGGGTCGCCGAGATCCAGCCCGTGCGGTCCTTGCCGGCGGTGCAGTGCACGATCGACGCGCCCGAGGACGCCGCCACCGCCTCGACCGCACGCCCGAACGCGCGGCGCTCGTCGGCGCCGGTGACGAACCGCTCATAGGTCAGCGCCATCTCCCGCCGGGCGTCCTCGACCTGCACGATTCCCGAGTTCATCAGGGTCGCCGCGGTGGAGTTGCCCTGCAGGATGTCGACCTCGATGTTCTGTGCGCCCGGCACCGGCACGTCCGGCTGCTGCGCGACCTCACCCTCGGTGCGCAGGTCGACGATGGTGGCCACGCCGAGCTTCTCGAGAACCCCCACGTCGCCGTCGGTCGCGGAGATCGCCGCCGACCGGAAGACGATCCCGCGGGCCATCGTCCCACCCGAGGACACCGGGTATCCGGGCCCGGCCACGTCGCGGAAATTATGGATGCCCGCGAGGGTGATCACGCCGGTGGAGGCATCGGTCAGGGCGGCGATGTCGACGGTGTTGTCGTCGTCGCCCCGGTTGTCGCCCCTGCCACCCACCGCGCCGCCCGCGGCACTTCCACCCTGCTCCGCACCCATGTCTCCGCCCTTCGTCTGGCACTCATCCGGCCCTTCCCCGGGCCGGTCCGTCGCGCGCCCGCGCGGGCGCCCCACCTCGTTCCTACCGGATCGATAACCCCGCCGTCCGCGCCTTTCGGATGCTTGGATGAGGACATGTTCCACCGGATTCGGACGGCACGCACCGCGGCGACGCTGATCGCTCTGACAGTCGTTGGGGCACTGGGCGGGCCACCCGTCGCGGCGGCCGCGCCCAGCTCCCACGCGCCACTCGCGCCGTGCGACGGGGCACCCCCGCGCGTCACCGGGTTCGCCGAGGCCGCGGCGCCGATCGTCGGCTGGCGCGAGAACCTGGTGTTCGACGGGCGCGGCCGGATGTGGGTGTCGAACGTCGTCGCCGGCGAGGTGGTGGGGTACGACGCCGCAGGTCAGCGCGTCGCGACGGTCCCGGTCGCCTCGCCCGGTGGCCTGGCGGTGACGCCGACCGGGGACGTCGCGGTGGTCACCGGCGCGCTGCTGACCTCGCCGCGCTCGGAGGTCCTCGTCTTTGATCCCGACGACGACCCCACCGCCCGCCTGATTGCGACGCTGCCCGCCGGGAAGAACGGACTGGCCTCGGACTCCGGCGGCAATCTCTACACGACCGGGCTGCAGGAGTCGGCAATCATCAAGCTCCGGCCCGACGGCAGCGTCGACCACGCGTGGACCGGCGCGGCGGCGATCGGCGGCACCAACGGAATCGCGATCGCAGACGGCGTCGCCTTTGTCAGCGCGACCCTGGCCGCCGACACGGTGATCTACGAGGTGCCGCTCGACAACCCGGGCGCGGCTCGGCCGCACGTCCTCACCCGCTTGCCCGAGGTGCCGCGCGCGCTCGACGATCTGGCTGTGACCGACGACGCGATCTTCGCCGCGGGGATGACCGGCGGCGAGATCCTCCGCGTCGACCGTCAGACCGGCTCCGCGTGTGTGCTGGCGAGCGGCATTCCCGGGCCGACCAGCGTGCGGGTGGCCGAGGGCTTCGGCGGGTACGGGCCGGGCGATCTCTTCGTGACCTCGATCGACGGCCAGATCCGGCACGTCGCGGCGGGGTAGGCGGGGCGGCCGACGCCGCGCCGGCCGGGGCGCCCCAGCACCTCGCAGAGCCGTCCGGCCCCCTCACCCCACCGGCGAGGCCAGGGACGTGGGGTCGGTCCGGCCGCGCAGCACCAGGGTCTCGCCCCGCTGCCAGTGGGCGGCCTCGGCGGCGGTCGCGGCATCCAGCGCGCGGCCCGAGGTCAGGACGCGCGTGGGGTGGTCCTTGGCGAGTTCGCACAGTCGGGCGGCCTCGTTCACGGCGTCGCCGATCACCGTGTACTCGAAGCGTCGCGCCGAGCCGACGTAGCCGGCCACCACCTCGCCGAACGAGACGCCCATCCCGGTGGCCAGCGGTCCGCCCCGCGCCGCCAGTGCCGCGGTCAGTCGGCGGGCCACCCCGAGCGCGGCGGTGGCCGGGTCGGCCAGGGGCGCGGGCGCGCCGAAGATCGCGAGGGCCGCATCGCCCTGGAACTGGTCCACGAATCCGCCGCCGTTCTCGACCTCGTCCACCACCACCTCGAAGAAGTCGTTGAGGACCTCGACCACCTCGCCGGGCGGGCGGGTCGCGGCCAGCCGGGTGGAGCCGACCAGGTCCACGAACAGCACGGCGACCTCGGTGGTGTCGCCGCCGAGGCGGGGTTCCTGCAGTTCGGCGGCGCGGGCGACCTGACTGCCGACGTGCAGGACGAACAGCTCCCGCAGTCGTTGCCGCTCGGCGATCATGCCGGCCATGTCGTTGAACCCGCGCTGTAGCTGGCCCAGTTCGGTGCCGTCGAACACGTCGATGCGGGTGGCAACGTTGCCGCCGGCGAGCTCCTCCATCGCCCAGCTCACCGAGCGGATGGGGGCGAGCATCGCGGTGACCAGCAGCCAGCCCGCAGCGATGGACACGACGATCCCGGCGATGCCGATGAACGCGAGGATCATCGCGAGTCGCGAGGCCGGCACCTCGGCGTCGGAGACCGAGTAGAACGCCAGCACGACGAGCGCCGCGAGCGGCATCCCGAGGCCCACCACCCAGATCGCGATGAGGCGGAAGCGGATGCCGATCACGGGCGCCTTCGGCGGCGGGCCGACCTTGAACGCGATGGCGGTGAGCGGGCGCAGCGAGATCTCGGCGACGAGGTAGCCGAGCCCGCAGGACAGCGCGCCGCACGTCACCACCGCGACCGTCATCACCGGCACCACCGAGACGGAGGCGACCCCGTACGCGCCGACACTCACCGCGCCACCGACCGCCCACAGGCAGGCGGTGAGCAGGCTCAGTCGCAGCGGCACCGACAGGCACAGTCGCTGCTCCTCGGGGGTCGGGGGTCGGTTTTCGTCGGGCCAGCTCAGCCATCGCCGGACGATCCACGTGATCCAGACGAGGCCGAAGGTGACCATGACCAGCACGGCGATCGGGGTCACCACAAGCGCCGCGGTACGGAACCGGCCGGAGACCATCTCGTCGAACGGCAGCAGCAGCCACTGCAAACCCACCACGCCCGCGACGCCGAGCAGGTGCGTGACCAGCACGGTCGAGGTGAGGACCACCTGCACCCGGCGCTTGCGGCGAGGCGGCGGTTCCATCACGTCGCCGAGCAGCCGCGTGCCCCACGGGGGCCTGGTCTGCTCGCGCTCGGGACTCACTGGCTGGTCCTGACGGGTCGAGGGGTCCACGCGCCCGGCCGGTCGGGCGCGGCCGCGCGTGCACGGCGTCGCCGCGCCCTCCCATTGTCCGCCCGCCGGGTCCCCGGTCGCGGCGGAACCAGGCATCCTGTGTCATCCCGCCCCGCTCCGCTCCGGCCCGCCGGTCCGCCCCGCCCGACCACACGATGCCTTACTGTCGCGAACCATGGGCCCCGCCAACTTCAACCCCGGACACGCCGTGGAGCACGCGACGTTCGGCGACATCCTGCTCGAGCGCGCGACCGACGACCACCCCGGCCTGCGTTTCGAGGACCAGACCTGGACGTGGCGCGAGTTCGTGGCCGAGGCCGCCGTGCGCGCCGAGATCCTGCGCGTCTGGTCCCGCGAATACGCCGCCTCCTTCGCCGACCGGCCGGCCGCCTACCGCCGCCTGCACGTGGGGATCCTGCTGGAGAACGTGCCGGAGTACCTGTTCCTGCTGTGCGGCGCCGCGATGGCGGGCGTGACGATCATCGGCATCAACCCCACGCGCCGCGGCGCGGAACTCGCCTCGGACATCCGCGGCGTCGACTGCGACGTGATTTTTTACGACGACGACGGCGCCGCGCTCCTCACCGACCTGGACACAGGCGCCGCCGCGCGCGTGGGTGCGGGTTCGTCGCGGTGGCAGGCCCTACTCGCCGAGCACGCGGGGGCCGAGCCACGCCTGTCCGAGGCCGCCCGGGACCCGCACACGCTGCTGGCGCTGCTGTTCACCTCGGGCTCGACGGGCGCGCCTAAGGCGGTCATGTGCTCGACCGGGCGGCTCGCGATGCTCGGCACGGTGAATTTCCGGGGTCTCGTGCGCAGCGACGTCACGTACTGCGCGATGCCACTGTTCCACGGCAACGCGCTCATGGCGGCGTTCGCGCCGTCGGCGTACGTGGGCTGCACGTTCACCATGCGGCGCAGGTTCTCGGCGTCGGGCTTCCTGCCGGACGTACTGAAGTTCGGCGCGACCTACGTCAACTACGTCGGCCGCTCGCTGTCCTATGTATTGGCCCAGCCCGAGCGGCCGGAGGAGTCGCAGACCGCGCTGCGGATCGTCTTCGGCACCGAGGCGTCGGTGGCCGACCGCGCCGAATTCGCGCGGAGGTTCCACGTGGAACCAGGAGAGTCGTACGGCAGCAGCGAAGGTGGCGTGGTGATCTCCCGGACCCCCGACACCCCGCCGGGCGCGCTCGGGGTCGCGGGCGCCCACATGGACGTGGCGATCCTCGAGCCCGACGGCCGCGAGTGCCCGCCCGCGCGGTTCGACGCCCACGGCGGCCTGGCGAATGCCGCCGAGGCGATCGGCGAGATCTGCAACCTCACCGGCGCGGCCCTGTTCGAGGGCTACTACCGCAACCCGCAGGCCACGGCCGAGCGCAACATCGGCGAGGTCTTCCACACCGGCGACCTGGGGTACAAGGACGCCGACGGCTTCTTCTACTTCGCCGGCCGCTCGGGCGACCGCATCCGCGTGGACAGCGAGAACTTCTCGGCCGGCCCGATCGAGCGGATCCTCGACCGCTTCCCCGGCGTGCTCGTGGTGGCCGTCTACCCCGTTCCCGATCCGCGCACCGGCGACCAGGTGATGGCGTCGATCCAGCTCGAGCCCGGCGCGCACTTCGACCCGGCCGCGTTCGGCGAGTTCTGCCGCGCCCAGCCCGACATGGGCACCAAGTGGGCGCCGCACTTCGTCCGCGTCCTCGACGCGATGCCGGTCACCGCGACCCGCAAGATCTCCAAGCCGAGCCTGCGCCGCGAGTCCTGGACCGAGCCGGGCGAGGTGTACCTGCGCGGCCGTGTCGATACGGGCGGGGCAGCCAGGTCTGACGACGTGTACCGCCCACTGACCGACACCGACCGCGCCGCACTGCTGGCCGAGTACGAGCGCCACGGCCGCAGCCCCCAGGGGGTGTGAAGGCCGGCCGCCGTACGAGCCCCCGGACCTGAAGCCGCGTCCGATGTCGGAGTGAGATGTGAAGATGGGGCCATGCTGCCTCTCCGTCCGGTCACTGCGCGGCGCGGTGTTGTCGTCGTCGCCCCGGTTGTGGTTTGTGCCCTTACCGTTCCCACCTCCCACGGTGCGGCCGGCGCCGACCCGCTGGGCTCCTTGGTGGTCGGCGCGGCGACGTCGGTGGGCGCCGCGACCGCGCCGATCGCGGGGTCGGTGGAGGCGCTGCCGTCGGGGTCGCACGGCGGTTCGGCGGCGGCCCTCGACACCGGGTCGGACGTGGGTTTCGGCGCGGCCCAGGCGTGGGACTCGTCGGCCGGCGCCCCGATCGGCGCGTGCGCCGGACCCGCGCCGCGCGTGACGACCTTCGGCGCCGCCCCGCCGCCGGTGTTGGGCTGGACCGAGAACATGGCGTTCGACGACTCCGGACGCCTGTGGGTATCGAAAACGTTCCTGAACAGGGTCGATGCCTACGACGACGACGGCAACATCATCGCCACCGCCAGCGTGCGCGCACCCGGCGGGATCGATCTGGGCCCCGACGGGCGGATGCATGTGGCGGCTGGAACGGGCTACCTGGCGCAGCGATCCGACGTCGTGTCGTTCGACCCCTCGGCGGGCCGGCCGGGCGAGGCGATCGAGGCCGGTGCCGGAGCGCCGATCGAGGTGCGCGTCGAGGCGCGGCTGGACAATCGGAAGAACGGTCTCGCCGTGGACGCGGCCGGCAACCGCTACCTGACCAGTCTCGAGGACGACGGCCTGACCAAGGTGCGGCCCGACGGCACGGTGGACGAGGAGTGGTCGGCCGCGGCGCGGCTCGGGGTGTCCAACGGGATCGCGATCTCCGGCGACACGGCGTACGTCTCGCAGTCGACGGACCGGACCGTGGTGCACGCGGTGCCGCTCGACGCGCCGGGTGAATGGACCACCACCGAGCTGACCGCCCCACCCACCATGCCGCGGGGGCTCGACGATCTGGCCGTCACGGATGAGGCGTTGCTGGTGACGTCGTGGTCGTCCGGTGAGGTGTACCGGATCGACCGCGACAGTGGCGAGGTCTGCGTGCTGGTCGGCGGGATCCCGCGCGCGACGTCGGTGGTGGTGGCGGACGGGTTCACCGGCTCCGGTGCCGAGTCAGTCCCCGACGGCTTCGACCCCGGAGATCTACTTGTCACCTCGCTTCACGGGCCGATCCGGCACGTGTCGCTGGGCTGAGTCCGGAGCCCGGAAGCCCAGCGCAGGTCAGCGCAGCACCTTGATCTGGAGCGGGTAGTTCATCGACTCGCCCTTGGTGGCGCGGAGCGTGCCGATCACGTGCGCGATGATCTGCCCGAGGAACGACACCGCGAGCAGGATCAGCCCGAGCGGGATGCCGATGATCGTGATGATGCAGATCCAGCCGACGATGTTGATCAGCCACATGCTGAGGTTGAAGTTGAACGATCCGGCGGCCGCCTGGCGGACGAACGGGCTGCGGTCCTTGTAGATCAGCCACGCCACGAGCGGGCCGACGAACGACAGCCAACCGGCCGAGATGACCATCGCGATCAGGCTCGAGGCGTGCGCCAGGGCGGCGGCCGTGCGGTCCTCTGAGGTGACCGGGACCATCTGCTGGCCGTACGGGTTGCCGAGCGGACCGGCGCCGTACGGGTTGCTGGACTGCTGGAAACCGGGCTGCTGTGTCATGACTCCAATCCTCCTCCCCTCACCGCCGGAAAGCATCGGGGACAACCCGGAATTACTCGACAGGATTCGCGGGACATCGCGATTCGACGCACATCCCGTCGAGTACATGGCGGGGGTTCCGAGCGGCGGGGAGGCCGACGACTGAGCGGCCGGGGCGCCGGCGGCGGAGGGTCGGGGGCAACGGCGGCGCAGTCCTTCCGGGATTCACGCGGATGTCACACGCCGCGCCTACGCTGACGGCCATGGCCGAGAACAGCGAGCCCGCCCGCGAAGACTCCACGCTTCCCCCGACCATAGCCGCCGACCACGGCAGTGGCCCCGACCCGCTCCAGTCGGCGGTCGCCCCACTGCGCGACGACGTGCGGTTCCTCGGCGCCCTGCTCGGCGACACCGTGCGCGAGCAGGAAGGCCAGGAGATCTTCGACCTGGTGGAGACCGCCCGCCGCACCGCGTTCGCCGTCCGCCGCTCGCAGGCCGACCGCGACGAGGTGGCCGCCCTGTTCACCGACGTGCCCACCGAGAAGGTGATCCCGGTGATCCGGGCGTTCTCGCTGTTCGCGCTGCTGGCGAACGTCGCGGAGGACCTGCATCAGGAGCGTCGTCGTCGGATCCACACCGCTGCCGGCGCACCCCCGCCGGACGGGGATCTCGAGGCCACGTGGGCCCGCCTCGACACGACCCGGGCTGATCCCGAGAAGCTGGCCACGCTCCGCGCCACCGCCCGCGTCGCGCCGGTGCTGACCGCCCATCCGACGGAGACGCGCCGCCGCACCGTCTTCGAGGTCACCCGGCGGACGCTGCACCTCATGCGCCGCCGAGATGCGCTGCGGACCAACGCGAACGCGGAAGGCGACGCCGGGGGTCCCGCCGGAGATCGGGCCGGAGGCGACGCCGGGCCGGTGCGCGACCGGGTCACCGAGGCCGAGCTCGAGGCCGTCGAACTCGACATCCGCCGCCAGGTCCTCACCCTGTGGCAGACCGCGATCATCCGCAGCGAGCGGCCCCGCATCGAGGACGAGGTGCAGTCCGGTCTGCAGTACCACGAGGCCACCCTCATCGACGTGATCCCGCCGCTCAACGCCGAGATCGCCGACCGACTCGGCCTCGACAACCGTCCGGTGGTGCGCCCCGGCTCATGGATCGGCGGCGACCGCGACGGCAACCCGTACGTCACCGGCGACGTGGTCCGGTTCGCCACCGAACAGGCCGCGGCGCTACTGCACCGCCACTACACCGAGCAACTGGACAAGCTCGAGCAGGAGCTGTCCCTGTCCCAGCGACTCGTGGAGGTGCCCGCCGCCTTGAGGGAGCTCGCGGATTGCGAACCCGCGCCCGAGAACGACGGCGGGCGCAGTGCCGCGCGCGAGGACGTCCCGTTCCGTCGCGCCGTGCGGGTGGTCCGCAGTCGCCTCGCGGGGCGGGCGAAGGCGTTGTCGTCGTCGTCCTGGGGTTCTTCCGGGGGTTTTTCCGGGGGTTCCACCGAGGTTCGGCCCGGCGGTGAGCAGGCAGACGGCGAGCGGACAGGCGGCGTGCAGGCCTACACCGCGCCGGCGGAGATGCTGGCAGATCTCGACGTGATCGATCACGCGCTGGCCGAGTGTGGCGGCGAGTTGCTGCGCACGCCGCGGCTGCGGGATCTGCGATGGGCGGTGCGCACGTTCGGGTTTCATCTGCAGGCGCTGGACATGCGGCAGAACTCGGAGTCGCATGAGGACGTGCTCGGCGAGCTGTTCGCGCGGGCCGGGGTGTGCGAGAACTATGCCGCGCTCGACGAGGACGCGCGGGTGGAGCTGCTGCTGCGGGAGCTCTCGCACGACCGGCCGCTGCTCGGGCCCCGCGCAGAATTGTCCGAGGTGGCGCAGCGTGAACTGGGCGTGATGCGGGCGGCCGCCGCGGCGGTCGAGGTGCTCGGGCCGGAAGTGGTGCCGCACTACATCGTGTCCATGTGTGGGTCGGTGTCAGATCTGCTCGAGCCGGCGATCCTGCTGCGCGAGGTCGGCCTGTTCTCCGGCGATCCGGACGCGCCGCGGTCGAGTGTGCGGCTCATCCCGCTGCTGGAGACCATCGACGACCTCGCGGCGGGACCTGCGATCCTCGACGCCGCGCTGGCGATCCCGCAGTTCCGCGAACTCGTGCGCGGGCAGGGCGACGTGCTCGAGGTGATGCTCGGGTACTCCGATTCCAACAAGGACGGCGGCTACCTCGCCGCGAACTGGGCGCTGTACGAGGCCGAACGCGACCTGGCCGCGAGCGCCGACCGGGCCGGGGTGCACCTGCGCTACTTCCACGGGCGCGGCGGCGCGGTGGGTCGGGGCGGCGGCAATTCCTACGACGCGATCCTCGCCCAGCCGCCCGGCGCGGTGCAGGGTGCGCTGCGGATCACCGAGCAGGGTGAGGTCATCTCCGCCAAGTACTCCGAGCCCAGGCGGGCCCGTCGGAACCTTGAAGCGCTGGTCGCGGCCACCGTCGAGGCGTCCCTGCTGGATGTCGAGGGGCTCGGCGAGCACGCCGACGAGGCCTACACGGTGATGGCCGAACTCGCGCGACTGGGCCGGCAGGCGTACGCGTCGCTGGTGCATTCCGACCCCGGCTTCATCGACTACTTCACCACCTCGACGCCCGTAGCGGAGATCGGCGAGCTCAACATCGGCTCGCGGCCCACCTCGCGGAAGCAGACCTCCGGGGTCGAGGATCTGCGGGCGATTCCGTGGGTGCTGTCGTGGTCGCAGTCGCGCGTGATGCTGCCCGGCTGGTTCGGGGTGGGCACGGCGCTGCGGCAGTGGATCGACGGTGAGGGCGCAGGGGCTGGTGCGGGGGCGGAGTCGGCTGCGGGGGCGGCCGGCTCGACGCCCGACGAGCGGCTCGCCACGTTGCGGCGCCTGTACGCCGACTGGCCGTTCCTGCGGACCACCCTGTCCAACATGGCGCAGGTGATGGCCAAAGCCGACATGGATCTGGCCGGCCGCTACGCCTCGCTGGTCCCCGATGCCGAGGTGGGCCAGCGCATCCACGACATCATCTCCGCGGAATTCGACCTGTCCCGGGAGATGCTGCTGAAGGTGACGGGCTATGAGACGTTGCTCGACGACAACCCGGCACTGGCCAGGTCCGTCCGCAACCGATTCCCGTACCTCGAGCCGCTGAACGTCCTGCAGGTCGAACTGCTGCGCCGCTACCGCGCGGGCGACGAGGACCCCAAGGTGCGCACCGGCATCCAACTCACCATGAACGGGCTGGCGACGGCGCTGCGCAACTCCGGGTAGGGGCGGGCGAGCGGACCCGCGCCATCGAGGCCATCGCGCAGAGGGTTCGGCACGCGTTTGTCGAGAGGAGGGTGCGCCAAACCCTCTTGAGGATGAGTGCGGCCGATCGGTCGCCGGGCGGCCGCTCATTGAGTCCCTGCGCGCGGCACAGGCCATGGCCCCGGCCCCGGCCCCGGCACGGGCCCCGGCCAGCGCGGCCTTCGTGCGCCGCTAACGCAACTGCCGCGAGGTGAGCGGGATCAGCAGCGCGCAGATCACGGCCATCGCGGCGATCCATGGCACCGGCCCACCGAACTGGGACAGCTCCGCCATCACGTACGGGGTTCCCATCCCGATGTAGGCGATCACGTAGAACACCGCGACGAGCCCGGCGTGGTCGCGGGGCCCGGCCTGCATCTCGACCTCCACCAGGCCGGCGACCAGCAGGGTTCCGTAGCCGATGCCCAGCAGCACCGCGATCGGCAGCAGCCAGAACGCGCGGCCCGGAAGTTCGGTGGAGGCCACCAGGATGGCGCCGGCCGCCATGCCCACGGTGGCGGCGAGGAGCCCGGCGATCGGCGGCCGGGACGGCGGCGCGGTCTGGGCGAGCCGGCGGATCACGGGCTGGATCAGGACGCCGGAGCCGAGGGTCACGCCCACCATCACGCCGGCGTAGGCGGTGGGCAACCCGGCGTCGCCGCCGAGCAGGTCGGCGAGTACGGCGAACGACATGCTGGCGCAGCCGAACACGAGCCAGGCCCACGGGGCCACACCAAGCAGGAACCGACGGGTACCGGCGCTGGCGGGGATGAGCGGCGCTGGCTCGGACTGCTCGGGGGGCACGTACGGGTCGGCGGCGTTCCAGGCGGCCACCAGTGCGACCGCACCGAGGACGAGATGCGGCACGTACGGGGAGAGCATGGGCGCGGGAGCCCACTCGCCTATCAGGCCCGCGACCAGTCCGCCGAGACCGAATCCGCCGCTCAGGGCGATCGCCGCGCGCCGGGCCCCGGTCCCGGGCGGGGCATCGACGGACAGTTCCCGGACCCACGCGCTGCCGGCCCCGAACGCCGCACCGGAGGCGACTCCGGCGAGGAAGCGGCCGAGGAACAGCCACAGCGGGTCCTGCGGTCCGAGCAGCATCACCACGGTCGAGACGAGCGAGAGGATGAGCACGGGCCGCATCAGCACGCGGCGGCCGTTGCGATCGGACCACCGGCCGGCGACCAGCAGCGCGGGCAGCAGACCCACGATGTAGACGCTGAACATGGCGGTCACGTCGGACTGCGACAGCCCCTGGTCGGTCCGATACAGACTCAGCAGCGGGGAGAACTGGTTGGCGCCCCAGCCCACGGCGAACACCGCGAGGGCGGTGGGCACCCAGCTGCGGCGGTCGACGTGATTTCCCATGCGCCAGAACCTAGCCCGCCGCGGTCACACGAGTGCGCCGATCACGAACGCCACCCCCATGCCCACGAACAGGACACTGGCCGCGAGGTCGAACCACGGCAGCAGCCGCCCGACGCGCTCGTTGATCACCCGGTGCGAGGCCACCACGGCGAGCCCGCCGAACCACGCCAGCTCCAGGGCGATCAGTCCCGCGATGATCGCCGCCGACGCCGCGACCGTCATCTCCTCGCGCAGGAACGGGGTGAGGACTGCGCCGAAGAAGACGAGCGCCTTGGGGTTGGTGAGGTTCGTGAGAAGCCCGCGCAGGAAGTCGGCGCCGAGATCGGCGCCGCGCCGTGGGGGCCCGGTGCCTGCCGCGGGGTCTGCGAGGGGCATGTCGGACGCGGCGGTGGCGGAGGTCGATCCGCGTCGTGCAGCCGCGCGGGCGCGCCACCATCCACGCAGGCCGAGCACGCCGAGGGTCGCCAGGAGCACGCCGCCCGCCACCTGGAGTACCACCATGACCTGGGGATAGAGCCGCACCAGCGTGGCGAGGCCGGCGAAGGCCGCCACGAGCCACACCGAAAGACCCGCGACGATTCCGGTCGCCGTGGCCAAGCCCTGTCGCCGTCCGGCGAGGGATCTTTGGAGGACGACGACGACGTCGGGCCCCGGCGACATCAGCGCCACCACCCACACCCCGAACAGGGCGGCGACGGAGGAGGCGGTCACGCGGCCGATTCCATCGCCAGGAGATGCTGCTTCGCCTCCAGGCCGCCGCGATACCCGCCGAGCCCGCCGTCGGATCGGAGGATCCGGTGACACGGCCACACGAGGGGAAGCGGATTCGTGGCGCACGCGGTGCCCACCGCGCGGACGGCGCCCGGCCGGTCGAGTTCGGCGGCGAGCTCCTTGTACGTGGCCGTGCGGCCGTAGCCGATGTCGGCGAGGTGACGCTGCACGTGCCCGCGGAAGCCGGTGGCCAGGCGGGTGTCCAGGGGCAGGTCGAAGTCGCGGCGCTTCCCGGCCAGATACTCCGCGAGCTGGCCGGTGGCCGCGTCGAGGATGCCGGCCACGTCCGACGTCGGCGGGACGCCGTCGGTCTGGGCGGACGCGGGTCGGTCGCCGTCAGGCTCCACTTCAGGCGCCACGCGAGCGGGCACGCGCACGACGCGGGGGCCGACGCGGGTGGCGAGCATCTCGAGGACCTCGTCGGTGGTCTCGACCTCGAAGGCGACGTAGACCAGCCCGTCGGGCGTCGCCGCGAGCAGCAGTGCCCCGATCGGGGAGTCGACCACCCGGTAGGCCACGTCGACCAAATCCTCGGCGGTGGCGTCGGCGGCGAGGCGGGCGCGCAGTCCGTCGATGTCGGCGGGCGCGGCTCGCAGACGTTCGGCCACCTCGGCGGCGGTGTTGTGTGTCATGGTGTCCTCTCCCTCTCCATCATCTGGCGCAATGCCGTCACCCCGTCCGTAGCCGCCCGCCGGGCCGCGGCCTCCGAGCCACCGACGAGCTCGGCGATCTCGGCAAAACGCAGTCCTCCCAGGTAGCGGTACGCCACGCAGATCCGCTGCTTGGTGGGCAGCTCGGCGACCGCGTCCCAGATCCAGTGATCGTCGACGCGGGTGATGTTGTCGTCGTCGTCATGGTGTTGTCCTGCGCCTCCTACCGGAGACCGGCGTCCGGCCGCATCCCGGTGACCCGCGCGGCGGCGGCCCTCCAGCAGGTACAGGTCGTCGGCGGCGCCACCCGGAACGGCCCCGCGCGAGGACCGGCGGACCACATCCACGGCCCGGCGGTGTGCGACGCGGACCAGCCAGGCCTCGACGTTCGTCTCCTCGGGCAGGTCAGGCCAGGCGCGCAGGGCGGACAGGAAGGTCTCGGACCAGGCGTCGTCGGCGTCCGCGCCGGGGCCCAACACCGCGCGGCAGACCCGCAGGACGGTGGCCCCGTGCCGGTCCACCGCCGCGTCGAACGCTGCTCTCATCGGCTCCTATCCTCCTCCCCTGCCGCGCGGCCCATGCCGCCGACACCCGGTAGTCGCGGTGCGGGCCGATTCCGTGAGGTGTGGGCGTGCGCGCCTCGGCTGCGGGTGGAACCGGCGGCGCGGACCGCGGAATTTGCACCCCGGACACCCGGCGACCCACAGATTCTTACCCGGCATCTGTTCCCAAGCGCCACGCGGTCTCGCATACTGGTCATACCCCTCAGAAATCCTCACCTCACCTCGTTGTTCCGGAGCCGATATGTTGCAGTCCCGCCGCGCCCCCCATTCGCCACTTGCTCGACTCGGCGCCGCGATCGCCGCCGTCGCCCTGGCCCTTCCCCTCGCCGGCGTGACCGGTGTGACCGGCGCTGGAGTCGCGAACGCCCAGTCCGCCGAAGCGCAGGCGCTCGGCGAGCAGTTGCGCACGCTGGAGGGCAACGAGGACATCGGGCACCACGTCACCGACGCGATGAACGGACTCAACGGCCCGCCCGGCAATCCGGGGCCCCCGGCCGCCGTGGAGACGCCCATCACCTGCCGACCGACCGCCGCTCATCCCCGGCCGGTGATCCTCGTCCACGGGTCCTTCGACAACGGGCCCAACACCATGCCGCGGCTGGGCGCACCGCTCGAGCGGCAGGGCTTCTGCGTGATCGCCCCGACCCTCGGCGCCTATGCGGGCAACCCGGGGCGCGGCGGGCTCGATTCGATCGTTGGGGCGTCCGCGCCGCAGTTGGCCAGCGTGATCGACCAGGTCAGGGCCGCGACCGGTGCCGACAAGGTGGACCTGGTGGGCTACTCCCAGGGCGCCGCGATCGCCGGGTACACGACCAAGGTGCTGCGGCCCGGGGCCGTCGGCCGCGTGGTGTCCGTGGGCGGATACATGGGCGGCGACCCCAGCGGACTGCTGCCCGACGACCTGCCGCCCGAGGCCGCCGGCGCCGCACTGTGGGCCGTGAACCTGCGCGGACTGTCCGAACTCGCGCCGGGCAGCCCGATGGTCGCCGCCTGGCGCGGCCCCGAGAACAGCCCGTACCTGCCCGGGGTCGAGTACACGCTGATCGCGACCCGCGGCGACGGGGTACTGCCGCCCGAGCGCAGCTTCGTGCCCGGGCCAGGCGTTCGGACGATCGTCAGCGAGGACGCGTGTGGTGGCGAGCCGGCCAGTCATGGCGGGATGGCCAGCGACTGGCGCACGCACACGCTGATGACGGCAGCGCTCGGCGGGGGCGGCGGCTGCTGAGGCGGGTCGATCCGGGCCAACCTGCCCATCAGATCACGACTTGCCCATCGGACTACGACTTGCCCTTCTGAGCGCGACTTGCCCATCAGATCACGACTTGCCCATCTGAGCGCGACTCACACATGGGGCCCCGTGTGCAACAGAGAATCCGATAGGCAGGTTGGCGTCTAATGGGCAGATCGGAATTTGACGGGCAGATCGTATGAGCGCCGGCCCGGCGTAGGCCGGGGCCCGACGTCAGCGCCGGCCAACGTGGGCGTGGGCGGGGCGAGGTCGTGGGTGGGCGCGTAAGCGGGAGCCCGAGTCAGGTGTCGTGTGGCGCGTGCCGACGCTTGTGGGCCTGCATGAGTTCGTAGGCGTCGCGAAGGCTGAGCCCGGGGCGCGCCTCGCGCAGGCGGCGGACCGTGTCGATATCGCCATCCGAGTTGGCGGCGATGGAGTCGACCTGGGAGTCCGTGAACTCCTCCACGATGTGCTGGGAACGGTCCGCCGCGCGCCCGGCGAACCACCACTGGTGCGCCGCCGAACCCAGCAGCAGCACCGCAAGCGCACTCCACCACAGCACATCGACGACCGTGGTTCCGCCCTCGACCACCTCGAATCCGAGGAACACGAGTGCGCCCACACCGGCGATCACCGTGACGGCCGTGTACGCGACGGTCTGCACACCGCGCGACCGCCCACCGGAGGTCATCGGGCGGCCACGGTGTCGTCGTCGTTGTCGTCGTCCTTCTCCTGATTTTCAGGCCCGCCCCCACCCGCCTGGGCGAGGTGCCGCTCCACCCGCTCGACCTTGCCGGTCAGCTCGCCGCTGCGCCCCGGCCGCAGGTCGGCCTTGAGGACAAGGCTCACGCGCGGCGAGACCGCGAGCACCGCGTCGGTGGCGGCGCGGATGACGGGCATGACCTCGTCCCAGTCGCCCTCGATGGTGGTGAACATCGAGGTGGTCTCGTGCGGCAGGCCGGACTCGCGCACCACACGCACGGCCGCGGCGACGGCCTCACTCATCGAGGCGGAGTCGTCAGCCGTGGTGGTGGGGGCGACGGAGAACGCGAACAACATGCCAATACGGTAAACCCGTCAGAGCCTGGAGACGGTCTGGGGGACCCCGGGTGTGAAGCCGGCCTCATCGAGGAGCTCGCGAACGCGCGGAATGACTTTACGCCCGTAGAGGTCGATGCTCGTCATGAGATCGTCGTGCGGCGTGGGGCCGGAGGCGTACTTGAGGTCGAAACGGTCCAGGCCGAGCGTGCGGACGGTGGTGGCGATCTTCTGCGCCACGGTCTCGGGCGAGCCGACATACATTGCGCCGGAGCGGGCCTCGCGGTGGAAGTCGGCCTCGGTGGCGTCGCCCCAGCCGCGCTCGCGGCCGATCTGGTTGCGGTTGGTCAGCCAGTGCGGCATCGCGAGCTCGGCGGCCTTCGCGTCGGTCTCGGCGATGAAACCGGGCGAGTGCACGGCGATCGGCAGGCGCGGCGCGTCGGAGCCCGACAACTGCGCGTTGGCCTCGCGGTAGAGGTCGGCGAACGGCGCGAACCGGCCGGCGGGCCCGCCGATGATCGCGAGCATGAGCGGCTGCCGGTAGCGGGCGGCGCGCACCACGGACTCGGGGCTGCCACCCACAGCGATCCACGACGCCAGCCCGCCTTCGGTCTCGGGGTAGACGCGCTGCTCCACGAGCGGCGGCCGCAACTCGCCCGACCACGTCACCGGCTCCTCCGGCAGCAGCGCGGCGAACAGGTCGAGCTTCTCCGAGAACAGCTGCTCGTATTGCTGCAGGTCAAAGCCGAACAGCGGGAACGACTCGGTGAAGGAGCCGCGGCCCAGCACCACCTCCGCGCGGCCACTGGAGAGCGCGTCGATGGTGGAGAAACGCTGGAAAACGCGGATCGGGTCGTCGCTGGACAGGACCGTCACGGCCGAGCCGAGGGTGATCCGCTGCGTGCGGGTGGCCAGGCCCGCCAGCACGACGTCCGGCGCGGAGACGGCGAAGTCGGGCCGGTGGTGCTCGCCGATCCCGAACGCGTCCACCCCCACCTGGTCGGCGAGGACGCCCTGCTCCACGACGTCGCGCAGGACCTGCGCCTGGTGCACGGGGCGGCCGTCCCGATCGACGGTGGTGTCGCCGAAGGTGTCGAGGCCAAAGGCGACCTGGCCCGGGGCGATGCGGGCGGCGGGAGCGACCTGCGCCGCGCCTGGCGAGGTGGGAGAAGAATGTGACGACGACGACGACGGCGACGCCGACCCGTCCAAGCGGTGGGCGGAGGCAGAGGAGTTCATGCCCCACATAGTAGATGATGCGTCAACCAGATGGGGCGACATAGCGTCAGCGTGCCGCTCGCGGCGATGGCAGGTCTGGCATTCGCGCTGGGGCCAAGCTTCGCCGAACCCTGCCCTTCGGCACCTATTCTCTTCGAGCCGCCAA
>DGYFJ06201__coassemble_839_pt1 | contig 18475 bp, 15 predicted proteins | sample DGYFJ06201__metabat2_low_PE_015 | metagenome-assembled genome bin DGYFJ06201
CCCCTGACGGCCCACGCCCGGCGTCTCAGCCCCGATACCCCAGCGATCCCCGCACATCCCCGCATTCGTCACCCAGCGCGAGGTCGGCGATCCGCCCCTCGGCCCGGAGCTCGTGCAGCCGCGAGGCCACGCGGTCGCGCAGCGTCCACGGGTCGATCGTGTTGACGTAGATGCCGGTCGCCCCCTCGAAACCGGCCGGCGTGGAGATCCGCCACTTGAGCACGATCCGCCACGGCATCGGCACGTCCACGCCCGGCGGCCGGGTGTGCCACTCCTCGTTGACCGGCACCATCGGCCCCGTCGCGGCGTGGCACGCGTGCAGCAGATCGGACACCCCGCGCAGTTCGGCCTCCGAGTGCTCCCACGGGTTCGCGGCCGCCGAGCGCGAGTAGATGACCAGCGCCGGGTAGCGGTGGCCCACGCCCACCACGGCGACGGCGTGCTCGTTGGCCGCCAGCACCAGACCCTCGTCGACGGCGTGGTCGATGCCGCGACTGTGGAACAGGTCCGGCTCGCGGGCCAGGAGCGCGAGCTCGCGGGCGGTCTTGACCGGCACCTCGTCGATCGACACGAGTTGCTTGTGCAGGTGCGCGAACGACGCCCCGGCGGGCTTGAGCCAGTTCTGGAACACCGACACGTACCGCGCGAACGGGTTGTCCCTGTACAGGCCGGCCATCGCGCGGACGGTGAACGCGATGAATCGCTCGTGCTCGGCCGGGGTGAGGCAGCCGGACGAGGCGTGCCGGTCGCTGCTGGTGGCGCCGTCGACCAGATGCCGACGCGCCACCACCACATCATGGCAGCCGCCGAAGAAGCTCTCGGAGTGTGCGGCCAGCTCGCGAGCGTCCATGGCGTCCGCGGCGTCGGGATCGGATTGCGCGGCGGCCAGCCGGGTCCGCACTAGCGAGCGCACGTGCTCGGCGCCGTCCGGAGTGGCCAGGTAGTCGCGCTGGTGCGCGGCGGCGCGCTCGGAGATCCGGTAGCCGTGCACGGCCTTCCAGTAGTCCAGCGAGACGATCTCGAAGAGGTTCCCGAACAGCCGGAACTCGGGCGTCGTGGCATCCAGCTCGGCGGCCGGCACCTCGTCGAGCACCTCCCAGCCGGAGCCGGTCCCGCCGCTCCGCACGAGCCGCGCCTTCTCCGGGGTCGTCTCACGCAGCCGGGTTACGCAGAACGCGCAGTGCGCCTCGGGCGCCGCCGGATCCACCGCACTGACCTCGCCGGGATGGTGCTCGACGGGCCGATGACCGCGCCCCGGAACCGTCCACACCTCGGTGCCGGTGAAGGGGTTGATCTGCTTGACCGTCCCGTCGGCCATGCGCCGCAGCGCCGGCACCGACGAGGGGGAGCCGTGGTTCGAGTGGCCGAGGCCGGTCGAGCCCGGGTCGGAGCTGTCGGAATCGGTCGAGCCCGGGGTGGAGAGGCCGGGGGCGGAGGGGAGGGTGCTCACCCGGGAAAGCGTAGGTGGTGAAGGTGACGTCACGACGACGACAACGCCGCCACCGCCCCTGAAGCAGGCCACCGCCGAGCGACCGACCATCGGCGGACTCCCGGACCCGGGCCGGCAATCGTGACGAGCTGGCGAGGCGCCCGGTTCTGCGGGGGCGAACCGTGTGGCTACGCGGTGGCGAACGGCTCGGTTACGCGGTGGCGAGCTGCTCGGCGGCCTTGGCGGACTCGGCGGCGTCGTCGGCCTCGTGGCGAAGCTGGGCCCCGGTGGCGACGAGCTTCGCCCGAGACCGGTGCGCCTTGATCACCGCGGTCGCATCGCGCAGGGGCAGCGGGATCTCCTCTTCGGCCTCGACTCCGGAGAGCAGTAGTCGGGCGCGCAGGAGTTCGGAGTCGATCTCGGCCCCGAGCAGCAGCGCGTTGTTCGAGATCCAGATCAGGAACAGGAAGATGATCGCGCCTGCGAGCGAGCCGTAGGTGACGTTGTAGTTGGCAAAATGGGAGGCGTAGAAGCTGAAGCCCCAGCCGCCAGCGGAGGTCACGACGATCGCGACGATCGTGCCGGGGGACAGGAAGCGAAAATGCGGGCGACGGACATTCGGCGTGAGCTGGTAGAGGATGCCGATCACCAGCATCACGATCGCCAGCAGTGCGGGCCATTTGAGCAGTTTCCACAGGGTGAGCGAGAAATCACCGAGCCCGATGGCTTTGAAGACGTTCTCGGCGATCCCGCCGGTGAGCGTGAGGATGATGGCCGCGCAGAACATGAGGACGATCAACAGGGCGGTCAGTGCCATGAACGCCGACCGCCGCCGCAGGAACGACCGTCCCTCGTTGACGTTGTAGATGCGGTTCAGTGCCCGGCCGAACGAATTGACGTAGGTCCCCCCGGACCACAGGGCGCCGAACAGTCCGGCCACCAGTGCGAACCCGGCGATGTCCGTGCGGACCAGGCCTTCCACCGGTCCGCGGAGGAATTCGACGGTCGTCTGGGGGACCGAGTCGTTGAGCAGCTGCATGATCGCCTGGATCGTCTCGTCCCCGCGGCCGAAGATCCCCAGAAGTGACACCAGCACGATCATGATGGGAAACAGCGAGAACACCGCGTGATAGGTCAGGCCCGAGGCCAGGTCCATGCAGAAGTCGTTGTTGAACTTCGGCAGCGCGCGCCGCAGGGCGTAGACGATGCTGCGTCGGGTCAGCTTCGGGGGAGCCGCGGCCGACTCCTCCTTGGCGCGGAGGTAGTCGATGCCGTGACGGTGAAGGGTCTCGTCGCCGGCGATGAGTTCGGCAGCTCTGGCATCGGTCACCTGTGTCCCCGCTCCCCGGTGCCGGGGCACCGCCTTGATCGATGGTGGAGATCGGCGCCTCGCGCCACGGCGGGTGGCGGTCCCGATCCTCCCTACTGTGGCAGGACCATCGCGACCGCGATGCCCGGTTGCCACTCATCCGCCCCGGGTGATGGTGACCGGGTATGGATCTGTGATCGGCATAACAGTAAACTGAGAACATGTCCGTCGCCGATCGAGCGGCGGAGTGTTCGGCTCGGCGGTGTGCCGGGTCGCGAGAGAATCGAGCTCGTCCATGTCGTCGAAGAACTCCCTCACACACCGCCTCCTCGCGGTATGTGGCCTGGTGTTCCTCGCGATGGGCGCGCCGGCCGGGCTCGCAGCGGCCCAGACGGGACCGCTGGACACGATCCCCGGCCTCGATTTCGACGCGGTGCTCGAGCGGGGCCTCGAGGTGATGCCCGAAACGGGTTCCCTGGATGAGGCGGTGTCAGCCGGACAGGCCGCTGCCGCGGCCGGGCCCGACCTGGCATCACCCTCCGGGTCCGCGGACGTGCGGAATCAGGACCAGCAGGCGCTGCCGCCGCCGGCCGTGCCGGGGCTGACCTCAGAGGACTCGGCTGCCGCCCTGCCCACCCTCCCGGCGTTGCCGCCGGAGGCCGGGTCGGGCGGGGCACCGGGGACGGGCTCGCCGTACTCGGGCATTGACGGTGCCGGCAGTCTCGGCGGCGTCGTCGACCTGATCGACCGGGCCGGTGGCCCGGAAGCGCTCGGTGGGTCCGGCGAGCCGGGTGGCACCGGTGCCGCTCCCGACGCGACCGACGGGTCACGGCTGCCGGCACTTCCGACCGTCGGCTGAACGGGGACCGCGATGGAACCACCTCACCGGTTCGCCTGACACACCATTTCCCGTCCCGGTCATCGCCCACGAAACACGGCCGTAACACGGCCTTTACACCGTGTTGACCGAGGTCAGAGGCATTACGCGGTCCCCGCGTAGCGGTATCCTGAGATATATCTCACACGACGGAAATCAATTCCCATGTCAGGGGAAACAGTGTGACTTCTCCGACTTGTGTGGGTAGCCCCTCATCCCCATATTATTTTCCGGCCAGAGAGCCTCGGCTCTCTGAGTGCGGGCGCTCCAGCAATCACGGAGTCAGCCCGTCGACAAGCGAAGGCGAAGATATGACGACGAATCCCGGCCCACAAGGCCTGTACCGCCCGGAGTACGAGCACGACGCATGTGGCGTCGCGTTCGTGGTGGACATGTACGGACGTCAGTCCCGGGACATCGTCGAGAAGGCGATCGCCGCGCTGGTGAACCTCGAGCACCGCGGCGCCGTCGGCGCCGAGGTCAACACCGGTGATGGCACGGGCTTGTTGATCCAGATCCCCGATCGGTTCCTCCGCGAGGTGATGCGTGAGGAGCAGAACACAGAACTACCCGAGGCCGGTGCGTATGCAACCGGCCTTTGTTTTCTCCCGCAGTCCCGGATGCTGGCCATGGATGCCAAGCGGATGGTCGAGCGGATCGGCGCCGAGCAGGGCGTTTCCGTGATCGGATGGCGCGAGGTCCCGGTCGACGACTCCTCGGTCGGCGCGATCGCCCGCGACGCGCAGCCGACGATCCATCAGATCTTCGTCAAGGCCGCCGGCCCCGACGGGCGCCTCCTGACCGGCATCGATCTCGAACGCAAGTGCTTCGTGGTGCGTAAGCGGTGCGAGCACGAGCTCGGCAGCAAGGGCCCCGGCCGCGGTGACATCGGTTCCGAGACGGTGTACTTCCCGTCGCTGAGCCCGCGGACGATCGTCTACAAGGGCATGCTCACCGAGAAGCAGCTCCCGGACTTCTACCTCGACCTGCAGGACGAGCGGGTCGAGTCGGCACTCGGCATCGTGCACTCCCGGTTCTCCACCAACACGTTCCCGGCGTGGCCACTGGCCCACCCGTTCCGCTACGTCGCCCACAACGGTGAGATCAACACCGCGCGCGGCAACGAGAACTGGATGCGGGCCCGTGAGTCGCTCATGTCGAGCGAGCTCATCGAGGACCTGCCGGACGCACTGCCGATCTGCACCCCCGGAGGCTCCGACACCGCCCGCTTCGACGAGGCGCTCGAGCTGCTCACCCTGGCCGGACGGTCACTGCCGCACGCCGTGCTCATGATGGTCCCCGAGGCCTGGGAGCGGCACGGCCAGATGGACCCGTCCCGCCGGGCGTTCTACGAGTACCACGCCTCCCTCATGGAGGCCTGGGACGGACCGGCCTCGATCACCTTCACCGACGGCAGCGTGATCGGCGCCGTGCTCGACCGCAACGGGCTGCGCCCCTCCCGCATCTGGGTCACCGATGACGGCCTGGTGGTCATGGCCTCCGAGGTGGGCGTGCTCGACATCCCGCAGGACAAGGTCGTCACCAAGACCCGCCTGCGCCCGGGCCGGATGTTCCTCGTGGACACCGAGCAGGGCCGGATCATCGACGACGAGGAGATCAAGACCACCCTCGCCGCCGAGCACCCCTACCGCGACTGGCTGACCGAGGGCATCACCCGCCTCGAGCAGCTGCCCGAGGTCAAGTACGAGTTCATGAGCCACGAGCGCGTGGTCCTGCGGCAGCGGGTCTTCGGCTTCACCGAGGAGGAGCTCCGGATCCTGCTCACGCCCATGGCGGCCACGGGCGCCGAGGCGATCGGCTCCATGGGTACCGACACCCCGCTGCCGGTGCTGTCCCAGCGATCGCGACTGCTGTTCGACTACTTCGCCCAGCGCTTCGCCCAGGTCACCAACCCGCCGCTCGATGCCATCCGCGAGGAACTGGTCACCAGCTACGGCGTGGTGCTCGGCCCCGAGGGCGACCTCATCAACCCGGGCCCGGACTCCTGCCGGCAGGTCCGGCTGGACAACCCGATCCTGTCCAACACCGACCTGACCACCCTCATGGCGGCGGGCGAGACCCGGCCGGGGCTGCAGTCCGTCGTGGTGCAGGGCCTGTACAACGTCGCCCACGGCGGCCGCGGCCTGCGCATCGCGCTGGACCGGATCCGCCGTGAGGTCTCCCGCGCGATCGAGGACGGCGCGACGATCATCGTGCTGTCGGACCGCGAGTCGGACGAGCGGAACGCGCCGATCCCGTCGCTGCTGCTGACCTCGGCCGTCCACCACCACCTGGTGCGGGAGAAGACCCGGACCCGGGTGGGCCTGGTGGTCGAGTCCGGTGACGCCCGCGAGGTCCACCACATGGCGGTGCTGTTCGGCTACGGCGCCGAGGCGATCAACCCGTACATGGCGTTCGAGTCGATCGACGAGCTGGTCAAGACCGGCGACCTCACCGACATCGAGACCGAGCACGCCTACGCCAACTACCGCAAGGCGGCCGCGAAGGGTGTGCTCAAGGTGATGTCCAAGATGGGCATCTCCACCCTGGCCTCCTACACCGGCGCGCAATTGTTCGACGTCACCGGCCTGTCCCAGGAGCTGTGCGACGAGTACTTCACCGGCTCGATCAGCCCCATCGACGGCATCGGCCTGGACGAGATCGCCGAGGACGTGGCCCGCCGCCACCGCTTCGCGTTCCTGCCCCGGCCCGAGGAGGCGGCGCACCGCGAACTCGAGATCGGCGGCGAGTACCAGTGGCGTCGCGAGGGCGAGTACCACCTGTTCAACCCGGACACGGTGTTCAAGCTCCAGCACTCCACCCGCTCGGGCCGATACGAGATCTTCAAGGAGTACACGCGCCTGGTCGACGACCAGTCCGAGCGACTGGCCACCCTGCGTGGCCTGTTCGAGCTCCGCAGCGACCGGCAGCCCGTGCCGATCGAGGAGGTCGAGCCCGTCGCGGAGATCGTCAAGCGCTTCTCCACCGGCGCGATGAGCTACGGCTCCATCTCCGCCGAGGCGCACGAGACGCTCGCGATCGCGATGAACCGCCTGCACGCCCGCTCCAACTCGGGCGAGGGCGGCGAGTCGACCGACCGCTTCACCCCGGATGCAGGCGGCGACTGGCGGCGCTCGGCGATCAAGCAGGTCGCCTCCGGCCGGTTCGGTGTCACCAGCCACTACCTGGCCAACTGCACCGACATCCAGATCAAGATGGCCCAGGGCGCCAAGCCCGGCGAGGGCGGCCAGCTCCCGCCGAACAAGGTGTACCCGTGGGTCGCGGAGGTCCGCGGCTCGACGCCGGGCGTCGGCCTCATCTCGCCGCCGCCGCACCACGACATCTACTCGATCGAGGACCTCGCCCAGCTCATCTACGACCTGAAGAACGCGAACCCGCAGGCGCGGGTCCACGTGAAGCTGGTCGCCGAGCAGGGCGTCGGCACCGTTGCCACGGGTGTGTCCAAGACGCACGCCGACGTGGTGCTCATCTCCGGGCACGACGGCGGCACCGGTGCCTCCCCGCTGACCTCGCTCAAGCACGCCGGCGGACCGTGGGAGCTCGGCCTGGCCGAGACCCAGCAGACCCTGCTGGTCAACGGCCTGCGGGACCGGATCGTCGTACAGGTCGACGGGCAGCTCAAGACCGGCCGCGACGTGATCATCGCCGCCCTGCTCGGCGGCGAGGAGTTCGGCTTTGCCACCGCCCCGCTCGTGGTGGCCGGCTGCGTCATGATGCGCGTCTGCCACCTCGACACCTGCCCCGTCGGCGTGGCCACGCAGAATCCGCTCCTGCGTGAGCGGTTCAACGGCAAGGCCGAGTACGTGGTGAACTTCATGGAGTTCATCGCGCAGGAGGTGCGCGAGTACCTCGCCGAGCTCGGCTTCCGCACGCTGGACGAGGCGATCGGCCACTCCGAGTGCCTCGACAAGTCCAAGGCCTTCGCCCACAATCGGCGAATCGCGGGCCTGGACCTCGCACCGATATTCGCCCAGGCCGATTCCCCCTTCATGCACCAGGATCTGCGCTGCACGAAGGAGCAGGATCACAAGCTGGAGAAGGTGCTCGACCGGACGCTCATCGCCGACACCCGTGTCGTCGTCGTCAATCCTTCCTCGGGGCCCGTCACCGGCGCCTACCCGATCGCCAACGTCGATCGCTCGGTGGGCACGATGCTCAGCCACGAGGTCTCCAAGGCGCACGGCGCGGCGGGACTGCCGGACGGTTCCATCGACCTGTCCTTCACCGGATCGGCGGGCAACTCGCTCGGCGCGTTCCTCGCCTCCGGCATCACGCTGCGGGTGAACGGTGACGCCAACGACTACGTGGGCAAGGGCCTGTCCGGCGGGCGGATCGTGGTCCGGCCCGCCGCCGACGCGGCGCCGGACTTCGTGGCGGAGGACAACATCATCGCCGGCAACGTGATCTGCTACGGCGCCACCGCCGGCGAGGTGTTCCTGCGCGGCATCGTGGGCGAGCGGTTCTGCGTCCGCAACTCGGGCGTCACCGCGGTGGTCGAGGGCGTCGGCGACCACGCGTGCGAGTACATGACCGGCGGCAAGGTCGTGGTGCTCGGCTCCACCGGCCGCAACGTCGCCGCCGGCATGTCGGGCGGGGTGGCCTACTTTTACGACCCGCTTTCAGCGCTCCCGGACAACCTCAACGGTGACCTCGCGGACGTCGAGGAACTCTCGAGCGAGGACGTGGAATTCCTACACGACATCATCGGCCGGCACGTCGCCGAGACCGACTCGGCCCGCGGCCGGGACATCCTGGGCAACTGGGCCCAGAACGTGAATCACTTCGCCAAGGTCATGCCGCGCGACTACAAGCGCGTGCTGCTGGCCATCGATCAGGCGGAGAAGGACGGACGCAACGTGGACGAGGCGATCATGGAGGCCGCAAATGGCTGACCCGAAGGGCTTTCTCAAGCACACCGAACGACAGCTGCCGAAGCGTCGCCCCGTCGACCTGCGGATCATGGACTGGAAGGAGGTCTACGAGTCCACGACCCTGCCCGAGGCGGACCTGAAGACCCAGGCCTCCCGGTGCATGAGCTGCGGCGTCCCGTTCTGCCACCAGGGCTGCCCGCTGGGCAACATCATTCCGGAGTGGAACGACCTGGTGCACCGCGGGCGGCACGACGCGGCCGTGGACCGGCTGCACGCGACCAACAACTTCCCCGAGTTCACCGGCCGGCTGTGCCCGGCGCCGTGCGAGGGGTCGTGCGTCCTGGGGATCAACCAGGAGCCGGTCACCATCAAGCAGATCGAGGTGGAGATCGCCGAGGACGCCTGGTCAGGTGGCGGGATGGAGCCGGTCATCCCGTCCTTCCGCACCGGTCAGACCGTCGCCGTGGTGGGCTCCGGGCCGGCCGGGCTGGCCGCGGCCCAGCAGCTCACCCGCGCCGGGCACGCCGTCACCGTCTTCGAGCGGGACGACCGGATCGGCGGGCTCATGCGGTACGGCATCCCCGAGTTCAAGATGGAGAAATCGGTCATCGACCGCCGGCTGGCGCAGATGGAGGCCGAGGGCACCGTGTTCCGGGCCGGCGTCAACGTGGGCAAGGACATCACCGCCTCGCAGCTCAAGGCGCAGTTCGACGCGATCGTGCTGTGTGGCGGCGCCACCATGCGGCGTGACCTGCCCGTGCCCGGGCGGGAGCTCGACGGCATCCACCAGGCCATGGAGTACCTGCCGCTGGCCAACAAGGCCGCCGTGGGCGACCCGGTGGTGGACGCCGACGGACTGCCGGCGATCCACGCGCGGGACAAGCACGTGATCATCATCGGTGGCGGCGACACCGGCGCGGACTGCCTCGGCACCGCCACCCGCCAGGGCGCGAAATCGGTGAAGAGCTTCGAGATCATGCCCAAGCCGCCGGCGACCCGCGCGGCCTCCACGCCGTGGCCGGTGTACCCGCTGATGTTCCGCACCGCCTCCGCGCACGAGGAGAACGGTGAGCGCGTGTACAGCGTGTCGACCGCCGAGTTCGTCGGGGAGGGCGGCCGCGTGACCGCGCTCAAGGGCTCCGAGGTCAAGATGGTCGACGGCCGGTTCGAGCCGGTGCCCGGCTCCGATTTCGAGTACCCCGCCGATCTGGTGCTGCTGGCGATGGGCTTCACCGGCGCGCAGCGCGCCGGCCTGTGCTCGGACCTGGGCGTGGACTTCACCGACCGCGGCAACGTGGACCGCGACTCGGGCTGGGCGACTAACGTCGACGGCGTCTTCGTGGCCGGCGACATGGGCCGCGGACAGTCGCTCATCGTGTGGGCCATCGCGGAGGGCCGCTCGGCGGCCGCGGCGGTGGACCGCTACCTGATGGGCGAGACGGCGCTGCCGGCCCCGGTCCGGCCGACGGACGTCGCCCAGCGCTGACGTCGGGCGCAGCAGCCCCGCGCCTGATCGGCAGGGCGCCCCCGTGGTGGGCCCACCACGGGGGCGCCGCAGACTTTTGTGGGGCTGCCGTAGCGCAATACCTGAGGCGAACCTAAGATTGGGCGCGTCATAATTACAGGGCCGCGCGGCCACCGTCACGGAAGGCAGGTTATGGTCCGCCGACGACCACTCGCCGTGATCGGTGCGCTCAGCGCCGCGATCGCGCTTCAGGGCGCCCCGGTGGCGTCCGCGCAGGTCGTGGTGGGTCCGGGGCCGCAGGTGATGATCACCGAACTTCCGGCGCTCAGCGAACTGCCGCCCCTTCCCGGCGAGGGCGAGGAGTCTGAGGAGGACGAGGCGGAAGCGGATTCCGACGGCTTGACCGCCATCCAGATGGTGGCCTTTGTGCTGGCGGTGGGTGCCCTCGTCGCCGGCGGAACGGGCCTGGCGCTGGTCACCCTGCGTGGTCGGGGGGCCCTGCGGGACGATCCGTTGCGGCGCACTCCGACCCCGCCCCGGGTCGACCGATAAACTCGGCGGCATGAGCCGCCACATCGCAGGACGGGGACGCGTCGGACGGGCCGCCCCCGCGCCGTCCGGACCGCCGGTAGAGGACGTCGAGTGCGACCTGAGCCGCAAGTTGACGCTGGGTCAGTTCCTCAAGCTCGCTTCGCTTCTCGATTCCGGGGCCGAGGCCAAGGACGCGGTCGCCGCCGGCGAGGTGAGTGTCAACGGTGAGGTGGATCTGCGGCGCGGTCGCGGCATGGCCGACGGGGACGTGGTGGAGACCGGGGGCCGCGCGGCGCGCGTGGTGACCCGACCTGAGACGGGGGAGAACCGATGAGCGATGGTGCCCCGGGGTCGGTGCCGGCCCCCGTTATCCTGCACGACGACGACGCCGGCGCACGCCGCTACGCAGAGTGGTTGGCCGAGGAGTTCGATTCGCGCACTTCCCATTTCGACGCCGCGGACCCGGGCGAGCTCGTCGTGGCGGGAACCGTCGTTCTGTTCACCGGGATGCGGACCGGTGGCGGGCTGGGCGGATCGACGTTCATCACCGACAACTGGGAGGCGCTGGTCGAGGCCGGCCGCCGGGTCTCTGTGGTGATGGTCGGGCCCACCCCCGTGACGGATGACACCCGCATCGAGTTGATGTCGACCGAGTTCTCGGCCGACCAACTCCGTCAGCTCAAGCTGTTCCAGTTGCGCGGCGTGGTGACGCCCGACCAACTGGGCTTTCGCCAGCGACTGGGCATCAAAACGGCCCTGGCGGCGCTGCGGCGCAAATCCGATCGCACCCCGGAGGAGGACGCGATGCTGGAGCTGGGCGGACTCGACCTCACCGACCGCGTGTCGCTCGGCCCGCTGCTGCGCTGGATTCGTCGCGAGGCCTGAGGCCCCGCACCGGATTGCCGGAGGCCTTGCACGACAACGGTGAAAAGTGGTTAACATCTCTGCGGATCCCCGCTGCGATGCGGGGCGTTGACCCCGGAGGACGTCACATGCGCAAGACCGCTCTCGCCTCGGCCGCCACGGCGTTGGCCGCAGCCACGATGCTCGCCGGAGCCGGGGCGGCGCACGCCGACGAACCCGTGCCGCAGACGGACCTGACGAAGCGCGCGGAGTGCATCCTTATCGAGACCTTCAGGGGCGTCAATCGCCAGGCGTGCCTCGACCCCGCTGAGGCCGGTCAGCTCGGCTCCATCGGCTATGGCTCGTTCGGCACCGGATCGCTGGCGGACCTGCTCACCGGTGCCGTCAACCTGGGTTCGGTGGCGTTGTCGGTGGCCGTTCCCAACTCGGTGGGGTCGACCGGTTTCTACCTGCCGGGCTCGACCGGAAGCTACGGCCCGGAGGCCTCGATCGGGGAGCTGCTCACCGGCTCGCTCGGGAGCCTGGGCGGAGCCTTCTAGCAGGCTCCGCCCGGGCTGCACGGTGCGCTGCGCGTCGGGTCAGCGCACCACGATGCCGTCGGTGTCCGCGTAGAGCATGTCGCCGGGGGCGAAGTCGACCCCGCCGAAGCTCACGGTGACATCCCGCTCGCCCGCGCCGGTCTTGGTGGACTTGCGCGGATTGGTGCCCAGCGCCTTGCAGCCGAAGTCCATGCCGCCGACGACCGCCGAGTCGCGGATCGCGCCATTGACCACGACGCCGGCCCAGCCGTTGGAGCGGCCCAGCTCGGCGATGATGTCGCCCACCAGAGCGGTGTGGACGCTGCCGCCGCCGTCGATCACCAGCACCCGGCCCTCACCCGGCTCGCCGAGCACGCTCTTGAGAAGCGCGTTGTCCTGGAAGCACCGGACGGTCGAGACGGGCCCGAAGAACTCCGTGCGGCCGCCGAGGTCGCGGAACTGGGTGTCGCAGCTGCGCACGTCCTCGCCGATCTCGTCAACCAGGTCCGCCGTGGGGACGAATCCGTTGGTGCTGTCGGTCATGCCGGTCCTCCTGTGATTGGTGGCGTTCCCCGTAACGCTATCCGGCCAGCCGACCACGGGGCAGCCCGCCCGTAGGGGACAATGGGGCACGACTCTCGCCGCCCGATGACCGCAGACGATGACCGCAGATACGGGGAGGAATTTCCGTGGCCAAGTACGAACTGCTGATACACGCCCGCCGCGCCGTGGTCGACGACCGCATCCAGCAGGCCGCGGTGACCGTGGACGGGGGCGTCATCTCGTCAGTGCGTACGGGCTCCAAGGCGCGTGACATCGGGTTAGCGGGCGAGCACACGATCAATCTGGGCGACGACGTGGTGCTCATGCCGGGGCTGGTCGACCCGCACGTCAGTACGGAGGACGTGGCGGTCGGCACCCGCTCGGCGGCGCGGGGCGGCATCACGGCCGTGGTCGACTACGGCACGGATGGGGAGCCGGCCGTCACCACCCCGGAGGGCATCGACCGGTGGCGGGACGAGGTCACCGGGGAATCGACCGTCGACGTGGGTGTGTGGGGCGCCGCGGTGCCGGACAACCTGGGCGGGCTCGGTCAGTTGCTGGACCGTGGCGTCATCGGGGTGTCCGCCGTTGCCGAGGGCAAGGGCGTGGCGGGCGCCCCCACGCTGGATCGTGCCGCGCTGGTGTCGGCGGCGGAGGAGGTCCTCGGCCGGGGCGCATTGTTCGCGGTGGACGCCGGGGTGGACCATCTGCCGCACCTGCTCGACGTGCTGCGCCGGACCAGCGGGCGGCTGCACGTGCGCTCGGTGGCGGACCACGAGGAGTTGCCACTGCTGCGGGAGGCCAGGCAGGAGGGGCTCGCGGTGAGCTCCTCCACCAACCCGCACATGCTGGCGCTGGTCTCCGAGCTCACCGGTGGCGCGGCCGCCGCGGCCACGCTCGACCCGCCGATTCGGGACGCGGCCAACCGCGAACTGCTGTGGGAAGCCCTGCGCGACGGCACGATCGATGCCGTCGCCTCGGCCCGGCTGGGCCTGTCGGTGGTGTGGACCGAGGCCCGCCGCCGTGGCTTCGACCTGTCCGACGTGGCGCGCTGGATGTCCGGCCGGACGGCCGAGATCGTCGGCATGGACGATCGGGGCGGGATCGCCGAGGGGCGGCGCGCCGATTTCACCGCGGTCGCCGACGACGACGCGTTCGTCGTCCTGCCCCGCGCACGCGAACTCGGCCGGGCGGACTCGGTGTACTCCCAGCGGGCACTGGCCGGGGTGGTGCGGTGGACCATGCGCAACGGGGCGATCATCGACCCGCGCGCCCTGCCCATGGGGACGGTGCTGACCAAGGCGACCGGGTGAATCCGGCCGCACAGGAGCTGTCGTTCCTGCCGTTCCCCGACGGGGTCACCTCGGCAATCCTCATCATCGATTACGCGATCAAGATCCTCGCGCTGGGCATGGTCCCGGAGAACCGGCAGCCGGGCTCGTCGCAGGCGTGGCTGCTCGCGATCCTGTTCGTCCCGGTCATCGGCGTGCCGCTGTTCCTGCTGTTCGGCAACCCGTACATCACCGGACGCAGGCACGTCATCCAGGCCCAGGCGAACCAGCTGTACGAGGACGCGCTCAAGGACCGGCCCACCGTCCCGGTGGGAGTGCGGGTCGCGCCGGGCGTGCAGACGATCCTCGAGATGAACCGCACCCTCACCGAGATCCCGTGCATGTCGGGGGAGTACGAGGACCTGCACTCGGATTACGCGCAATCGCTCGCGGCCATGACCGCGGCCGTCCGGGCGGCCTCGCACCGGGTCCACATCGAGTTCTACGCCCAGTCCTGGGACCATGAGACCGACGAGTTCTTCACCGCCGCCGTGGAGGCGGCCGAGCGGGGCGTGGAGGTCCGCGTCCTGGCCGATCACCTGGGGTCGGGGAAATACAAGGGCTACAAGGTCCTGCGCAAGCGCCTGCGGAACACCCCGGTCGAGTTCCACCTCATGCTCCCGATCAACCCGTTCGTCGGCCGTTTCCGCCGCCCGGACCTGCGCAATCACCGCAAGATGCTGATGGTGGACGGCCAGCACGGGTTCGTCGGCTCGCAGAACCTCATCGACCGGAACTACGGCAGCAGGCGCAACGCCAAGCTCGGCCGCGAGTGGGTGGACGTGATGATGGAGGTCCGCGGCGAGATCGTCCACGCGATGGAGGCCGTGTTCGCGGTGGACTGGTACTCCGAATGCGGTGAGGTCATCGACACCGTCAACGATCTCGCGGAGGGCCCACCGGAGGCCCCACGCGCGGTCGGGGGCGATCCCACGGCCGGCGACCCGCTGAGCGCGTTCCAGTTGGTGCCGTCGGGGCCCGGGTATCGCACGCAGCCCAACCTGCGGATGTTCACCCAGCTGACCTCGCAGTCGCGGGAGCGGCTGCGGATCATCAGCCCGTACTTCATCCCCGACGAGGCGCTGCTGCACTCCCTGACCTCGGCGGCGTACCGCGGCGTGAACGTGGAGCTCTTCGTGCCCGAGAAGGCTGATCAGTTCATGGTCCATCACGCGCAGCGGTCGTACTTCCGCGCGCTGCTGGAGTCGGGCGTGACGATCCACCGGTTCCGGGATCCGGCGGTCCTGCACACCAAGATGATGCTGGTGGACGACTACGCCGGAATCGTGGGATCGAGCAACCTGGACCTGCGGTCGTTCAATCTGAACTTCGAGGTCAGCATGTTGGTCCTGGGCGGGGAGGCGGTGTCCGACCTCCACGACCTCGTGGATCACTATCTGGACGACTGCACCACCCTCGATCTTGAAACCTGGATGAACCGTCCGTGGCTGGGACGTTACGTCGACAACGTCGCGCGGCTCACCTCGGCATTGCAGTAGTACCCTGCATGGGTGCGAGGGTCGTCGGAGCCCTGGCGTGCGACGAGAGGCTTTTCAAGGATGTCCCACAACCGTGTGTTCGGAGCGCGGGCCGCGCGTGTTGGCGCGACCGCCGCGGCGGTGGCCCTGGCAATCGTCGGTATCCCCGCCGCCGCCCATGCCCAGCCCGCGGCCGGCGCCGGTGCCGGCACGCTGTCCGCCGAATCGATCGGCCAGGGCTCGGCGGAGGGCCTCGGCCAGAGTGTGGCGGACCAGATCCCCGACGAGATCACCATCGGCGGCCCCGGCTTCGGTTCCGAGGGCCTGCGCGCGGTCGGTAGCGGCGAGGTCGCGGATACCGCGCTGTCGGTGGGCCAGGTCATCGGTTCGGTCGCGCCGCTCGAGGCGGTCGGATCGGCGGGTGGATCCGCCGCCGCGTCGGTGGCCTCTTCCGGCTCCCTGCCGGGTTCGACCTACATCAACCCGACGGGCTCGGTGGGCTCGGGCACCATCGGCCTGGGGTCGGTCTCGATCCCGGAGATCGCCTTCCCCGTGCTGAGCGTGACGTTCGCCGGCGGGTACTTCGAGGCGATGGGCGAGCGCCAGCAGGCCGGCGAACTGTACCCGCACGAGCTGGACTTCTGGCACGGCGTGGTCGAGGGTTCGGCCGAGGGCGGTGCCGCGATCGAGAACGCCGCGCAGGCCAATGGCGTCCCGCTGCCCGGTGAGCTGACCGGCAGCATCGACGCGGTCCAGATCGCCGCCGACACCGATCCCTACGAGGACAACGAGCGTCGCCGCCTCGAGGCCATCGCCGCCGCCGAGGCCGAGGCGGCCGGCGAGACCGCCGGAGAATAAGCCCGGTAAGTCACGACGACGACGAGGGCAACCCCTCCCCGCCGCAGGCTTCCACCCGCCGATCGGACCGGGGCGATTTCCCGTGGGTGGGGCAATCGTGCCGCGCCCGCGAGCTACGCGGGTGCCGGTTGCTCGCCGGTGCCCGCTGAGCGCGAGGGCTGCTGCTCGCCGGTGCCCGCGGAGCACGAGGGCTGTTGCTCGTCGGTGGCCGCCCAGCGCATTCAGACGTCGGCGGTCATCTCCGCGCATCGCCGCCACAGCGCGGCGGCCACGTCCCGGTCATGCGAGGCCCGCGTGGAGTTCACGATCTGCGGGTGGCCGGTCAGTTCGCCCGGGCCGTCGGGCCCGATGTAGGTGCCGCCGGCCAGCGTGGGCACCGTGGCCGCGAACAGCTCGGGAAGCGCACCGCGTTCGGCGGGCTGGACCAGGAACGGGACACGCTCGATCACCTTCATGAACCCGTCCTGGATGCGGCTGCCGCTGCGGTACTGCAGGTCGGTTGCCGAGTATCCGGGGTGCGCGGCGATGGCCTTGAGTGGGGAGCCGGCGGCGTCGAAGCGACGCTGCTGCTCGTAGGCGAGCATCACGCACGCCTGCTTGGTGTCGGCGTACGCCGGCATCGGCGCGTACCGGCGGCGGGTGCGGTCGAGGTCGTCGGGGTCCAGCGATCCGAACCGGTGCATGATCGATCCCAGCCACACCACCCGGTCGGTGAGCACCGCCTCCAGTGCCCGGGTGAGCGCGAAGTGCCCCAGCACGTTGACCCCGAACTGCATCTCGTGGCCCTGCGCGGTCAGCGCGTGCGGGATGTTCATGAGCCCGGCGTTGTTGATCAGCACGTCGGGGGCGTGCCCGGCGAGCACCGCGGCGGCGGCCCGCACCGAGTCGAGGTCGGCCAGGTCGAGTTCCACGACCTCCCCCCGCTCCGGATGTGCGAGCCCCGACCGGGCGGCCTCGGCTTTCTCACGATTGCGGCACGCCATGAGGACGCGAGCCCCGGCGTCGGTCAGTGCCCGCGTGGACTGTAGTCCCAGCCCGCCGTTGGCGCCGGTGATCACGAAGGTCCGCCCCGTCTGGTCGGGGATGTCGGCGATGGTCCATCGGCTCATGTCGGCCACCCTACGGAAAGCCCCGCCCGAGGCGTCGGGGCTTCCTTCGCGCGAAATCCGCTAACCCTGTTGCGGATCCGCTTCCCGTGTCCGGGGTAGCGGATCCGCGGCGGACCGTCACTCCCAGGCCGCGGTCTCGGGGTCGACGCCGTGCGCGCGGGCGTTGGCCTCGATGACCTCACGCAGCCATACGGCCAGGCCGGGCTCGACCGTGTCGTAGGTTTCCGTGAACCGCTCGTCCTGCGTGTACATCCGGGCCAGGCACACCTGCATCGAGTGCGTGCAGTCGTAGAACTGGGCGATCGATGCACGATGCCGCTCGGCCAGGGCCGCCGCCTCCGGCGAGTCGACGGCCACGCCGTCCCGCTTGGCCGCGGCGAGGTCGGCGTTGAGCTGATCGCCCTCATCTTTGATGCGCTGCCAGTCCTCCTTCGACATGGCATTGGCACGAGCCTGCGACTGCTCCCACTGCGGGGTGTTGCCCCAGCGCTCGGCCGCCTCGTCCTGGTACTCCTCATTCCAGTCGGTGCCGAAGATCTCGGCCCGGTCCTCCGGTGTCAGCGGAGCGTTCATACCGATCGCCTCCTTCAGGCGGTCTACTGCGGAGACCATCTCCTGCAGGTGGGAGATGCGGCTGAGAAGGAGTTCTCGCTGCCTCGAAAGGTGGGCGGCTTCGTCCACCTCGGGATCATCCAGGAGCGCGGCTATCTCCGCGAGCGGAAAACCCAGCTCCCGGTACACCAGGACTCTGTGGATGCGGGCGATGTCGTCGTCGTCATATACCCGATAGTCCGACCACGTCCGCCCGCTCGCCGGCGCCAACCCGATACGGTCCCAGTGGTGCAGGGTCCGCACGGACACGCCGACGAGCTCGGCGACCGCGCCCACGGTGAGGCCCTCGCTCCTCGTCATTCCTCCAGCATCTCTCACGGCGACGATCCTGGGGCCTGACGCGACGTCAGGGTCAAGCCCCCGCTGTGCCCAGACAGGACGTGACGCTCTCGCGTGGGTCGGAGAAGACGTATTCCGTTTCGGGCGGGCAGCTCAATCCTTCGAGGTCCGGGGACTCACCGAGCATCTGCACCACCATGTCGCGCGGGTTGTCAGGCGGCGAGGCGCAGTCGACGGGGTCGATCCCGGCGTTCATCTCCTTTTCCATCTCGGAATCGGAGTCGAACGTCGTCATGCCCGGGTTCTGGCCGTTGAGGTAGCACTCGCCCTCGACGTACATCGGGTAGAGGCAGACCTGGACCTCCTCGCCATCTCGGCCG
>DGYFJ06201__coassemble_846_pt1 | contig 18280 bp, 12 predicted proteins | sample DGYFJ06201__metabat2_low_PE_015 | metagenome-assembled genome bin DGYFJ06201
GCTAGGCCGGTCGCTGGGGCTGCTGCGCTCGTTCCCGCAGGAGCAGTCCGACCCCGACGTCTTCTACTCCGGCCTCGCCCGCGACACCGTCGAACTGGTGGGGGACCTGTGGGAAGGCGCCGGTAGCGGGGCTGGCGCTGGCGGGGGCGGTCGGCTGCAGGGGCTGACCGTCCTCGATGTGGGCGGCGGGCCCGGCTACTTCTCCGAGGCGTACGCCGCGGAGGGGGCGCGGTACGTGTCGGTGGAGCCCGACGTCGGGGAGATGGCGGCCGCCGGCATCACCCAGGCGGGCTCGGTCCGGGGAAGTGGCATGGCGCTTCCGATCCGCTCGGACAGTGTCGATGTGTGTATTTCCAGCAATGTCGCCGAGCACGTGCCCGAGCCCTGGACGATGGCGGAGGAGATGTGTCGGGTGACGCGGCCCGGCGGCGTCGTCGTCGTCTCCTACACGCTCTGGTACGGACCCTTCGGCGGCCACGAGATGGGCCTGACCCATTACCTCGGCGGGGACCGGGCGCGGCGGATGTACGAGCGCAAGCACGGGCACCGACCCAAGAACTACTACGGCGAGTCGCTGTTCGAGGTGGGCTGCGCCGAGGGCCTGGAGTGGGCGCGGTCGACGCGCTCGGCCGACCTGCTGGCCGCGTTCCCGCGCTACCACCCGCGGTGGGCGTGGTGGCTCGTGCGCGTGCCCGGCGTGCGCGAGGCGCTGGTGTCGAATCTGGTGTTGGTGCTGCGCGCGCGGTAGGCAGCCGGCGGGAAAGTTGACGCACCTCCGAGGCCGGGAACTCGTCTAGAGTGGATTGGAACACGTTCTTGTTTCCCACTCACGGAGGTCACCGTGGTCGTCGTCCATGACAAGCTCTTCTCCGGCTCACGCTGGGCCGATCCCCTCACCACCGGTGTGCTGGAGGTGACCTCGCCGGCCACGCGGGCCGTGGTGGGGCGCGTCGCGGAGACCACCACCGAAGACCTCGACGAGATGATCAGCCAGGCGCGCGACTCGTTCGAGTCCGGGGTCTGGAGGGGCACCCCGCCCGCCGAGCGCGGCGCCCTCCTCGGCCGTGTGGCCGACATGCTCGAGGAGCGTCAGGCGGAGGTCTGCAAGATCCTGTCCGACGAGATGGGCACGCCCGCCTCGACCGCCGCCATGATCCAGGTGACCCCGACCCTCGGCGTGTTGCGCTACTACGCGAAGCTGGCCGCGGATTTCCCGTGGAGCGAGGTCCGTCAGGGTGACTTCGGTGCGTCTGTGGTGACGCGGCAGCCCGTCGGCGTGGTCGCCGCCATCACCGCCTGGAACGTGCCGCTCTACCTCAACGCCGCCAAGCTCGCCCCGGCACTGCTTTCCGGCAGCTCGGTGGTGCTCAAGCCGTCGTCCGCGACCCCGCTGTCCGCGCTGTGGCTGGCGGACCTCTTCCGCGAGGCCGGGCTGCCCGAGGGCGTGCTCTCGATCGTGACCGGCCCCAGCTCCGTCGGCGACCACCTGGTGGCGAGCCCGGAGATCGACAAGATCTCCTTCACCGGCTCCACCGGCGTCGGCAAGCACATCGCCAAGATCGCCGCCGAGAACCTCACCCGGTGCTCGCTCGAGCTCGGCGGCAAGAGCGCCGCCATCGTGCTCGAGGACGCCGACCTGGCCTCCGCCGGCGGCACCATGGTGTTCTCCGCACTCATGAACTCCGGCCAGGCCTGCGTGTCGCAGAACCGCATCCTCGCGCCGCGCTCGCGCTACGACGAGGTGGTGGACGCGCTGGTCGAGAACGTCTCGCTCATGCCCGTCGGCGACCCGGCCGACGAGGGCACCGTGTTCGGTCCGCTCGCCAACCACAAGCAACAGGCCAGCGTCGAAGGCTATATCTACAAGGGCATCGAGGAGGGCGCGACCATCGCCTTTGGCGGCGGCAAGGTCGAGGGCCTGCCCGCCGAGGTCGCCGACGGCGCGTACGTGCAGCCGACCATCTTCCGCGACGTCGACAACTCGATGACCATCGCCCAGGAGGAGATCTTCGGGCCGGTCATCCAGGTGATCCCGTACGGCACGGTCGACGAGGCCGTCCAGATCGCCAACGACTCCGAGTTTGGTCTCGCCGGGGCCGTCTACTCGCAGGACCCCGACGCCGCCCTGGCCGTGGCCCAGCGGGTCCGGACCGGCACCATGGGCATCAACTGGTACGCCTTCGACCCCACCGCCCCGTTCGGCGGGTTCAAGAACTCCGGCATCGGCCGCGAGAACGGGCCCGAGGGCCTGGACGCGTACTGCGAGTTGCAGAGCGTGCTCATGCCGTTCGGTTGGGAGCCGTCGGGCGACTGAGGCGGACCGGCTGGCGGCGCCCCGGGTGGGCGTCGTCAGCCGGTGCGGTCCGCGCGGAGATGGGGGCGGACGTGCTGCCGCTCTGATAACATTCGCGCCATGGGTTCACTGGTTCTCTAGTACGGGACGCCACGTCGAGTCTTCTCCGTGGTGGGTCCTACGCACGTTCGGCAGCGTGACGCTGCTGGCGTGAGGTCCCGTACCGCAGTGCGCGTCCCCAGGACGACGTACAACACCGCCGTCCGTTGGTGTCATCACCACGCGACGCGGAGAGGACACCAGCGATGACCCGATCACCCAGACCTTCGCATTCCCCGACCGTCTCCGCACGACGTCCGCATCGTCAGTGCCTCATCCGCGCGGGAACCGCCCGGTTCGCCGACCGGACAGTGCTAGACGGCGTCGACCTCGCCGTGGGGCCCGCCGACCGTCTCGCGGTGATCGGCGACAACGGCTCGGGGAAGTCGACTCTCCTGCGTGTGCTCGCGGGGGTTCTCCCGCTGTCCGCGGGGCAGCGGGATGTGCACCTCCCCGGAGGGCTCGCGTTGGCCGAACAACGACCCGAGTTCGCGCCGGGGACGACGGTGGCCGGAGCGCTCGACGTGCTGTTGGCCGATGTCCGCCGACTCGAGGCCGAGATGCGGGAGGTCGCCGACGAGTTGGCCCGCGCCGGGGCCGGGGATCAGACTCGGCTACTCGACCGGTTGAGCTACCTGATGGATCGGTTCGACGCGCGCGACGGGTATCAGCTCGACCAACGGGTGGATGCCTCGCTCGAGCAGCTGTCGCTCGGGCATGTCGAGCGGAGCCGCCCGGTGCACTCGCTTTCCGGGGGAGAGTCCGCGCGGCTCGCGCTCGCCGCCGCGCTGTCCTCTCGAGCGGAACTCCTCCTGCTCGACGAGCCGACGAACGACCTGGACGACGCCGGTATCGCCTGGCTGGAGGACCGCCTCGCGCACCATCACGGGGCGCTCGTCGTGGTCACCCACGATCGTGCATTCCTCGACCGCTTCGCGACCGACATCGTGTGCATCGAGGACGGTGGTCTGAGCCGCTACGGTGACGGTTATGCCGGGTACCTTTCGGCTCGTGCTGCGGAGAGACGGCGTCTGCTCGAGGAACACGAGACATGGCGCCGGGACCTGGACCGGAACGAAGCCCTCGTCGCGGCGAACTCGTTCCGCCTCGGTGCGATTCCCCGCAAGCAGGTGCGGGCCGCCTTCGGCCACGGTGCCTTCCGTGCTCGGAGCCGTGACCACGGGGCGTCGAGTCGGATCGCGCAGGCGAAGGAACGGGTCTCCCGGCTCACCGCGAGGCCGGCACCCCGGCCGCCGGAACCGTTGACGTTCACGCCACCGTTCGCGGATCCCTCGGCGTCGGGGGATCGGGAGGGGAGTCACGGGACGGCCCTGATCCTCGCCGCTGGTTCCGTCGACACCGGGATCGACGGACGAGGGCCTCGCCTCAGCCTCGACGCACTGAGCGTCAACTCGAGGGATCGATGGCTGGTCTCCGGCCCCAATGGCGCAGGGAAGACCACTCTGTTGCGGGTGCTCGCCGGTGAACTCACACCGGACAGCGGAGTGGTCTGGCGGCGTCCCGGACTTCGTGTGGCGTGGCTGCGCCAGAGCCTCGATGCCCGCGTCGACGGCAGCCTGCTCGGCAGTTACGCCCGGGCGACGGGCGCTCATCGCGATGACGCTGCCCAGATGCTCCTCGGCCTCGGGCTCTTCGCTCCGCGGGACCTAGACGTGATGCTCTCGGAGCTCTCCGTGGGACAACGTCGGCGTCTCGAGATCGCTGTGGCGGTCACCGTCCCGAGTGACGTCCTCCTGTTGGACGAGCCGACGAATCACCTGTCCCCCGAGCTCGTCGAACAGCTGGAGAATGCTCTGGCGGAGTACGGCGGCGCGGTGCTCACCGTCACGCATGACCGACGCTGGGCGGAGAACGCGGCACGCTCACGCCGTCTACGACGGATGGAGGTGATGCCGGGTGGGAGGGTTGTCGTGCGGCCCGGGGTCGCGGTGTGACGACGCCTCGCTCTCGGCGCCTTTCTCATGATCCTCGACGAGACGGTGCTGTCGGTCGCGCTGCCGTCGATCATTGCCGACTACGGGGTGGCAGGGGCCGCGGGGATGCCGCCACGAACGAGAGGACCCCCGGCCACGGCCGGGGGTCCTCTCGTTGGTCTGATGGGGCGGCGCCGGCCCGCGCGTTCACTCCACGCGGTAGCCGACCCCTCGCACCGTCTGCACCTTGTTCTCGCCGATCTTTCGACGCAGTGACCGGATGTAGACGTTGACGATGTTGGAACCGGGATCGAAATCCATGCCCCACACGCTCTCGAGGAGCTGCTCGCGGCTGATGGTCTCGCCCTTGTTTCGCAGCAGCATCTCCAGCAGCGAGTACTCGCGGTTGGTCAGCTCCTGGATGCGGCCGTCCACCTCGACGCGGCGGGTACGGATGTCCAGGCGCATGCCGCCGTGCTCGAGGATGCCCGGGTCGTCGGAAGCCTCGTGCTCGCGCAGGCGCAGGCGGATGCGGGCCAACAATTCGGGGACCCGGAACGGCTTGATCATGTAGTCGTTGGCGCCGGAGTCCAGGCCTTCGACGGTGTTGGAGACGCTGTCGCGTGCCGTGAGGATGATGACCGGCGCGTTGAAACCCTGTGTACGGGCCTCGCGCAGGAGGGTCAGGCCATCGGTGTCGGGAAGGCCGATGTCCAACAGCATGAGGTCGATGTCGGAGATCGTCGACAAGATGGCGCGCGCGCTCTCTCCGTCGACCGCCTCAAGCGCGGTGTATTCCGCACCGCCGAGTGCCTTCACCAGCACCGAGCGGATGAGGTCATCGTCCTCCACGACGAGAATGTTCGTCATGTAACCCTCCTTCTCCGACTACGGAGTATGGCATGCATAAGGCCCAGTGGCTTAGCCCGCGGTGCACGTGTCCGCCTGTCGATAGTGAAACTAGGTCATGCTCGGGGTCCGGCGGCGGGGAAGGCCGAACAATCCGGCGTTGCCCGTTCGTCGGAGTCAGTCGTCGTCCTCGACCGCGGGTGGGGCACTGACCTTCTCGTCGGTGGCCGAGTTCTCGGCGGGGATGAAAGGGATGACGAAGCAGAATGCCGCTCCGCCGCCCCTGGCGTTGAACGCGAACGCGCGGCCGCCGTGGGCGCGGGCGATCGTGGAGACGATCGCCAGACCCAACCCGGTGCCACCACGGCCATCCCGGAGTTGACCGCGGGCGGTGTGGAACCGCTCGAAGATGCTCTCCTCCTCGCCGTCCGGGATCCCGGCGCCGCTGTCCCGCACCCACCAGATCAGGCGGCGCTGGTTGCGCTCACTTTCGGGGTTCGGGGGCGGCGACCCCGCGGCGACATCCGGCGGAATCGTGGGGGTGCCGGGCTCGAGCATGCGGCAGCCGATCTCGATCCGGTCGCCGTCCTTGGTGAATCGCACGGCGTTCGAGCAAAACTGCACCAGGGCCTGAGTGATCCGATGCGGGTCCAGGAGGGCGACGCCCTCGGCGTAGGGGAGCACTGTCCAGTCACGGTCGGCGAGCACATCGACCTTCGCCTCTAAATCCAGGGTGAGGTCGGAAACCTCGGTTGGGGAGGTGAGCAGGAAGTCCGGCCGGTCGGCGCGCGCGAGCGTGAGGAGGTCCTCGACGATGCGGGTCATGCGCGACAGTTCGTCCTGCATGACGCGGGTCGTCGCCTCGCGGCCCTCGGAGTCTTCGGGCATGAGATCGAGATTGCCCTGCACCACGGTCAGTGGGGTACGGAGTTCGTGCCCGGCATCGTCGAGGAATTCGCGCTGGGTGCGATACGCGTCCTCAACGCGTTCCAGCATCTCGTTCACCGTATCGGCGAGGGACACGATCTCGTCGGGACCGTCCGAGGGCACCCGGCGGGACAGGTCGGCGGCGGAGATGGTCTCGGCCGCCTCGCGGATCCGGCGGACGGGCACGATCATCCTGCCCGCGATCCACCACGCGAGGAACGCGCTGAGCACCATGCCGCCGGCGCTCGCCCACAACAGGTACTCGGTGACCCGCCGGACCTCCCCGGAGTCGTCGAGATCGTTGACCGCGACCACCAGGGTCGCCGGTCCGGCGGGACTGTCGACGGACGTTTTGCGCCAGCTCACCGCGTCGCCGATATCGCCGGAATCATCACCGGAGACCAACCCGATCCGCTGGATCTGTGACCGTACCGCCGGCGGGAACAGGCGGTCCTCTCCCGGTCCGTAGCGGGACAACGTGAACTGTGTGCCTGAGGCGTCAGCAGTGCCGACGAGCAGGAGTTCGGCCGACGGGTACTGCTGCGCGAGATAGGCGCGGATCAGCTGCTCGACGGTCGGTTCCTCGGCCTCGAAGTTGGGCAGGATGCCCTCTGTCATGAACGTGGTGAAGTCGGCGGTCTCGCGGCTCAACCGGGTGTCGGTGACCCGGTCAGCGCTGAGAAAGAGCAGCTGCCCGGTGAAGATGACCATGGCCGCGAACACGGCGGCCGTGATGAACGTGATGCCCGCGGTGATCCGCAGACGCGCCGAATTCCACCATCGGATGGGAGTAGGCGACGTGGAGCGTGTCGTCACCGGCCGCCCGACCGCGCGTTACCGTCCGGGCCTCCCGGCCCGCCGGCGTGGTCGGGGCGTTTGGAGTCGAGGTCGACCTTGGCGCCGTCGGTGCCGAAGCGGCCCTGGCCTGAGTTGCCGTTGCCGTTTCCAGAGTTGCCATTGCCGGAGTTGCCGGAATTACCGTTCCCGTTTCCGTTTCCGTTTCCGGAATTGCCTGGGTTGCCGTTGTCCGACCGGCCGTTGTTATCCGCTGCGTGCGCTGGCGGACCCTGTGTGTCGGCATGCGGGGGGCGTCCGGGCACACCGGCGTGCGGGGGCCGGGCATTGTTGATCTGCTCTTCGGTCCGCGATGCCTGGGACTCCGGGGCCCGCAGTGATTCCTGGATCGGACGCTGCCAGTCACCTCCGCCTCCGCCGAGCGGGCTGTGCGACGGCAACGTCGGTGGCATGGGTCGGGAGGGGGAGGGCGCCTGATTGGCGATGGTGGGCTCTGCCCCTGAGGGGCTGTAGTCGCGCACGGGAGGGGCGACCGGAGCGGCCGTGGTGCCGACGTGAGGGCTGGCCTCATCCGGCGCGTTCGAGCTGGTGCCCGCGGACTCGGTGTCGTCGTCGCGTCCTTCTGCGCCGGGCAGCGGCGCCAGGTCGGCGTCAGCGACGGGCAGCAGCGACAAGATCCCCGAGATATGGACTGGCAGGGCGAGGTTCGCGTACCCGTCGATCACGCTCAGGTGCGGCCGACGCCCGTCGATAGACGTTCCGGAGTTCGCGGCCGATTCTGAGGTGTGCGTGGCGTCCGGGCCCAAGGGGCTGTCATCAGCGACCGTGGAGGGAGGCATCAGGGGATCCAGGGCGCCGCTGATGGCGGCGAGGCCGAGGCCGCCGAACACGACGGGGATCGCGGCCAGCGCGATGGTCACTGCGCGCATGATCCCTCTTTCCTCGGCCAGTGATACGTCTACCTCAACCCTCAACTCTGGCACCTGGATTCCATTTTCGGAGGACCGTGAACGCATTCTAATATCGAACGATTATCGAATCCGGGGTGACGATCGTTACGCGGTCGCGTGTCAGTGTTGTTCTGGCCGACGAGAAAGGGCGGGCCGCACCTGATCAGTGCGGCCCGCCCGGGCGTTCTCGGCGACGCGACGGTCGCGGGCTGGGTCAGCCCAGGCGCTCCTTGAGTGCGGCGAACTCCTCGTGGACCTCGGCGGGGACCCGCGGGCCACAGAACTCGAGCCACTCGGTGATGAGCGGCAGCTCGCGACGCCACTCCTCGGGGTCAACGGCCAGGGCTGCCTCCACGTCCTCCATCGGGGTGTCGAGTCCGGTCATGTCGATGTCCGCGGCGCGGGCGGTGATGCCGGCGGCGGTCTTGTCGCCCTCGACGCGTCCCTCGATGCGGTCGACGATCCACTTGAGCACGCGGCTGTTCTCGCCGAAGCCGGGCCACACGAAGCGGCCGTCGTCGCCCTTACGGAACCAGTTGACCAGGAAGATCTTGGGCATCTTGTCGCCGCCACGGGCGCCCATGTCGACCCAGTGCTGGAAGTAGTCACCGACGTTGTAGCCGAGGAACGGCAGCATGGCCATGGGGTCGCGGCGCACGGCGCCGACCTGGCCCTCGGCGGCGGCGGTCTGCCCGGAGGACAGGGTCGCGCCGATGTAGACGCCGTGGTTCCACGACAGGGCCTCGGAAACCAGCGGCACCGTGTCGGCGCGGCGGCCACCGAACAGGATGGCCGAGATCGGCACGCCCTCGGGCGAGTTGAACTCGTCGGCGGCCACGGGGCACTGTTCGATCGGCACGCAGTAGCGCGAGTTGGGATGCGCGGCGTTGCCGGCCTTGCCGTCGCCGTCCGGGGTCCACTCATTGCCCAGCCAGTCGATCAGGTGATCCGGGGTGCCCTCGAGGCCCTCCCACCACACATCGCCGTCGTCGGTGAGGGCGACGTTGGTGTAGACCGAGTTGCCGGGCTCCAGGGTCTTCATGGCGTTGGGGTTGGACGAGTAGTTGGTGCCCGGCGCCACGCCGAAGAACCCGAACTCGGGGTTCACGGCGTAGAGGCGACCGTCGGCGCCGAAGCGCATCCACGCGATGTCGTCACCGACGACCTCGGCGCGCCAGCCCTCGAGCGTCGGCTGGATCATGGCGAGGTTGGTCTTGCCGCAGGCGGACGGGAAGGCGCCGGCGATGTAGTACGCCTTGTCCTCCGGCGAGATGAGCTTGAGGATGAGCATGTGCTCGGCCATCCAGCCCTCGTCGTGGGCCATGGCGGAGGCGATACGCAGGGCGAAGCACTTCTTGCCGAGCAGGGCGTTGCCGCCGTAGCCGGAGCCGAACGACCAGATCTCCCGGGCCTCCGGGAAGTGCGTGATGTACTTCTCCTCGTTGCACGGCCAGGAGACGTCCTCCTCGCCCTCGGCCAGCGGGGCGCCGACCGTGTGCAGGCCCTTGACGTACTCGCCGTTCGAGCCGATCTTGTCCATCGCGGCCTGGCCCATGCGGGTCATGACCTTCATGGAGACCACGACGTAGGCCGAGTCGGTGAGCTCGATGCCGAGCTTGGGGTCCTCGGCGTCCAGCGGACCCATGCAGTAGGGCACCACGTACATGGTGCGACCGCGCATGCTGCCGCGGAACAGCTCGGTCATCTCGGCACGCATCTCGGCCGGGTCACGCCAGTTGTTGGTCGGGCCGGCGTCCTCTTCGGTCGCGGAGCAGATGAACGTCCGCGACTCGACGCGGGCGACGTCCTTGGGGTCCGACTGGGCGAGGAACGAGTTGGGGCGCTTGGCCTCGTCCAGCTTGACGAAAGTCCCGGCCTCCACCAGCTCAGCGGTGAGGCGGTCCCACTCCGCGTCGGAGCCGTCTGCGAAGACAACCCGGTCCGGCTGGGTGAGCGCGGCGACCTCCGCGATCCACGCGAGCATCTCTGCGTGGTCTGTTGGTGCCTGACCCTCGAGGCCGGGAATGGTGGTGCTGGTCATCACTGCTCCTCGCGCGTGGTGCATGGTCTTTTACACAGTATCGTCACACTACGTCGGGCGCGGTGTCCGCGCCCCGTCCCCCACCCTAATGTGAGGTATCCCTCAGGTCGTCAGATGTGGCCGTGGTCGATCCGCTCCCACCGGGCCGGCACGGGGGACGTCGCGGGAGACCCGTCCCGCTCCTCGTTGACGAAGCCGCCGAAGGCCACGCCCTCGGTGGGATTGGCCAGCCGCCAGGAGTCGTAACTGCCGTCGAACCGCACCGTGGAGACGTGGTCGACGGTGCCGTCCCCGTCCGCGTCTGTATATACGGTCAGTCCGCGGTCGTCGCCCAGGGTGACCGCCTCCATGAAGCCGTCCCCGTCGAGGTCCGCCTCCGGCGCGCCGAGGTCGAGGACGCTGTCACCAACGGGCACGTGCAGTCCGAGGGACGACGCCTCGGCGAGTGGGGCGCCCTCGAGTCCGCAGACGTCGGGGGCGGGCTGTTGGTCGAAGGCTTCCGATCCGAAGAGTGGGTCGGTCATGGGGAGGGGCTCCCTGTCGGGATGGGCGCGGACGGTGCCGCGTCGATGGGTTCCGCAACTGTACGTGCGCGGCCGGCCGGAATGGGGTGCTCCCTCGCCGGCGGCGCGGTCGCGCGCAACCGTCGGATCCGCCGTTCCAGGTCGGCGACCCGCGGTCCGGGGTCGTGGGCGAAACCGTCGGTGATGATCGCCTCGGCGGCGAGGATGCGCGCACCTAGCGCCTGCTCGGCCTCACCGCGCAGCGCCGCCAGCCGGTCGCCGACGGCCGCCACGGTGTGGGTGCGCAGCGACTGCGTGCGCCGGACGGCCACCGTGATCCAGCCCAGCGCGAGCCCGCACAGCAGGGCCAGCGGGATGATCAGCACGGCCAGCCCCGGCACCTCGGCCAGCGGCGAGAGCAACATCCGCCCCACCCCGGTACCGCCGGCGGCGCCCATGATCATCACGAGCAGCTCCTCGCCGGTGTTGCGGGGCGGCCGGCTCGGGGCGAGTCCGCTGCTCGGGGCCGGGACCCGCGGCGCGGTCGGTGCGTTCACGCCGAGGTGGCGCAGGACCAGGGTGTCGGCGCGTCGGTCGGCGCGGTCGACGGCCCCGGCCACCGCGCTATCGGCATCGGTGGCCAGCCGGTCGACGATCCCGTCGATGCGCGTGCGCGGCGCCGCCGCCAGATCCTCCCGGGCCCGACCGCCGAGGTCGCGCAGGGAGCGCTGCAGGTCCTGGAGGATCTCCATGCGCAGGGCCTGCACGTCCTGCCGCAGCGCCTGGGAGCGGCTCGTGATGGTCTCGGTCCGTCGCGCGAGGAGCCAGTCGATGGTCGTCGAGGGCTCGGGAACCGCCGGAGTCGCCGGTGCCCCTGGAGCGCCCGGAGCCGCCGAAGTCGCCGAAGTCGCCGGAGCTGCCGGAGACGTGGAAGGCGCCTGAGTCGCAGCCGGGGGAGCGGCGCGGCGCGCGTCGATGGCCTCGACCAGCGCCGCGAGGAGGGCGACCGGGGCGGCGGGTCGGCCGTCGTCGACCACGTGCACCGGGGCGTGGACGCCGGCGTCCGCGAGGCGGCGGGTGGTGACGTCCACCGTCTCGGACAGGGCCTCGGCGGTGCAGGTGTCGGCGCGGCCGGCCAGGGCCACCGCCATGGGCAGGCGCGAGGCCACGCCGCGCGCGACCTCGACGTCGTCGGGGCGGACAGGACAAACGGCGTCGACGACGACGACAACGCCATCCGGCCGATCACCCGGAGAGGCGTGCAGGAGTACGCGGATCGACGATGCCGGGCGGTCGACACCGGCCGGGACGGGAGAGGGGGCGTAGTCAGGCAGGGCGGATTGTGCGGCGCCAGGCAGTGCAGAACCAGACAGTGCCGGACCAGACAGCGCCGAACCCGACAGCGTGGCCGTTCGTGCGGCAGCCTCGAGGGCCTCGGCGACGGCGGGGGCGGCCGAGCCCCGGGCGCCCAGGACCGCGATGGTCAGAACTCGATCGCGCACAGGGCCGCCTCCGCGAGTTCGCCCACCTCGGGATGGACGGCGAGCCGCTCCAGCTCGGCCTCGAGCCGGGCCACGCGCAGCGCCGCCAGACCGTCCACGGCCCGGTCGACGAAGGCGATCACCTCGTCGACCGAGCGGTGCTCCGCCGTGCGCGCGTCCACGGCCAGCAGCCCGCGAGCCCAGTGGGGGCTGTCAGACCGGTGTCCGGGCGGCGGGTTGGTGGTGGTGTCGTCGTCGTCAGGTTCTTGATCTTGTCTTTGTTCTTGTTCTTGAACTTGCTCGTGGTCTCGGGGGTTGTCTTCGGGCCCGCCGTCGGGGGCGGGGAGGGCCGGGACCGTCGCCACCACGAGCACCGGGTGCAGCCGCGGGCGCCGCAACCACGCCTCCTCGTGGCGGCAGGGCGCGGTGCGCAGGCAGACGATCTCGACGTCCGGCGCCGCGGTCGGCCGCGCACCCGGGACGGCCAGGACATCGATGTCCTCGACGGTGACGCGCCAGCCCTGCCGCGCCCGCAACGCCGCGGCGAGGGTGCGGCGCCCCGACCCCAGGCCGCCGCGGATGCGCAGATCGACCGGGGCGTCGAACCGCGCGAGGGCCGCGGCGAGGAGCCCCGTCGGATCGGGCGAGGCGACGGGGATCGCGTCGGGGGCCGCGCCGATCGCACCGGTGGGCGCGTGGCCGGTCGGCGGCTCGTCCGGGGACGCGGCCAGCAGGCGGCGGATACGCGCGGCCGGATCCGGGGCTGCGGAGCTGGCAGCGCCCTCGACGGCGGTGTCCTCGGTCACGGTCGGCACGCCCACATGGTCGCCCGACGGACCCCGCCCGACAAGACCTTCCCCCAGGCAGGATCACCTACGCGGCCCCGACGGACGGTGCGACGCCGGGCCCGTGCGGCGCGGGGGATTCGTGACACGACCCCGTATTACGGGATGATGGCCGGGTGAACCAGAGCGAGAACCCCGCGCCGGAGGCCGACCAGACCCCGGTCGAGACCCCGGATGCAGACCCTGTCACGGCCGAGACCGCGACGGCCGAGACCGCGACGGCGGACGATGACTCCCGGCTGTTCCCCCGGGTGACGGCGTACCGCTTCCGGCGCGGCACCATGCGCCCGGGACAGCAACGCAACTGGGACGAGCACTGGCCGACCTACGGTCAGAACGTCTCCGACACCGTCGTGGACCCGGTCGAGCTGTTCGGCCGTACTGCGCCGCTCGTGGTGGAGATCGGCTCCGGCACCGGCACCTCGACGGCGGCCATGGCGGCGGTGGAGCCGGACCTCGACGTGATCGCGGTGGAGGTCTACCAGCCCGGCCTGGCGCAGCTGCTCGGCATGATCCTGCGCTCCGAGCTCACCAACGTCCGCATGATCCGCGGCGACGGCGTGGACGTGCTCACCAACATGATCGCGCCGGCCAGCCTGACCGGCGTGCGCGTGTTCTTCCCCGACCCGTGGCCCAAGGCCCGCCACCACAAGCGACGGCTGCTGCAGCCCGGGACGTTCGGACTCATCGCCTCGCGACTGAAGCCGGGCGGGGTACTGCACGTGGCCACCGACCACGCCGACTACGCCGAGTGGATCGACGAGACCGGGGACGCGGAGCCGATGCTCGAGCGGCTTGATGCCACGACCGACGTCGGCCACGTACCGTTCAGTCTGGAAAGACCCGTGACGAAGTTCGAGGGCAAGGGATTGGACGAGGAGCGCGTGATCAACGAGTTCCTCTGGCGCCGCAAGAGCTGAGCGGACTTGACCGTCTGACACGGCCGCGGCCGGTCAGCGGCCTGGCCCGAAGACCCCACGACGATAACCGAGGCGAACCATGACCCCAGCAGACGAGACGCGGCCCTACGACCAGGCGGACGACGCCGCGACCGACGAGTCCGGAGTGGTGCTCCTGGTGTGGGACGCCCCGAACGTCGACATGGGGCTCGGCTCGATCCTCGGCGGGCGGCCGACCGCCGCATTCCGGCCCCGTTTCGACGCGCTGGGCCGCTGGCTGCTGGGCCACACCGCCGACTTGTCGGCGCGGAGTCAGGACACGCTCGAGGCTGAGGCCACGGTCTTCACCAACATCGTCTCCGGCACCTCCGACAACGTTCGGCCCTGGGTCGAGGCGCTGCGAAATGTGGGTTTCGCGGTGTTCGCCAAGCCCAAGACCAGCGAAGACTCGGATGTCGACGAGGACATGCTCGAGCACATCGACCTGCGGGCCGAGTCCGGGCGCCTCGCCGGCGTGGTGGTGGCCTCCGCCGACGGGCAGGCGTTCCGCGAACCGCTCGAGGATCTCGCGCACGACATCCCCGTCACCGTGATCGGATTCCGGGAGCACGCCACCTGGGCCGTCCAGCACGAGACCATCACCTTCCTCGACCTGGAGGACATCCCCGGCGTGTTCCGGGAGCCCCTGCCCCGGGTCAGCCTCGACAACCTGCCCGACGAAGGCGCCTGGCTGCAGCCGCTCCGGCCGCTCACCGCCCTGCTCGCCTCGCGTTAGGAGTACCACCGCGTGTTCAATTCGCTCGGGCGGTTCGTCGCCCATCGACGTGTCATGGTCCTGGTCAGCTCCGTACTGATCATGGCTTTCCTCAGCATCGCCGGCAGCATGTTCGGCAACCCGTTCGGCCAGGGCGGCTTCGAGGACCCCGACAGCGGCTGGGCCACCGCCGAGCAGCTCGAGCAGGAGGCGTACGGGCGCGACGCGCTGGGCGACGTGGTGGTCTCCTTCCACGCCCCCGAGGGCGTCTCCGTGGACGACCCGGCGTTCCAGGACCCCATCCGCTCCTCGCTCGAGTCGATCCGCACCGAGTACCCCGACCAGGTCACCGGCGTGACCAGCTTCGTGTTCAACCAGTCGCCAGCCCTGGTCAACCGTGATGAGGGCATCGCGGTGGCCTCCATCCAGATCGCCGGTGAGGACGAGGAGATCCTCGAGAACTTCCGGGTGATCGAGGATGCGATCCCCGTCGAGGGCATCGAAACCGACATCGCCGGTCTGCAGCCTGTGGCCGGCGCCCTGCAGGACGGCATGGACGCCGACCTCGTGCGTGCCGAGCTCATCGCGCTGCCGCTGGTGTTCCTGCTGCTCGTCGTGGTGTTCGGCGGCGTGGTGGCCGCGGCCCTGCCGGTCGCCGTGGGCGTGCTGACGATCCTCGGCTCCCTGGGCTCACTGCACCTGCTCTCGCTCGTCACCCCGGTCAACTCGTTCGCCCAGAACGTGGTGACCCTGATCGGCTTGGGCCTGGCGATCGACTACGGCCTGTTCGTGGTGAGCAGATTCAGGGAGGAGATGGCGGAAGGCTATCCGCCTGACGTGGCGGTGCGCCGGTCGGTGGCCACGGCCGGACGCACGGTCGTGTTCTCCGCCGTCATGGTGGGCGTGACCCTGTCCGGGCTGCTGATCTTCCCGCAGGCATTCCTCAAATCAGTGGCGTACGGCGCGATCGCCGCGGTGATCCTGGCGGCACTGCTGTCGGTGACCCTGCTGCCCGCCGTGCTCGCCCTCCTCGGCCGCCGCGTCGACTCGCTGGGCATCAAGCGGTTCCAGCGGCACCGCAGCCGCGAGGAGGTCGAGAACGGCATGTTCGGCCGCATCGCCGACTTCTCGATGAAGCACCCGGTCGCCGTGGCGGTGCCCGTCGTGGTGGTGCTCGTGGCACTGATTATCCCGTTCTCCGGGGTCAAGTTCGGCGGCATCAACGAGACCTACCTGCCGCCGGACAACACCACCCGTGTCGCGCAGGAGGATTACGACCAGAACTTCCCCGGCACCAGAACCGACCCGATCAAGCTGGTTATCGTCGGCTCCGACGGCAACAGTCTGTCGCAGATCCGGTCCTCCGCCAACGAAGCTCCCGGGCTGACCGGCCCATTCCAGTTCGCGCGCTCCGGCGAGCAGGATTCACAGGGCCGCGAGGTGGTGGTGCTGCAGTCCGGACTCGTGGATCGGAACTCTCCCACCGAGACGGTCGAATACCTGCAGACGTTCCCGATCCCCGAGGGCACCTCGGTGTACGTGGGCGGCAACCCGGCGCAGGAGGTCGATTCGGTCACCGCCCTGATGGAAGGCCTGCCGTGGTTCGTGCTCTACGTCCTGATCGCCACCACGTTGTTGATGTTCCTGGCGTTCGGCTCGCTGGTGCTGCCGATCAAGGCCGCGCTCATGAACATGCTCGGGCTGGGTGCGACCCTCGGCATCCTCACCTGGATCTTCGTGGACGGTCACGGCGCGAGCTTCCTGGGCTTCACACCCGGTCCGCTCACCTCGCCGGTCGTGGTGTTGCTCATGGCGATCATCTACGGACTGTCCACTGACTACGAGGTGTTCCTGGTCTCCCGGATGGTCGAGGCGCGTTCCCGCGGCGCCAGGACTGCCGAGGCGATCCGCAGCGGCGTGGCCAACACCGGACGGATCATCACCTCCGCCGCACTGATCCTCATCGTGGTGACCGGGGCGTTCGCGTTCTCGGAGATCGTGATGATGAAGTACATCGCGTTCGGCATGATCGCCGCGCTCATCATCGACGCGACCGTCATCCGCATGCTGCTCGTCCCCGCCGTGATGCAGCTGCTCGGCTCGGACAACTGGTGGGCTCCGCAGTGGATGAAACGAATCCAGCAGCGGATCGGCCTGGGTGAGGCGGAGCTCGACGACGAGCCCGAGTACCTCACCGGCGGCGGTTCGTCTTCGCTCGGAGCTGGCGCGGGTGCTGCTGCTGCTGGTGCCGGCGCAGTTGCCGGTGCTGGCGCCGGCGCCGCTGCGGCCGCAGGGCCACCGGTGGCACTGCTGGAGCGGGACGACGAGACCGAGCCCGCGCGTCCGGATGAGTACGAGGACGAGCGCGGCCCGGTGGGCACCGCACCCGCTGCGGCTCCTACCGCGGCACCGGCTCCCGCGCCGACGCAGGCTCCCGCTCAGGATCCGACGCCCAAGCCAGCGCCTGCGCCCACGCCAGCGCCTGCACCTGTGCCGGTGGCGCGGCCGGAGTGGGAGCCGGAGTCGGCCACCGACTTCGCGGATCCCACAACGGGTGTCCCCGTCGGGTCTGCGAATTCGGCCGTGACCCCGGCTGCGCCGGAGGCCGTGGAGCCCGAGTCGGAGTTCGAGCCGGTAGTGGACCCGGAGTTCGACGACGAGCCCGTCGCCGCCGTCGACAGCGAGGGGGAGAAGATCCCCGCCGCCGACCTGATCGCCCGGCTCATGCGGGAGCGCCAGGAGAGGCACGACGGGTGAGGCCCCTCCGGCGCCCGGAGTGGGCTCCGGAGAAGCCTCGATGACTGCGGTTATGGTGGGCCAATGACGGAAGCGAGGGGCGCTGGGGTGTGGCGGCGTATCCGTGTCGTCATATCCAACCCCTGGTTCAAGGCCATCGCGACACTGACAGTCCTGGGATTCATCCTGTACTGGCTGCGCGGCCAGATGCCGTTCTTCGCGCAGGGCTTCGAGGCCGTGACCCGACCCCACTGGGGCTGGGTCGCGGTCTCACTGGTGTTCTCCTACCTGTCCATGTCGAGCTACGGCTCGGTGCAGAAACTGCTGCTGCGGTCGGCGGGCGTCAAGGTGGGGTACTGGGCCAGCGTCGGCCTGGTGTTCTCCTCGAACGCCTTCTCCACGTGCATCCCCGGTGGCCAGGTCTTCGGCACCACCCTCACCTACCGCAAGACCCGCCAGTGGGGCGCCACGAGAGTGGTGGCCTCATGGCAGCTCGTCATCTCCGGGGTGCTGTCGACCGTCGGAATCGTGCTGCTGGCACTGTTCGGGTTCTTCCTCGTGGGCTCGGTCTCCAACCCGTTCCTCCTCGTCCTCTCGGCCCTGGGTCTCGCCGCGATATTCGTCGGCATCCAGTGGGCGGCCCGGAATCCGAACAGCATCGAGGGCGCACTGCTCTCGGGACTGGCATGGGTCAACGCCCGCCGCGGCAAGCCGGCGGACCACGGTGCCGACGGCGTGCGCAAGGTCGTCAACCAGGCCGAGGCCGTCGACCTGAGCAAGCGGCAATTGACCTCGGCCTTCGGCTTCTCGCTCCTGAACTGGGTCGCCGACATCGGCTGCCTGTGGGCCGCGGCCAACGCCGTGGGCGCCGAGCACAGCATCGGCGGTCTGGCGATCGCGTACGTCACCGGCAAGATCGTGGCCACCGCCCCCATCACCCCGGGCGGACTCGGGACCGTCGAGTTCGCCCTCATCACCGCACTGACGGCCGGCGGACTCGGCGCGCATGAGGCCTTCGCGACCGTGTTCGTCTACCGGGTCGTCAGCTTCTTCCTGGTCGCGCTCGCCGGTTGGGTGGTCTTTTTCCTCTTCTACCGCGGGGTTGCCGACATCGATCCGGATGCGGAACCCGACAACGGGGTCGGGAATTCGCAGGAATCGACTGAGGCAGCGT
>DGYFJ06201__coassemble_856_pt1 | contig 18053 bp, 17 predicted proteins | sample DGYFJ06201__metabat2_low_PE_015 | metagenome-assembled genome bin DGYFJ06201
GGGCGGAGGCGGTGGCGCACGGTGTACACCTGAATCCATGACGGTGTCGCTCGAACTGCTCGGCCGCGGTCCCTCCCGGCCCGACCTGCTGGAAGATCTCGTGATGGACGAGGCGTCGATCGCCGAGGCACTGCGGCGCTGGTCGGTCAAGGCCCCGGTCGTGGTGACCTCTGATCCGGTGACCGGCCTTCCCGCCCTCGACGACGTCATGGAGGTGCTGACCGGGGGCACTCCCGCGGTGGTCGACGTGGTCCCCGGGCTCGCCGCGGTCACCGGCACGGCTGGCACACTCGCCGGCGGTGCCGCGGCCGGCCCGGATTCCGCCCAGAGCGCCGCGCACCTGGCGGACCTGCTGGCGGTGGCCTCGCACGCGGGCGTCGGCTTCGGATCGGGCCTTGTGCCCCGGTGTGCCGACGCGTCGCAGGTGTGGGCGATGCTGTCCGGAGCCGTGGCCGCCATGACGGGCGCCGACATCCGGGCCGCGGTCGCCGCACCGGATCCGGCCCGCATCGTGGGGCTGGGCCAATCCGCCCGTGAAGCGATCCGGGACGTCGTGACCTGCGTGCTCGTGCCCGCCGGTCAGGTCGAGCAGATCGTCGCCGCATTGGCGGCGGCCACCGACGGCTGACGCTGGCTAGGCTTGTCGTCGTGACCACCGTCGCCTACCTCGGCCCTCCCGGAACGTTCAACGATGCCGCCCTACAGCGGCTCCGCACCGACGCGCGGACGGCACCCCTGTTCGGCGGCGCCCACACCGACGCCGTACCGGCGGTGACCCCCGACGAGGCGCTGGCCATGGTCCGCGCCGGCACGGTCGACTACGCCTGTGTCCCGTTCGAGAACTCGGTCGACGGCACCATCAACCCGACCAGCGACACCCTCGCGGTGGGCTCCCGGCTCCAGATCTTCGCCGAGACCGAGCTCGACGTGGTCTTCTCCATCCTCGTTCGGCCCGGCACCACGGCCGAGGACGTGAAGGTCCTGCGCACCCATCCCGTCGCCGCCGCGCAGGTCCGGCGCTGGGTGGGCGAGAACCTGCCGAACGCGCGGATCGAGACCACCTCGTCCACCGCGGCCGGCGCGCAGGAGGTCGCGGGCGGCAGCGCCGACGCCACCGCCGCGCCCGCCCGTGCCGGGGAGATCAACGGCCTCGTCCCGCTCGCCGAGAACGTCGCGGACGTCGGCGGGGCCCGGACCCGCTTCGTCCTGGTCGGCCGGCCCGCACCGCCGACCCCGCGCACCGGGCGGGATCGCACCTGCGTGATCTTCGGGCTGCCCCATCAACCCAACTCGCTGGTGCAGGCGCTGACCGAACTGTCGATTCGCGACATCGACCTCACCCGCATCGGCTCACGCCCCACCCGTGTCGAGCGGTTCACCTACCTGTTCCACGTCGACCTCGTCGGCCACATCGACGATCCGGTGGTCGCGGAGGCGCTCGTGGCGCTGCGGCACCGGACCGAGGACCTGCGCTACCTGGGCTCCTGGCCGGTCGCCGACGGCGAAGAGGCGGGCTCGCCCCCGCCGGACCACGACGACGAGAAGGCCTGGCTCGAGGGGCTGCGCCGCGGGGACGACGTCTGATGAGCGCCCGCCTGTACCTCGTCCGGCACGGGCAGACCTCGTCCAACGTCGCCGGCGCCCTGGACACCAAGCTGCCGGGGGCGCCGTTGACCGAGCTCGGGCGCGAGCAGGCGGGCATCCGGGGCCGGGAGTTGGCCGAGGCCGGGGTCTCGCCGAGGGTCGTGATGAGTTCCGAGGCGGCCCGTGCGCGCGAGACCGCCGGACTCATCGCCGCCGAGTTGGGGCTGGAGACCCAGGCACTGCCCGGCATGATCGAGATCCAGGCCGGCACCTACGAGATGCAGACCGGCGCTGAGGCGCTGCTCGCCTACGGTCGGCTCATCCGCGACTGGCTGGAGCTCGGCGACCTCACCTCGAGCCTGCCCGAGGGGGAGAGCGCGCTGGACGTGCAGGAACGCACCATGCCGATGATCGCGGAACTGCGCGAGTCCTACCTCGACAACGGGATCGACGTGGTGCTGGTCGTCCACGGCGCGGTCATGCGGATGATGGCAGTGTTCGCCGGCGCCGTGCCGTCGCAGTGGGCGTTGGACAACCACATCGACAACTGCGCTGTCATCGAACTGGTTCCCGACGGCGGCGGTTGGTCGTGCGCCCGGTGGGGCGATCACGTGGAGATGCCGCGGTTCTGAGTTATGAGGGCGCGAGCGGGGTTCTGAGCTCTGTGTTCTGAGCTCTATGTTCTGCCCCCTGAGCCGCCGGGGTTCGCGCGGGCGCGGGCGAGGTCAGCCTCAGCCCCAGCCGAGCTCGTGCAGGGTCTCCTCGCCGATGCCGAAGTGGTGCGCGATCTCGTGGATCACCGTCACCGCGACCTCGTGCACCAACTGCTCCTCGGTCGAGCAGAAATCGCAGAGCGCATCCCGGAAGATCGTGATCGTGTCCGGGAGGAAACCCGAGTAGGTGTCACCGCGCTCTGTCAGGGCCACGCCCTCGTACAGGCCCAGGAGGTCGGGCTCGTCGGGGTGGCGGTCGGCGATCAGGACGACGACGTTGTCCATAGCCCGGAACAGTTCGTCCGGGACGGAGTCCAGCGCGTCGTCGACCAGTTTCTCGAAGCGGGCCTCGTCAACCCTGATGCTCAAGGATTCCCGCCCGGGATCGGCACCGACACCGTGCCCTGGTTGCCGGCAGGCGCCTCGACACCGTCGCCCGGTTGCTGCCCGACCTGACCGTCCTGCGGCGCACCGGGCTGAGCGCCGGGCGGCGGGATGACCGTGGTGGTGGGAGCGACCGGGGTCTGGCCGTCGACGAGCACGCCCTGTGTCGCGGACCCGCGCAGGACCGCGAACGGCCCGGGATCGGCCGACTTCATGAGCCCGCAGTTGACGGTGCGGCTGCCGGTGAGCCAGGAGATCTCGGAGATCGGGTTCACCAGGGTGGAGATCAGGGTGCTGCGGCGCAGCGCCTCGCCGTCCCCGAAGTAGGCGATACCGGCCTGGAGGCAGGCCTCGGCGGTGAGCTCGGACTGCACGCGGGGCTCAGGTGGAACCGGCCCCTCGGGGAAGATCCCGGACACGTCCAGGTCCGACACGATCTCGATGGAGTGGTCCTCGGCGCAGGGGACGGGCGCGCCGGGCCGGCCCTCCGCGGTGAAGCCCAGGCAGGTGCCGGGCTCCCAGCGACGATGCTGATCTGCCTCGGCGAAGATCCCCGTCGACAGTGCGGAACGACCGTCGAGTTCGGAGGCCGCGATTCCGCACAGCACGCTGTGATCGCCCTTGTCCCACCCGGCCTGCGACGGCGGCACGACCAGTCCGGTGAACCGTCCGTCCGGGTCGACCTCGCGGCCACCGGCGTACTCCGTCACGAGCGGGAGGCATTGTTCGGTGCCGATCGGTGCCAGCGCGGTGGTGTCCGGCAGGGATGCGCCGTCGCCGAATCCGGGCTGGTCCGACAGGTCGATCCGGGCCGCGACCTCCAGGCGGTGTGGCTCGGCGCAGTTGACCGTGTCGAATGCCGACACCTGATCGGCGGCGTCGATGGACCAGGTCAGGCAGGTGCCCGGGGTGGCTCCCGCGTACGCGGGGCCGGACAGGGAGCGCGGATCGACCTGCGGAACGACAGCGGCGATCCGTCCGGCGCGGTCCGAACCGGGATCGTTCATCGCCGTGGCCATGAGAGCACCGGTGACCGCCCCGCCGGACAGGATCGCGACGAGTGAGGCCATGACCGCGCCCCGTGAACGGAGCAGGGACCGACCTTGATCTGAGGATCGGGAGGTGGGGCTCATCGCTACCATGATGCCGTAAACCCGTCGTGGCGATAGGATTCCGGGCATGAGCGGACACGACCACGAGCAGCAGGACGGCGCCGACGGCGGTACGCGTTCGCCGCGCGAAGGGGTGGACCCCGAGGTACTCGAGTTCGCCCAGATGCTGTTCCAGCTGGCCAGAGAGGGTGAGACCGAGCGTCTCGCGGCGTACGTCGACGCGGGGGTCACCCCGGATCTGACCAATGAGCGCGGTGACGCACTCCTCATGCTGGCGGCCTACAACGGGCACCCCGAGACCGTGCGCGCGCTGGTCGAGCGTGGCGCGTCGGTGGACCGCGCCAACGACCGTGGGCAGACCCCGCTGGCCGGGGCCGTGTTCAAGGGCTACGGGGAGGTCGTCCGCATCCTCTTCGAGGCCGGCGCCGATCCGTACGGGGGCACGCCCACGGCCGTCGACACGGCGCGCATGTTCGAGAAGGACGCCTTCCTCGAGCTCTTCGGCGTCTGATCGCAGCGGCCGCCCCGGAGCAGGGGCAAGGCTCGGCGACCGCGTCCCGCCGGACAGATTAGGCTGGGCGGCGTGATCGATCTCAAGCTGCTCCGCGAGAACCCCGACGTCGTCCGTGATTCCCAGCGCACCCGTGGCGAGGACCCGTCGCTGGTCGACCAGCTGCTGGCCGCCGACGAGTCGCGCCGGACGTCCATCGCGGCCGCCGACAACGCCCGCGGCGAGCAGAAGGCCCACGGCAAGAAGGTCGGACAGGCCTCGCCCGAGGAGCGCCCGGCGTTGCTCGAGGCCGCCGGTGCGCTGAAGCAGGCCGTCAAGGACGCCGAGGAGTCCGAGAAGGCCGCCGCCGCCGAGGTCGACCGGATCCAGCGACTGCTGTCCAACGTCGTGCAGGAGGGCACTCCCGCCGGCGGAGAGGACGACTTCGTGGAGCTCGAGCGGATCGGGGAGATCCCGACCTTCGACTTCGAGCCCAAGGACCACCTCGAACTGGGCGAGAGCCTCGGCCTGCTCGACATGGAGCGCGGCGCCAAGGTCTCGGGAGCCCGCTTCTACTTCCTCACCGGCTACGGCGCGCTGCTCCAGCTGGGCATGCTGCAGCTCGCCGCGCAGAAGGCCATGGCCAACGGCTTCACCCTGATGATCCCGCCCGTGCTCGTGCGCCCCGAGATCATGCAGGGCACCGGTTTCCTCGGCGCCCACGCCGACGAGGTGTACAAGCTCGAAGCCGACGACCTCTACCTTGTCGGCACCTCCGAGGTCGCGCTGGCCGGCTACCACCAGGGGGAGATCCTCGACCTGGCCGACGGGCCCAAGCGTTACAGCGGCTGGTCCTCCTGCTTCCGCCGCGAGGCCGGCAGCCACGGCAAGGACACCCGCGGCATCATCCGCGTCCACCAGTTCGACAAGGTCGAGATGTTCTCCTGGTGCAAGCCGGAGGACGCGGCCGACGAGCACCAGCGACTGCTGGCGCTGGAAAAGGAGATGCTGCAGGCCATGGGTCTGCCGTTCCGCGTGATCGACATCGCCGGCGGAGACCTGGGGTCGTCGGCGGCCCGCAAGTTCGACTGCGAGGCGTGGGTCCCGACGCAGGACGCCTTCCGCGAGCTCACCTCGACCTCGAACTGCACGACCTTCCAGGCCCGCCGGCTCGGGGTGCGCTATCGCGACTCCAGCGGCAAGCCGCAGATCGCCGCCACCCTCAACGGCACGCTCGCGACCACCCGCTGGCTTGTGGCGATCCTGGAGAACCACCAGCAGGCCGACGGCTCCGTCGTGGTGCCCGAGGCGCTGCGCCCGTTCGTCGGCAAGGACGTGCTCGAACCCGTTCGATAAGTCGGGTCGGCACGATTGCCGACTGGGGCGGTCTGCTGGGGTCGTCCGGGTAGCGACCGTGCGGGCACGGGTGGGTGGCGGCGTTGTCGTCGTCGTCCTGGTTGTCTAAAAAACGGCGGCCACCACCTGCACGATCAGGGGCGGAACAACATCATCACGCCACTCGCGCTGGCGCAGGTGCGGCCGTCGGTGTCGGTGACCTTGGCCTGCACCACGCACGTCGACCGGCCCACGTGCTCGACCTGGGCGGTGACGGTCGCCGGGGTGCGCTCCAGGCGCAGCGCCCGGATGTACCGCACGTTCAGATCCAGCGTGTTGTAGCCGACTCCCGGCTCGACGACCGAGGCCGTGGCGTACCCGAGCGCGGAATCGACCCACCCCGAGACGATCCCGCCGTGGACCGTGCCGCCGTTGTTCAACGCCCACTCGGCGGGCGTGGCGGTCAGGGTCACCGCGCCCTCCTCGGCGTCGGTCAGCCGGACGCCCAGCGTGTGCGCGCCCGGGGAGAGGTGACGCTCGCCGCGGATGATCTCCCGGAGCGCGTCCACGCCGGCATGCACGCGTTCGGTGGGGTCCTCCGGCGCCGGAGCCCAGGAGTAGTGGCGGCTGCAGGACCCGGGGTCGACCGAATCAAAAGGGGCGTCGTTCACACCGGCGAACCTACACGGCGGCCACGGCCGGGCGGTGGGCCGCTACGCTGTGGGGCGTGGAGCTGTTCTATACGGTGATCATCTGGTTCGCGCGCCTTCTGTTCAAGATTCAGGGGCTGAAAATCACCATGCGCGGGGAGCATAATTTCCCGTCGCATGGCGGCGCGGTGGTGATGATCAATCACACCGGGTACTTCGACTTCGTCTACGCCGGGATCCCCGCGCGCGAGGACAAGCGGTTCATCCGCTACATGGCCAAGGCCGAGGTCTTCGACCACGCGATCGGCGGCCCGATGATGCGCAAGATGAAGCACATCCCCGTCGACCGGGCGGCCGGCAAGGACTCGTTCGACGAGGCCGTCAAGCGGCTGCGCGCCGGCGAGTTGGTGGGCGTGTTCCCCGAGGCCACCATCAGCCGCAGCTTCGAGATCAAGGACTTCAAGTCCGGCGCCGTGCGGATGGCGATCGAGGCCGGCGTGCCGATCGTCACGGTCACCATCTGGGGATCGCAGCGCGTGTGGAGCAAGGGCCTGCCCAAGAGCCTGCTGCGGCCCAAGGTGCCCATCATGATGGAGGTCAGCGAACCCATCCGGGCGTACGAGCCGGTCGCCGAATGCACCGCCCAGATCCGTTCGCAGATGCAGGCCACCTTGGAGAAGATCCAGGGCGAGTACGCCACGCGGTACGGGGCCTACCCGGCCGGCGCGAACTGGGTGCCGGCCCGGCTCGGCGGATCCGCGCCGACGCTCGAGGAGGCCACCGCGCTGGACGAGGCCGAGCACGCCGAGCGGGTGCGGCGCCGCGCGGAGAAGGAGACCGCGGCCGGCGGCGTCGCGCCGGCAGAGGGTGCCGCGCCGCGGTCCGGGCAGCCCCGGGAAACCGACGACGGCGACCCCGTGACGGGCGGTCCGAACACTCCGTGACGCCCTCCCCCTCCAGACCCCTCCTCGTCGCCACGGACGTCGACGGCACCCTGATCGGTAGCGACCATCTCGTGCCCGCCGCCAACCTGGCGGTGATCGAGGACATCGTGTCCTCCGGGGCGTCCTTCGTCCTGGCCACGGGCCGGCCGCCGCGCTGGATGGACCAGATCGTGGACCAGCTCCCGGTGGCGCCGCTCGCGGTCAGCGCCAACGGCGCCGTGATCATGGACACCGATTCGGGCGAGTACCTCGCCACCACGCTGTTGCAGACGGAGGTCCTCGCCGAGCTCGACGAGATCCTGCGCGAGCGGCTGCCGGGCAGTGGGATCGCCGCGGAGCGTCTCGTGACGGATGCCGCCGACGCGAACTTCGTCGCCAGCCCCGACTACGAACACGCATGGATCAGCATCGAGCATCTCGAGGTGGGGCACGAGGAGGTGCTGTCCGAGCCGGTGCTCAAGCTGCTGGCGCGGGTGCCGGGGATGTCGAGCGCGGACATGGCGGCGGCCCTGCGCGGGTCCGTCGAGCACCTCGCGGACCTCACGTTCTCCTCGACCGACGGGCTCATCGAGTTCGCGCCGCGGGGGGTGACCAAGGCCAGTGGTCTCGCCGCGCTCATGTCCGGGGAGGTGGCCATCCCGGCCTCGGCGAGATCGGCAGCGGCACTCATCCGGCCGGGCGGTGCTGCCGGCGGTGGGGGAGTGGGGTCTGGGTCAGCCCCGGACGGCGGCGCCGCCGAGCGGGTCGTCCCGGTGACCGTCGCCTTCGGCGACATGCCCAACGACATGGAGATGCTGCGCTGGGCCGATCACGGCGTGGCGATGGGCAACGCGATTCCAATCGTCCACGAGGTCGCCGACGAGGTCACGTTGACCAACGACGACGCCGGGCTGGCGCACGTTCTGCGCCGTTGGTGGGCCTGAGCTCGCTTCCCACTGAACTGCACGCCCGCGTCACCGGTTACGCGGTGTGGCGTCATGCGGGGTGGCGGCACGCGGTCTGGCGGCACGCGGTGTGGCGGCGCGGCGGCCGGGCTCACCTGCCGCCGATGTCCTCCGACCATGCCTCGGGGTTGTTGGCGGCGAACCGGGCGAGGAGATCGGTGGCAACGGGGTCGTCGATGACCTCGACGCGCACCCCACGCTCGCGCAGGAACTCGATCTCGCCCCGGAAGGTCGTCGCTTCACCGACGATCACCTCGGGGATCTGGAACAGGGCGATCGCGCCGGCACACATCGAGCACGGGGACAGGGTCGTGTACAGGGTGGTGCCGCGGTAGTCGGTCAGCCTGCCGACGGTGTTCAGGCAGTCGATCTCTCCGTGCAGGATCGCACTGCCTTGCTGCATTCTCCTGTTCCGGCCGACCCCCAGTAGCTGGCCGTCGCGCCAGAGCGCGGCACCGATCGGGATGCCACCCTCATCGAATCCGGTCCGGGCCTGCTGCAGTGCGGCGTCGTACTCAACCTGCGTTGTCCCCATGGGATACCTCTGTCCTCGGGTGGATGATCCAGACGATTGCCATTGCGGGCTGGGCGAGGATCACCTTATGCGGCCAGGTCGGGGTGGGTGAGGGTTTCGGCCGGGGGCGGCCCGGAAACGCAGGGTGTTGGGAAATAGGGTGCGGACCGATCCCCACCACTTCCCCGGTGTGCCCGCCGCCCCATGGGTGGGGACGGCGGGCACACCTGGTGGGAGCCGGTCCGCGAGTCTGTGTCAGCGGCGCATCGTGCGGCTACGGATTCGGCTCGACCGAGAGCTCCTTGGTCGCCGGGTCGTAGACCAGGGTGCCGCCGACGAAGCGCTGGGCGACGGTGCCGTCCTCGCGCTCGGCCTCGGAGGACACCGGCAGGCCGAGCGGCCCGTGCTCGAAGCCCTGGGCGGCCCACGCGTCACCGATCACGCCCCACACCGGGTGGGTTCCGGTCTCGGGGGAGGAGTACAGTGCGCCGTTCTCGGCCTTGACCAGTGAGACGTTGCCGAACTTCTGGATTCCGGACAGGACCTTGCCGAGCGGTCCGGAAAGCTGCGCGGCGAGCTTGGCGAAGTCGCCGCCCGCCAGGTCTTCCACCGAGCCGCCGCCCAGCGGGATGTCCGACAGGGTCATTCCACTGGTGAGCGTGCGGGTCAGGCCCTGCACATCGATCCGGCCACCGTTGAGGACGGTTCGGAGCGCGGTGGTCACGGCCTCCTGAACGTTGGCCTTGGACATCGAGCCGCCCGTGCCGCCGCCCGTGCCGCCACCATTATCGCCGGTCGGGGAGGGGCTGGAATTGCCGCCGCCTCCGCCGCCGCCCTTGGCGTACCGCGCCGCGATGTCACGGATCTCGCCCATCTTGGCGTAGCCGGCGTTGCCGGGGCACGAGGTTAGGCCGACGTCGCGGTGGGCGAAGATGTTGGGCAGCCGAACCGAGGTCCCGTACGAGTACTTGGTGTACGAGGTTCCCTCCGAGTAGTGGGTATCGGTGCCCTTGGGATCGACACCGGCCACGGCGAGGCGCCAGCCGAGGATCTCGCCGACCTTGCGGACGGTGACATCCGGCGGGGTGAGGCTCGTGTAGTCACCGATCATCGAGATGCCCCAGGTGTTGCCGTTGAAGCCGCCGGCGTGGGCACCCTGGACGTTGCGGCTCAGGCCGCCGTGACGGCCCTCGAAGGCCTGACCGTACTTGTCGACCATCACGTTATAGCCCACATCGCACCAGCCCAGGGTGCTTGCGTGGTACGAGTAGATGCCGCGCACGACGCTGGCCGCGCCCTCTCGGCTGTAATTGTTGCTTCCGGCCGTGTGGTGGACGGTGCCCGCTGCCAGCGAGCTGTCGTATGTGGCATTGCGGCAGCGAATTGACTCGTTTGCGCCCCAGCCCGAGCGGGAGATGATCGAGGGCTGCTTGGCCGCGATGTCGCCCTGGGCGCCGGTTCCGCCCCGGGCCGTGACATCAGCGTATGCCTCGGGATCGGGGGTCGGGGTCTTGTCCGGGGAGAGCAGGACCGCCTTCACGTCGGTCGTCTCGAGATCGCTGGTCTCGGCGACCGGCTTGATGTCCGCGAAGCGGGTCGGCACCGGTGGTGCCGAGTCGAAGGCGGGGGTGGACGGCGCGGAGGCGGGGGCAGCCGGTGCGGAGGTGGGTGCCGCCGGCGCGGCGTCCTCGGCGGCGTCTTCGTCAGCGCTCTCGTCGGCGCGGGACGCGATGTCCTCGTCGGCGGGAGCATCTGCCGAGTCGGCGCCCGCGTCGGCATCGGTGGTGGAGTCTGCGGCGTCGGGCCCGGAGTCGGGGGCCTCGACGTCGGCGTCGGGCGCGTCGGCCAGCGAGGAGTCCTCGACGTCGACGCCGTTGAGCGCGATCTGCACCTTCGTGGTGTCCAGGCCGAGGTAGATGGGCTCGGTGCCCCCGGTTCCGGTGGTGCTCTCGCCCTTGCCGTCGACCGATTCGGCCTCGAACCAGGGGCCCCACGAGCCGTCCGGGTTCTGGGCGCGGACATTGGCCATGGCCTGGGGATTGAAGCCCTTCCAGGTGACACCCATCATCGAGAACGGCGTCTCGGAGGAGACCTCCTTGACGGGTGCCTGACCGCCGGCGATATCGCGGTTGACGCCGGCCGCGGTGGGCGCCTCGGCCAGCGAGACGGAGACCTCACCCGTGGGGAGACCGGTGTTGGCGGTGGTGGTGATGTCATCCCCGGACTCGACCATCTGGTCTGCCCCGTACACGGCGAGGGGGGTGACGACGGACGCCGCCACCACCGCCGCAACGGCGAGGGTCCGGCGTCGACCGCTGTAGTGCATGGGGCGGCGTCGTGTGCTCAAGGGCTTCTCCAGATCAGGTGTCTGCGGCCCGCGGTGTAATGCCGCGAACCACTTCTCCCACTCCGCCCCACCGACAACGGACACTACGCAACAAGTGGGACAGATGTGACGAACGGGATCAATGTTAGCCAAGAAACGTGTGAATCCAAGTGTTACGGAAGTGATTTTTGGGATGACAGGAGTGTAGTTTCGAACCGGCGTACGACGCCGAAGTCGCCCGACCAGCACGGCGGGTGAATCGGAGCCGATCTGCAGAAGTTGTCCGATCAATTGCCCCCGGTGTGTCCGGTGCGAGCGGAATCCGTGCGATGTGTACGAAATCCGTGTCGCCGTCGTCGTCGTCGCCCTTTGGGTTTTTCTCGCCGGGCACGTCACCGGCGCGGCATCAACCCCGCCCCGACCCGACGGATACCCTGGGAAGCCGAACCCACGCCGACCGGCGGGGTTTCACCGGCGGATCGCGGTGAGTGGTCGCGGCAGTAACGCCGCGGCAGGCGACCGCGCGAGACGATCGCGGAGAACCTCCGCGGTGCACAGACTTTTTAGCGGAGGGACATCGACGATGGCGGACGAGCGGCAGTGGGGCACCTACGACCTCATCGTGGTGGGGTCGGGTTTCTACGGCCTGACGGTCGCCGAGCGGGCGGCCACCGAGCTCGGTAAGCGCGTCCTCGTGCTCGAGCGTCGCCACCACATCGGCGGCAACGCCTACTCCGAGGCCGAGCCCGAGACCGGCATCGAGATCCACAAGTACGGTGCGCACCTCTTCCACACCTCGAACGAGCGCGTGTGGGAGTACGTCAACCGCTTCACCGACTTCACCGGCTACCAGCACCGCGTGTTCTGCATGTACGACGGCACCGCCTACCAGTTCCCCATGGGCCTGGGCCTGATCAACCAGTTCTTCGGCCGGTACTACTCGCCCGACGAAGCGCGGAAGCTGATCGCCGAGCAGGCGTCCGAGTTCTCCTCCGACGAGGCCGCGAACTTCGAGGAGAAGGCCATCTCCCTGATCGGGCGGCCGCTCTACGAGGCGTTCATCAAGGGCTACACCGCCAAGCAGTGGCAGACCGACCCCAAGAACCTGCCCGCCGGCAACATCACCCGCCTGCCCGTGCGCTACACGTTCGACAACCGCTACTTCAACGACACCTACGAGGGCCTGCCCGTCGACGGGTACACCGCGTGGCTCGAGAACATGGCGGCCGACGAGAAGATCGACGTGGTGCTCGACACCGACTGGTTCGACGTCCGCGAGGCCGTGCGCGCCGCCAGCCCGGATGCGCCCGTCGTCTACACCGGCCCGCTCGACCGCTACTTCGACTACGCCGACGGCGAGCTCGGCTGGCGCACCCTGGATTTCGAGATGGAGGTCCTGCCCACCGGCGACTTCCAGGGCACCCCGGTGATGAACTACAACGACGCCGACATCGAGTTCACCCGCATCCACGAGTTCCGGCACTTCCACCCCGAGCGCAAGAACTACCCCACGGACAAGACCGTGATCATGCGCGAGTTCAGCCGCTTCGCAGACCGCGACGACGAGCCGTACTACCCGATCAACGAGTCCACCGACCGCGAGCGGCTGGCCGCCTACCGCGACCGGGCCAAGGCCGAGACCGCCGCCAACAAGGTGCTCTTCGGCGGACGACTGGGCACCTACCAGTACCTGGACATGCATATGGCCATCGCGTCGGCGCTGACAATGTTCGACAACACCCTCGCGCCGCACCTGCGCGACGGTGCGCCGCTGGCCGAGGGCTGATCGGCGCCGACGGGGGGGCCTGGCCTGGCGCGCCTCGCTTCTTGCCCAGTTCCAGCATCGAGAAGTGGGTTTGGCACGGCGCCACTCGACTGATGCGGGCCGAACCCTCTTGGGGATGGGCGGCACGGCTGGCTCCGTTCGCCAGGTTCGCCGTTGCTGGTGAAGAACGGTGACGATCGGTCTTGATAGCGCCCCTCCCAAGCCTCTCAACGATGCTCAAATGCGGAGGGGCCTCTCGTTTTAGGCGTGTTCGCCCGGCAGACGAGTGTCTCCTCGACGAGGTCGTCGACCCGGCGAAGTTAAACAGGACCTACTGGGATGGAATCGTCAGTCCTCGGACGGCGTTGACGACTAACTCTCGACCAGGGCGGTGACGGCGTCCGCGCGCTGGGCACGGTGGACCAATGCAGGCCGGGCCTCGCCGTGGTGGACCAGGACCGGGGTGACCGACTCCCAGAACCGGCTCAACGAGCTCCGGCCGGCGTTCTCCGCGTGCGCCTGCGCTTGCTCGGCGAGGGAGTCGCCCGGCTGCGGCCGGTGGCGGTCCGGGAGCTTGCCCTCGATGCTCTCGTCCTTGCGCTCGGAGATGACGAACCCCAGCGCGAACTCGACGGTCCGCGGCAGGTCGCCGCACAGCAGCACGTCGGCTTCCGGGTACTCGTCGAGGACGTGCTCGATCGCGCCCGACAGTTCCACCAGCAGGGTGGCGAACGCGTCCGGGTTGATCTTCCGGCCGCTCGACCCCGGGATCCACCGCCGGACGGGCATCTCCCACGGCCGCATGTGGGTCGCCCCGTCGACGGTGTGGGTGGGGCCGGCCACAACCACCACGTCGCAGGTGTCCCGCAGCGGGAACTGCGCATCGACCTCCGAGGCCGGAGCCGTCGAATCGAGCTGCAGGGACAGCCATACGCGCTGCACGTCATGGCGGTCGCCGAGCGGCCCGACGACCGTTGTCAGGGCGATATCCGGGTCGGGGAGCTCGTGGTGGGTCACCCAGTCGAGGGAGGACCATTCGTCGTACCCGTCGTCGAAGTACACCGTCCGCATCCCTGTGTCCCCACCCGGCACGCGCGTCGACCGAGGGTTCTCCGGCACCTCGGCCAACGAGGTTTTCTGCCTCAACAGAACGTCGTAGCCCACGGACAACGCGGCGGGGAAGGAGAGATTGGGCGCGAACAGATAGCCGGTGGCCTCGTCGTCGTCGTTCATGGCGCGTTCCAGCTCGTCCGACACCCGCGCTACGTCGGCGCGAAGATCCAGGACGTCGCCCGCCACCCCGAACCACCCGGTGGCGGTGCGGAAATCGAGACTGCGGGCCATGGCCATGTCCATCGCGCCCCGCATGTGATCCGGGGACGACGCCGGCAGTAGGCGCAGGTAGTACAGCGTGCCGTTGCGGTTGATCATCCAGTGACGCAGCGCCATCATCGCGATGAGCAGCAGAGCCGAGCCCAGGAACCACGCCAACCGGGGCAGCGACGAGCAGTGGTGCGACCAGAGGTCCGGGACTCCGGCGATGGTGCACGACGAGTCCGCCGTGATGATGTCGTCCGCGACCAGACTGCCGAATGCCGTGGTCAGCGCGATGGCGACGGCGATAAGGGATTCCACGACGAGCATGGGCCAAAGGTAGCCCGCTTTCCGGCAACAATTCGGACATGTGGTGGTTCTTCGTCTGATCAGGACCGGGTAGCGCGCCTAAACTTTGATGCATGACCCGCGCGCCCGCCGCCGTGACCCGACTACTCGTGGTGCTTGCCGGCGCCGCGATGCTGCTGTTCCTCGCGTGGCCGATACTCGGCGGGGCGTCGGCTCCCGCGAATGCCCAGGCCCCCGCCGCACCGGCCGACGCGCCCGCTTCGGCTGACCCTGCGACTGAACCCGCGGCCCCCGAGGCCGCGCTGGAGGTCGGGGTGACCGACCCCGGGGACCTGTTGACCGTCGCCGACGAGGAACTGCTGGTCTCCGAGCCCGCCATCATGGGCCTGCCGCCGCAGGTCTCCCATGTCGAGTTCGTGGTGTTCGAGACCGGGGAAGACAATCTCAACGACACGATGCTCGAGTTCGCCCAGGGCATGCGCGGTGACCTCGTCTCGGGTGACAGTTGGGCGCCCGGTCGACTCATCGTGGCCGTGAGCATGGACCCGCGCCGCAACGGGATCTACTGCGGCGACGACGTGTGCGTGGCGATGGACCTGTTCGAGGGGGCGCACCTGGACGGCTCGCTCGAGGCGATGAAGGACCCGTTGCGGCGGGGCAACACCACGGCCGGGCTGCTTGCCGGGGTGTCGGCGGCCGCCGATCCGTCCGTCGCTCTGGAGTCGCCCGGAACGCCGAGCTGGGTGGGCTGGGCGTTCGGCGGCGCTGCGGTGGCAGCCGTGGGTGGAATCGGAATGTGGATCCGCAGTCTGCGCAAGACCCAGGCGAGCACTGCCCGTGAGCGCTACGACCAGATCTCCCGCGAGTACGGCCGCGTCGCGGGGGAGCTGGACGGTATCGATGTGCGTGCCAACTCACTGAGCTCCCCGCTGGCCGACGACGAACTGCGCTCGCAGTGGGAGGACGTCAAGCAGCGGTTCCTCGAGTTGGACACGGTCATGGGACGGATCGGGCACCTGCGGCCGGACTCCACCGACTCGGAGTTCCGCAAGGCAAGTGGGGATATCGGGACCGCCCACCTCACGGTGGAGCAGATGGACCTGGCCGAGAAGAACATCGACGAGATGTTCCGGATGGAACAGGGCGACGCCACCGTGCGTCGACGCCAGCTCGGCGAACTGCGCAAGGACATGGTCTCGGCCGGGCTCGGCACCTCCGATGCGCGGCTGGGCCACCAGTCGCAGTTGCTCCAGCAGCGCGTGGACGAGCTCGCGAGCAACACCGCGGCGCCGGATTTCATGGACCGCTATGCGCGGATCATGGTGGACTACCGGCTGGTGGTGGACGCTATCCGCCAGCGGGAGATGTCGGACGTCAAGGCGGCCAAGAACGCGGGCGACCGGCACGCGCCGAGGATCTACGACACCGACTGGCGGGTCGGTCACGGTTACGGCGGGTTCGTGCCCTACTACATGGTCAGCACGTGGCACACGCAGGACGTCCAGGCCGCCGAATCCGCATCGTCCACCAACACCAGCTACTCCAGCTCGTCGTTTTCCGGGGGCGGCGGGTCCAGCAGCTGGTGACGCCCGTGGGCCTACTCAGCCCTCGAGTTGCTGGTCGGCCGTCATGGCCTTGAGGCGCCGAAGACGGATCGACGTCCACAGGGCGTACAGCAGCGAGAGCACGATGATCCCGCCGGTCGCCCACAGCAACGCCGAGAGTGACACGTGGAAACCGAACTCGGAATCGCCCTCCGAGGACAGCGACGACGAGGAGTTCGAGGCGAGAAGTTGGGCGCCCGCGACGGTGTAGGCGGCACCGCCAGCCGCGGATCCGGAGGCCTGCTGAACGGAGCCGGCCGCGGCCGCCGAGGTGCCGGTCGTCGAGGTCGCCGCTGCCGCCGCCGGGATCGCCGGGGCCGCCGCGGTCGAGCGCGACGTGGTCGAGGTTGAGGTAGCCGAGCGGTCCGCGGCCGTCGAGCGGGTGGTGGAGGCACCACCGGCTCCGGTCCCGCCGCTGTTGCTGGTGCTCGTCGCGCTGCGGGAGGTGGTGGTCCCCGCTCCGGATACCTGGGTGGTGGCGCGCGACGCCTCGCCGGGGGTCACCACCGTCTGCTGCTGTCCCGTCGGGGCCTGTCCGCCCGGTGCGTGAGGGGTGGCCGCCCCGGATCCCGAGCTCAGGGACGTGACGGAGTCGGCGCCGCCGGCCTGGTAGGCAGCCGGGTTGAGCTGTCCGGATGACGGTTCGGACCGCAGTTCGGCGAGGGGCTCCCCGGGTGCCGCGGGCCCTGCAAACCCTGCGGGCCCTGCAAACCCTGCGGGCCCTGCAACCCCCGCGGGTCCTGCAAACCCTGCGGGCCCTGCGGGCGTGACGGGCGCGACTTCCTCGATCACGCGGCAGGTGAAATCCGCGGCCAGCGTGGCAAGCGCCGGTGTCGGCTCGACCGCGGAGTCGCCGGGCATGGCCAGCCGGACCTCGCGGGTGTCACCGACCGCAGCACGGCCCCCCGCCTCGCCGCCGGTGGCCTCGCCCTCGGCAGCGATGTCCACGTTGATCCGCAGCCCCTCGGGGCTCGGGCGCGCGCCCGGCAGATGGGCGGCGAGAAGGTCGCCGAGTCCCGCGGGCAGGCGGAGAGTGAGTTCGCCGCGGGAATCCACCGGGTCGGTCGGGGCGGGCCCCATGTCGGTGGCGTCGCCCTCGCGCGGGTCCGGCCGCCGCTCCAGGGTGGCGGGAACGTCCGGCACGGCGAGCGCCGCCGGAAGTCCCGGCGAGGTGACCGTGCAGGTCAGGTCCAGGGGAGCCTCAGGGGACTGGGCCGCCGTGGTAGGTGCCTGGAGGGCGGTGGTCACCGCGGTGACAACCCCGATGATGACGACGACACCACCACGGCGATGGCGGATTCCCGAAAAGTGTTCGGCGCTCATCTTCTACCCCTCCAGCTCGTCGCGGAATGCCGAGAGCTTCAGTTGTCCGCGAACCGCCACTGCCACTGCGGTGAGGGCGGTGAGTGCGGCGACGGTGGCCACGAGCCAGCCCGGTATCCAGACGTCCTGTCCGCGGCTCGGGCTCGTCTGGGCGATGAGTCCGGGGTTGGCTGCGACGTTCTGCGTGCCGACCCCCTGCGCACCGACCCCCTGTGCTCCGGCGACGGAAGGGGTTCCGGCGCCGGCGGCCTGCTGCGCTCCGCCGGCCGGTGCTGCGGGAGCGGGCGCTGCCGGTGCCCCGTTGGTGACGGTCGTGCCGGGGCCGCCCGTCGCGGGGGTGGCCGCCCCGGTTCTGGTGGAGGAGGCACCTGGGGCTGCCGCCGGTGCCGCGGCCGGTGCTGCCGACTCGGGGGCGGAGATCGGGATGGTCGCCAGGGTGGTGTCACCGGCGGGCGGGTTGCACGACAGGAGATACGGGTACTCGCCCACGAAGTTGGCGACGAACCCGCCGGACAGGAGCGCCTGGGCGTTGAAGGCCACCGGCGCCCCGTTGATGATGCTGGTGGCGCCGCCGGACGGCATCCCGATGTGGACCTCGCCCGCGGCATCGGCGGGGACCTGGTACGGGTCGGCCCCGACCGCTCCCGAGACGATGAACGGTTGCATCGACGCTGGCATCTGTCCGGAGGCAGCCTGGCCTAAATAGCAACAGGTGTGATCTACACGACGCCGAGGCGACGTC
>DGYFJ06201__coassemble_887_pt1 | contig 17279 bp, 13 predicted proteins | sample DGYFJ06201__metabat2_low_PE_015 | metagenome-assembled genome bin DGYFJ06201
ATCAGTGGAAGAAGTGGCGCGCGCCGGTGAAGTACATGGTGATGCCGGCTTTCTCGGCGGCCTCGATCACCTCGGCGTCGCGGACCGAGCCTCCGGGCTGGACGACGGCGCGGACGCCGGCCTCGGCGAGCACCTCGAGTCCGTCGGCGAACGGGAAGAACGCGTCCGAGGCGGCCACGGCACCGGTGACCCGGTCGCCTGCACGCTGCACGGCCAGGCGCGCGGAGTCCACGCGGTTGACCTGCCCCATGCCCACGCCGACGGTCGCGCCGCCGGTGGCGAGCAGGATGGCGTTGGACTTCACGGCCCGGCAGGCCCGCCACGCGAACAGCAGGTCGCGCAGGGTCTGCTCGTCGGCATCCTCACCGCAGGCCTTGGTCCAGCCGGCCACCACGTCGCCCGGGGCGTCGAGGGAGTCACGCTGCTGGACCAGGACGCCACCGGAGATCTGCTTGCGCTCGAACTCGCCCTCGACGGGGGCCTGCGCCTCGAGAATGCGGATGTTCTTCTTGCGCTGCAGGATCTCCACTGCCCCGTCGGCGTACGACGGCGCGATGATCACCTCGGTGAAGATCTCGGCGACCTGCTCGGCCATCTTCACGCTGACCTCGCGGTTCGCGGCGATCACGCCACCGAACGCGCTGACGGGGTCGCACTCGTGGGCGGCCATGTGCGCGGCGGCGATGTCGGCGTCGATCGCGATGCCGCACGGGTTGGCGTGCTTGATGATCGCCACGCACGGCTCAGCGTGGTCGAAGGCGGAGCGCCACGCGGCGTCGCCGTCGACGTAGTTGTTGTAGCTCATCTCCTTGCCGTGCAGCTGGCGGGCCTGCGCGAGGCCGGGCGCCGCGGCGGCATCGGTGTAGAGGGCCGCGCTCTGGTGCGGGTTCTCGCCGTAGCGCAGGGTGGCCGCGCGGTCGAGGCTCTGCCCGAGCCAGACGGGGAACTCGGCGGAGTCGGCATCGTCGGAGGTCTGCTCTGTCATCCAGGTGGCGACCGCGACGTCGTAGGCGCCGGTGTGGCGGAACGCGGCCGCGGCGAGCGTGCGGCGCTGGTCCAGCGTGAAGCCGCCGGCGGCGACCGCCTCGAGGGCCTCGCCGTACCCGGCCGGGTCGACGAGCACCGTCACCGAGGGATGGTTCTTGGCCGCCGCGCGGACCATGGACGGACCGCCGATGTCGATCTGCTCGACGCAGGCGTCGAAGTCCGCGCCGGAGGCCACCGTGTCGGTGAAAGGATAAAGATTGACGACGACGAGCTCGAACGGCTTCACATCCAGATCAGCGATCTGCTGCAGGTGTTCCGGCTTGCGCGTATCCGCCAGGATGCCGGCATGAACTCGGGGATGCAGGGTCTTGACCCGGCCCTCCAGGCACTCCGGGAATCCGGTGAGCGCGTCGACCGGGGTCACGTCGATCCCGGCATCGGCGATCCGCTGGGCGGTGGACCCGGTGGAGACGATCTCGACGCCCGCATCCGCCAGCCCCTGAGCGAGCTCGGTGAGCCCGGTCTTGTCATAGACGCTGATGAGGGCGCGGCGTACGGGCCTGCGGGAGTTGTCCGGCTGGGAGGTCACGATATGTACACCTTTCGACCTTCGATATGGAGGCGACCGCGGGCGGCGGCCGAGAGAACGTCGACGAGCATCTCGCGCTCGTGGACCTTGATGCGTTCGTGCAGGGTGGCTTCAGTGTCGTCCGGGCGGACCTCGACGGCACGCTGATCGATGACCGGACCGGTGTCGACCCCGGCATCGACCAGGTGCACCGTGCATCCGGTGACGGTGACGCCGTACGCGAGGGCATCCCGCACGGCATGGGCTCCGGGAAATGCGGGCAGCAGCGCGGGATGGGTGTTGAGGACCCGGCCGGGGAACTCGGCGAGGAAGGACGCACCGAGGATGCGCATGAAACCGGCCGAGACGACCCAGTCGGGATCGAGCTCGCGGACGGTCTCCGTCAGTGCGCGGTCCCAGGCGGCACGGTCGGCGTGGTCCTTCGGCGAGACCACGGCGGTCGGCAGGCCCGTGGCGGCGGTACGGGTCACGGCCTCGCACTCGCGGTCGGAGACCAGCGCGATCACGCGGTAGGGACAGTCCGGGCCGGTGGCGGAGTCCAGCACGCTCTGGGCGAGGGTTCCCGCACCGGAGGCCAACAGAACGACCTTCTGGGGTGTGACGGACTCGCCACTGTCCACGTTGCGCGCTCCTACCCGTCGACCAATCGGCCCGGGATCTACCGGGCCACTGGTGGAAGTCTAGTCGTCGGCCTCGGGTGCGCTGTCAGGGCGTTCCGAGAACTCGTCGTCGGACGGATCTGCAGCAGGCTCGTCCGTGTCGGTATCCGTGTCGGTGTCGGCGTTGGTGTCCGCATTCAGGTCGGTGTCCGTGTCCACGTCGGTGTCCGTGTCCATGGCTGGATCGGAATCTAACGCTGGATCGTCCACATCGTCGCCGGCGCCATGATCCGCCCGGTCCGTGTTCCCGGCTCCGAACTCGAGGATGTGGGAGTCGGCGTTGTCGTCGTCGTCCTCGGGGTTTTCTCCCGGTTCCCCGCCCTCCGGATCCTCACCGGCGAGGTCTTCCCCGTCCGGCTCGTTCTCGAAGAGGGTTTCCTCAGACGTGGCGCCCTCGGCGGGATCTTCCTCGGCCAGGTCGTGCTCGGCCAGGTCGTCCTCGACCGGGTCCTCGTCCGGCAGGTCCGCGGTGCCCACGCGCCGGCGGCGGCGAGCCAGCTCACTCTCCGCACGCTCGCGGCGCCGCGTCATCCCCGCCAGCGACAGGGCGATGGTCGTGGACCCGATGATCCCGAACAGCAGCAGGGCCATCCCCGCAATCAACGACCCTGTCCCCACCTCGCCCAACACACCGAGCGTTCCACCCGCCACCACCGGCGTCACCGCCATCACCACCGCGACGATCACGGCGGCCAGCCACGTGGCCTTCACCGCGTCGGCGGTCGTGCGGAACCAATGCGCCACAGACCGCGCCAACACCGCCGCGGCGACAACAGTCACCAGCAGCAGGCCCTGCACGACCCAATGGGGGTTGGTGGTGGGCAACGCCGCAGCCAACGGCACCTCCGGCATCGGCCCCCGCGACACCGCGAACACGCTGTACGAGGCCTCGCCCAGGTGCGCCTCACCGCCGACCAGGAGCGCGGCGCCCGCCATCACCACGTTCGGCAGGTACGCCACCGAGATCCCGGTCAGCGCCGCCGTTCCCACGAAGCCCTTGCCGATCTCCATCACCGCGAGAATCGGCTCCCACGCGAACAGGACGCCGATCAACACGAGCATCGCCGAGATGGCCCACATCGCCAGCACGAACGCGATTCCCAGATGGATACCGCCCCGCACCCACAGCGGCAGCACCTCGCGCAGCTCCCGACGGAAATACAGCCATACCCCGACACCCGATCCGGCGATACTCACCGCGGCGGTCCAGGCCAGCGCGACGGGCAGCGACGACTCCCGCACCGCGAAATCCGACGCCGCCGAACCCACTAACAGCGAGGCCAGGCCGGTCAGGGCCATGCCGGCCACGGTGACACCCGCGATCGCCGACGCCGCCTCCCGGCCGCCGGGCTGCTCGATGTCCGACAGCACCGCCTGCGTCTGCCGCGCCAACACCACCGCATAGAGCATCGGGGGCAGCAGGGGCAGGAAACCAAGCTCCACCGCGTCGATCGTCAGCGGCACCCGGTTGACGACAAGCCATTCCACGGCGACCACCGCGAACAGCGAATCGAACCCCGTCGAGGAGAACAGCAGCCCCGCCAGCGTGATGACCACCAGAACCAGGACGGTGACGATCACGGGCAATGCCGCAGCCGCCGCCGTCCAGAGCAGCGATCCGGCCCCTGCCGGGGACCGACGAGCTGCGGGGCGGATGACGCGTTGAGGACTCACGCCGTCAACCGTAGATAGCCGGTCCGACATGACGGACGTCGGCACGCCGATTCGGGTGGACAGTGTCAGGCGGTACCGAGGAAATAGACGGTCTCGATCTCGACAGGGAACATATTTTCCACATCCCGCGTACCCATTGCCACGATCCCGTCACCTGAGCGGGAGAACACTCCACCTTCAGTGTCGAGCAGGGCCAGTTTCCCATCGCAGTACACGCGGGTCACATAGGTCTTGCCATCGACCTCCATGCCGCTGTTGCCGCCACCGAATCGGTAGCTGCAGAAATCGCCGTCCCGCGTCGTGACGAAGAGCGGGACAGGGTCATATTGCTCATCTACCGGTTGCCCTGTCAGCACTCGTGGCGAGGAGATGCGACGAAGTGTTTCCAGATCGTCAAACATGCACAGTGCGTTGTACCCGGTCTCATCCGGCCAACATTCCGTCGCCGCAGCGGCCGAGATGGTGCTGCAGTTCACGGTCCCGGGTTCGACTGCGGAACGGGCCGGACCGTCGGCGTACTTCCCATTCGCCTCGCACTGCACCATGGGGCTCGGATCCACGGTGAAGCCAGGTTGAACGCGTCCTGCGGAATCGACTGGTCGCAGAATTTCCACGGACGTGGTCCCGGCATCTTGCGCCCAAGCTGGCAACTGCGCCTGCGACAGATCGCTTCCCGTCGAGCCGGCTCGGAACTTCTTGCCACCCGTACCGGGGAGGCAGCTGCACAGGACGACAGTGGTGACCTTGTCCGAACCGTCCGAGGTGACCTTCCACGCCGTGCCCGCCTCCTGGCTCGCGGTGTACACCTCGACGATCCCCTGCCCCGAGGGCTCCGACGAAGTCTCGACCGGAGCACCGTAGATCCTGCGGAAGTCGGCGGTGGTATTGCCGACGCCCAGCCCGTCGATCGTGGATCCCTGCGTGTCGCGGATTTCCACCAGGTAGCCGTCACTGTCGAAGACCCAGTCGCAGTCCACCCAATGAATGATGGTGTACTCACCGTCGACGACCCCGGCTGATTGCTCCGGGAAATCGGAGTGGGCCGACCTGATGTCGTTGAAGTGCTGTCCCAGCTCGATCCCGGACCGCCCGGTGGGCGTCAGAGCGTCCGCCCCGGCGGGCGCGTTCTGGGCTGCAACCACTCGGGAAACAAGCTGATCGACGTTGTCCGCCGTGAGGTACAGGCCGCCCGTCTCCCGCGAGACACACGCCAACTCCTCCACATCGCTCTTGAATCCGATCGTCGAGATCACCACGTCCGGTTGAGACTGCTTGATCTCGCGTGCCGCCTCACACGGCGTGGGGTCCCCACAGGTGTCCTCGCCATCAGAGATGAGGACTATCGCCTTCCCGCCATCGATCCCGGCCCCGGCGAACTCGTCCGCGGCCACCTTCAGTGCCCGGCCAATCGGGGTGAAACCACCAGGGCTGAGCCCGTCGATCTGATCCTGAACAGCCCCATCACCCTCGTCCCCCGTATCGGACTCCACCGGGGACAGCGACCGCAGCACCGTGATGTCCTCACACGACGCCGCCTGAGACTCGGGCCGATCATCGGTGTTCGCCCCATAGGTCACCAACGCCGCCTCCGTCCCCTCCGGAAGCTCGGACATCAACGCGGTGGCAGCCTGCTTGGCCGCATCAATCCGGAGCCCGGGCGCATCGTCCTCCGCCATCGAGCCCGACGAATCCACCACGAGCACCGTCGGAACCGCCCTGACCTCCGGAGCCCCACCCTGGCCACCGGCATCGTCGCCGAACCCGAGCTGCGCGCAGCCCGCCACCAGCAAGCCCACCCCGAACACAGCCGCCGCGCTCAATCCCCGCATTTTCATAAGGAAACAGTAACTCGCGCAGGTTCGCTACGGGCTCTTCGCCTGCACACGGCACGGATTTCGACCTTAACAACAGAGTCGCCCCCTGCCGCTGATGCGGCAGGGGGCGAGACGCGCTAGAGCCCTGAGGGACTCGTCACATGGCGTCGAGGATCTCCTTGGCGAGCTTCGCGGTCTCGGACGGCGTCTTGCCGACCTTCACGCCCGCGGCCTCAAGGGCCTCCTTCTTGGCCTGCGCGGTGCCCGCGGAGCCGGAGACGATGGCGCCGGCGTGGCCCATGGTCTTGCCCTCGGGAGCCGTGAAGCCGGCGACGTAGCCGACAACCGGCTTGGTCACGTTGGCCTTGATGTAGTCGGCGGCACGCTCCTCGGCGTCGCCACCGATCTCACCGATCATGACGATGACCTTGGTCTCCGGGTCCTTCTCGAAGGCCTCGATGCAATCGATGTGCGTGGTGCCGATGATCGGGTCGCCACCGATGCCGATGGCGGTCGAGAAGCCGTAGTCCGACAGCTCGTACATCATCTGGTAGGTCAGGGTGCCCGACTTCGACACGAGGCCGACCGGGCCCTTGCCGGTGATGTTGGCCGGGGTGATGCCGACCAGCGACTCCTCCGGCGTGATGATGCCGGGGCAGTTGGGGCCGAGGATCCGGGTCTTGGAGCCCTTGGACACGTTGTAGTTGTGCGCAACGGCGGTGTCGAGAACCGGAGCACCCTCGGTGATGACCACGGCGAGCGGGATCTCGGCGTCGACGGCCTCGATCATGGCGTCCTTGGTGAACGGCGGCGGGACGAAGAGGATCGTCGTGTCGGCGCCGGTGGCCTCCATGGCCTCCTTGACCGTGCCGAAGACCGGCAGCTCGACGTCGTTTCCGCCGGCGTCCTTGTGCGACACCGTGGTGCCGGCCTTGCGGGCGTTGACGCCGCCGACGACCTGGGTGCCGGCCGCGAGCATGCGGGCGGTGTGCTTGCTGCCCTCGCCGCCGGTGATGCCCTGGACGATGACCTTGCTGTCCTTGTTGAGGAAGATCGACATAACTAGTTGGTTCCTTCTCTTCCTACTTGGCGGCGAGCTCGGCGGCCTTGTCGGCGCCGGAGTCCATGTTGTCGGCCAGGGTCACGAGCGGGTGGTTCGCCTCCGCGAGGATCTTGCGACCCTCCTCGACGTTGTTTCCGTCCAGGCGAACGACGAGCGGCTTGTTGGCCTCGTCACCCAGGATCTCCAGGGCCTTGACGATGCCGTTGGCGACCGCGTCACACGCGGTGATGCCGCCGAAGACGTTCACGAACACGCTCTTGACCTGCTCGTCACCGAGGATGACGTCGAGGCCGTTGGCCATGACCTCGGCCGAGGCGCCGCCGCCGATGTCGAGGAAGTTGGCGGGCTTGACGCCACCGTGGTTCTCGCCGGCGTACGCGACGACGTCCAGGGTCGACATGACCAGACCGGCACCGTTTCCGATGATGCCGACCTCACCGTCGAGCTTGACGTAGTTGAGGTCGTTCTCCGCGGCCTTCTGCTCGAGCGGGTCAGTGGTGCCCGCGTCGGCGAAGTCGGCGAAGACGTCCTTGTGACGGAACTCGGCGTTCTCGTCGAGGGTGACCTTGCCGTCGAGGGCGAGGATCTCGTCGTTCGGCGTACGAACGAGCGGGTTGACCTCAACCAGCGACGCGTCCTCGTTGACGAAGACCTCGTACAGCTTGGCGATGGTCACCGCGGCGCTGTCGAGGACCTCCTCGGGGAGGTGTCCGGCCTTGGCGATCTCGCGGGCCGCTGCCACATCGACGCCGACCGTGGGGTCGATGCTGATCTTGGCGAGGCGGTCCGGGGACTCCTCGGCGACCTGCTCGATCTCGACGCCGCCCTCAACCGAGCACATGGCCAGGTAGTTGCGGTTCGCACGATCGACGAGGAAGGAGATGTAGTACTCCTCCGCGATGTCACTGGCCTCGGCCACGAGCAGCTTCTTGACGATGTGGCCCTTGATGTCCAGGCCCAGAATGTCCTCGGCCCGGGCGCGGGCCTCCTTGGCATCCTCCGCCAGCTTCACGCCGCCGGCCTTGCCACGGCCACCGACCTTCACCTGCGCCTTGACGACGACAGGCTTGCCGATCTCGGCCGCAACCTTCTCGGCCTCCTCCGCGGTGTCTGCAACGCGCCCCGGGGTGGTGGGCACGTCATGCTTCGCGAAAAGAGCCTTTGCCTGGTATTCAAAGAGATCCATCAGCTCACCATCTTGACGTGTAGATTCGCCCGGCGCATTTTTTAAAGCCGAGTCAAGCCTCATCCTATGCGCCAACTGTGTCGCCCGTCGCACACCGGGGGTACGCATGTGCGATGGATCACAAGAAGTAGGACGACGACGACAACAGTGACCGCCACACCCTGCACATGCAGCACACAGTGGCCCACAAACCTCCTGAGTCACACCCGTGTGACCCACCCCTCGCCCGAGCCGGCTGGACCACCTTGCGGCACTGTTGCCTTTCCGTTACCTTGGTCATCGTCTTAATCACGAAACGGTTACGGCGCGAGAACGGGCAAGGCACGAAGAGTCGCAGCACGAACAGTCTCGGCGCGTACGGCCACGACAAAAGAAGTCACGGCACATGCAGTCGCAGTAAGCCAGAGGGGAAGCAGCAAAGGTGAACGAGTCGCATAACGGAAAGCAAGCGACTCCTGTCGTCATTTCTCCCGCAGGTGCCCACCGTGGTGGCCGCCACCGGGTGCCCGCTCCCCCGGCCGCACTGCGTGGCCGCGCCGCGGTGCTCGCGGTTGCCGCCGGCGCCGCCGTTTCTGCCGCCTCTGCCGGGTCGGCGATGAGCACCAGCTCCACCCACGCCACCGAGGCGGGCGACATCGCCCTTCTCGCCAACGGCGGCGAGGTGCCTTCGACGTCGTCCGCGACTCCGACGACGTCCGCCGCGCCGACCCCGTCCGCACCTGAGCTCGTGGTTCCCGCTTCGGCCCCGGCCGACGATGCGCCCGACGTGCACTCCGCGATGCTGTACGCGGGCACCGAGATCAACGCCCAGCGCGAGATCGAGGAAGAAAAGGCACGGCGCCCCAAGATCGCCATTCCCGCCCTCGGGGCCTTCACCTCGCCGTACGCGATGCGCTGGGGCAGCTTCCACAGCGGCATCGACATCGCCAACGCGGTCGGCACGCCGATCCTCGCGGCCACCGACGGCACCGTGGTCGACTCCGGCCCCGCCCAGGGCTACGGAAACTGGATCCGCATCATGTCGGACGACGGGGTCATGACCACCTACGGTCACATGGAGACCCTCGACGTGGCCAAGGGCGACCGGGTCGTCGCCGGCCAGAAGATCGCCGGCATGGGCAGCCTCGGCTTCTCCACCGGTTCGCACCTGCACTTCGAGGTCGAGGTCGACGGCCAGAAGATGGACCCCGTTACGTGGTTCCTCCAGCACGGCCTCGAGATCGCCGGCGCCACGGTCGGCTCCTCCGAGGGAGCCCCGGGATCCTCCTCCGCACAGGGCTCGCTGGGTTACTGACCAACGCTCGACGGACGCTCCAGCGCTCCAGCTCAACAGACTTCCGAATAGGCGGGCCCGGACTTCTCCCGGCGCCCGCCTTCCGCATTCCAGGCGTGTTGGACGCGGTGGCCGTCTGAGGCCACGCAGGGTATGCACTCTTGCTGTCGCCTGTGCGGACCCTATGCGGCATCTGGGCGACCGCGACGCCGCATAACCCCCGCGGGGCGAGCGCTGCCGGCTGTCGGCGTTCTGGCTGGCAAGCATTGCGGCTGCGGCCCGCCCCCGCCTGGCCGGGGACTTACAGCTTCTGCATCGGGACGCCCCCGATGAGCATCAACCGGACCTTGCCCGACGCCCCGAAGTCAATCGTCGCCGTGGCCCGCGGCCCGCTCCCGTCACACGAGAGCACCTTGCCGAGCCCGTACTTGTCGTGGGTCACCCGATCGCCGGGCGCGAGTTCCAACGCCGGCGCTGACGCCCGGGCCTTGGGGATGCCGGCCGCCCCGCCCGCTGACCCGCCGCCGCGCGAGCCGCCCGAGCTGTACCCGCCGGACCCGTAGCCTCTCGAACCGTAGCCACCCGAGCCACCCGAGCCGCCGCCGAAGCGACGCCGGCCCCCGAACGAGTCGCCGCCGAAATCCCTCTCCCCGAAGCCACCACCGGCCGGCTCCTCGCGCTCCCACTCGATCGCCTCGGACGGGATCTCCTCGAGGAACCGCGAACCCGGATTGGTCATGGGCTGCCCCCACGACGAGCGCATCATGGCCCGCGACAGGTACAGCTTCTTCCGCGCACGCGTGATCCCCACATACGCGAGCCGCCGCTCCTCCGACAACTCCGCCGGGTCACCGAGCGCACGCATGTGCGGGAACATCCCGTCCTCCAGCCCGATGAGAAACACCACCGGGAACTCCAGCCCCTTGGCGGTGTGGAGGGTCATCAGCGTGACCTGCCCCTCGTCCTCATCGGGAATCTGGTCGGCATCGGCCACCAGCGAGACCTTCTCGAGGAACGCCGCCAGCGAGCCGGGCGCGGCCAGCCCCTCGTCGAGGCCCTCCTCCAGCTCGGCATCGGCATCGGGGGCGGGGGCTGCATCGGAGTCGGTGGCCGGGACTGCGTCGGCGGGGGCCTCGGCGTCGGGGCCGAAGCCCTGCTCCCGCGCCGACAGCTGCAGCGCCGCCTCCGACGAGAATTCGCGGCCCACGCCCACCAGCTCGTTGAGGTTGTCCAGGCGAGCCGCGTCCTGCGGGTCGTTGGACGACTCCAGCTCAGCGCGGTACCCGGTGGTGGTGAGTACGGCCTCGACCAGCTCCCCCACATCCGGGACGGAGCCCTCCCCGCCGGCGTGGTCCTGCCCGTCGAGGCGTCCCCGGAGCTCGTCGATGAGCGCGACGAACCCGGCGATCGCCTTGACCGACCGCGTCGGCAACAACGACACTTTGCCCTCGGCGGCATCCCGCAGCGCCTCGCCGAAACCGATCCCGCGCTGCTCGGCATGCACAACCACGCAGGCCTCGGCCCGGTCACCGATCCCCCGCCGCGGCGTGTTGAGGATGCGCCGCAACGCCACCGTGTCCTCGGGATTGGCGATCACCTTGAGGTACGCGACGATGTCGCGCACCTCCTTGCGCTCATAGAACCGCGTCCCGCCGACCACCTTGTACGGCAACCCGAGCCGCACGAACACGTCCTCGATGACACGAGAGGAGTTGTTGGTCCGATAGAACACGGCCACATCGGAATAGGAGTACCCGCCTGAATCCACCAGCCGATCGATCTCGCCGGCGATGAACCGCGCCTCGTCGTGCTCGTTGTCCGCGACATACCCCACCAGCAACTCGCCGGTGCCCTCATCCGTCCACAGGTTCTTCTCCCGCCGCCCGGGATTGCGCGAGATCACCGCGTTGGCGGCCTGCAGGATCGTCTGCGTGGACCGATAGTTCTGCTCCAGCAGAATCGAGCGGGCGTCCGGATAATCGTGCTCGAAGTCCTCGATATTCCGGATTGTCGCCCCGCGGAACGCGTAGATCGACTGGTCCGCATCACCGACCACACACAATTCGGCCGGGGGGACGCCGACCTCGTCGTCGTCGTACTCTCCTTCTCCCCCGGTTCCCACCGCACCACCGACGAGGGTTCGCACCAGCACGTACTGGGCGTGGTTGGTGTCCTGGTACTCATCCACCATGACGTGGCGGAAGCGGCGCCGGTAGTAGGCGGCCACCTCGGGGTGCGCGCGCAGAAGCGCCACGGTCTCGCCGATCAGGTCATCAAAATCGAAGGCGTTGGCCGACTGCAGCCGCGCCTGGTACTCCGTGTACACCGCCGCGATGGTCTGGCCCGTGCGGTCCGAATCCTGGAGCGCCCGGTCCATGGCCTCCGACGGATCGCGCAACTCGTTCTTGTGACCGGAGATGACCGAGGCCAGCATCCGCGGCGTGAACTTCTTGAGCTCGAGCTGCTGCTCCTTGGCGATCATCCCCAGCAGGCGGCGCGAATCATCCGAATCGTAGATCGTGAAGTTCGAGTTCCGCGTGCCCAGCAGCGCCGACTGCGCCCGCAGGATCCGCACGCAGATGGAGTGGAAGGTCGCCACCCACATGCGCTCCGCGTGCGGCCCAACCAGCGCCGACACCCGCTCGCGCATCTCGGCGGCGGCCTTGTTGGTGAAGGTGATGGCCAGGATCTGCCCCGGGTGCGCCCCGCCCTCGGCGAGCAGGTACGCGATACGCCGCGTGAGCACGCTGGTCTTGCCCGAACCGGCACCGGCCACGATCAGCAGCGGGCCGCCGCGGTGGGTGACCGCGGCGGCCTGCGGCGGGTTGAGGCCGTCCAGAAGGGGCGAGGTGTGCGGGGCGGGAGCGTGTGCGGTGTCGGTCATCGTGGGACCAATCTACCCACCGGCTCCGACACCGGCCCCGCCCGCGAGCGCCGGGGCCGCCGGGCCGGCCCGCTACCTCTCGCTGGCCGCCATGAACTCCTCCACCTGCGCGGCATTGGCGGTGAGCTTGGGATCATTGCTGAGGTAGCGGTTGGTCTCCCGCACGATCAGCCCGGACAGGACCAGCAGGCCGATGAGGTTCGGGATCGCCATGAGCCCGTTCATCACGTCCGCGAAGTTCCACACCATCTCGAGCTCGGTGATCGCGCCGATGAACACCACGCAGGTGAACACCATGCGGTACGGGATCACGCCGCCCGCGCCGACGAGCCGCTCCATGCAGCGCTCGCCGTAATACGACCAGCCGAGCAGCGTGGAGAACGCGAAGAAGGCGATCGACACCGCGACCAGCTTGTCGCCGTCCGGAAGCGCGGAGGCGAACGCGTCGGCGGTCATGGTGCCGGCAAAGTCGCCGCCCTGCTTCCAGACGCCGGTGGTGATGAGGACCAGGCCGGTGAAGGTGACGACGATGACCGTGTCGATGAACGTCTGCGTCATGGCGACCAGGCCCTGGCGGGTGGGGTGGGTGGTCTTGGCCGCGGCCGCCGCGATCGCCGCCGAACCCATGCCGGACTCGTTGGAGAAGATGCCGCGCGCGACACCCATCTGGATGGCGTAGAGGATCGCTGAACCCGCGAAGCCGCCGACCGCCGCGGTGCCGGTGAAGGCGTCGGTGAACACGAGCCCCAGGGCGCCGGGGATGTGCTCGGCGTTGACGAACAGCACGATCAGCCCGCCGACGATGTACAGCAGGATCATCAGCGGCACGAATCCGGCCGTCACCCTGCCGATCGACTTGATGCCACCGAGCAGCACGGCGCCGGTGAGGACGAACAGGACGATGCCGGTGATGATCGGATCGAGACCGAACGAGTTCTCCATCTGGGTGGCCACCGCGTTGCCCTGCGTCATGTTGCCGATGCCGAAACTGGCCAGCACGGCGAACACCGCGAACATCAGGGACAGCACCAGGCCAATCTTGCCGCCGGTCTTGCCGAAGACCTCCGCGAACCCGCGATGCAGGTAGTACTGGGGTCCGCCGGACTGTTCGCCGCGCGCGTCGGTGATGCGGTAGCGCACGCCGAGGAACGCCTCCGAGTACTTGGACGCCATGCCCAGCAGCGCGGTGATCCACATCCAGAACAGCGCGCCCGGCCCGCCGAGCGCGATGGCCGTGGCCACGCCGACGATGTTGCCCACGCCGACGGTCGCGGCAAGCGCGGTGGTCAGCGCCTGGTAGTTGGAGATGTCGCCGACGCCGCCGTCGTCCTTGCGCTTGAGTAGCCCCAGCCGCAGCGCGGGCCCGAGCTTGCGGAACTGCAACATCCGCAGCCGGATCGTCAGGAACATGCCTGTTCCGAGCAGCAACGGGATGAGAACGAACGGCCCCCAGATCACCGAGCCGATGTCAGCGAGAATCGTAGTGAAAGTCTGCACGGGGGAACATTAGACGCAGGCGCACCCGTTTCGTGGCACAGTGGGATAATTCTGCGCATGAGCACCGACCCCGCCGGGACCGACGATCCGCTGTCCGAGGCCGAGATCCAGGAACTGCGCCTGGAGATCGACCGCCTGGACGCCCAGATCCTCGAGTCGATCCAGCGTCGCAGCGAGATCTCCAAGCGCATCGGCCGCACCCGGATGCAGTCCGGCGGCACCAAACTGGTCCACACCCGCGAGCTCAAGGTCTACGAGCGCTTCTCCGTCCTCGGCCAGGAGGGCCAGACCCTCGCGGGAATGCTGCTGCGCCTGGGCCGCGGACGGCTCGGGCAGTAGACAGCGAGGCGCCTCACCCCGGCCCGCGCCGCCCCGACGCAGAGGCGAAGCCCAGCCACGTGTGGTGATTGCCCGCCCAGCACCAGCCGAGCTTGGGCGCGCCCTTGTTCTCGCGCCCGTCGCGTCCCGTGCCGCCGCTGATCCACAGCGCCGGGGTCCGCGCGTCGAGACCAGCCGCGGCTCTGCGCCCAGCGGCAGGACCGGCCTTGCGCTTGCGGGACCCGATGCACATGAAGCACGCCCCGGGCTCGAGCACCTCGGGTTGCTGCAGAAGCCAGCTGACGCCCTCGGAGATGGTCAGCGGGGTGCGCCCGCGCGCGGCCAGTTCGGGTCCGGCGTCGTCGGGGGTCCAGCCGAGCAGGTCATCGCCGCGCGTCACGTCGCCGACCAGGTAGAGCGGGGCGTCGGGCACCGAGAACCCCGCCGTCGAGGTGATGTCGTCGATGGGCGTGAAGTCGGCGAGATCAACCATGTCGACGACGACGAAGCCGGCCCTGCCCTCACGGGTCATGAGTTCGGCCAGCCGCGCGACCGGAACCAGCGATGGATGAACGGCCAGCAATCGTGCAAAGGAACCCCCGGACTGGGCAGTTTCTTCGGACTGAGCCGCCTCCCCCGGCTGGCCCGCCGCCCCGGCCTGAGCATCAGCCCCGGCCAACGCGTCGGCATGGGCACGGAATTCGTCGTCGGAGATTCCCGCGAGGCCCGGGACGCCGAGTTCGATGAGCCGTTCGGCCTGCACGGCCAGTGGGATGGAGGTGGCACCGGAGGCGCCGGGAACATCTGGATGAACTGTCGGGGTCACGTCCTCTGAACGCCCGGCGGAGCGCCCGCATTCCCGACTAACCTCGGATGCATGACGGACCGATCCATGACGGACATCAGCACGACCGCCCAGTGGACAGCTGTAGAGGACCTGCTCCCCTCCATCGGCGAGGTGTCATTGCGGGAGATGTTCGCCGACGATCCGGAGAGGGGCCGCCGCCTGTCCGTCACCGCGGGCGACCTCCACATCGATTTGTCGAAGAATCTGGTCACCGACGAGATCCTCACGGCCCTGACGGAGCTGGCCGACATCGCCCAATTGCCGGCGCAGCGAGCCGCCATGTTCCGGGGAGACCATATAAATACGACAGAGGACAGGGCGGTCCTCCATACGGCGCTCCGCCTTCCGGCTGATGCCGACCTCGTCGTCGACACCCAGGACGTGGTCTCCGACGTCCACGGGGTCCTGGACCGCATGACCGCCTTCGCGCACCGCGTGCGCTCGGGTGAGTGGCGCGGCCACACCGGCCAGCGCATCGACACGGTCATCAACATCGGCATCGGCGGTTCCGACCTGGGGCCGGTGATGGTCGACAAGGCCCTGCGGCACTTCCAGACCGACGGGATCCGGGCGCACTACGTCTCCAACGTCGACCCCGCGGATCTGTCGGCGGCCCTCGCGGAGATCGACCCCGCCACTACACTTGTAGTGGTCGCGTCGAAGACCTTCACCACGCAGGAGACCATGGCCAACGCGCACGCCGCGCGGCGCCACTTCATCGAGGAACTGGGCTCGGAGGACGCGATCGCGTCGCACTTCGTGGCCGTCTCGACCGCCGCGGACAAGGTCGCGGACTTCGGGATCGACGCGGCGCACATGTTCGAGTTCTGGGACTGGGTGGGCGGCCGCTACTCGGTATCCTCGGCGATCGGCCTGTCGGTGATGCTCACGGTGGGGCCGGCGGCGTTCGTCGAGTTCCTCGAGGGCTTCCACACGATGGACCTGCATTTCGCCACCGAGGCCCCAGCGGACAACGCGCCGGTCCTACTGGCACTGCTCGGCATCTGGTACACCTGCTTCCTCGGCGCCCAGTCCAAGGCCGTGATCCCCTACGTCCAGGACCTCGCGCGATTCCCCGCCTACCTGCAGCAACTCACCATGGAATCCCTCGGCAAATCCGTGCGGCTCGACGGCTCGGACGTGTCGTACGCGACCGGCGAGGTCTACTGGGGCGAGGCCGGCACCAACGGTCAGCACGCGTTCTTCCAGCTTCTGCACCAGGGCACGCAGCTCGTGCCGGTCGACTTCATCGGCGTCGCGATCCCCGGCGAGGACCTGCCCACCGCCGACGGCACCGGCTCCATGCACGATCTGCTGATGGCCAACATGTTCGCGCAGGCGCGCGTGCTGGCGTTCGGCAAGACCGAGGAGGAGCTGCTCGCCGACGGCGTCGATCCCGCCCTCGCGCCGCACAAGGTCATGCCCGGGAACCGGCCGAGCACCACGATCCTCGCGCCGTCGCTCTCGCCGGGCGTCGTGGGGCAGCTCATCGCGCTGTACGAGCACGTGGTGTTCACCCAGGCCGCGATCCTGGGGATCAACGCGTTCGACCAGTGGGGCGTGGAGCTGGGCAAGAAGCAGGCGGGGACCCTTCTGGACGTCCTGACCGCCGACGCGCATCCCGGAGATCAGTTCGATTCCTCCACCGATGCCCTGATCGACATCTATCGAGAGGCGCGCGGACGGCGCTGACGTAGCTGGCCCGGGCCGGCTATCACTGGCCGGCTGTCGCGGGCAGGACTGTCGGACCCGTGTGACATCGTCACGCCATGGCCACGATCTTCTGCACTGCCACGAGCCTAGACGGCTACATCGCCGACGACCGGGAGAGTTTGTCCTGGCTGTTCACGACCGAAGCGGATGCCCCAGAGTCCGCGCCAGAGTCGGCGCCAGAGTCCGCGCCCGAACTCCCCCGGCTCCACTTCTCCAGGTTCTTCGCCGGCGTCGGCGCAATCGTGTGCGGTTACAACACCTTTGACTGGGTCCGCCGGGAACTGACGGCCAGCGGGGATCCGTTCGTCTGGCCGCACGAACAGCCCACCTGGGTCGTCACCCATCGCGACCCCGACCCGACGCCGGGCGTGACCTTCACCTCCAGCCCTATCGCCGACCTGCATTCCGAACTGGTGAATGCCGCCGACGGCAAGGACGTTTGGATCGTCGGCGGCGGCGACCTCGCCGGCCAGTTCGCCGATCTCGGCCTCCTCGACCAAGTATGGATCCACCAGTGCCCGGTCACGCTCGGCGCCGGCCGCCCGCTCCTGCCTCGCCGCCTGCGCCTGCACCGGCGGGACGTGGAAACCGACGGCCAATTCACCGCCATGCTCTTCGACGTGGTCGGCCCCGAGCCCCGAACCGACAGCTGACCAAGCCCGAGCCCCACGCGACACCCGCGCCGAAACTTTTCGAATTTGATCGAATTAATCTATCGAACACCCTTGCCACCGGCCCGGGATGCCAGTACGCTGGAACTCAAGTTCGAAACAGT
>DGYFJ06201__coassemble_892_pt1 | contig 16966 bp, 15 predicted proteins | sample DGYFJ06201__metabat2_low_PE_015 | metagenome-assembled genome bin DGYFJ06201
AGTGCGTGACAGTCGGTCCGGCAAGGCGGTGGGGCTGCACCGGCACTGGTTTACTTTACATAATGTAGATTATCGGCACTTTGGTAATGCCTGGACCTTCGGGCTGTGGCCGCCGTCAGGCGTCCGCCGAGCGGATCGCCCGGCTCACCGCGTCCAGCGCCATGAGCCTGACCGTGTCCACATCTGCTGGTACCTGTCCCGTCGCCGCGGCGATGAACGCGTCTCCGTCGTATCTCGTATGCGGCGGCGTGAGCGCTCGCGACAGTCCGTCGTGCGCACCCTGGGCCACGACGAAGCAGGCGGTCTTGTCGAGCCGCGCGTTCGTCACCACCGCGCCGATGGTCGTGTGTGTTCGCTCGGTGTCGAACTCGAACGGCGGCTTCAGGTCCGCCACGGCCGCAAGGTCCACTGCATCGCTGCCGCCGTGGTCGATGTCGCCATAGGCGTTGACCGCACACCAGGCACCCACGACGAGGTCTCCAAGCGTTGTCTCGGCATAGCGTAGTCCGCCCGGGCGGGCTCCGTCGATGCCGCGCCACCACGACGTCAAGGCGCCGGATCCCGCGCCTACCGGGCCCACATCGAACTCCGGGCCTGCGGCGCCCCTGGCCGCGATGTCGCCGCTTTCGGCGGTGGGTCGCACTGACGGATCTCCGATTCCGAGATCGAACAGTGCCAATGTCGGGGCGATGGGTACCCGTCCCGCCGGCGTCGGCACGCCGCGACCGGCTTCCTCGAGGAATCGCATCACCCCGTCCGCGGCGGCGAGTCCGAACGCCGACCCGCCCGTCAGGACGATGGCGTCCGTCTGCGTGACCGCCTTGTCCGGCGCGAGCGCGTCCAGGTCGCGAGACGCCGGCGCTCCGCCACGGACCTCCCTCGAGCCGACCGTGCCCTCGGGCAGGATCAGCACCGTGCATCCCGTTCGGGCGGACTCGTTGGTCCAATGGCCAACAGTGACACCGTCAAGTCCCGTGCGTTGCCGTGCAATCTCCGCGAAGTGGCTCACGGAGTCAACGCTAGCGAGATCAGTGGGTCACCGACGGGAATTCGACCACCGCCCCCGTCGTTGGTCCGTCCAACGAGTCGTCTACAAAACGTCACAGTGACGTTTTGGTGTGCTGATTCTGGGCGTTTGCCCCAGTGCTATGCAGAACCCGGTCTCGGAATGTTCTGCAGCCGGAGTTGGCCGCGAGCGAGTTCCTTTCCGGATTCGGCTTGTGTGATCACCACGTCCCACAGTTGTTGGCTACGACCCTGGAACAGCGCGTGGGCGGTGATGTCCACTCGGCCGCCTGTCGAGGCACGCAGAAAGTCGGTGCCATTGTGGACGCCGACCGCCACCTGGCCGAGTTCGGCGACAGCATGTCCGGCTCCCGCACCACCTGCGCTCTCGACGAGGCTCGCGTACACGCCGCCGTGAATGGTTCCCCATTCGGTGTGGTGGTCTGGGCCGAGCTCGGCATGAGCGCGTAGCGATGTGGAGGTCACCTCATCGATGACAAAGCCGGTCGCGTCGACGAAACGGCTCTCGGGCGTCGATGCGGCTCCCGACATGGATTCCAGGTCTCCTGCGCTCACGCTCATCCTTTCCTTCGATGTCTCATCATGGTTTGGCTGTCACCGGTTGTCGCAACAGTGTCCGGAGCTTCTCCGGCGCTGACTTGCGCGGGTCAGACAGGTAGATCTCGTGGTGATGCCCAGTTGGTTCAAGCCCATGGTCCGGGATGACCTCGCCGTGCATCTTGGCAATCGTCGGCCCCTCGTCGTCATACGGACCCACGTGCAAGGTCTGGACCGCCCGTCCCTCGCTGAACGGCTTGAATCGGACGAGCTCAGCGGCTTGCGGAATCTTGGTGGAGCTCACCTTCTCGATCGCCGTCGAAGCCATGCCAGGCGTGATCCATTCGGGTTGCCAGATCATCATCGTCCACGACCAGGCGCTCTTGTCCCTGGCGGTGAACACGCCGAGGTCGTCCGCGTACCAGAGTCCCTCGAGCGGGCCCACGGTGTGGGTCCGCCCGAGGTCTGTCTTGGCCTCGGCCCGGATCGTGTACGACGTGGTGTACAGCGCCTCGACTGCCCTGCGATAGTCCGCGGAGACGTTGGGGTCGCCGCTCCCATCCACCATGAGGAACTGCATCTCCGGGACCTCGACCACGTCGAACCGCCCGGCCCGGCCGGAGTACAGATCCCGCCGGGCCTTCTTGATGTCGACGTTCGGGCTCTGCACGCGTTCAGGGCTGGCGGACATGCACTGACTCTAACGCCGAACCCGATAGGTCGACGGCAGGCCACGATGCCAGATCCCGCAGGAGCTGACGGTCATGGGTGGCCACGATCACCGCGCACGAGGCGGAGGCCAACGCACCAGTGAGCTCATCCACCAGTGCGAATGACAGGTGGTTGGAGGGTTCGTCGAGGATCAACAGCTCCGGCTTCCCGGCCAGGCACAGGGCCAGGTGAAGGCGGCGTTGTTGGCCCTGGGACATCCGGCCGACCGGCGTCCCCGCGGAATCCGAACCGAGTAGCCCTGTCGTAGCCAGCCCGGGTGCCGAGGTGAGCCCCGCCCCGTCGATGTGACGGCGGTAGAGCTCCACGGCGGGCAGCGTCGGATCCCAGTCCGGCACCTCCTGCCCCAGGTGCGAGATCCGCACGCCGGGCCGACAGATCACCTGCCCGGAATCGGGCGTGAGGCGACCTGCCAGCAGGTCCAGGAGCGTGGATTTGCCGGCCCCGTTCGGCCCGGTCAACAACACTCGATCGCCGGTGTTCACGGTCAGCGAGACCGGCGACACCAGACGGCCGCGAACGGAGACGTCAGTGCAGGTCACGACATTCTTACCCGGGGCCACGGTCCACTCGGGCCAGTGGAATGCGGCCGGTGGCGGCGGCACTGTCACCTGGTGACGTTCGAGTTCGTCCCGTCGGCGATTGAATGCCTGCACGGTGCCCGCGGCTCGGGTCGCCCGCGCGTGCTTGCCATGCCCCTTCTCCGGTCGCCATGAGTCCTGAAGTCGGCCCCGCGCGGCATCGGCGGCGCGGATCAGACGGGCGTGCTCATCCACCTGATCGGCGTGGGCCTGCTCCCACCGGACTCGCTCGGCGCGGCGTCCTTCAATCCAGCCCTCGTATCCGCCGCCGTACAGTCGCGGTGCGCCGTCCTGGCTGGGGTCGAGGTCGAGAAAGTGGCTCGCCACGTCGCGCAGCAGGGCGCGATCGTGACTGACGACCGCCAGTCCTCCTGGATGCTCCCGGAGTCGCGCGGTGAGAAATGCGAGTCCGGTGGCGTCGAGATGGTTGGTCGGCTCGTCCAACAGCAGCAGGTCGTGACGCGCGCCGAGGACGCACGCCAGGCGCACTCGGTACCGCTGCCCCACCGACAGGGTGGACAGGGGCCGCTCCCGGTCAGCGCAGGCGGACAAGCCTTCCAGCGCTATGTCCACGCGCCGGTCGGCGTCCCAGGCGTCTAACACTGTCGCGCGGTCGAGTGCTACTGCGTAGGCGTCTTCGGCGCCGGGCTTGCCCTCCACCATCGCGGTGGTCGCATCGTCCAACGCCTGTAGAGCATGGAGGCTGTCGGCGATCTCCTCGGCTACAGCGTCCCCCACCGTACGACCGGCGGAGGTGTCGAGGTGCTGCTGGATGACGCCGACGGTGCCCTGGCGGCTGACGGTGCCGGCATCGGGTGTCTGTGTCCCGGACAGGACCTCCAGGAGGGTGGTCTTGCCCCGACCGTTCTCCCCCACCACCGCCAGAGTGGTGCCGGTGGACAGGGTGAGGTTCACCCCGCTGAGGACGGGACGGGTGCCGAGGGTGACCGAGACGTCGGTCAGGCGGATGTGGGCGTGTGCGCCCGCGGGAAGATGGGTATTCGGTGTGTCTGGCATGGTGCTCTCTGCAAAGCTCGTCGCGGAGCCGGACAGCACAAACTGACCGTCCGGCCGGGAAGTGGACTGGACGGCGCGCAGAGATCAGTGATGAAGTGGGTGCCCTGCCGCCGTCAGCGGCCGGACCACGGCTTCAACGAGAGTGCACCGGGATACATGCCGGTGACAGTACGTCAGTCGCGTGGCGTCTGTCCACGGAGCTCGTCGACGAGAGCCTGCAGTTCATCGATGTCACGCTGGTAGAGGGCGGTCAGGCGGTCGACATAGTCGCGGTCCCACCGTGGCGTGATGTGCTTGCTGCAGTTGGCGTCCGAGGCCACGAGGTCAACGACGATCGCCCGCTCCACGTGGCCGGTGTAGGTCTTGTCCCCCATCGTTCGCAGCCGCTCGATGAGGCCCGGATCCTCCTCCGGTTCGACGAGCCGCGCATGACCGAACACCTTGAGCCGGCTGCGGGTCGGGTAGTCGATGAAGAACAGGCTCACCCGGTCGTCGACGTCGATGTCCCCGACCGTCACGTACTGCCGGTTGCCACGGAATTCCACCCAGGCGAGGGTGGTGTCGGAGTCCACGTGGACGAACCCGGGCGGACCGCCACGATGCTGCACGTACGGCCACCCCGACTCGGTGACGGTAGACAGGAAGAAGTGGTCGGCACGTCTGATCAGCGCCTTGTCCGTGCCCTCGAGGCCGAACTCGCCGACGGGCTGTGGCTGGGTGTGGCCTACGGCTGCCTGTCGCGCGCGGGCTGCAGCCCCTAGCGCGATCTCGGGATAGCGATTGACGCCCATAACGGGGACGCTACTCCCCTTGCTCACGCACACTCGGGGCATGGTTGCCCCTGCCCGGAGTCGGAGCCGGAGTCGGAGTCGAGGCCGGGTGCGCCGGGCTCTCACCGCGGTGTCGACGGTGCTCATGCTCTCCGCGTGCGCGGCCTCCGCGGGCAACGCCCCCGGCACGACTGACCCGGCCGCCACCCCGGACAAGGGATCTGTGGCGGCCGGATCGATCACCCTCGACGGCGTGGAGCGCTCCTGGCTCACCTATTCACCGGGCGGTCCGCCCGGCCCGGCGCCGGTGCTGCTGGTCCTGCACGGATCCGGCGACTCGGGCGCGGGCCTGCGCTCGGCGGTGGGGCCCGACATCGAACAGGTGGCTGACCAGCACGGATTCACGGTCGTCTACGTGGACGGCTACCGCAACAACTGGAACGAGTGCCGCGTCGAGGGCCGGTGGCCGGCCAAGGCCGACGGTATGGACGACGTCGCCCTGATGCACGAGGTCGTGGCCTCGCTCGGAACCAGCGGTCCGGTGTACGCGGTCGGGTTCTCCAGCGGCGGCCATATGGCGATGCGATTGGCGTTGGAAGCGTCCGACCTCGTCGACGGGGTGGCCGCCGTGGCCGCGAATCCCCCGGTGGCGGCCAACCAGTCGTGTGACGTGGACGGCGGCCCGGTGCCGATCATGTTCGTCGAGGGCCGCGACGACCCGATCAATCCCGTTCACGGCGGCGAGGTTCGTGTGGCCTCGGGGCCGTCGGCGGGCTCGCGCGGCGAGGTGATGTCCGCGACGGACGGCGCGCGGTGGTACGCGCGGCACAACGACGTGGCGCCGGGCCGGGGACCGGTCGTCGAGCGGTCGGGCGGCGTCGAGTCGACCGAGTGGTCGGGGCCCGATCCGGTCCGCCTGGTGGTCCTCGACGGCACCGGCCACACCTTCCCCACCGCCTCGGGTGGGTGGGGACCGTCGCGGGGGCCCCACTACGACGCGCCGGGCGAGATCTGGCACTTTTTCGCCGGCAGCTGAGCCCGTCCTGCCGCGCAGGGCCCGTTCGTCCGCGCCAAACCCCGCTCGTCAACCCCGGTTGACGCGCAGGTGGGGGTCGCCGTAGGTTGGCGGCAGTGAGGTGGTCGGGCATGGAAACCCTGAAAGATTTTTACGACGACGACAACGCCGACGATCCCGTCGCCCGATTGGCCGCGATCTCCCGGGCGAAGACGGATCTGGCTCGTGAGGAAGCGGCCGCGGTCCGCCATGCGCGTAATCACGGCATGAGCTGGGCGGAGATCGGGGTCGTCCTGGGCGTGAGCAAGCAGGCGATGCACAAGCGCTTCGGAAAGGCGGGCTGATCGCGGGTGGCCTCAACGCAACATGTTTCCGTGAAGCAGCCGGTGGCGGAATTCCTCCGGTCACTGGTCACCCTGGCCCCGAGCCCGCCCCGCCGGAGCAATGCGATCAAGGCCGGGCTGACGGTTCTGCTGTGCCTGTCCGTGCCAACACTGCTGGGCCGGCCGGATCTCGGTCTGCTCACCGTCACCGGCACCTTCGCGGTGTTGTACGCCGCCGCAGCCCCGCTGCGCCGACGGGCCGTCACGGTGGCGGGAATCGGCCTCGGGCTGATCGTCTCTACAGCCGTCGGGGCGTTCACCGCGGGATCGGTCCCCCTGTTCGCGGTGACAGCCGTTGTGCTGGCGATGGTCACCGCGGGCCTGTGCCTGGCGCTGAGGGTGGGTCCGCCGGGCTCGTACTTCCTCGTCCTGTGTTCGGGTATCGCGTACCTGCTCGTGGGCTCGCACGGGACCGCGCCGTGGCTGGTTCCGGCCATGACCGCGATCGGCGCGGCCGTGGCGTGGACCGTCACGATGGTCGAGCTCGTCCCGGATCCTCGCCGGCCCGAGCGGCTGGCGGTGCGCACCGCCGTCGACGCGGTTGCCGCCTATGCCGCCTCCGAACCCGGCCCCGACAGCAGGCCCCTGCATCGCGCCGCGTCCCATGCGCTGGCCGCCGCCGAGGAGGCGCTCGCCGAGGGGATGTGGACCGCCGCCCCGACGCTCGAGTCAGAGCTGGATGCCGCACGCCGTGCGTACGCCGAGCGCAGTTCACGGGCAGCTCTGCACGTCGTCCCCGGCGAGGAGCAGGGCTGGGACCCGCGCAACCCGGACGCTGGCCGGTGGCTCGAGACCGACGAGGGACAGTCGGATGTCCCGATGCCGTCGGCGGCGGCCGCAGAGCGCGTCGAGCACGCATTCGCCGACGAGGACCGGCGCAGCATCGGCTCGCTCCGACGCCGCCTCATCGACGGTCTCCGGTGGCCCGGGGAGCCGTGGTCGGTGGCACTGTCGGTCGGGGTGGCCACGGCCCTGTCGATCCTCATCCTGCTCGCCATCGGCGGCCCGGACCAGCCGCACCTATATTGGGTGATCGCGTTCTCCGCGCTGGTGCTGCACCAGGGCGGGCCCCGCGTCGCCCGGACCCATCGGGCGCTGCACCGGCTGGTCGGCACCCTGCTGGGCCTGGCGCTGTTCCTGCTCGTAACCGTCATCGGTCCGTCCGGCTGGTGGCTGATCCTGCTCATCGTGGCGTTGCAGTTCACCATCGAGCTCCTGGTCACCCGGAACTACGGGCTGGCGGTCACGCTCATCACCCCGCTCGCGCTGCTCATCGCCTCGGGCGGGCAGATGCCGGCCAATCCCCTGGCGGTGGTCGGCGAGCGCCTTCTCGACACCGTGGTCGGTGTCCTGGTGGCGATCGCCGTGCTGTGGGCACTCGGACGTCGGGCGCACCACCGGGCCGTCCGGGGTGACACCAGGCGCGTGCTGGTGGAGCTGGCGGAGTTCGCCGGCGGCCAGGAGCAGTCCCCCTGGGAGCCGACGCTCGCCTCCGCGCTGCGGGACCTCAACACCAGCAACGCGCTGCTGGCCGCCGACGGGCACGGCGACTCCCCCGAGGCACGGACCGCCGAGGCGGTCACCTACGCCGGGTTCCTGATGCTGGGCACGCTCGACCAGGAGACCGTGCGTCGCTCGGCGCCCCGGTGGGCCGAACTCGCCACCACCGCACTCCCCTCCGGTCTCCGGCGGGTCGAGGAGAACAATGCGGTCGACGAGGCGATCCGGGCGCAGTGCCGGCGGGCGGGCGCGGCCATCGACGGCGCGGGCCCGGCCCGAAACTAAAGCGCCATACGGAAGCCGAGCTCCGGAGCGGGGCACATCAGGACGTCGCTGACGTGCTTCCCACGTACTCGGCGAGGTGCTCGCCCGTGAGGGTCGAGCGATCGGCCACGAGGTCGGCCGGGGTGCCCTCGAACACCACCCGGCCACCGTCATGGCCGGCGCCGGGTCCCAGGTCGATGATCCAGTCCGCGTGCGCCATGACCGCCTGGTGATGCTCGATCACGATCACGGACTTGCCCGAGTCCACGAGCCGGTCGAGCATGCCCAGCAAATTCTCGACATCGGCCAGGTGCAGGCCCGTGGTGGGCTCGTCGAGGACGTAGACCTCGGCCTTGTCGGCCATCTGCGCCGCCAACTTGAGTCGCTGACGCTCGCCGCCCGACAGGGTGGTCAGCGGCTGGCCGATCCGGACGTAACCCAGCCCGACGTCCCGCAGTCGCACGAGGATCTTGTGGGCCGCCGGGATCCTCGCCTCGCCCTCGCGGAAGAACTCCTCGGCCGTGGCCACGGACATCGCCAAGACCTCACCGATGTTCTGACCGCCGAAGGTGTACTCGAGCACCTCGGCCTGGAACCGCTTGCCCTCGCAGTCGTCACAGGTGGTGGCGACGTCGGCCATCATCCCCAGGTCGGTGTAGATCACGCCCGCGCCCTTGCAGGTCGGACACGCCCCCTCGGAGTTGGGACTGAACAGGGCCGGCTTGACGCCGTTGGCCTTCGCGAACGCCTTGCGGATCGGCTCCAGCAGCCCCGTGTACGTGGCGGGGTTGCTGCGGCGCGACCCGCGGATCGCGGCCTGATCGATCGCCACCACACCCTCCCGCGGCGAGACCGACCCGTGGATCAGCGAACTCTTGCCCGATCCGGCCACACCGGTGACCACGCACAGCACCCCGAGCGGGATGTCCACGTCCACGCCTTGGACGTTGTTCGCCGTGGCCCCGCGGACCTCGATGGCCCCAGTCGCCGAGCGGACCGATTCTTTGAGGAAGGCCCGATCGTCCAGGTGCCGGCCGGTCACGGTGTCGCTCGAGCGCAGCCCGTCGACCGCGCCCTCGAAGCAGATCTGGCCGCCCTCGGAGCCGGCGCCGGGCCCGAGATCCACCACGTGGTCGGCGATCGCGATCATCTCCGGCTTGTGCTCGACCACCAGGACGGTGTTGCCCTTGTCCCGCAGACGCATCAGGAGTGCGTTCATGCGCTGGATGTCGTGGGGGTGCAGGCCGATCGACGGCTCATCGAATACGTAGGTCACGTCGGTGAGCGCGGATCCGAGATGGCGGATCATCTTCACCCGCTGGGACTCGCCCCCGGACAGGGTCCCCGCCGGCCGGTTCAGCGACAGGTAGCCCAGGCCGATCTCGACGAACGAGTCCAACGCGTGCTGCAGGGCCCCCAACAGCGGCGCGACGGACGGCTCCTCCAGTCCGCGTAGCCACTCGGCCAGGTCGGTGATCTGCATGGCCGAGACGTCGGCGATGCTCACCCCGCCGATCTTTGAGGACCGGGCCCCCTCGTTGAGCCGGGTACCGTCGCAGTCCGGGCAGGTGGTGAACACGACGGCCCGCTCGACGAACGCCCGGATGTGAGGCTGCATCGCCTCGACGTCCTTGGACAGCATCGACTTCTGGATCTTCGGGATGAGGCCCTCGAAAGTCACGTTGATGCCGTCGGCCTTGACCTTGACGGGCTCCTGACGCAGGAGGGTATCCATCTCCTTGTCACTGAACTGGCCCACCGGCTTGTCCATGTCGAAGAACCCGGAGCCGGAGTAGATGCGGCCGTACCATCCGTCCATCGAGTAGCCCGGCACGAGGATCGCTCCCTCGGACAGTGATTTGGAGCGGTCCACGAGGGCGTCGACGTCGAAGTCGGAGACCGAGCCGCGCCCCTCGCAGCGCACACACATGCCGCCGGTGATCGAGAACTCCGCCTTCTGCTTGGTGCCGTCCGCCTTCTTCAACATCCCCGACCCGGAGGCGGAGGCCACGTTGAAGGAGTAGGCCTTGGGGCCGCCGATGTGCGGCTCGGCGATGCGACTGAACAGGATCCGCAGCATCGCGCCCGTATCGGTCGAGGTGCCCACCGTCGACCGCGGGTCGGCGCCCATCCGCTCCTGATCCACCACGATCGCCGTGGTCAACCCCTCGAGCAGATCCACCTCCGGGCGGGCGAGCGTGGGCATGAAGCCCTGCAGGAACGCGCTGTAGGTCTCGTTGATCATCCGCTGCGACTCCGCCGCGATGGTCGAGAAGACCAGTGAACTCTTACCCGAGCCGGACACCCCGGTGAACACGGTCAGTCGCCGCTTGGGCAACTCCACATCCACCGCTTGGAGGTTGTTCTCGCGCGCCCCGACGACGCGGATGATGTCGTGACTGTCTGCGGTGTGGATGCCCATCGCTGCTCTCCTCGTCGTGAAGGTACGCGGCTACGGTAGCCCCACGTCCGGGCAACAGTGGCGCGTCAACGCCACTCAGCCGCGTTCCTGGCTTTCCATCGCCCGATCGTGGAGGCGAGCGAAGCGCTCAAATTCGTCGTCGTCCCACTCTTCTCTTCCGGTGACAGCCGCCCACCCGTCGAGAATCTGGTGGTCGTAGAGATGCCCGTACCCCTGAGAGCCACCGATGGCGTTGCCCAGGTCCGCCGTCACCTGGAAGAAGGTGAAGACCGGCATGTAGGTCATTCCGGGATGGCGCCCCTTGCCCGGGGGCTCCGACAGCCACGCCGGGCGGTCGAACATCAGGTCCGGGGTCCACCACACAACCGGGTCCGTGGCGTGCTGGACATACAAAACGTGCGGGGGGATCCAGGGCGTGTCGTCGTCCCGGAACTCGGCCGGGTCCTCCGAGAACCGGACCAGGAGCCCGTCGGCATACACCGGTTCAGTGGCGGGGGTGCCGGGGTCACGGCGCTCGACCAGCGAGCGCCAGATGCGGTTGGAATTGGGCGGCCCCATCCACAGCACCCCGTCGACGGTGTTGCGGATGTCCCGGATTCCGGAGAACGCGGCCTCGCCGGCCTGGGTGCCCAGGCTCTCGCCGTAGAGATACAGGTTCGGATGGTGCACATCGGGCGGTAGCGACTGGCGCCAATTCACCACGGCCTCGATGAGGGACCGCCCGGCGGCCTCGGCCTTCTCGCGGTCGGCGAGGAACGAGATCCAACTCGGAAGGTACGAGTACTGCGTGCCGACGATCGCGACGTCGCCCGCGCTGAGCAGCTCGATCGCCTGGGCGGCGTGGGGGTTGATCCAGCCGGTGCCGGTGGTCGGGACGATCACCACGGCGTCGCGCTCCCAGGCGCGCGTGCGGTTGAGCTCCTCCACCACCAGCGCCGAGCGTTCGTCGTCGGTCTCGGCGGACTCAAGCCCGGCATACAGACGGATCGGCTGCTGCGCGGGTTCCTCCATCAGGGCGGTGAGCTCTGCCTGGTCGAGCCCGCCGCTGGCGAACCGGCGGCCCTGCAACCCGAGGTCATCGAAATTCACCACGGACTCCGGGCCGCCGGAGCGCTCGGGGACGGTGGGCCGCGTGGTGCCGGGCAGGTCCTCGGTGTTCTGCGCACCCGATATCCGGTTCGCGGCCTCGAAGAACAGACGCGGGACCACGCCCTGGACGATGCCGAACGCGAGGACCGTCGCCAGCACGGCGCCGGTCAGACGGGCGGTGTTCTCCCCCAGCTTGAACTTGCGGGAGACCACCCGGACGAACAATTGATAGAGGCGTCGCAGGCCGCGGGCGGCCACGAGCAGGCCGATGAAGATCGCGAGCGCGATCCAGGGGATACGCATGTAGTCGGCCCAGGGCGGGCGGGCGGATTCCACGAGGTCGGAGACCTGGTCTTGCCAGCGGATCGCGGTGGCGGTGGCCGTGATGAGGTAGACCACCAAGACATACGGGGCGGAGAGTCTGGCGAAGAGCAGCAGTTTGTTGCCGAGCGCGTCCAGATCGGGATGGAGCTTGATCTGGGGTGCGACGAACTTTCGCCAGAGGGTACGCAGGGCCACGCCGACGCCGTAGCCCACGAACATCGACACACCGGTGACAATCCCCTGGTAGTGCCAGGCCCGCGGCAGGAGCGAGGGCATGAGTGAGACCCAGGCGGCCAGCGCTGCCACGGTGAGGCCCGTGACCGAGGGCTGCCAGATGTCCCACAGGCGTCTGAGGGTGTCGAGAACTCTGGTCACCTGAGCCTTTCGGCCCTTCTGGCGGCTGCCACCAGGTCCGCCGACATCATGCCCAACTCGTCCGCGCTCTCGCCCTCGGCGATCGCGGTCGCCAGGTCCTCGCAGGCGCAGCGCAGCTGGAACATCCGGTCCATGAGGTCGGCCGATTCGTTCTCGGTGAGCACCACGGTGCCCTCGGGAAGATCCTGCATACGCAGCGAGCGGCGCTGCTCGTATGCACGTTGCCGACACGACCGGCGGCAGTACCGACGCCGACGCCCGGTGCCGCCCTCGTCGACCGGGCGACCGCACCACGCGCATGAGGCCTCGCCCCGCCTCGGCGGGGCCGCCTCGGCTCTGACGTCGGATTCCACGGATGTCAGGCTACCCACGACGCCCCCGGGGCAGCACGGGACACGGGGACGTGGGAACATTTCGGGGTTCTCCTGACGTTGACAGGAGCAGGTACCACGCAAAGTCTGCGATCGACCGCGCGGATATCGATCACAGACGGCACACGGCAGAAGGAGTTCGCATGGCAGATCGAGTGCTCAGGGGCAGCCGCCTCGGTGCGGTGAGCTACGAGACGGACCGGGACCACGACCTCGCACCCCGCCACATGGCCAAGTACCAGACCCCCAACGGCGAGGTGTTCGAGGTTCCGTTCGCTGACGATGCGGAGCTCCCGGGCACCTGGATGTGCAAGAACGGCCAGGAGGGCCAGCTCATCGACGGCCCGGCTGTCGAGGTCAAGAAGGGCAAGCCGCCGCGTACCCACTGGGACATGCTGCTCGAGCGTCGCTCGCTCGAGGATCTCGAGGACCTGCTCAAGGAGCGGATGGACCTGCTCAAGAAGCGGCGTCGCGCCGGCTCCCGCTGACGCACCACAGCTGAACTGCATCGGCCCGGATTGACGCGGGCCCGCAGCGCGGTGTGAGACCACAACGCCCCGCCCCTCTCGTGACGAGGGGCGGGGCGTTGTGCTGTGTCGAGGGTCGACGTGCTGGCCGCGCGTTGTAGCTGGCCGCGCGTCGTCGCGCCGCCGGCAGGCCGGGGATCAGCGTCCGATGAGGCCCTTGAGCTGGCGGCGACGCTTCTCCCAACCCCAGCGGGCCACGTTCACCGCGGCCTCCCGGAAGATGGACTCGCTCATCTTGGAGTGGCCAACGGTGCGCTCGGTGAAGGTGATGGGCACCTCGACCACCGTGCGGCCGGTGTTCAGGAGCCGCCAGGTCATGTCGATCTGGAAGCAGTACCCCTTGGACTCGATGGAATCCAGGTCGAGTGCGGCGATCGCATCGGCCCGGTACGCGCGGTAGCCGGCGGTGATGTCCTTGATCCCCACGCCGAGCATGATGCGGGAGTAGACGTTGCCGCCCCGGGAGATCACGTGGCGCTGCCACGGCCAGTTGACCACGCTGCCGCCGGGTACATACCGCGACCCGATGGCCAGATCGGCGCCCTCGTCGACGGCCGCGAGCATCGCGGGCAGCCGCTCCGGCGGATGGGAGCCGTCGGCGTCCATCTCCACCAGCACGGTGTAGCCGCGCTCGAGCCCCCAGCGGAAGCCGGCGATGTACGCGGCCCCGAGCCCCTGCTTGCCCTGCCGGTGCAGCACCGAGATGCGGCCGCGCGGGTCGTCGGCGGCGAGCCTGTCCGCCACCTCGCCGGTCCCGTCCGGACTGTTGTCGTCCGCGATGAGGACCGACACGTCAGGGGCCGCGGCCAGGAGCCGTTCCACGACGGTCGGCAGGTTATCCCGCTCGTCATAGGTCGGGATGATCACCAGCGTGCGCGCCGAGGGCGCGCCGCTGCCCGGCGTCGACGGGTCGGTCACTTAGCTCTCCTTGGGGTCATGTGCGGACTGCCGCCGGGTGTAGATGACCGCCCAGGCCAGTCCGACGAGCCCGATGAGACAACACACCGCCTGCGGGATGCTGCCCAATCGGGTTGCCATCGTACCGGCACTTCCGATCTCCACCTGCGCCACCAACGCCGCGGGTTCGAAGATCTCCGTCTCCTGCTGCACCTCGCCGTCGGCCCCGATCACCGCGCTGACGCCACTCGTCGCCCCGATCAGCACCGGAACGTTGTGCTCCACGGCCCGCACGCGGGACATCGCCAACTGCTGGTACGTCATCGGTGAATGGCCGAAGGTCGCGTTGTTGGTGGGGACGGTGAGCAGCTGCGCGCCCCGGGCGACGGGCTCGCGCGCCGCGGGGTCGAACGCCACCTCGAAGCAGATGGCCACCCCCATCTCCACGCCGGCCGCGGTGATCACGCCGTCGCCGTCGCCGGGGACGAAATGCCCCGCGGTGCGAGCGATCGGGAATAGCGCCTCCAGCGGGGCGCGCATCGGCAGCCACTCGCCGAACGGCTGGATGTACTTCTTGTCGTGCCGATCCAGGACGGGCCCGTCGCCGCCGGCTGCGTCGCCTACACCGCCAGCTCGGTCGCCGTCTCCCCCGCCGCCGGGCGTCCGACCGTCCCACACGAGGTAGGAGTTGGTGGCCTCGCGACCCTCGCCGGTGGGTAGCACGGTGCCCACGAGGATCGGCGCCTCGAGCCGCCGGGTCAGCGCGGAGATCTGGGCCGCCGCGCTCGCATCGGCCAGGGGCGAGATGTCGGAGGCGTTCTCGGGCCACATCACCACCTCGGGGCGCGGCACCTCGCCGGCGTCCACGTGATCGGCGAGATCGTCGGTGACGCGCAGGTGGTTGTTGAGCACCGCGCGGCGCTGGGCGTTGAAATCCAGGCCGAGGCGCGGGACGTTGCCCTGGATCACGGCCACGGTGAGTGGCTGCGTGCTCTCGTCGTCGTCAAAATCAACCGCGGCGACGGCGACCAGTCCCACCGACACCAGGGGTACCGCGACGAGCCCGGTGACCACCCGCACCGGCCGGTCGCGCCGGGACAGGAGGACCACCGCGAAGCCCAGCGCCGCGCCGAGGGCGGCCACGACGAACCCGAGCAGCGGTGTGCCGCCGAGCGAGACGAGCGGTAACAGAGGCCCGTCCGCCTGGCCGAACGCCAGGCGGCCCCACGGGAACCCGCCCCAGGGCCACGTGGAGCGGATCCACTCCCACAGCGACCACCAGCCCGCCACCCCGAGCAGGGCCGCCGCGGCACGCCCGACGCCGCGCGGTCCCGGGGCCAGGCCGGCGCGCAGGATGACCGTCGCCCCGGCGCCGAACGCCGCGAGGTACAGGGCCTCGACCACGGACAGGCCCCAGGCGGCATAGGCGCCGACGTACAGGCCGACCCACGGCACCAGGAGGAGGAAGAACACCAGGCCCGCGACGAAGCCGACAAGGGTGCCGGTGCGCGCCCTGGGTGCGGAACCTCGTACAGGCGAGAGGACGACGACGACAACGGCGATCGCCAGGATTGCCGTCCACCAGAGGCCGACCGGTGGAAACGAGGCGGCCAGAAGCGCTCCCCCGGCCGCAGCCCCGGCCAGGCGGGCAAGAAGCGGGATCACTCGGAGGGGCCGGTGGCAGGACCGGCGGTGGCGCCTGCGGTGGCGCCGTCGATGACGAGTTCGCGCAGGACCGGGTCCGGGCCGCTGAGGTCGGGCATCGGCGGGACGCCCGAGCGCGGATCGGTGGACCAGCGCTGGACGGCGTCGTCGGCGGCGACCACGGCGAGCTCACCGGTCTCCCAGCGGGCGTACGTGGCCGGGGCCCCCGGGGTGAGCGTTCCGGCGGTGCCGTCCAGGGCGCCGGCCGCGCGGCGGGCACCCCGGGTGGTGGCGGTGAACGCGGCGCGCGGGGACAGCCCCCGGCCGTCCGGGACGCTCGTCAGTGCGCGGAGGGCGTCCCAGGGGCGGAACTGCGCGTCGGTCGTGGCCTGATCGGCGGCCCGGTCCCGCTGAACGGGGACCGCGTGCTGCCCGGTGGAGACGGAGGCGGCCAGGGCGACGCCCGAGGCGGCGATCCGGACGAGGTCGATGCCGGAGAGATCGTCGACCAGCGGTCGCAGCAGGACCACGGTTCCCACAGCGGCGAGGTCCGTGAGGGCGTCGTCGCCGAGGCCGGCCGCGCCAATCAGCACCGGAGTGCAGCGCGCCACCGCGGGGCCGCCGAGTTCCTTCGCGAGCCGCGAAAGCTCAGCTGCGAGCTGCGCCGGGTCCGTGCCCGCCTCGAGGACCACCCGCTCCCCTGCGCGGACCCGGTCAGTGACCTCGGTGAGGCCATGCGCCGCCGGCAGGTCGGTGAGCACCACTCCGGACTTGGCGGCTTCCGCTGCCGCGGCGGTGAGCTCGTCCTGCCCCGTGGCCAGCTCGACGAACGCGGGGGCCACCCAGTCCCCCGCCAGGTCCACGCGCCGGGCGTCGGGGAACAGTGCGGGGCCGGGCGCATCCGACCCGGCCCAGGCGACCAGTCCGTCCTCGTACGCCAGCGCGGTGGCGTCTCGCGAAGCTGGGGTGAGGACGCGGCCTCCGGTGGCGAGAGTTGCAGGCATGCCCGCCAGTATCCCCGAGCGTCGACGGTGGCGCGGAACACGTACACCCGTCGTGCTGTTCTAGGCTCGGTGCCCATGACGGACTCCCACTCCCACGCCGCCGCCGACCCGCTGAGCCTCCGGTTCCCCGGCGGACGGCTGCGGCCCGAGGACTGGACCGCCCTGGCGCAGGTGGCGGGCGAGAACGGCAGCGAACTTCGCCTCTCGCTCAGTGGCACCGTTCAGATTCCCGGCGTGCAGGACGTGGCCTCGCACCGCGAGCAGGTGTTCGCCGCCGGGCTCGCGCCGGGTACCGCACATCACCGCGTGCGGTCGATCCTGTCCTCTCCCCTGGCCGGCCGGCTCGCAGGCCGTCACGATCTCGGCGATCTGCCGCATCGGCTCGAAGACCTCCTGCTCGGACGCGCGGACGTCGAGGCGCTGAGAAGTGACTTCGTGTTCGGATTCGACGACGGATCCGGGGATGTCCTCGCCCACCGCCCAGACCTGGC
>DGYFJ06201__coassemble_900_pt1 | contig 16837 bp, 18 predicted proteins | sample DGYFJ06201__metabat2_low_PE_015 | metagenome-assembled genome bin DGYFJ06201
ACGGCCGCGGGCAATGGGTTGACGCTGAGCGAACTGGCGCGCGAGACCGGTCTGGCCAAGTCCACGACGCTGCGTCTTCTCGCGGCGCTCGAGCGCAATGGGGCGGTCACGCGGATCGGGCAGCGCTACCGGCTGGGGCCGCTGGTGCACGAGTTGGATCCGATTCCCGCGTCGCCGGCATACGAGCGGATCCGGCGGGTGCTCACGCCGTTTCTCGCGCATCTCTTCGAGGCCACGCGCGCGACGGTGCACCTGGCCACGCTGCATCGCGACGAGGTGGTGTACCTCAACAAGTTGCACGGGCCGCGGCCGATCCCGTCGCCGTCGCGCATCGGCGGTGGGCTGCCCGCGTACTGCACGGGGGTGGGCAAGGCCATGTTGGCCTTCGACGAGGCCGCCGCCGCGAGGGTCGCCCAGGGGCCGATGGTGGCGTGGACCGACACCACCGTGACCTCGGCGGACGCCCTGGCGGTGGAACTCGCCGAGATCCGGCGGCGGCGCAGGTCCCTGGACCACGCCGAGCTCACGCCGGGGCTGTACTGCGTGGCGGCCCCGGTTTTTGACGACGACGAGGCGGTCGCCGCGCTCTCGGCCAGCGCGCCGGACGAGGCCGCGCTGGCCAGGCTGGAACCGCTGGTCACGCGGGTCGCGGTGGCGGCCAGTCGCGCGTTGGCCGACGACCGGCTCGGCTAGCGCTCGGCCATCTCGCACGCCCAGCCCGCGGGAGTCCGGCCGGAGGCGAGTTCGTCGGTGATGGCCGCGGCCACCTCGGGCGGGAGCGCCTCGTCACCGGCCGGGTAGACGATCCGCTCCTCCTTCATGTTGTGCTGCTCGAGCACGTCGGCCAGCTGCGGCCACAGGCTTCGCGCCTCGTCAACGCGGCTGGCGTCGAGGGCGGCCGCGATGCCGTCGAGCAGGTCCCAGATCTCGCCATGCTCGCGCAGCATCACCAGGATCGGCCCCATCAGCCCAGCGGCGCGCACCACCGGGAAGTGGTGAACCTCTTCGATGTAGATGTGGTGACGCAGGGCGGTCGCGGCGTCGTCGTACGCGTCGCGGTCCACGTCGGAGCCGCCGAGGGAGGCGGCAAACCGCGCGAACCCCTCGTCGATACGGTGGTGATCGTGCTCGAGCCGCTCACCGGCCGAGGCTCCGCCTGCGTCGTTCATGTCGAGGCCCGCTACTTCCGGCCGAGCCGCAGGCGCCACACGTCGGGCCCCTGCTGCAGGTAGGTGACCTCCAGCGCGTCGCCCTCGATCTCGGTGAGTTGGCCGAGCAGTGGCAGCGGATTGTGCGGGGCGACAAGCACCATCGCGTGACCCTGCCGGACCTGCGAGAACGCGCCGATCACCGCGCCGTGGCGGATCGCGTGGGGAATGCTGCGGGCGTCGAGCTCCGGATCGCCCTTGCCCCCTGCCGCGCCTGCCCCACCGGTGACGTCCGTGACGGATAGCTCGCTCATGACTTCTCCCTTGCCTCGAGGCGTGCCACTATTAGATCACAATTGGCTTGTTATTAAATGGCCTCGGCACCGCGGACGAAGGAGGCGACCATGCCCGGACACGACACCCGCACCGGCGACACCCGCGACCGCGTGCTCGCCGAGATCCGCACGGCCGCCACTCCCCCGACGGTCGACGAGCTCGCCGCGACGCTCGGGCTGCACCCCAACTCGGTCCGCCTGCACACCGCCGCGCTGCGCGAATCGGGCCTGGTCACACAGGACAGCCGCGACACCAGCGGCGGAGGACGCGGCCGCCCGCAGGTCACGTATCGCACGAGCGACCGGGGCGCGTGGACGGGCCGCCGCGACTACCAACTCCTCGCCTCGCTCCTGCTCTCCGAACTCGAGGGCGACGACCCCGCCGCCACCGCCAGACGCATGGGCAGGGCGTGGGGACGACGCATCGCGGCAGAGGGATCCGGAAGAAGCGACGACGACACCATCCACACCGCCCCGGACGCCACCACGAGGACACGAATAGTGGCGGCCCTCGACGACCTCGGATTCGAACCGTCCGCGGTCGCGGAGTCGGCAATTGGCGCTGTTCAGGCCACCGACATCCCGGCCGGCGGGACCAGTGCAGCCCTTGAGTCGGTAGAGCTACGCAACTGCCCGTTCCGCGAGCTGGTCGATCCGCGCGACGGCGTGGTGTGCGCACTCCACGCAGGGATGCTGGACGGGCTCGCCGAGGAGACCTCAACAGACGTTGAGCTCATCCCCTTCACCACGCCGCAGGCGTGCACGGTGCGCATGCGGCCGGGCAGCACCCGCCTTAGCTGAATTCCATGGTCACATCGCCCAGGCCCGCGAACTCGGCACGGAAGGAGTCGCCGGGGGTGGCGTCCATGGCGCGGATGGCGGTGCCCGGCAGGATCACGTCGCCCTTGCGCAGGCGCACGCCGAACTTGGCGACGGTCGAGGCCAGCCAGCCGACGGAGTTGAGCGGGTTACCCAGAACGGCGTCCGAGCGGCCCGAGGCCAGGAACTCGCCGTTCTTGTAGAGGGTGGCCTCGATGGCGGCGACGTCGATGTCGGCCAGTCGCACGCGCCCGGATCCCACCACGTAGCCGCAGGAGGAGGCGTTGTCGGCGATCGTGTCGCCGAGGGTGATCTTCCAGTCCTTGATCCGGGAGTCGATCAGCTCGATGGACGGCACGACCCACTCGATCGCGGCGGCGGCCTCCTCCTGGGTGCAGCCCTCGGGCGGAATGTCGGCGCCGAGGATGAAGCCGACCTCCACCTCGACGCGCGGGAAGCAGAACTTCGCGGCCTCGATCGGGGTGCCCTCGGGGTACTCCATGGTGTCGAGGAGGTGGCCGTAGTCGGGCTCGTCGACGCCCATCATCTTCTGCATCGCCTCGGAGGCCAGGCCCACCTTGTGGCCGGTCACCACGGCACCGGCGTCGAGCTTGCGACGGATGTTGACGAGCTGGATCTCGAAGGCGTCGTCCGGGGTCAGGTCCGGATGGTCGTCGGTGAGCGGAGCGATGGGGGTCACGCCGGCTTCGGCGTCCCAGAGTCGCTGCGCGAGAGTGGCACGGGTCTCCTCGTTGAGCATGACGGGGATGCTACCTGGTGCTACCAGGGACGTCTGGCGTGTCGGCCCGCTTTTCTATAACGTGTTCTACATGGCAGACCAGGAATTCGACGTCGTCGTCGTCGGCAGCGGTGGAGCAGGCATGACGGCCGCCCTCGCGGCAGCAAAGAAGGGCCTCAGCGTGGTCCTCGTGGAGAAGGCACCGCACTACGGTGGGTCCACCGCCCGCTCCGGCGGCGGTGTGTGGATCCCGGGTAACTCGGTGCTCAGGCGTGACGGGGTGCTGGACACCCCCGAGGCGGCGCGCACCTACCTGCGTTCCATCATCGGGGACGTCGTCGCCCCGGAGCGCATCGACACCTTCATCGACCGCGGCCCGGAGGTCATGGACTTCATCCTGGCCAACACCCCGCTCCAGCTCGAGTGGGTCAAGGACTACTCGGACTACTACCCGGAGGCCCCGGGCGGTCGCCTCGGTGGCCGCTCGGTCGAGCCCCGCCCGTTCGACCTCAACCAGCTCGGCTCCGAGGCCGACAAGCTCGAGCCGCCGTACGCCAAGGCGCCGGCGAACATGGTCGTGATGCAGTCCGACTACCGCTGGCTCAACCTGCTGCAGCGTCCGCACACCAAGGGCATCCGTCGCTCGATGAAGGTGGCGGCCCGGATGTTCCTCGCCAAGGCCCGCAAGCAGAACTCGGTGGGTATGGGCCGCGCGCTCATCGCCGCGATGCGCAAGGGTCTGCTGGATGCCGGCGTGCCGGTGTGGCTCGAGACGCCCATGACGGGTTTCGTCACCGAGGGTTCGGGCAAGGACGAGCGCGTCGTCGGTATCACCGTCACCCGGAACGGTGAGGAGGCCACCCTCCGTGCCCGCCTCGGCGTGGTCATGGGCTCGGGCGGTTTCGAGCACAACCAGGAGATGCGCGACAAGTACCAGCGTCAGCCCATCCCCACCTCGTGGACGGTCGGCGCGGCCGGCAACACCGGCGAGGGCATCGAGTTCATGGAGAAGACTGGCGCGGCCCTGTCCTTCATGGAGGACGCCTGGTGGGGTCCGACGATCCTCATGCCGCGCGGCCCGTGGTTCGCGCTGGCCGAGCGGTCGCTGCCCTGCTCGTTCATGGTCAACCAGAAGGGCGAGCGGTTCATGAACGAGTCGCTGCCCTACGTCGAGGCCGGCCACCGCATGTACGGCGGCGAGTACGGCCAGGCGACCGAGGGCCAGAAGGACGCCCCGGGCGACAACGTGCCGGCGTGGATCGTCTTCGACCAGGAGTACAAGAACCGCTACCTCTTCGCGGGCCTGCAGGCCAAGCAGCCGCTTCCCCGCAAGTGGCTGGAGACGGAGAACTTCCACAAGGCGGACACCCTCGCCGAGCTGGCCGACCTCATCGGCGTGCCGGCCGAGTCGCTGCAGAAGACCGCCGACCGCTTCAACGGCTTCGCCGAGCGCGGCGTCGACGAGGACTTCAAGCGCGGCGTCTCCGGGTACGACCACTACTACGGCGACCCCACCAACAAGCCCAACCCGAGCCTCGGGCCCGTCGCCAAGGCGCCGTTCTACGCGGTCAAGATGGTCCCGGGCGACCTGGGCACCAAGGGCGGCGCGAACACCGACATCCACGGTCGTGTCCTGCGCGAGGACGGCTCCGTGATCGACGGCCTCTACGCCGCCGGCAATGCGTCGTCGCCGGTCATGGGCCACACCTACGCCGGCCCGGGCGCCACGATCGGCCCCGCGCTGGTCTTCGGCTACCTCGCCGTCGAGAACATGCTGGCCACCACCAACACCGCCGGCAGCGCCCCCACCTCCGCCTCCTCCACCGCCACGACGGGAGCCTGACGTGCCCATTGATCTGAACACCGCCCTCGGTGCCGAGCTGCCCTCACAGGAGTTCTCCTGGACCGCCTCCGACGTGGCGCTGTACGCGCTGAGCGTCGGCGCCGCGGGCGACCCCATGGAGACCACGGGCCTGGAGTACATCCACGACTCGGTGCCCAAGGTGCTGCCGTCGTTCGCGACTGTCGCGGCCACGATGAACGTGACCGAGGCGCCGAAGGTGTCGTTCCCCGGCGTGGAGATCGACCTGGCCAAGGTCGTGCACGGCAGCCAGTCGGTGCGCCTGCACCGTCCGATCCCGGCGGAGGGAACGGCGACGACGACGACGAAGATCGCCGAGATCCAGGACAAGGGTTCTGCCGCGGTGATCATCCAGGAGTCGGAGACCGTGTCGGCGGACGGTGAGAAGCTGTGGACCTCCCGGTCCGGCATCTTCGCCCGCGACGAGGGCGGCTTCGGCGGCGAGCGTGGCACCTCCGAGAAGGTCACCTACCCCGAGCGCGAGGCCGACCACACGATCGAGTTCGCGTCCCTGCCGCAGCAGGCCCTGTTCTACCGCCTGTGCGGCGACCGCAACCCGCTGCACTCGGACCCCGCGTTCGCGAAGGCGGCCGGCTTCCCGCGTCCGATCCTGCACGGCCTGTGCTCGTACGGCCTGGTCCTGCGCGCCGTGATCGACGAGGTGCTGGGCGGCGACGTCACCCGCGTCCACGGATACGGCGTGACCTTCGGCGGCATCTTCTTCCCCGGCGAGACCATGCGCATCCGCGTGTGGGAGGAGGGCACGCAGCTGCTCGTCGCCGCGACCGTCGTGGAGCGCGACGACGCCCCCGTGCTCAAGAACGTGGTCGTGGACCTGGTCTGAGTCAGGCCGCCACGTCCAGGCCGCCACGTCCGGCCACACAGCCCCACCCACACCCCGCGGCCCCCACGGCCCGCGGGGTGTGGTCATTTCCGCGGCGGATCGTCCCAGCGGGTGTCCCCGGCGAGTGGCCCCCGGCGGCCGCGAAGATGAAGACTCTGTCATGGGAATTTCATGGAGCGATCACGCAGGCCACGCACTATTGGAGTCATGAACACCACACCCAAGGCCCGCGCAGGGCTCCTCGCCATCGCCGCCGCGTCCGCTCTCGTCCTGTCTGCCTGCGGCAACGGCGACGACTCCTCCGACGACTCCCCCGCCTCGACCGTCGTCACCAGCGTGCCCGCGCCGGACCTGAGCGGCCCCGCCGGAGACTCGAACGATGACCGGGACGATCGCGACGACGGGGACGACGACCTGGATGATCGCGATGACCGTGATGATGGGGACGACGACCGCGACGACCTAGATGATGACCGGGACGACGACCGTGATGATCACGACGTCGACCTCGATGATCACGACGACGACAACGACGACTGAGCTGGCCCGACATGACTGAGTTCAGCCGCAAGCTCGCCCTCATCGCCGCCGCCGTGCTGGTGCCGACCGGACTCGCGTTCGGGGCACTGGCCATCAGCTCGGACACCGGCGCCCCGCCCGTCCGCGTCGAGGACGCAACCGTCCAGATGAATTCCCCTGACGGGCAGCACGGCCGGGACGGGAAGTCGGGGTCGACGGCCTCGTCGTCGTCGTCAAGTACTCCCGATCCCACCTCCACCACCCGCAGCCCGGACACCCGACCGGAACCCGCGCCTGCGCCGCCCGCCGCGCCGGCCCCGGCGCCCCGGCAGAACAACCCCGTCCAGCCGGTCCAACCGGTCCAGCCGGTCGTGCCCTACTACGGCGACGACTGGGACGATGATTGGGACGACGACGATGGGGACGATGACTGGGATGACGACGACTGGGACGACTGAGGCCCGCCCTCACACCACCGGTCGGGGCGGCACCACGTCGATCCCCGCCCGGTGGCGCATCGTCGGCTGGATCGTCCTCACCACCGCCCTCGTACTGTTCGGGCTGGGACTGACGCTGCGCACGCTGCTCATGGCCGACGTCGACCGCACCGCGAACGCCGACGTGGTGCAGGAGCTCGACGAGTTCCGGACGTTCGCGCGCGAGGGCGTCGACCCCACCACCGCCGAGCCGTTCGACAGCCCCGAGCGGATGCTGCGGCTGTACCTCGGCCGGCAGATTCCCGCCTCGCACGAGGTGCACCTGGGGATGGACGACGCGCGCGTGTTCGCCGTCGACCGCTCCGGCGGCGACCCCGGCCCGTACGACCTGGCGGCCGACTCGGACGTGGTCAACGCGATCCGGGAATCGGCGGCGCCGTCCGGGATCGCCGACACCCCCGCCGGGCCGGTGCGCTGGGGCAAGGTGACGATCGACGGCGGCGACTCGACGTTCGTGATCGCCGTGTTCACCGCGCCCGAACGCGCCGAGGTCGACGCCACCATGCGCGTGTTCGCGTGGGGCTCACTCGCCGGGCTCGCCCTGACCGCCCTGCTCGGCTACCTCGTGGCGGGGCAGATCCTCGCCCCCGTCCGCGAGGTGCGGCAGGTCGCCGAGGGCATCCAGGAAAGCGACCTCACCCGGCGCGTGCCCGTGCACGGTCGCGACGACATCTCGCAGCTCGCCATGACCTTCAACGCGATGCTCGACCGCATCGAGGCCGCCTACGACACGCAGCGCCGGTTCGTCGACGACGCCGGGCACGAACTGCGCACCCCCATCACCGTCATTCGCGGACACCTGGAAACCATGGACCCCGCCGAGGACCCGGCCACCCGCGCCGAGACCATGCGGCTCGTCGACTCCGAGCTGGACCGGATGAGCCGGATCGTCACCGACCTGCTCACCATCGCCAAGGCCGAGCGGCCCGACTTCGTCAAACCCCGGACCGTCGACGCCGCCGAACTGCTCCTGGACATCGAATCCCAGGCGCAGCAACTCGGCGACCGCCGGTGGGAGCTGGTGGAGATCGCCGAGGGCGAAGCCGTGCTGGACCCCCAGCGCGTCACCCAGGCCGTGCTGCAGCTGGCCACCAATGCCGTCTCCCACACCGAGCCCGGCGGGCGGATCCGGCTCGGGTCACGGTGGATCGAGAACCGGCTCGTCATCTCCGTCACCGACGACGGGCCCGGCGTCAAGTCCGAGGACGCCGAACGGATCTTCCGTCGCTTCGACCGTGGCGGCGACGGCACCGGGGCCGCGGGAGGCGCCGGACTCGGCCTGTCGATCGTCACCGCCATCGCCGGCGCCCACGGCGGCACCGTCACACTCGATTCCATACCCGGCGACGGCGCTACCTTCGCCGTGGACCTCCCCGCCGGCAGCCCCGCCGGCAGTCCCACCGGCAGCCCCGCCCCCAGCTTTGACGGCGTTGACGCCGTTGACCGCACGCAGGAGAGTCAGTCATGAACCGCATCCTCATCGCCGAGGACGACCCCCGCATCGTGTCCTTCCTCGAGAAGGGCCTGCAGGCCGCCGGGTTCGCCACCTCCCACGTCCGCGACGGCCGCTCCGCGCTCGAGTCCATGCGGGCCGGGGACCACGACCTGGTTGTCCTCGACATCGGGCTGCCGCTCATGGACGGTTTCGAGGTGCTTTCCACCGCCCGCGGTTCCGGCATCACCACGCCCGTCGTAGTGCTGACCGCCCGCGACTCCGTGGACGACACCGTGCTGGGCCTGGAGTCCGGCGCAAACGACTACCTGGCCAAGCCGTTCCATTTCGCGGAACTTCTGGCTAGGGTTCGCGTGCGGCTCGGTGAGGGCGGCGATCCGACCGGCGGTGAGGGCGGTGCCAGCGGGTCCGCCCCCGCACTACATCACGGGGATCTCTCGCTGGACCTGCTCACCCGCATCGCCTCGGTCGACGGCCGCCCGGTGGAACTGACGAGCCGCGAGTTCGCGATGCTCAAGGTGTTCCTCAAGCACCCCGGCCAGGTGCTCTCACGCGAACAGATCCTGGCGCACGCCTGGGGCTACGACTTCGACCCCGCCTCCAACGTCGTGGACGTCTACGTCCGGACGCTGCGGCGCAAGATCGGGGCCGACCGGCTGGTGACCGTGCGCGGCGCCGGTTACAAGCTGTCCTGAGCCGGGCGGGGCTCAGACCAGCTCGCGGAACTGCTCCACGAGCTTGATGCGGCCCGGCGCGTCCATCGCCATCGGGATGACGGTGAGCGTCGTGGCGCCGGCCTCGCGGAACGCCTCGACCCGCTCGGCGACGTAGGAGGCGGGCCCAATGAGCGAGATCGACCGCGCGAGCTCGTCCGGCACAGCAGCGGTGGCCTCCTCCTTCTTGCCGTCGAGGTACAGGTCCTGGATCTCCTTGGCCGCGTCCTCGTAGCCGTAGCGGCAGGCGAGCTCGTTGTAAAAGTTCTTGCCGCGCGCGCCCATGCCACCGATGTAGAGGGCCAGGTGAGGCTTGACGAACTCCAGGTAGCCGGGAACCTCGGACTCGTCGCAGATCGCGAGCGCGGGGCTCGCGAGAACGTCCAGGTCGCCGAGCGACGGATCACGCTTGGCGCGGCCGGCGGCGAGCGGGTCACCCCACGCGAGGTGCGCCTTCTCCGGGTGGAAGAAGATCGGCTGCCAGCCGTCAGCGATCTCGGCGGCCAGCTCCACGTTCTTCGGGCCCAACGCGGCCAGCATGATCGGGATGTTCTCGCGCACCGGATGGTTGATGAGCTTGAGCGGCTTGCCCAGCCCGGTGCCCTGGTCGGCGGGCAGCGGGATCTGAAATTTCTTGCCGTCGTGGACGAGCTTCTCGCGGCGCCACACCTTGCGGCAGATCTCGATGATCTCGCGGGTGCGGGCCAGCGGCGCGTCGTACTTCACGCCGTGGAAACCCTCGATGACCTGCGGGCCGGACGCGCCCAGTCCGAGCGTGAAGCGGCCCTCGGAGACGAAATCCAGGCCGGCGGCGGTCATCGCGGTCAGCGTTGGCGTGCGGGTGTAGATCTGCAGGATCCCGGACGCGAGTTCCATGGTGGACGTCTTGGCCGCGAGGTAGCCGAGCTGGCTCACGGCGTCGAACGAATAGGCTTCGGGGACGAAGGCGATGTCCAGGCCCGCCCGTTCGAGGTCAGCGGCCTCTGCCGCGGTCTCGGCGAACCCGCCGCTGTAGTTGAGAGCCATACCGATGCGCATGGTCGCGACACTACCGGGATACGGACGCCCGTCCTGCGGAGCCCACCGAATCCACCCGGGTGCGGGCGGCGCGTGGCCCACGGATCACCGCGTCGACCGGGCCGCCGACGCGGACGAACACCCCCACCCGTCGCCGCAGGAGCGTGTCGGCGCGCTCGTATCCGACCAGGCGGTACCCTGCACCGGCGGCGACCTCGATGACGGTGTGCTCGGGCAGGTCCACATCTGTAGTGGGGACGACGACGACATCACCGCGTCCTCCCCGACCCAGAATGCGGGCCAGTCGCAGGCGGCGCGTCTTCTCGTCTCCCCGGCGGCGCCACCACCGCCGGGCAGCCATCACCGCGATCACCACGAGCCACAGCAGCAGCGGCATCAGCGCCACCGCGACGAGGATCCAGCCGATGCTCACCGGGCATCCTCCTGCGGGTGGGCGTCGGCCTGAGAGCGCGCAGCGGGGGCCGCCCGGGTGAAGCGCATCGGCTCGACGAACGGTCCGCGCTGTACCAAAGCCGACATGCCGCCGACGGGCTCTAGTCCCCTGGCCTGGGCAGCGGCCGTAATCACGGTCCGGGGCAGCCGCACCTGGGACGGGTGAATGGTCACGTCGCTGGACGCCGTGTTGTCGTCGTCCCCCAGGAGTGCCGCGAGCGCCCGGGCGCGGCGGCCGTGCCGGTCCCGGTACGACGCCGCCAGGTCGCGGATCCGCGGTGAGGGGTCGAGCCGTGCCAGGACCCGGCGCACGGTTCCAGGTTGCGCGGGACCGGGCTGCACGAGACCTGGTTGCGCGGGGCCCGGTTGTGCCGGGCCGGGGGCGAAACTGGACATGTGCCGAATCGTACGGGCCCGCACGCGCGAAGGCCGGGTCCACCTCGTGGCGGACCCGGCCTCCGGGTGTCGTTCAGGGTGCGCCGATCAGTTGGCGGCCACCGTGTCCTTGGCCCACTTGTAGTCGGCCTTGCCCGCCGGCGAGCGACGGATCTCGGGGACGTCGACAATCGTCTTGGGCACCTTGTAGTTGGCCAGCGACTCGCGCAGGAACGCGGTCAGATCCTCGAACGAAGCATGCTGCCCCTCGCGGAAGGACACCACGGCGGCGACCTTCTGGCCGTACCGCTCGTCCGGGGCGCCGGCGACCAGCGCGTCGTGGACGGCCGGGTGGGCCTTGAGCGCCTGCTCGACCTCCTCCGGGAAGACCTTCTCGCCACCGGTGTTGATGGTGCCCGAACCGCGGCCCAGGAAGACGATCGTGCCGTCGGCGCGGATCTGACCCATGTCGCCCAGGATCGAGACGCGACGCCCCTCGACCACGGGGAAGGTCTTGGCGGTCTTCTCCGGATCGTTCCAGTAGCCCACCGGGATGTGGCCGCGGCGCACGATGTAGCCGACCTCCTCGGAGCCCGGCGCGATGGGATTGTTGAACTCGTCGATCAGGCCGATCTTGGCGCTGGAGGGGATCGTCAGCTCCGCTTTCTCCGTGATGGCCAGCTCGCCGTCGTTGCCCGACTCCGAGGCACCGAAGTTGTCGCGGGTCATGATGTTGGGCAGCACCTCCAGCAGACGGTCACGCGTGGCCTTGGACCAGATGCCACCGCCCGAGGCGACCATGAACAGCGAGCTGAAGTCCAGCTTGTCCTTGTTGGCCACGATCGCGTCGGTGATCGGCACGGCCATGCCGTCGCCCACGAACACCAACATCTGGCCCTGTCGCTCGGCGACGGTCTTCACGATGGTCTCCGCGTCGAAATCGCGGAACATCAGCAGGTGGCCGCCGAGGTTGACGAAGGTCAGCAGGGTGAACAGGCCGGCGCCGTGCATGAGCGGCGCGGAGACCACGACGCGGAAGCCGCCGTCGGGATTGATGTGCTCGGCGACCTCGGCCGGGCTGTGGCGCTTGTCGCCGTACGGGTTACCGCCGGACAGGCACGCGTAGTAGTAGTCCGAGTGGTTCCACTGCACACCCTTGGGGAAGCCCGTGGTGCCGCCGGTGTAGACGATCCACTTGTCATCCCCGCGGGCGGGCTCGAAGTCCCGCGCGGTGGACTGCTTGGGCATCTCGACGTCCAGGTCGACGATCGCGATGCCGTTCTCCGCACACGCGGTGGCCAGCTCCTCGGGCACGCCGCCCACGGCGAAGATGGTCTTGACGGTCTCGAGCTTGGGCAGCGCCGCCGCCATCGCCTCGGCGAACTCGGCGTCCACCAGGACACCGGCCGACTGCGAGTCGTTGAACAGGTAGACCAGCTCGGCCGGGGTGTAGCGGTAGTTCACGTTGATACCGGCGACCCGGATCTTCATGGTGGCGATGATCGCGGCCATGTGCGGCGTGCTGTTCTTCATGTACAGCGCCACGTGGCTGCCCGGCTCGATGCCATTGGCCTTGAGCACGTGCCCCATCTGGTTGGCCAGATCGTCGATCTGCCGGTACGTGTGGTCCTCGCCGTCCATGGTGAGGAGCAGGTTGTCCGGGATCTTGTCGACGATCGCCTCGAAGACCAGGGCCTGGTTCATGTCGGGATTCGTCCCGGCGAGGGGGTCGGACGTGTGATCGGCTGCTGCGTCGGTCATCGCGGGAGAAAATCCTTATCACTGAGGGCAGATGTGTCTACTGTCACATTGTGACCTGAACTTGTTCTCGTGTCCAGCCCCACCTGTGGCCTGCGGAATCTCTTGAGAACAAGAACGAGTTCTAGCTGTGAGTTCATCGTAGCAGCGGCGATTCGACACCCGTCATGTCGCCGTACGACATACATTGCGGGCATGAGTGGATCACGCCCGAGACGCAAGAGCGCGCCGTACGACGGCGGACTCAGACTTCCCCAGGCAACGGGCACCGGAGACGTCCCGTCCGACGGTCAGCGTTCCGCCGACATCCAGGCCGAGCGGCCCTCCCAGCGCACGCCGACGCTCGCCGGCCCCGGCGTCCAGGGAACCCTGCGCGCCCGCGGACTCGCCGGAGGCCTGCGACTGTTTGTCCGACCCGCCCTGGATCGGATGCCGCCCACCGAGTCCTCACTCAACCGGCTCCGGGCCCTGACGTCCGGCGCCGGTCGGGCCGCCGCGCTCGAGAGCACCAACGACTGGTCCTCGGACGGACCGGTGCCCGGCCTATGGGTGGGGCGCAAGCGGTTCTTTGACTCGGACAAGGTCATCTACCACATCCACGGCGGCGGGTTCACCTTCGGTTCGCCCTGGTCACACAAGGCCCTGGCCTCACGGATGGCCGCCGAGACCGGCACGCCCGTGTTCCTGCCGGACTACCGACTCGCGCCCGAGCACCCGTACCCCGCCGCGGTCGACGACACCGTCGCCGGCTGGAAATGGCTCATCGACAGTGGCTTTCCCGCCGAGAACATCGTGGTCTCGGGCGACTCCGCGGGCGGCAATCTCGCGCTGCAGCTGATCACCCACCTCGAGCAGTCGGGTGAGCCGATGCCCGCGGGCGTCGTTCTCCTGTCCCCCTGGGTCGACCTGGATTTTTCGGACATGTCCGCCCGCGATAAGGCCAAGAAGGACCCGTTCCTCGCCCTGGGAATGGCCGAGTTGTGCCGCGTCCAATACGCGCCCGAGATCAGCGCCGACGACCCGCGGATCTCGCCCATCAACTACACGCCGTCTGCCGACTGGCCGCCGTTTCTCATCCAGTGCGGTGGCGCCGAGAACTTTGCCGGCGGGATCGCCGCGATGGCCGAAAACTTCGCCGCGCACGGGGTGACCCACGAGTTCCAGCTCTGGCCGGACCAGTTCCACGTGTTCCAGGTGTTCCACCCGCTGGTCCCCGAGGCCAAGCTCGCGTTGCGGGACATCGGCTCGTTCGTGCGGGGCTGCCTCCACGGCTAGCGCTGCGCCATCCGGACGCCGCCCAGGCCAGGCCTCACCCGGCCGAGCCAGGGCCGGAAACGACAAGAGTGTTCCGCACACCTCCCTCTCGGACAACGTGTGCGGAACACTCTTGGCGATGGCGGCAGCGACCGCCGGGGCCGGGGCCGGGCCAGGCGGGCCAGACCGGGGTCAGACGGTGAGCACCAGTCCCGAGGTGGGAACGCCGGTGCCAGCGGTGACGACGAGCTTCTCGGCTCCCTCGACCTGGTTCACCGAATCACCGCGCAGCTGGCGGACGCCCTCGGCGATGCCATTCATGCCGTGGATGTAGGCCTCGCCCAGCTGGCCGCCGTGGGTGTTGATCGGCAGCCGGCCGCCCACCTCGAGGGCGCCCGGCTCGCGGACGAAGTCCTTGGCCTCGCCGCGTCCGCAGAAGCCCAGTTCCTCGAGCTGCATGAGGACGTACGGGGTGAAGTGGTCGTACAGGACGGCCATGTCCATGTCCTCGGGGCGCAGCCCGGACTGGTTCCACAGCTGGTCGCCGACGATCCCCATCTCCGGCAGGCCGGCGAGCTCGGGACGGTAGTACGAGGTCATGATGTACTGATCCGGCCCGGAGCCCGACGCCGCGGCGGCGATCGAGACCGGCGTGTGCGGCAGGTCCTTGGCGCGCTCGGGCGTGGTCACCACGATCGCCTGGCCGCCGTCCGACTCCTGACAGCAGTCCAGCAGGTGGAGCGGCTCGGCGATGTAGCGCGAGTTCTGGTGGTCCTCGAGGGTGATCGGCTTGCCGTGGAAGAACGCGGCCGGGTTCACGGCGGCGTGCTTACGGTCCACCACGGCGATGCGACCGAGGTCCTCGCTGGTCGCGCCGTACTCGTGCATGTAGCGCTGGGCGACCATCGCGACGAACCCGGCGGGCGTGGACAGTCCGTGGGGGTAGGAGAAGGCGTTGTCCGTGCCGGAGGAGTTGACCTGCTGCACCAGCGCGGTGTTGACCTGCCCGAAACGCATCCCGGAGCGCTCGTTGAAGGCGCGGTAGCAGACCACGACCTCCGCGACGCCCGTGGCGACGGCCATCGCCGCCTGCTGCACGGTCGCGGCCGCCGCCCCTCCGCCGTAGTGGATGCGAGAGAAGAAGTTCAGGTGACCGATACCGGCGGCGCGCGCCACGGCGATCTCGGTGTTGGTGTCCATGGTGAACGACACGAGGCCGTCCACGTCCGAGGGCGTGAGCCCGGCGTCGGCCACGGCGGCCTGCACGGCCTCGGCGGCCAGGCGCAACTCGGAGCGACCGGAGTCCTTGGAGAAGTCGGTGGCGCCGATCCCGACGATCGAAGCCTTGTCCGCGAGAGAGCTCACTGCGGGTCTCCGTTCATGTAGAGGGTTGCCGTCGAGGTGACGTGCGCACCCAGCGAGTCGTTGCCGACGATCTTCAGCGTGACCAGACCATCATCGGCGATCTCCGTGACTTCGCCGGTCAGGGTGAGGGTGTCGTAGGCGTACCAGGGCACACCGAGTCGCAACTTGATGGAGGTGATCCGCGCCTTCTGACCGGCCCAGTCGGTGACGTACCGCTGCACGAGACCGGTGTCGGTGAGGATGTTGACGAAGATGTCCTTCGAGCCCTTCTGATGGGCGAGGTCCCGGTCGTGATGGACATCCTGGAAGTCCCGGGTCGCCAGGGCCGAGGCCACGATGAACGTCGGGGTGCCCTCGATCGCCAGCTCGGGCAGGGTGTCCCCCACGGCTACCGCGGGCGGGGTGGCCGGGCAGACCACGGTGGTACGTGCGGTGTTGTCGCTCACTTGGCGCCACCTTCCTTGACCTCGGGCATCTGGCGGTCGACGACCGGTGCACCGACCGGCCGCCATGCGTACAGCGTCCACGGCTCGGTGCCGAAGGCCGCGTCCTCGCTGGTGTCACCGGGCATGTCGAGGAACTCGACCTCGACCTCCATGCCGATCTTCACCTCGGCCGGGTCGATGTCGCGCAGCTCGCCGAGCATGCGCACGCCCTCCTCCAGCTCGACCAGCGCGATCACGAACGGGAACCGGGAGCGGCCCGGGACGCGCGGGGCGTGGTGGTTGACGAAGCTGTAGACGGTGCCGCGGCCGGAAGCCACGACGTAGTCGGTCTGCTCGGTCTTGTCCTTCCACAGAGCCGGGACGGGCGGGTGCTGCAGGGATCCGTCCTCGCGCTTCTGGATGCGCAGCTCGTGCGCGGCGACGCCGTCCCAGAAGAAGCTGGTGTCCTGGGAGGCGGCCGGGCGCATGACCTTGCCCACAACCAGGTCGTCGGTGGCCGAGCCGGAGCTGGCCACGATCTGCCCCGCGGAACCGGTCGGCTCGGCGGCCTCGGCCTTCTTGGCCGGCGGCCGGAACTTGAGGATCCGGAAGTCCATCTCGGCCACGACCTCGTCGCCGACGCTCCAGAAGTTGCGGGTGGTGAAGAACCAGCCCTCCCCCAGCCCGGTCTTCTTGGGGCCGACCACATCGGTCAGGACGGAGGAGATGGTGACCTCCTCGCCGGGGCGGGTGTAGCGGTGGTAGGTCGAGTCACAGTTGGTGGCCACGACGGAGGTAAACCCCTCGGCGTCCAGCAGCTCGGACATGACGCCCAGCGGATCGTCGTCCTCACGGGTCTTGCCGAGACCGCGCATGGTCCACACCTGCGCCATCGCGGGCGGGGCGACGAGTCCGCCGTGGCCCGCCGCGACGGCGGCCTCCTCGGACTCGTAGATCGGGTTGGCGTCGCCGATGGCCTCGGTCCAGTTGCGGATCATCGGCGTGTTGATGGGGTCGCGGCCCGCGCGGGGGGCGCTGCCGCCCGCGGCGCGGAGCTCCTCGGCCGCGGCGAGGATGCGCGTGGCCTGGGCGTCTGCTGGAGTGTCGTCACTCATGGGTGCCTTCTCGTTGGGTGCTGGGAGTGGCTGGGTCGGTCGAGGTGCCCCGCGCCGAGGGTTGGGGCGCGGGGATCATCGCGCGGTGCGGGGCATGCCGAGCCCGCCCATGCAGGTGAGCTCGCGCATGACCTCGTTGACGCCGCC
>DGYFJ06201__coassemble_931_pt1 | contig 16044 bp, 16 predicted proteins | sample DGYFJ06201__metabat2_low_PE_015 | metagenome-assembled genome bin DGYFJ06201
CGGTGAAGTTGAGGGCGGCCTCGAGCGCCACCACGATGAACATCGCGTACACGGCCGCACATTCGCGGGGCGAGCCGAGGACCGACAGGTCGACGAGCGGAACCTTGCCCTCGCGCATGCGGCGCCGGGTCCACAGGAAGAACGCCTGGCCCAGGATGACGCCGGTAACGATGAGCATCAGTGCGGGGGAAATCCCGGCGAGCTCGAACGGTGCGCCGGGCCCGGCGAAGAATGCTCCCCAGGCGTTGAGATTGTTGAAGCCGAGCGTGAGTGACATGATCGCCAGGCCGATGAGGACGGCGGCCACCACGTCGATCGTCACCGAGGGATCACCCTTGTCGGACCGCAGGGTGAAGCTCAGTGCGAACACGGCGATCGCGATCGCGAACACGATCCAGAACACGGGACGCCAACCCACGAGGGTGCCGAGGGTGCCGCCGATGAGGAACGCGCTGACGCCGGCCAGGGCGCGGGCCGACCCGAGCGAGCCGATCGCGGTGGCCTGCTGGTCACCGCTGTAGTTCTCGGCGACCAGGGCGACCAGTGCGGGGACGATGATCGCCGCCGAGGCGCCGGCCAGTGCCTGCCCCGCGATGGCCCAGGCCACCGTGGGGGAGAAGATCATCAGGAGGGAGGAAAGAGCAAAGACGACGACGACAACACGGAAGATCCGCACCCACCCGATCCGTTGCCCGAGCTTGGCCCCGGTCATCACCAATGCCGCCACGACCAGGCCGTAGACGACGATCGTCGACCCGGCGACCGTCGGGGGGACTCCGAAGTCGGCGGTCATTCCCCCGATCGAGATCGGTAGCGCCGAGACGTTGAACGACATGAGGATCTGGCCGAGGAACAGCCCGATCATCGGTAGCCAGGACCTGCATTCCTCCTGCCCGGTGCTGGTGGCGGTGGACGTGGTCATCTGCTGATCCTTTCGGATGGCGCTGGACGTCTAGTCGCTGGCGGCGGCCGATTTCGAGGTGATCATCGTGCTCCCGACGCGGCCCGCAGGCCTGCCCTCCGTCCGGAGCGCCTGTAGTAACTCCGACCCGCCAGATTTTGCTGGTGCCAGTATCCGCGCATGAGAAGCGGCAGTTCGGGTATCCAGAAATTTCCCCCCGCGTGTGAACTGGATTCCCGTCTCCCTGTCGCGGCATCCGCGGGCTCTACGTCTGCATAGACGATCCCTGGCCCCTCGCCGGTGTTCCGGGACACCAGGACGGTGCCGCTGGCGTCGACGATCTGGGTGGCGCCCACGAACTCGGTTTCGTACGGGACGGCGAGGCTCGAGCCCGGAACGAGCAACAGGTCGGACCTGATCTGTCCGCAGTGCGAGGCCTGCAGCACCGGGACGCCCAGTCGGCGGGCGAACTCTCGCGGCGCGTTCTCCGACATCTCACGATTGCGCCGCGCGAGCGGGGCCAATGCTCGCGAGGTGAGTCCGCCCCAGTTGTCGGGCACGGTCCACCAGTGGGTTCCGGTCATCGCGAGGTCGATCCGGCCTCGCAGTCGCGCCACGGTCTGGTGTCGGATGAGTTCCCAGCAACTGGCGACCCCCACGCCACCGAGTGCTGTGTCGAATGCGCCGTCATCGCCGCCGCTCGCGTCTCCACCGGTGTAGAAGCAGTTCTCCCACATCGTCGGCAGATCCTTGTCATGAGTGTGGATGCGGCCACCGGGTTCGACCAGGTGATACCGGTTGTAGATCTCGCGGTATGCGGTGGTGTCGTCGTCGTCCCGATCATTATCTTTTCGGGGTTGTTCGGGTTGTCCGGCGGCAACGCCGGCACCCGGGGCGGCGTGACCGGCGGGGGCATCGTCGGCGACCAACATCGACCCGCCGATCGTCGCTCCGTACCGCGCGGCCAGGCGCCGGAACATCTCCACGGCCGCGTTACCTGGCGGCAGCACCGCCGCGTGGACCTCGGGGCGCATCGGCACCGGCGATGTGCAGAATTCGGGCACCGCGATGACCTTCGCGCCGCGCTGACCTGCCTCGATGATCATCGACTCCAGGCGCGACAGGGTGAGATCCACGCGGCCCGGCACGCCCTCCAACTGAATCGCGGCGGCACGAACGCGGCGGGGTTGGTCGCGGTGTCCGGGGTTGTTCGGCATGGGTGCTCCTGGGTTGTGCGTGGCCGGGGATCAGGTGATGTGGCCTACAGTGACGAGCATACAAATCGCCCAGTTTTGTCAGGAGTGGGTGAGTGCGCCCGGAAGGATCGCCATGGAACTCGGACTCGACACGCGACTCACGCTGCTCGCCGCCGGGGTGATTTTCCTGCTGGCACTCGTGCTGGGGGTGTGGAAGTACCGGCAGATGGCGACCAGCCCTGAGCATGTCGCGCACCCGTACGTCGACATCGCGCACCGGGCCGCGCTGATGTACTCGTTCGCGACGCTGCTCATCGCGGTGTTCGTGGAGCTGAGCAGCTGGGCGATGTGGGTGAACCTCGCGGCGGCCGGCGTGCTCGTGTTCTTCTTCCTGGTGGCGATCGGCAGCTACATCATGCACGGCGCGCTGAAGGACACGACCAACCAGTTCGAGCGGCCGACCGCCGGACTGCACGCGGGGATGTGGGCGCTCGTCGTGGGCGAGATCGGCGGATTCGCGGTGCTGCTGGCCGGCTTCGCCGACGGGCAGTTGCTGGGCTGAGCGCGGCGCGGGTGAGTGTAGGCCGCGTGAGGGCGTGGACCACGCGGGAGCTCGGACCACGGGTGAACTTGGGCCGCGCGGGAGCTCGGAGCACGGGTGAGCTTGGGCCGCGCGAGGGCGGGCGCAGTTACCCTGGTGGCATGTCCAGTCGCTCCGGCTCGCGAGGCCAGAAGCCCAAGAAAGCACCGTCCAGCGGGATGGATCTCGGTACCCGCGCACTGGTGCTGGGGATCGGGGCGGTGCTGTTCTCGTGGGTGCCGCTGCTGAACATCGTGGCGTTTCTCGCGGCCATGATGGCGGTCGGCTTCGGGCTGATGGCGCGCTCATCAATGTCGAGCATGCTGGGCGAGGGCGGCGAGCCGAACCTGAAGCGCGGCATGTGGGGCATGGTGCTCGGGGCGATCGCGATGGTCGTCTTTGTGGTGACCGCCGTGCGTTATTCGGTGCTCTGACGCTGAGAAGCGGCGGCGGCAGCGCTCTCTGTCGTCTAGTTTCGCCCCGCTGCGGAGCCTGATTGACGATCTGCCCTTCCGAATGCGACACGCGCGCGGGGGCCGCAGCGCATGTCGTAATCGAAAGGGCGGATCGAAGGGTGAGGGGCGGATCGTCGGCGGGAGGCGGGTGGATCGTCGGCGGGAGGCGGGCGGATCGCAATCAGACGGGCAGATCGGCACGCGCTTTGCGATCAAACGGGCAGATCGCAATCGGACGGGTGGATCGGCGTGCGGCGCTCGCCACGGGACCGCCCGGCGGCGCACGGGACCGCCCGGAGGATCAGCGCTCGGCTCAGTGGGAGTTGGACACGACCCAGCCGATCGCCGTGCGCATCCGACGCGCGAATCGGCCCGGCTGGGTTGCGCACACCGCGTGACCACCCTGGATCGGGAACACGGCGCTGTGCGGCAATAGGTCCGCCATCTCGTCCTGGATCCGTTGGGGGAACGCGATGTCCCGCATCGTCTTGACGATCGCGACCGGCAGATCCAGCTCGTGCAGCCACGCGAGGGAGTTGAACCGGCCGACCTCGCTGATCACCGAGCGGTGCGTGGACATGGGAGTCGCGGCGAGCTCGCGCAGGGCCCATTCGTGCGGGCCGAGTGGCTGGTCGGTGATCTCGCGGGCGACCTCCTCGGGCACCGCGTTGAGCAGCGGCTGGGTCCGGGCCATCCCGCCCAGCGTGATCTTCTCCAGCGCGTTGCGCTCGGCGCCGGTCCCGGTGGCCGCGAGCACGAGCCCGCCGAACCGGGACGGATTCTGACGGGCCGCCAGCTGCGCCACGATGCCGCCCATCGAGTAGCCGCCCACCACCGGGGCCTCCAGCTCGAGATGGTCGGCCAGGCGAAAGACGTCGTCGCTGAGCTCGGCGAACCCGAAGGGGCCGTTGTGCCCCATCCCGTGGTGCCGCTGGTCGTAGGTGATGAGCCGGTACTCGCCGCGGAGGCGCTGAAAGGTCTGGTACCAGTTCAGCATCCCGGTGGCGACCATCCCGTGCAGCAGGATCACCGGCCGCAGGTGTTCCTCGCCGGTGTCGTAGATCCGGGTGGTCACATCGTCGGCGACCGTGATGATCTTGCCCCTCGGCAGCAGCGACATGTCCGGCGCCATTCGCGGAAACCGTCGCGCAGCACGGGGCAGGACCGTGAGCGGATTGGTGGTGGCCATGAGCGTCCTCCTCGCAGGCACCCTACCGACGTCGAGGGGTCGGGGGCGGGTCCGTCGGCGGCTTCCCACCGGCGGGCATGTGACCGATTGTCCAGCACACGAGCCGTCGCCGCATCAACCTTCTCCGGCGCGTACCGACCCCGGATCCGCCTCAGCCGGCCGTCACGAGCCCCTGATCGACCAGGAAATCCCTCGCGACCTGCGCGGGATCCTCGCCGTCCACGTCAACCCGCATGTTCATCTCCACCATCACCTCGTTGGACAGAATGTCCACCAGCGGGGCCAGGACCTCCTCGATCTGCGGGTGCGCATCAATAAATTTCCCGCGGACCACCACGGCGAGGTTGTAGACGGGGAAGAACCGCTTGTCGTCCTCGATCACCACCAGGTCCAGGCCCTTGACGCGGCCGTCGGTGGTGTAGACCTCGCCGAACGTGCACTCGTTCCCCACGGCCGTGGCCTGGTAGATGATGCCGGTCTGCATGATCGGGGTCGGCACGGTGGACGGGTCGAAGCCGTACGCCTCCGCCAGGCCCGGCCAGCCGTCCTGCCGGACCGAGAACTCGGTTTCCATGCAGGTCACGGCGGCCTGCGGGTCGGAGCTCACGAGTTCGGCGTAGTCGGAGAACGTGCGCACGCCGGTGGATTCGGCGGCGGCCCGGTTCATGGCGAACGAGTAGGTGTTGTCCACGGTGGTGGGCGGCAGCCAGCGGATGTCGTGCCCGGCCCGGTCGGCGTCGCGCACCGCCTCCCACTGCCCCTGCGGGTCGCGGATCGGCTCGTCGTTGCCGAGGTAACTCATCCAGGCGGTGCCCGTGTACTCCATCCCGATGTCGATCTGTCCGTCCACGAGCGCCTGCCGGAAACTGTTGGACCCGGCCAGCGACGACATGTCGGAGACGTCCATTCCGGCCGCCGCGAGCAGGAACTCGACCAGGTAGCTGGCGATCACGCCCTCGGTGAAGTCCTTGCCGCCCACGGTCACCCGCACCCCCTCGAGTTCGGGGACCGTGCCCTGGGGCCCGGGTCCGACGGGGAGCGGGACCGAACCGCCGTTGGAGAGTCCGCAGCCGGATACAACCATGACGACGACGACGAGGGAGGACAGCAGCCGCCGGAACGCGGACGGTTGCCTGCGTGGCGCGGTCATGTCGGACCGCATGGTCGAGTTCATCGCAGCCCCTTGGGGTTGAAGAGGACCTCCGCGACGGCGCCGAGCCAGTCGACGAGCAGTGCCAGGGCGACGGCCAGGACGGCGCCGACGACCATCGTCTTGTAGTCCGCGAGTCGGTACCCGGTGTCGATGAAGATGCCGAGCCCGCCGGCGTCCACGAGGAAGCTCAGCGTGGCCGTGCCGACCGCCAACACGAGCGTGGTGCGCAGGCCCGCGAGGATGAACGGCACCGCGAGCGGCATCTCGACCGTGCGCAGGATCCGGCCCGCCGACATCCCCTGGCCGCGGGCGGCGTCGATGAGCGCGGGGTCGACGTTATTGATTCCGACGATCGTGTTCCGCAGCACCGGTAGCAGTGAGTAGAACGCCACCGGAAGCACGCCGATCCAGAAGCCGGTCTTGTTGGTGAACAGGAACAACAGCACGAGCAGGCCGATCGCGGGCGCGGCCTGGCCGATGTTGGCGATCCCGATCGCGACCGGCGCCAGGAATCGTGTCTTGTGCCGGGTGAGGATGATCCCCAGCGGCACGCCCACCGCCACCACGATCAGCGTCACGGTGATGGTGATCTGCACGTGTTGGAGGGTGCGTTCGGTGATCGACGCCGCGTTCAGCGAGGCCGCCTGGGTCTCGGACATCGGGGTGGCGAATGCCCACCACAGCACCCCGATCACCGCGATGATCACCGCGACCGGCTGGATGAACAGGCGCGCGGAGTCGCCGAGCGCGATGCTGGCATCGCCGGAGCCGGAGCCGGAGCCGGAGCCGGAACCCGAGCCGGTGCCGGACGCTGTGCTGCTGGTGGTGGCCGGGGCGCTCATGACGGATCAGCTCCGCTGCCGGCGTCGTCGTCGGCGTGGCGCTTGTGGATCCGCCGCAACTCGTCGACCAGGTCGTCGATCCCGATCACGCCGCGGTACACGCCGTCCCGGTCCACGACAACTGTAGTGGCGCTGGCGGTGGAGAGCAGCCCGTCGAGCGCCTCCTGCAACGACGCCTCCACCGTCACGGTGCTGCTCACCGGCTCGCCTGCCGAGGCGAGGTCCGTCGCGCCGGCCACCCGATCCCCACGAACCCACCGCACGGGATGCCCCGACTGATCGAGGACCACGGCCCATTCGTCGCTCGATCCGCGCAACCGGGCCGCGAACTCGGCGGGTGGCTCGGAAAGCGTCGCCGTCGTCGTCGTCCCCAAATTCACGTCCCCCACCCGCCGGAGGGTGAGGGTCTTGAGCGCGGCATCATCCCCGATGAAACCCGAGACGGTCTCGTCGGCGGGGTTGGCCAGGATCGCCTCGGGCGTGTCGAACTGCAGCACCGACGACCCGGGCCCCAGGACCGCGATCCTGTCGCCCAGCTTCACCGCCTCCGAAAAATCGTGGGTGACAAACACGATCGTCTTGTGGAGCTCGGCCTGGAGCCGCAACAACTCGTCCTGCAGCGACGCGCGCGTGATGGGATCCACCGCGCCGAACGGCTCGTCCATGAGCAACACCGGCGGATCCGCGGCGAGCGCCCGCGCCACCCCGACACGCTGCTGCTGACCGCCGGACAGCTGCGCGGGATAGCGGTCGCGGTAGTCGCCGGGCGCCAGGCCGACGAGCTCGAGCATCTCGTCCACGCGCTCGCGGGTGCGCTTCTTGTTCCACTTCAGCAGCCGCGGGACCGTCGCCACGTTCTGCGCGACCGTCATGTGCGGGAACAGACCCGAGGCCTGGATGGCGTAGCCGATGCTGCGGCGCAGGGTGTCGGGGTCGAGGCGGCGATTGTCCTCGCCGTCGATCGTGATGGTCCCCGAGCTGGGCTCGATGAGGCGGTTGATCATCCGCATCGTGGTGGTCTTGCCGCAGCCCGACGGGCCCACGAACACCGTCGTGCCGCCCGCGGGCAACTCCAGCGACACGCGGTCCACTGCGGGGACCTCTTGACCCGGGTAGATCTTGGAGACCTCGTCGAGGACGATCGGGACCCCGGACACGGAATCGGAGCGCGCGGCGTTGGTGCCGGTGCGGGCGGTGCGGCTGCCGGCGTTGGCGCCGGTGCCGGTGCCGGGCGCTGGATCTGGGCTGGTCACTGGTTCCCCCTGATGGTGAGACGGCCGAGCAGGACGAGCAGCGCGTCCAGGATGAGTGCGAGGACCACGATGAGGACCGTCGCCGTGAGCGCCATCGGCAGGGCCGTGGGCGTGCCGACGCGGGCCAGCGCGGCAAAGATGAGGTTGCCCAGGCCCGGGCCTTTGACGTAGGCGGCGATGGCCAGGATGCCCATCGACATCTGTGTAGACACCCGGATGCCCGCCAGGATCGACGGCCACGCCAGCGGCAGCTCGACCCGGCCCAGCACCCCGATGCGGCTCATCCCCACCCCGCGCGCGGCGTCGACGGTGGCGGCGGGCACCGCGTCCAGGCCGACGATCGTGTTGCGCAGGATCGGCAGCACGGCGTAGATGACCAGGGCCGTCATGGTGGGCAGCACACCCAGCCCGAGCAGCGGGATGAGCAGGCCGAGCAGCGCGAAGGATGGCACGGTCAGCGCCGTGGCGGCGAGCCCGGTCGCCACCGCGGACCCGGTGCGGCTGCGGTACACGGCCACCCCGATCGCGACCGACAGCACCGTTGCGAGCAGCACCGCTTGCACCGTGGCACTGACGTGCTGCCAGGAGTCCGTGGCCAGCTGGACCCGGCGGGTGGTCAGGAAGTCCATCAGGGCGGTCATCGTGTCTCGGCTCTGTATGTGGTGACTATGTCTGTAGTGATTCTGTACGTGCTGACTCTGTATGCGCTGACTTTGTACGTGGGTGGCTCGGTCTGCGGTGTGCTCACGGTAGCGAGTTGCACACGTATTGAGGGGCGAGTCGGGGGATCCGGTCGGCGATTGTCGGACCCCTGGGGCACGATGGGGGCATGACTCCACGGCCCACCCGCACCCTCGGACCGGACCAGATCGAGCGCCTCGACGAGATGTTCGCGGCGAGCGGTCGGATCGCGCGTCGGCATTTCTACGGTGACCTCGCGGATCTCGCGGCGGCGGACAAGAACGCCGGCCCCGCCGGTGGCTCCGCAGGCGGCCGCAGCGGCGAGGCTGGCGGGAGCACCGGCGGCTTTGACCCGGTCACCGAGGCTGACCGCGCGATCGAGGAACTTTTGCGCGCCGGCATCCAGGCCGTCTCGCCGGGCGATGCGGTGGTGGGTGAGGAGAACGGGCGGACCGGCCCGGCCGACGCCGCGCGCACCTGGTACCTGGATCCGATCGACGGCACCAAGGCGTTCCTCACCGGCATGGCGGGTTGGGGCACGCTCGTCGGCGTGGTCGAGGACGGTCGCGCGGTGGCGGGGTGGATGGACCAGCCGGTGCTCGGCGAGACCTTTGCCGCGGTGGGCGGCCGCGCGACGCTGCGGCGCACGGATGCCGACACGGGCCGGCCCCTGACCACCGAGCTGCGCACGTCGGACTGCACGGAGCTGTCCGAGGCGATCCTCTACACCACGCATCCGTCAATGTTCGGTGATGCCGGCGAAGTGCGCGACCGCTACGACGAGCTCGGCCGCCGCGTCCGCCTCCAGCGCTTCGGCGGCGACTGCTACGCCTACTGCATGCTCGCCGCCGGTCGGGTGGATCTGGTGGTCGAGTCCGACCTGAATTCCTACGACATCGTGGCGCTCATCCCGATCATCGAGGCCGCGGGCGGCGTCATCACCGGGCCGGACGGCGCGCAGCCGATCGAGGGCGGCACCGTGGTCGCGGCCGCCACGCCGGAGTTGGCGGAGCAGGCGTGGGCGGTGCTGGGCCGCGCATGAGACGGCAGCCGTGACCGGGTCCCTGGCATGACCGAGTTGCGCCCGTGACCGAGCCCCTGTTCGGCGTCCGCCGCGAGCCGTCGATCCTCGCCCCCGGCGCGGTGCACGTGCCCGACTGGCTCAGCCGTGAGCAGCAGGAATACCTCCTGCGGGCCTGCGTGGACTGGTCCGCGGCGCACGCGCCACGCACGATCGTGCTGCCGGGCGGGGGCCGCATGTCGGTCCGAACCTTCAGCCTGGGGCGCCACTGGTCGCCCTATAGATACGACGACGACAACGCCACCCCACCCATCCCCGACTGGCTCGTGCGAGCTGCCCGTTCTGCGCTGACCTCGGCCGCGGAGATCGATCCTGCCGCGGCTACTCGCGACTCCGGCACCGCTGGCCCGGGCCCGACCGGCCACGCGCCCGGCCCAGCCGAGTACACGCCCGACGCAGCACTGGTGAACCTCTACGGCCGTGGAGCCACGATGGGTCTGCATCAGGACCGCGACGAGGCCAGCGGTGACCCGGTCGTCTCGTTCAGCCTCGGCGACGCGTGCACGTTCCGCTTCGGCACGCCCGAGCATCGCGGCCGCCCATACACGGACGTGCGGCTCGAGTCGGGCGACCTGGTGGTATTCGGCGGGCCCTCGCGGATGGCGTTCCATGGTGTGCCCAAGGTCCACGACGGCTCCGCGCCTAGCTGGTGCCGCGAGGTGCTGGGTGCAGAGCCGGGACGGGTCAACATCACCCTGCGACGTACGACATAGCCCCGCGGTGCACGGGGTCGGCCTGCGCACCTACCCTGGCGCTATGAACTCTTCGTCATCTTCCGGTCGTGGCCTCACCATCGCGTGGGTCGTCCTCGTGGTGCTCCTGGCCATGATCGCCGCGGCAGTGACGTGGGTGGTCTCAGAGCGGACGTACGGGCCGAGCGAGCGCACGATGAGCGCCAAGACCCAGGTCGCGGCCGGATCCGAGTACACCGACGAGGCTGCCGGGCTGACCTTCCGTGTTCCGGAGGGCTGGATGGCGGAGTCCGGGCCGATGCCCTTCGGCACTACCGCGATGATGCCGGAGGAGATGTCCGCAAAGGGCGGGCTCGTGTTCATCGGCGCGCTGACCCCGGAGATGCTGGGCGGGCAGGACGTCAACAATGAGCAGGCGGCTATCGCACTGGCCAACTCCATCGGTCAGTCGGTTCTTCCGATTCCGGTCCGCCCCGTCGGCGAGCGTGCCGACGAGATCTCGACCCGGGTCGGCGACGGAACGTCAGTGTGGGTCCGTGTCGTCGGGGCTGGTCAGCAGCAGATGCTCGGGCCGGATGGCGCGCTGATCTATTCGGCGGTCGTCGGGGAAGGCGACTCTCGCTTTTGGCTCACCTACATCGGCTCCCCGGCCGACGGCAGCATGGTTTCCCCGGCCGCCGACTGGGCCGAAGCGATCGTCAAGAAGTTCGAACTCGCCGAGGACTTCGCGCCGGCAGGTACCGCCTGAGCCGGCCCGGCTCGCGCAGCCTCACGCTCAGCTGGGCTTTGGCGCCTCGCACGCGATTCTGACTCGCCCTCACAACGCCAAGAGGGTTCCGCACGTTCGCTCTCGCGTTTCGTGTGCGGAACCCTCTTGCGGATGTGGTGCTCTTGCGGATGTAGTGCGGGGTGCGCGTAGGGCTACGGGTAAGGCGCGCAGCGTGCGCCTTCTGGTCAGAGCGCGGTGACTACCTCGTCGTACTCGAGGCGCGGCAGGCGATCGAACCAGGCGCCGTCGGTGGCGGGCTTGCCGATGTTGATCGCGACGAGCACGCGGTGACGGCCGTCGGGGAAGAACTCCTTGGAGATCGCCTCGGCGTCGAAGCCGGTCATCGGGCCAGCGGCCAGGCCGGCGGCGCGGATGCCGAGGATGGCGTAGCCGATCTGCAGGCCGGCGTTGAGCTCGGCGGTGCCGGTCCGGGCGTCCTCGGAGCTTGCGAACATGTCACGGGCGCCGGGGAAGTGCGGGAACTGCGTGGGCAGCTCGTCGTGGAAGTCCACGTCGGCGGCGAGCAGCGCGACGGCCGGGGCGGCGTCGGTCTTGGCGCGGTTGCCCTCCGCCATGAGCGGGAGAAGGCGGGCCTTGGCCTCCTCCGAGCGCAGGACCAGCACGCGCAGCGGCTGGGAGTTCATCGAGGTGGGAGCCCACTTGACCAGGTCGTAGATGGCCTCGAGCTGCTCATCCGTCACCGGCTCGTCGGTGAAGGCGTTGGCGGTGCGGGCCTCGCGGAACAGGAGATCCTGGGCGGCCTCGTCGAGCTGCAGTTCGTTGCGGGTATCCAAAGAAGTTGTCATGTCTATTAGAACGGCCCGGCGGCCCGAGGTCATTCCCCGGGCCGCCGTGATCCCTGACACATCACCAATTCGGGAGAGATTGTGGAGAGCGGCGCCAGCCCGCGAGGGGGAGCGGCGCTGGCCCGCCCGGGGTCAGGGGCGCTTGCGGGTGAAGCCCACCACCGGGTTGCCGCCGGCCAGACCCTCGACGGGCGCCACCATGTTCTCGACCTGCTTGCGGGCCTGCTCGCGGACCGGGGTGTCCGGATCGAGCACCGACATGTACTCCTTGTGCTCGGCCAGCGCATCGATCGCCGGCTCGACGAAACCCGTGACCTCCACATAGTGGCTCGGCTGGGGATCGGACTCGAACCACATCTGCGGCCGGCCCTCGCGGGCGTCCACGCCGACCGCGGCCACCAGGTCGTCGTAGGCGGCGCCCACCGCGTCACCGAACTCCATGTGATCGGACTGATTGGGAAAGCCCGGCGCGAACTCCGGGCCCGAGTACAACGACACGACGATATCCGGTCGGTGCTTGCGGATCGAGTCGGCGATCGCATCGCGTAGCTCGGTGTTGTTGACGATCCGACTGTCCGGGAACCCCAGAAACTCCACGACCTCCACCCCGACATGCGCCGCCGAGCGCCGCTGCTCCTCCTCGCGGATCGGCCCCGCCACCTCGGGAGCCATACCCTCGATGCCCGCCTCACCACTGGACGCGAGCACATACACGACACTGCGACCCTCGGCCGTCCAGCGGGCCACCGCCGCGGACATGCCGTACTCGGGGTCATCCGGGTGCGCCACCAGAATCAGGCAGCGGGTCCAGTCGGTGGGGAAAGGCTCGGGCAGGGCGGCGTTTTCGGGCTGGGTCCCGGGCTGGTCGTCCGTGTTCGACTGATCGCTGGAATCGCTCATGGCACGAGTATGGCCCCGATCGGGTCCGTCACGCCCGAACTCACGGAAGGACGCGGTCGTAGACTCGACACTGAACTCGATGGTGTTGTCGTCGTCGTCAAATTTTTTCCTGGAGGTCCCTCAGATGTCCGCACTCTTTCCCGACTACCGCCCCTCCTGGGAGACCGAGGACCACGCCCTCCTGCGCGAGCACGCCCGGGCGTTCTTCGCCAAGGAGATGTCCCCCAACCAGGAGAAGTGGGCCGAGCAGAAGCACGTCGACCGCGAGACTTGGCTCCGCACCGGCGAGGCCGGACTCATCTGCCTCGACGTGCCCGAGGAATACGGCGGCCAGGGCGGCGACGCCGGCATGGAATACCTCGTCACCGAGGAACTCGTCTACTCCGGCGACACCGCGTTCGGCATGGGCGTCGGCTCCACGATCACCCCGCACTATGTGGCCAACTACGCCACCGAAGAGCAGAAGAAGGCCTGGCTGCCCAAGATCTGCTCCGGCGAGTGGATCTCCGCCATCGCCATGACCGAGCCCGGCGCCGGCTCCGACCTGCAGGGTGTGCGCACCACCGCCAAGCGTGACGGCGACGACTACATCATCAACGGCTCCAAGACCTTCATCTCCAACGGCGGCTCCGCCGACTTCGTGGTCGTGGTGGCCAAGACCGACCTCGACGCCGGCCATAAGGGCATGGCCCTGTTCGCCGTCGAGGCCTCGACCCCCGGCTTCGAGCGCGGCCGCGTCCTGGAGAAGATGGGCCGCCACGGCGCCGACACCGCCGAACTGTTCTTCAACGACATGCGCGTCCCCGCCGCGAACATCCTCGGCGGCGAGGAGGGCCAGGGCTTCTACCAGCTCATGAACCAGCTGCCGCGCGAGCGCCTGGCCATCGCCGTGGACGCGCTCGCCATGGCCGAGGCCGCCGTCGTGGAGACCATCGAGTACACCAAGGAGCGGCAGGCGTTCGGCAAGCCGATCCTCGACTTCCAGAACAGCCGCTTCGAGCTCGCGCACTGCAAGACGCAGGTCATGGCCACCCGCACCTACGTCGACTACTGCATCGAGCAGGAACTCGCCGGCAAGCTCGACGCCGTGACCGCCTCCATGGTCAAGATGCAGGCCACCGACATGCTCGACGACGTGGTGGACCGCTGCCTCCAGCTCTTCGGCGGCTACGGCTACATGATGGAGTACCCCATCGCGCAGAAGTTCGCCGGTGCCCGCGTCATGCGGATCTACGGCGGCACCAACGAGATCATGAAGGAGGTCATCGGCCGGGCGCTCTGACCCGGCGGTGACCTGAACGGACCCCGAGCAGAGCCCCGTCGAGCAGAGTCCTCGTCGAGCAGAGGGTCTTGCACACATCTATCGAGTAGAAATGTGTGGAACCCTCTGCTCAATGATGGGGCGCCGCGGGCTGGGCGTGAGCGCCGGGCCGGGCGCGGGCCGGGCGTGATCAGCTGAGCCGGTCGATGATCTCGACGAACTCTTCCGCGTAGGCCAGGTGCTTGCGCAGACGCTCGAGACGTTCCGTGGCCTCGGCTCCGATCTCGGAGATGGTGGTCGCGGCGGCGTCGTCGTCAAATCTGGCGCCTTGACCCGCACCTCCGGCGACATCACCACCCGCGCTGCCACCTCCGGCGCCGAGGGTGTCGAGCGCGCGGCAGAAGTCCTTCATCCGGTCGAGGCTGAACCCCAGTGGTTTCATGCGGCGGATGAGAAGGAGGCGCTCGACGTCGGCCTCGGTGTAGAGGCGGAACCCGCCGGGGGAGTGGGCGGACGGGCTGACCAGGCCGAGCTCGTCGTAATGGCGCAGGCTGCGGATCGACAGGGCGGTGCGCTCGGCGACCTCCCCGATCTTCATGGTCTGCTCGCCCTGAATTTCCCCGGCCACAACTCTCCCGCTACGGTAGGTTTCTACTCTCTCGTGGCGAGAGAGTTCGACTCTAGACTGTAGGTGATCAGTGAACAGCGGGCCCACGGCGAGCGAGACGCGCCGGACGAGTGAACTGCCGGCCACAGAGTTCCCGACCGGCGTGTGGGCGTCGTTCCGCGCGGCGTTCTCGTCCCCGGCCCGGCTGCGGACCGAGGTGCTCGCCGGCCTGGTGGTGGCGCTGGCGCTGATCCCCGAGGCGATCTCGTTCTCGATCCTCGCCGGCGTCGACCCGCGGGTGGGACTGTTCGCGTCGGTGACCATGGCCGTGGCGATCGCGTTCACCGGCGGCCGGCCGGCCATGATCTCGGCGGCTACGGGCGCGGTTGCGCTGGTCATCGCCCCCGTCGCGGCCGACCACGGCCTCGACTATCTCATCGCGACCGTCCTGCTGGCCGGCGTCCTCCAGATCCTGCTGTCGCTGCTCGGCGTGGCCAAACTGATGCGATTCATCCCGCGGTCGGTGATGATCGGCTTCGTCAACGCGCTCGCGATTCTCATCTTCTCCGCGCAGATCCCCCACCTGCTGGGCGTGCCGTGGCTCGTGTATCCGCTGGTGGTGGCGGGAATCGTGATCATGGTGGGCTTCCCGAAACTGACCACGGTCGTGCCGGCGCCGCTGGTGGCCATCGTCGCAATTACTGCCGTCGTGGTCGCGGTGGGGTGGAACGTGCCCGATGTGTCGCAGCAGGGCGAGCTGCCGACCACGTTGCCGTCGTTGCTCTTCCCCGACGTCCCACTGACGCTGGACACCCTCCAGATCATCGCCCCCTACGCGCTGGCGATGGCGCTGGTCGGGCTCATGGAATCGCTCATGACCGCCAAGCTGGTCGACGACATCACCGAGACCCACTCCGACAAGACCCGCGAGGGCTGGGGCCAGGGCATCGCCAACCTCGTGACCGGCTTCTTCGGCGGTATGGGCGGCTGCGCGATGATCGGCCAGACCATGATCAACGTCAAGGAATCGCGCGCGCGGACGCGGCTGTCGACGCTGCTGGCGGGCGTGTTCCTGCTGATCCTGGTGGTGGCGCTCGGCGACATCGTGGGCATGATCCCCATGGCGGCGCTGGTCGCGGTGATGGTCATGGTGTCGGTCGGCACGTTCGACTGGCACTCCGTGCACCCGCGCACGCTTCGGGTCATGCCGCTGTCGGAAACGCTGGTCATGGTGGTCACCGTGGTGGCGACCGTGTGGACGGGCAACCTGGCGATCGGCGTGGTGCTGGGTGTGGTCACCGCGATGATCATGTTCGCCCGCCGCGTCGCGCACATGACATCTGTAGAGAAGGTCGCCGAGCTCGACACCGACCACGATGGCACCGTCGACACCCGCACCTACCGCGTTACCGGAGAACTGTTCTGGGCCTCCAGTAATGACCTGGTGTACCAGTTCGACTACTCCGACGACCCCGAGCACGTGGTCCTGGACCTCACCGACGCCGACATCTGGGACGCCTCGACCGTCGCGACCCTCGACGCGGTGCAGCAGAAGTACGCCGAAAAGGGCAAGACCCTGTCTGTGATCGGGCTGGACGGGGCGAGTCAGGAGCGGCTCGACCGACTGTCCGGCCGGCTGGGCGGGGCGTTCTAGCGTCGCCGCGTCAGGCCCGCCGCG
>DGYFJ06201__coassemble_956_pt1 | contig 15462 bp, 15 predicted proteins | sample DGYFJ06201__metabat2_low_PE_015 | metagenome-assembled genome bin DGYFJ06201
TGAGCTCGGACGGCCTGCTCGACACCGCCTCCGCGCTGATCTCCGGCGGCGGCGAGGGTGACATGGGCGCAATCCTGTCGTCGGCCCTCGGCGGCGGCGAGACCGAGGCCGAGTAAGAACACTCAACGCACACCGCATTCACGCAGCGCCCGGCCAAACATTTCGGCCGGGCGCTGTTCGTCGATTGCAGCGCTTCACAATTGACGAACTGCTGGTCACCGGGGCGGGCGGGGTTATATGGGCACCAATTAACCAAGGGAACCCACCGAAACGTCAGATACGTTGCTCTCGCTGATGTAACACTTACAGTCCGCTGAGCGACACAGTGAGGTAGACCACCAAATCTAGGCACGTCTGTGAGGAGCACTCCGTATGACCATCCTGAAGAAGGCCGCAGCCAGCTTCGCCGTTGCCGCCACCGCAGCCGCCGGCATCACCGTCGCCGGCACTGGTGCCGCCAACGCCGCCGTCCCCGTCCATAACATCGCGGGCAACACCGTGAACGTGCACGTCACCCAGCCGCTCGACGGCCAGACCTGCATCGGCATGCTCGTCCCGCCGGCCGCAATGGCAGCCGTCGGCGGCGCCGCCATCGCCGGCGGTGGCGACATCCTGCCGATCCTCAGCGCACTCGGTGACCGCAGCGACGTGATCGAGCTCGACGGTCTCGGCGCCTTCGGCTTCAACCTCCCGGCGACCCTCCCCGGTCAAGAGGGCTGGCTGACCGCCACCAACGTGCCCTCCAACGTCTACGCTCTCGCCGTGGTCTGCCTGGGCGGCGGCGCCCCCATGGAGCCGCACATCTTCCCGGCAGTGGTCGGCAACCCGCTCGAAGCGGCCGCTGGCAGCATGGGCGGCGGCCCCGCCGCCCCGACCGACAACGGCAACAGCGGATCGGCCGGCAGCTCCGGCTCCTGATCAACACCCGCGTCAGCGCATTGACGCGTTGACGCGTTGACGCGTTGACGAACCATCGTCCGCGAGCCCCGCACCCCACCAGGTGTGGGGCTCGCGGCGTTCACGCCCCGACTGGCGAAAATATGAGTATCTTCACTTGAAGTCGCCTACCCGCTCGGGAGATCACATGAAGTCCCTCGCAAGAATCGCTCGTCCGACAGCAGCCGCATCCGTCGCTGTGGCGCTGGCGCTCACCGGAATGGCAAGCGCCAATGCCGCTACGGTCGCGCCGCCGACTGTCGCGGACGGCACCGTGTCCGCTCAGGTCACGGACCCGATCCCCAACTCGTTGCGCCCGCTGGTAGTTGGCCAGACCTGTTCTGGAGCGCTGGTTCCTCTTCACGCTGTCCCTGGCCTCGTTGGTCCGCTGCTCGAAGGCGGGACGGCTGACATCCTCTCGTTGCTCGCAGACGGTGATGACGTAACTCTTCTCCACCTTCCCGGCTCACCCCTGCTAATCGCGACTGTGGCTGGAAAGTCCGGCACCCTACTCGCCAACGACGTCGCCGATGACTTCTATGCCACCGCCGTCATCTGCAACGGCGGTAACGCTCCGATGGAGACCAACCTCTTCCTCACCCAGGTCGGCAATCCTCTGGGCGCGTTCGAGGGCAGCGTCACCGGCAGTGTCGGCGGCTCCGGCAGCGCCGAGGGCAGCAGCATCGGCCTAGGCAGCGCCGAACTGGGCATCGGCTCGGAGAACGGGATGATCGACCTCGGCAGCACCTCCGGCTCGAACCAGGGCAGCACCGTGGACCTCGGATTCCACGGCAGCATCGCCGACGTCACGAGCGGGAGCACCGAGGCCGGGATCGACGTCGGCAGCACCGGCAGCGCTGCGGGAATCGAGGCCGGCCGCGGCAGTCTCGAGACCGGCAGCGGTGGCGAGCTCGACACGGCCAGCCTGACCGGCAGCATCTCCGACAGTGTCGAACTCCCCGAGGGTTCGAGCAACGGCAGCAGCATCGACGCCGGCAGCGTCATCCCGATCGCCACCGACATCGCCGGCAGCGTCGGTGACCTGAGTTTCCCCGGCTCCTGACAGCCCCGCTACGCACAAGCAAGAGCCCCGCACCACATTGATGGTGCGGGGCTCTTCGCTGGCCGGGGCTGCGTCAGCGTCAGCTGTCGAGCCGCTCGATGATCGTCACGTTGGCGGTGCCGCCGCCCTCGCACATGGTCTGCAGGCCGTAACGGCCGCCGGTGCGCTCGAGCTCATTGAGCAGGGTGGCGAACAGCTTGGCGCCGGTGGCGCCGAGCGGGTGGCCCAGCGCGATGCCGCCACCGTTGGGGTTGACGCGAGCCGGGTCGGCGCCGATTTCCTTGATCCACGCCAGCACGACCGGGGCGAAGGCCTCGTTGATCTCGACGACGTCGATGTCGTCGATCGACAGACCAGTCTTCTCCAGCGCGTACCTGGTGGCGGGAATGGGCGCGGAGAGCATCATCACCGGGTCGTCGCCGCGAACGGTGAGGTTGTGGATGCGGGCGCGCGGCTTGAGCCCATACTTCTCGACGGCCTCGGCGGAGGCGAGCAGGCCGGCGGAGGCGCCGTCGCAGATCTGCGAGGCCACGGCCGCGGTGAGCGAGCCACCCTCAGCCAGCACGGGCAGCGAGGCCATCTTCTCGAGCGTGGTCTCGCGGGTGGTCTCGTCGGCCTCGAGGCCCGCCAGCGGCACGTACTCGTTAGCGAAGCGCCCCTCGGCGATCGCGGCGCGGGCGCGGGTGTGGGACTGCAGCGCCCACTTCTCCATCTCCTCGCGGGAGATGTCCCACTTGTCGGCCATCATCTGGGCGCCGTTGAACTGCGAGATCTCCTGCTTGCCGAAGCGCTCGGTCCACCCGGTGGAGCCGGAGAACGGGTCGTCGAAACCGTACTCACGTCCCGCGAGCATCGCCGACGAGATGGGCAGGGCGCTCATGTTCTGGACGCCGCCGAACAGGATGACGTCCTGGGTGCCGGACATGATGCCCTGGGCACCGAAGTGGATGGCCTGCTGGCTGGAGCCACACTGGCGATCGACCGTGGTGCCGGGAACACCGAGCGGCATGCCGGCGGCGAGCCACGCGGACCGGGCGATGTTGCCGGCCTGCGGGCCGATGGTGTCGACGCAGCCGAAGACGACGTCGTCGACGATCTCCGGGTCGATCCCGGTCCGCTCGACAACCGCCTTGATGACGTGCGCGCCGAGGTCGGCGGGGTGCTGGGCGGCCAGGCTGCCGCCTCGCTTACCGACCGGCGTACGGACGGCATCGATCACGTAGGCCTCGCGGCCGGTCACGGAACTCATGTCTCTCCTTGGGTAAACGGGGTTGTCAGCTGACGGCCAGACCGTCGAGCACGATATTGAGATACTGGGTGGCGATGGCGTCGTGGTCGTCGTCCCCCTCAGGGCGGTACCACCGCACCGCGACCCAGACGGTGTCGCGCAGGAACCGGTAGGTCAGGCGCACATCCAGGTCGTCGCGAAAATCGCCGGTCTCCATGCCGCGGCGCAGGACCCCGGTCCACATCTCGCGGAACTCGGTGTTTCGCTCGCCCAGGTAGTCGAACCTCGGGTTGCCGCGCAGGTGCTTGACCTCGTCCTGGTAGATCGCCACCTCGTCGCGCTGATCGTGGATCGCCTCGAAGGAGGCCACCACCAGCGCCTCGAGCGTCTCGCGCGGGCCGAGCCCGGCGTCTACGATCCGTCGGTACTCGCCGAACAGCGAATCGAGGAAGCCGCGGAGGATCTCGTCGACGATCGCTTCCTTGGATTTGAAATGGTGGTACAGACTGCCGGAGAGGATGCCGGCGGCGTCGGCGATGTCGCGAACGGTCGTCGCGCGCAGGCCGCGCTCCGCGAATAGGCCGGCCGCGATCGACAGGAGCTCCTCGCGTCTGGTCGTGGCGGTCATACGCACCACAATACCAACCAAGCACTTGTTAGGGCAGTTGGCCGAGTCCTCGCCACGTCGCGGCGCGCCCACCGACGCTTCGGACCGTCCGTGGGCGACCGCGTTTAGACTGCGCGGCATGACCTCCCCTGCCTCGTCACTCCCCGGACGGCGTGGCCGCCGGATCCTCGCGGCGTCCGCGGCGCTCGGCCTCGTGTTGGGCCTGTCCGCCTGCACGATCGGAGAGGTCCCCGGCGTCAACGACACCGACACGGCGTCGACCACAGCGAATGTCGCGGACACGCAGACGAGCGGGGCGAGCGAGATGACCACGGCCACCTCGGCACCGGGCACGTCGATCCCGGCCTCTGTGGAGTCATCAGCTCAGACCGCTGCGGGACTCCACTCGGTCGATACGCTGATCGTCAACGCAGACGACATTCCGGGACTCGGACTGGAGCCGACGCCCGCCGAGGACATCGCGCTCGGTCTCAACTCGATCGGGGACCTCACCGCCGGACTGAAGACGGAACCGGCGGACTGCATGGAGGTCAACCAGGACGCGCTGCTGAAGCGCGCCGAGCCCGGCAACCTCGCCCTCCAGTCCGGAAACCGGAACGGAACCGAGTTCGCGATAACCGTCACCACCCTCGACGAGGGCCTGTCCGAACGCCGTGCGGAAACCGAGCGTTGCCCGGTCGTACGCATGACCATGCCCTTCCAGGGGACTGAGGTCACCTCGGAGACCAGAAGCACCGTGGACGACGTCGCCGCACCCGCCGGTGTCCGCGACTTCGCCGCGGTCACACAGGTCACCACGGCGGACATGATGGGGCAGTTCGTGGAGTCCGGGATCTTCACCCTCACGGGCATGGTCGAGGGACTCGGCGTCTCGGTCACCGCGTCCGCCCCGAACGGCCCGGTCGCGCAGGCCGACAAGGATTTCGCGGTTGACATCTTCGCCCGGCAGGCGCAGAAGATCCGCGACCACGCCTGATTCCGCCGACCTCAGTCGGTTCGGCCGCGACGCGTCGAGGGCCGGGCACTCCGTTTCGAGCGGGGTGCACGGCCCTCGGTGCTTCGGTCGTGCGGCTACGACTTACGAGCCGAAGTCCCAGGCCACGTTGCTCAGGAAAATCAGAAAGTTGGCCGGAATCTTAAAGAATCCGCCGATCACGTCGCCGACGGATCCGGCGGGCTGAAGGTCGTCGACGAAGTGCCACAGGCCATCCCCGATATCCCACAGTGGTTCGCTACTGTTCACTGCCTTCTCCTAGCTCACCGGCCGCACGCGGCTCGTCCGGCCCGAGTGACGCTCAGTATGCTCCGAAAACCGCAGTTCAGAAGCTTGCCTAGGAATCGTGACCCAATTGCGGCCCCGCACCTGGAGCTCGCTGGCGACACGTGCCCGGAATGCACGAACGTCCAGCACGGCGCACCCCCGCGGGGGGCGAAACACCGTGCTGGACGACCGGCTTAGGGCGCCGGGCAGCCGGCGTGGCCGCGCGCCGCTAGACCTACAGAACAGCTAGGCCCGCTGCGAGGAGATGGAGATGACCTCGCCGGTGAGGTAGGTGGTGTAGTCGCTGGCGAGCATCGCGATGGTCGCGGCGACCTCCCACACGTCGGCGGCGCGGCCGAAAGCCTCCTTCGAGGCCAACTCGTCGAGCAGCTCGGACGAGGCCGACTTCTCGAGGAACTTGTGGCGCGCGATCGACGGCGCCACGGCGTTGATCCGCACGCCAAAATCCGCACCCTCGATGGCCGAGGAGCGGGTCAGCGCCATGACGCCCGCCTTGGCCGCGGCGTAGTGGGCCTGCGCCCGCTGCGCGCGCCAGCCGAGCACGGAGGCGTTGTTGACGATCACGCCGTTGTGCGGCACGTCGCGGAAGTAGCGCAGCGCGGCGCGGGTGGCGCGGAACGTGCCGTTCAGGGTGATGTCCAGGACGCGGTCCCAGTCTTCGTCGGTCATGTCGACGAGCTCGTTCTCGCCACCGAAGCCGGCGTTGTTGATGAGCACGTCGATCCGGCCCAGCTTCTCGGCGGCGCCGGTGATGAGCGCGTCGACGTCCTCTGTGGACTGCACGTTGCAGGTGATGGCCTCGAACTGCTGGTCCGGGAACTCGGCGGCCAGCGCGTCGCGGGCCTCGTTCATGCGCCGCTCGTGGAAGTCGGAGACCAGCACGTCGGCGCCCTCGAGCGCGGCGCGGCGGGCGGACGAGAAGCCGATGCCGGTGCCGGCGGCCGCGGTCACCACGACCTTCTTGCCCTTGAGCAGCCCGTGGCCCGGGGTCTCCTCGGGAACGACAGCGAGGGGGGACTTGCGCTCGGTCATGACGGCCTGGCCTCTCGGGGTAGTCCGAGCACGCGCTCGGAGATGATGTTTCGCTGGATCTCGTTCGATCCGCCGTAGATGGTGTCGGAGCGGGTGAACAGGAACAGTCGCTGCCACAGCGCCAGCTCCACGTTCTCGGGATCCCGCAGATCGTTGGGCGCGCCCTCGGACGTCTCCGTGGGGCCGGTCAGCGACTGCGCACCCTGGACGAGCATCGCCAGTTCGCCGAGGTCCCGGTGCCAGTTGGCCCACAGCAACTTGGCGGCGGAGGCGTTGCCGCCGGTGGAGTCACGCTCGGCGAGCGTGCGCAGGGCGTGGGCACGGATGACCTTGAGACCGATCCACGCGCGGGTGATGCGCTCGCGCACCGACGGGTCCTCGGCGCAGCCGTTCGCGTGCGCCATCTGGGTGATCTGCTCGAGCTCGCGGGCGAAGCCGACCTGCTGGCCGAGGGTGGACACGCCGCGCTCGAACTCGAGCAGCGTCATGGCGACCTTCCAGCCCTCGCCGCGCTCGCCGACGATCATCTCCGCGTCGGTCACGGCGTCGTCGAAGAACACCTCGTTGAACTCGGAGGTGCCGGTGAGCTGCTGGATGGGCCGGATCTCGACGCCCGGCTGATCGAGCGGCACCAACAGGAAGCTCAGCCCCTTGTGGCGGCTCGTGCCCTCTTCGGTGCGGGCCACGACGAAAGCCCACTGACTCAAGTGAGCGAGCGAGGTCCACACCTTCTGGCCGTTGAGGTGCCACTTGCCGTCCTCACCGAGGCTGGCGGTGGTGGAGACGTTCGCCAGGTCCGAGCCGGCATTGGGCTCGGAGTAGCCCTGCGCCCACAGTTCGGTGACGTCGATGATCTTGGGCAGGAACCGGTCCTTCTGTTCCTGCGTGCCGTGGGCGATGAGCGTCGGCCCGAGCAGCGTCTCCCCCAGGTGGGACACGCGCGCCGGGGCGTCCGCCTTGGCGTACTCCTCGTGGAAGCGCACCTGCTGGCTCAGCGTCGCGCCGCGCCCGCCGTGCTCGACCGGCCAGCCCACACAGGTCCAGCCCGCGTCGGCCATGTGCCGCTCCCAGGCCAGACGCTGGGGGAAGAACTCGTGCTCACTGCCCGGCCCGCCGGCGCCCTTGATCTCGGCGAACTCGCCGACCAGGTTGGCGTCCAGCCAGGCGCGGAATTCCGCGGCGAACTCGTCGTCGGACATTTCCGACGCAGGCCTGGTGTTCTCGGTCATACCGACACACTACCAAGCACTTGCTTGGTTGTGCACCGGGGCAACCCGCCAAGCCCGCCGACTCCGCCTTGCCCCTCGCCCACCTGCAAGACATCCACCTCGACCCGCAAGACCTCAGGTCCGAAAAAGGAGGCAAGCATCGCACCAAATGTCTTGCGACTGCGAGGCCCTGTCGTGCAACCGCCGGCCGGCGCGGGTGGCGCGGGTGGCGCGGGCGGGGCGGGCGACGGAAGCAGCGGAGGCGGCGGGACCAAGCAGTTGCTTGGTAGGGTTGCGCACGCCACACCCGCAGCACGGAGGAGCCCAAGATGTCCCACCCCGCAGATGCAGGCGCAGCCGCGACCGGAGCCCAAGGAGCCGCAGGCGCCGCAGGCGCCGCAGGCGCCGCCGCAGACCGCCCGCCCGTGGACACCACCCCCGCCGCACTGCGACGCGCCGCCAGCCTGTGGCCGGACCGGGAGGCCGTCATCGACGTCCAGCCCGGCCAGGACACCCGCTGGACCTGGGCCGACCTGCTCGACGAGGTGCGCCGATTCGCGGCCGGACTGCTGGACCGCGGCGTCGCCGTCGGTGACCGGGTCGTGATCTGGGCGCCCAACACGCACCACTGGGTGGTGGCCGCGCTCGGCGTGCAGTACGTCGGCGCGACCCTCGTCCCGGCCAACACCCGCTACACGGGCAGCGAGACGCTCGAGCTCATCCAGCGCACGGGCGCGGTGGCCGCCGTCGTGGCCGGCACCTTCCTCGGATCCGAACGTATAGCCGAACTCACCGCCGCCGCCGACGGCTCCCTGGCCGAGGCGACCGACCTCAAGACGCTGATCCGCATCCCCCTCGAGGGCGGCGATTCGGCGACTGGAAACGGTGTCGTCGTCGTCGACATCTCCGACCTTCAGTCCCGCGCAACCGACCAGCTCCTCGCCGAGGCCGAGGCCCGCGCCGACGCCGTGACCGGCGACGACGTGGCGGACATCCTGTTCACCTCCGGCACCACCGGCAAGTCCAAGGGCGTCGTGGCGCTGCACCGCCAGACCGTCGCGGGCGCCCACGCGTGGGGCTCGAACGGCGCGCTCACCGAGGACGACCGCTACCTGATCGTCAACCCGTTCTTCCACAGCTTCGGCTACAAGGCCGGGTTCCTCGTGTGCCTGCTGTTCGGCGCGCCGATCATCCCGCTGGCCGTGTACTCGACCGCCGAGACGCTGCGGCTGGTCGAGGCCGAGCGCGCCACCGTCCTGCCCGGCGCGCCGACGATCTTCCAGACGCTGCTGGACGAGCCGACGCGCGGCGAGTACGACCTGTCGTCGCTGCGGCTGGCCGTCACGGGCGCGTCCGTGGTGCCGGTCGTGCTGGTCGAGCGCATGCAGTCCGACCTGGGGCTCGAGACCGTCATCACCGCCTACGGGCAGACCGAGACGATGGGTTTCATCACCACCTGCCGCCCCGATGACGACGCGCACACCGTCGCCACCACCTGCGGTCGCGCCTACCCCGGCATGGAGATCCGCATCGGCGACAAGGGCGAGGTGCTGGCGCGCGGCGAGATGGTGATGCAGGGCTACCTCGACGATCCCGAGAACACCGCCAAGACCCTCGAGGCCGACGGCTGGCTGCACACCGGCGACGTGGGCGAGATCGACGACGCCGGCAACCTCCGCATCACCGACCGCCTCAAGGACATGTACATCACCGGCGGCTTCAACGTGTACCCCGCCGAGATCGAGCAGACCCTCGCGCGCCTGGACGGCGTGGTGGAGTCCGCGGTGATCGGCGTGCCCGACGAGCGGATGGGCGAGGTCGGCAAGGCGTTCATCGTCCGCCGCGAGGGGTCCGGCCTCACCGAGGAGGCGGTGCGCGAGTTCGCCGCCGAGCATCTGGCGGGCTTCAAGCGGCCGCGCACCGTGGAGTTCGTGGAGGCCTTCCCGCGCAACGCCTCGGGCAAGATCCTCAAGACGGAGCTGGGATGAGCGGCGCGGTCCTGGTCACCGGGGCCTCGGGCGGGATCGGCTCGGCCGTCGCGCGTCGCCTCGCCGCCGAGTTCCCGGACGCGCCGATGGTGCTGGGGTACCGCTCCACCGAGCCGGCCCGGCTGGCGGGCGAACTGGGCGGCGGGCGCGCCGTCGAGTGTGTGAAATTTGACGACGACGACACCGCGATCGCAGCCGCCGTCGACGGGATCGGCCGCCGGTTCGGCGGCATCCGCGTCCTCGCCCACTGCGCCGGCCCGCACGTGCCCATGGTCCACCTGTCGCGCGTATCGCCGACCGATTTCCGGCGTCAGCTCGGCGATGACGCGGGCGGATTCTTCGCGCTGGTGCACCCCGCGCTGGAGCATCTGCGCGACGTGGGCGGCAACGTCGTCGTCGTCACCACCGCCGCAACCACCCGCTACCCCGTCCGCGACGGCCTGTCGGCCGGCCCCAAGGGCGCGGTCGAGCAACTCGCGCGGGCGCTCGCCGCCGAGGAAGGGCGGTTCGGGGTGCGCGTGAACTGCGTGGGGCCGGGGATGCTCACCGACGGGATGGCCGAGCGGCTGATCTCGTCGGGCGAGCTGGACGAGCGGGCGCTAGAGATCACGCGCGCCAACATCCCGCTGCGGCGGTTCGGCACGGCCGCGGACATCGCGGAGGCCGTGGCCTTCCTCGCCTCCGAGCGCGCCGGGTTCATCTCGGGCCAGAAGCTCGACGTGGACGGCGGCTACGGGGTGTGACGGCGTCGGGTACAGTACCAACCAAGCACTTGCTAGGTAAGGAGAGTCCCAGCTCATGACCGATGCACCGATCCCCCCGGTTCTCGGGGTAGACGACCTCGGCCCGGACACGCAGCCCGTGGCCTATGAGGTCACCGACGGCACCGCGTACGTCACCCTCAACCGGCCGGACTTCCGCAACGCGCAGAACTCGGTCATGACGTACTCGCTGGACAACGCCTTCATCAAGGCCGTCTCCGATGACGCCGTGAAGGTGATCGTCCTGCGCGCCAACGGCAAGCACTTCTCCGCCGGGCACGACATCGGCACCACCGAGCGCGACCATCACATCGAGTACCCCAACCGCGCCTCGATCTGGTGGGACCACACCACCCGCGGCGGCGGCGACCGGCGTCTCGCGCGCGAGACCGAGGTCTACGTGCAGATGTGCCGCCGCTGGCGCGAGATCCCCAAGCCAGTGATCGCGCAGGTCCACGGCGCCTGCATCGCCGGCGGGCTCATGCTGGCGTGGGTGTGCGACTTCATCGTGGCCTCCGATGACGCGTTCTTCTCCGACCCCGTGGTGAAGATGGGAATCCCGGGCGTCGAGTACTTCGCGCACGCCTTCGTGCTGGGCCCGCGCCGCGCCAAGGAGATCCTCTACACCGGTAGACGGTTCGGTGCGGCCGAGGCCTTGGAGTGGGGCATGCTCAACCACGTCGTGCCGCGCGAGGATCTGCAGGCCAAGGTCGACGAGATCGCCGGCGAGATCAAGGCCATGCCGCCGTTCGGGCTGACGCTGGCCAAGAAGGTCATCAACGGCAACGAGGACCAGATGGGGCTGCAGACCTCGCTGGACTCCGCGTTCGGCTGGCACATGTTCGCGCACTCGGCCAACGCCGAGCCGGACGACACCGACTCGTTCTCCGCCTCCCTCGGCGGCATGGACGCCCGCTCGATGCGCGACACCGCCAACAAGGGCACGACCGGGTCCGGCTCCGCCGACCAGAACAAGGAGGGCTGACGCCGTGGATCTGCACCTGGACGCCGCGACCGAGGAGTTCCGCCTCGAGGTCCGGCAGTGGCTGGCCGACAACGTGCCCGCCGAGCCGCTTCCCCACATGGACACCGCCGAGGGCTTCGAGGCCCACCGCGCGTGGGAGGCCAAGATGGCCGACGCGCGCATGTCGGTCGTGTCCTGGCCCGAGGAGTTCGGCGGCCGGGACTGCGGCCTGGTCAACTGGGTGGTCTTCGAGGAGGAGTACTTCCGCGCCGGCGCGCCGCTGCGCGTGAGCCAGAACGGCATCTTCCTCCTTGCCCCGACCCTGTTTGACCACGCCTCCCCCGAGCAGCTCGAGCGGATCATGCCGCGCATGGCCCGCGCCGATGACATCTGGGCGCAGGCCTGGTCCGAGCCGGAGGCCGGGTCCGATCTGGCGTCGCTGCGCTCCACCGCCAAGCGCGTCGACGGCGGCTGGGTCCTCAACGGCCAGAAGGTGTGGTCGACCCGCGCCTCGTTCGCCGACAAGGGCTTCGGCCTGTTCCGCACGGATCCGGACGAGCCGCGCCACAAGGGCCTGACGTACTTCATGTTCGACCTGCACGCCGACGGCGTCACGGTCCGCCCGATCGACCAGCTCGACGGCCTGCCCGGCTTCGCGGAGCTCTTCCTCGAGGACGTCTTCGTCCCCGACGATCCCGCGAACCCCGGCGAGTCCGGCGTGATCGGCGAGGTCAACCAGGGCTGGAAGGTGGCCATGTCCACCGCCAACAACGAGCGCGGCCTGTCCCTGCGCTCCCCGGGCCGCTTCCTCGCCACCACCGACCGCCTGCTGGAGACGTGGTCGGGCGCCGAGGCCGAGCTCGACGAGCGCACCCGCGGCGCCCTGGCCGACCGCGTCGTCGACGCCTGGATCGGCTCCCGCGCCTACGAGCTCAGCACCTGGAACACGGTCACCAAGCTCACCGGCGGCGCCAACCTGGGCTTCGAGTCCTCGATCAACAAGGTCTTCTGGTCCACGTGGGACATCGCGACCCACGAGACCGCGCTCGACATCCTCGGCACCTCCGGCGAACTGGCCGGCGAGCAGTGGATGGACGGCTACCTGTTCGCCCTCTCCGGGCCCATCTACGCGGGCACGAACGAGGTCCAGAAGAACATCATCGCCGAGCGCCTTCTCGGCCTTCCGCGCGGATAACGGGGGACCCCATGGATTTCGCAATCGATCCCGACATCACCGATTTCGCCGCGAGCATCGACTCGCTGCTGGGTAAGTCCGACATGCCGTCGGTCCTGCGTGCCTGGGCCGCCGGTGACACCGCGCCCGGCGAGACCGTGTGGGGCCGCGTCGCCGAGACCGGTGCCGCCGCGCTGCTCATCGACGAGGACGCCGGCGGCGCCGGAGCTACAGCCGTAGAGGCCGTCGTGGCGCTCGAGGTGCTTGGCCGCCACGCCGTGCCCGGGCCGGTCGTGGAGACGGTCATGGTCGCCCCGCGCATCGCCGCCGCCCTCGGCTCAGACGTCGCCGTTGACCTGGCCTCCGGCGCCCTCGCCTCGGTGGCCGCGCCGCGCGTCTCCCCCTTCGCGCCCGACCCCGCCGTCGCCAAGTACCTGTGGGTCGCCGACGACGACGAGGTGTTCACCGGCACCGCCGGCGAGATCCGTCGGTCGGTCGACCGCGCCCGTACCGTGACAGTTCCTTCGAAGGGCGGCAATCTTGCCGCCGCCAGCACGGTGGACCTGATCAACCACGGCGCCCTCGGGACCGCGGCGCAGTTGCTGGGGCTGGGCAAGGCGATGCTCGAGATGAGCGTCGACTACGCCAAGCAACGCAAGCAGTACGGCAAGTTCATCGGCGAGTACCAGGGCCTCAAGCACCAGCTGGCCGACGTGGCCATCGCGCTGGAGATGGCGCAGCCGCTGCTGTGGGCCGGTGCCCTGGCGATCGCCGAGAATCCCGACGTTCCCGCGTCGGCCGTCCGCGATGTCTCCGCCGCCCGCGTGGCCGTGGCCGACGCCGCCTACCTGTCGGCCCGCACCGCGCTGCAGGTGCACGGCGCGATCGGCTACACCCTCGAGCACGACCTGGGCCTGTGGCTGACCAAGACCCGCGCCCTGCAGACGGCGTGGGGCACGCAGAGCTTCCACCGCGGCCGGGTCCTCAAGTCGCTGGAGGCCGCCCGATGACCGCCACCGGCTCCGCCGAGGCCGCTGACGCCGCCCCGGCCTCGACCCCCGGCGTCGACACCGACGAGCAGGCCGCCCTGCGCCAGTCGGTGGCCGCGCTGCTGGAGAAGAAGTCAGACTCCGAGGCCGTGCGCGCCGCGATGATCTCGGCCGACGGCTTCGACCCGGCCCTGTGGTCGACACTCGTGGAGCAGATCGGCGCGGCCGCGCTGTCGATTCCCGAGGAGCACGAGGGCGCCGGCGCCACCTTCGTCGAGACGCACCTGGTGTGCGAGGAGCTCGGCCGGCGACTCACCCCGTCGCCGATGCTCGGCTCCGCGGTCCTCGCCGCGCAGGCCGTGCTCGCCGCCGGCGATGCCGACGCCTCCGCCCGCCTGCTGCCCTCGATCGCCGCCGGCGAGCAGGTCGCCCTGTGCTGGGCCGGCCTCGACGGCTGGGCCGCCCCCGGCGTCACCGCCGAGGGCTCGACCCTGACCGGCACCGCCCACCACGTTCTCGGCGCCGACACCGCCGAGACCCTGCTGGTCGTGGCCGTCACCGGCGAGACCGTCGGGCTCTTCGAACTGCCGGCCTCCGCCGACGGCGTCACCGTCACCCGCGTGCCGGTCATGGACCCCACCCGGACCCTGGCGCGGGTGGAGTTCGCCGGCGCGGCCGCGACCGCGATCGCCACCCGCTCGAGCTTCCTGTCGCGCCTGCGGGCCGCAGCCTGGACCGCGATCACCGCCGAGCAGGTCGGGACCGCCCGGTCCGTGCTGGACGCGACCGTGCAGTACACGCAGGAGCGCAAGCAGTTCGGCCGGGTGATCGGCTCGTTCCAGGCGCTCAAGCACCGCATGGCCGAGATGTACGTCAAGACCGAGACCGCCCGCTCACTGTCCTACTCGGCTGCCGCCCTGGTCGCCGAGGCGCAGGCGATCGACGCGGAGCAGGGCCCCGGCCCGGAGTCCGACGCCGCCGCCCACGCTGCCGAGATCGAGGCGGCCGCCGCCAAGGTCTACTGCTCGGAGGCGCTGCAGTGGATCACCGGCGAGTCGATCCAGCTCCACGGCGGCGTGGGGATCACCTGGGAGTACGACGTGCACCTGTTCTTCAAGCGCGCGCACGGCACCGCCCAACTGCTGGGCCAGCCCCACGAGATCCTGCAGGCGCTCGAGACGGCCGCGGGGCTGTAAGCCGTCCGCCCGTCGGTGACCGGCCTCTGGATCATTGACCGGCCTCTAGAATCGGGCGCATGACCCCCTTCCCCGACCACGGACGGACCAACGACCAACGACTCGCCGAGGACCTGGCCGCCCAGGCCGGGCGCCTGCTCACCAGCCTCCGCGCAGCCAAGATCGCCCCCGAGGATCTGGGAGCGTTCGCCGAGGGTGAGGCCCAGGCCGTGATGGTGGACCGCCTCGCCGTCGCCCGCCCCGACGACGTGGTGTTCGGCGAATGGGACCCCGACTCAAACGCCCGGATCCACGCCGACCGGGTGTGGTTCGTCGATCCCCTCGATGGTGTGCGGTCCTACGTCGCCGAGGGCCGCCCCGACTGGGCCGTGCAGGTCGCACTGTGGGAGAAGGATCCCGAGGGAGTCGGGGGGATCACCGCGTGCGCGATCGCGATGCCCGCCTACGGACGTGTCCTCACCGGGCGCGGCGCCACCACCTATCAGCCGATGTCGATCATCCCCGGCCCCACGCCCGGCCCGCTCGTTCCGCCGCGGGCAGATGACCGGCTGCGCATCGCGGTGTCCGAGGCGGCGGAGCCCGAGTTCGCCGAGGACCTGGCCGCCGAGCTGGACGCCACGCTCACCCGACTCGGCTCCGGCGGCGGCAAGACCGCCACCGTGGTCGAGGACGAGTGCGACGCCTACATCCACACCAGCGGCCACCACCAGTGGGACTCCGCCGCCACCTACGGCGTGGTCCGCCAGCGCGGTCTGCACGCCAGCCACCTCGACGGCACGGACTTGCACTACAACATCGACGAGATCGAATTCCCCGACCTGCTCGTGTGCAAGCCCGACGTCGCCGACCGCATCATCGGCGCGGTCGCGCAGTACATCTAGCCTCGCCAGCGCCCACTCCGCCCACCCCGCCCGCAACTGCAAGACATCGCCTGCCCTCTGCCTGACATCTGGTGCGATTCTCAGCGATTTCTCGCACTGTGCTGTATCACGACTTCTGACACAGGGGTGTGT
>DGYFJ06201__coassemble_990_pt1 | contig 14965 bp, 15 predicted proteins | sample DGYFJ06201__metabat2_low_PE_015 | metagenome-assembled genome bin DGYFJ06201
CGCACGCGCGACCACCCTCCGACGTCGCACTGTCCCCGGCGATTATTTCCGACGACGACGATGTCACCGTCGGCACGGACCGCCGCGGAGTGCCAGTCACCGCACGCGATGTCGACGATGTCGCGCCACAGCGCGACCTCACACTGGCCCTCCGAGTTCCGTCCTGCGGCATCCACCGTCCCGTCGCGTCGGAGGCCGAGGGTCGTCCGCCACCCGGCGGCCACGGCACGGATGTCTCGCCACGCGCTGACGTCGGTCTGGCCGTCTCCGTTCCAGCCCGTTGCCACCACGGTCCCGTCGGCGCGCGGTCCCACGGTGTGGGATCGGCCGGTGTTGCGCGCGGCGTGCACGGTGCCGGCCGCCACCGCCACGATGTCGGTCCAGCCGGACACGTTGCACTCGCCGGCGCCGTTGTGTCCGGTCGCGAGCACTGCTCCGTCCCGGCGCACGGCGACGGTGTGTCGGCGGCCAGCCGCGAGAACGGACATGCGTGGCCTCCCCGGTGGCGTCGGCGTTCATCAGTCACCCTGCGGCCAGTCAAGCACGGCTCCGGATCGGCACGAATCGATTCTCGAAGGACGTGGTCGCAGTCCGCGTAGCCTGGGTTTACGCTGCGAGCCACGAGGAGGAGCAATGGCTGTTCTGGTTCAGGTCAATTTCCCGATGCAGGGCCCCTGGGGTGAGGAGATGTCGGAGGCGTTCCGTGGCCTCGCCGAGTCGATCAACGCCGAGCCGGGCTTCATCTGGAAGGTGTGGATCGAGGATCAGCCCGCTGAGCAGTCCGGCGGCATCTACCTGTTCGACACCCGCGAGAACGCCGAGGCGTACGTGAGGATGCACACCGAGCGGCTCGCCGGCTTCGGCATCACCGGCGTCAGTGCGATTTTCTCCGAGGTGAACGAGGCGCTGAGCACGATCAATTACGCGCGACTCCATTGACCTCGGCTCCGCTCAACTGGCCCGGCGGATGAGACTGTGATGAAGTGCAGGGAGTAGTCATATCGGGTCGCTGAGCGTGTCGCGTGGAGTGGTGAGAATCTGTGTCTGGCAGGGGAGCCAGTTCCGGCAGAAGGTCGGGCCCGAGGCACCGGTTTCGCGCCAAGGCCGAAGCTGACAGCCGAGACGGCCGCAGGAGGATTCACTCCTCCGGTCGGCCGCCGCCGCAGGCGAGGCATTCGAAGGTATCCGCCGCTGACCCAGTGACGAAGAGGGCCCCACGCCCGGCCGAGACCATCGCCATTGACGGTGAGCACGCTGGCCGCAGACTCGACAAGTTTCTGCGGTCGCAGCTCAAGGGTGTACCGGCAGGCCTGTTGTTCCAGCTCCTCCGGAAGGGGAAACTCCGGGTCAACGGGCGCAAGACCGAGCAGAATTACCGCCTCGTCGAGGGCGATGTGGTCGAGATCCCCGCACTGACGGTGGAGGCTCCCGCATCGACCGGGCCCCGACCTCCCGCCGCACTACTGGACCGGGTGAAGAATGCCGTGGTCTACGAAGACGCTGACCTGCTGGCCATCAATAAGCCGGCCGGCGTGGCGGTCCACAAGGGGACCGATAATCCCTTCGGGGTGATCGAGGCCTTGAGATATCTCCGCCCCGACCTTCACGAACTCGAGCTCGGCCACAGGCTGGACCGGGACACCTCCGGAGTGCTCGTCCTGGCCAAGACCCCCTCAATGCTCCGGTACCTTCACGAACTGCTGCGAGACCGGGAGGACGAGATCGACCGGCGATACCTCGCGATCGTGGAGGGGGCCTGGCCTGATGGCGTGACCGTACTGGAGACGCCACTGCTCACGCGCGACACCGGGGTCGTGGCGCATCCGACAGGGCTGCGCGCCGAGACACATGTAGAGCCCCGTCGCCGGGTGGGGAATCGCGCCACACTCGTCGACGTCCGTCTTCTGACCGGGCGCAAGCACCAGGTCCGCGTCCACCTCCACCATGAGGGCCACCCGATCGCCGGAGACGACCGCTACGGTGACCGCGCGTTCAATGACCTCGTCAAGCGCAGTGGCGGCCGGGGACTCCACCTCCACGCAGCGCGGATGGTGATTCCGCTGCCCGACGGTTCGGAGCTGGTGGTGACGGCGCCGATGCCACGCGGGTGGGAGCGACTGCTCAGCGGCGGATTGGCCCCGGCGCGATGAGGCTGGCGGGGCGGCGATCAGCAGGGGTCGCTGAAATCCGCAGTCTGGGTGAGCAGTCGGGCATTGCCGCCACGCGAGGCCTTGGCCTGACATAGTGCGGCCGTGTTGTGCCCGTAGTCGAGGTAGATCGGGTACACGCGGGCGCCGTTGAGGCTCGCCCGCAGTGACGGGCACTGGCCCGGTGTGGCGAACCCCGCCCCCGAATGCTTGTCGAGCAGATCGGCGATGCCCTGCTGAGGACTGGACGCCTCCACGTAGGAGTCGAGGATGAGGATTCCGCGCCCATCACACGAGGGGGTAGATGCGGTGACCAGCCTCCCGTCGGACGTGCGTACTCCGCTCACGAGGCCGCTGGCGCCCATGTAGTCACTCGGTTGCCCGGAAGAAGAGCCGGAGCCGGACTGGGAATCTGCCGAAAAGCCGCCTCCTGAGCGGGGATGGTTGGAGTAGTCGCGTTCAGCGAGCACGTTGCCGGAAGTGGATATCGTCTGACCTGCGCCGGTGATGGTGAACGAGTTGCTGCCGTAGCGGCACTCGAGAGTGGAGCTGTTCGGCTTTGAACAGCGGGTTTCACCGATCTGAACCTGCTGACCCGTCTCGAGGACGCCCGGCCCGCCGGGGATCCCCTCGACAAACGTATACCGAAGCCCGGCGCGGCCCAGTTCGATCGCGCTGGGCCGACCCGGGAAGTGCTCGGTGAGATCCGGCACCGATGCCGCGGGCTTGCCCGTGCAGGTCACGCCGTCGCCTCCGGAGACGCACAACCCGCGGTACTGGCCGCCCGTGGAGTAGTTCCAGGTGTAGGCGTCGGGGTGTTGAGGCGCGGTGAAGGTAGCGGGGTCGACGGAGGTTAGCCCGGTGCCCGTGCCCGCAGGCGTGCTTGTGGATCCGGGCTCGGTCGTGGTGGCCGGGGCGGTTGCGGTGACCGTGGTGGTCCCACGCTCGGAGGAGCTTGCGGACGCGACGTTGCCCGTATCACTCGAGGGGTCGGCGGTGCACCCGGACAGCTGGAGCGCAGCCCCGGCCATCGCTGCAACGCCGATCGTCGCGGCGCGTCCCTGGAAACGATGCATGTCCCGTACTCCCGTCTGAAAAACCTGGGATGCGTCCCGGCCGCAGCGTCCGCACTCCGTCAGCCACACCGAACAGGGAAGATCCGCCGAACGGGTTGATCCTACGCCCCCGGCGCGCTGGAGTGGCCGGATACAACCGGCCACAACTGTTAGCCTGACCAGGTATTTTCCCGATCGACAAGGAGGTCAACAGTGGAACTGAGCATGGACAAGGGCAACCAGTTCGTCGAGCAGACGCAGTCGCCGGAGGGTACCGCCGCGTGGAAGCAGCAGTTGGACGAGTACGCCCCGGGCGCCTCCGACTGGGTGGTAGGAGCGGTGTTCGGTGGCACCTACCAGCGCGACGGGCTCGAGCTGCGCGACCGGCAGATGCTCAACATGGCGGCCCTGGCGGCGATGGGCGGCACCGAGCCCCAGCTGACCGGCCATATCAAGACAGCCGTAGAAGTGGCCGGTATGTCGAGGGAGCAGGTAGCGGAATGCTTCGTGCACCTCATGCCGTACATCGGGGTGCCCAAGACGCTGGCGGCCATGCGCTGCATGAAGACCGCGTTCGACGGCTGACCTGCCACTGCCCACGGACGTCGCCCCGCGACTGCCGCAGAAGGCGTTGTCGTCGTCGTAAAATTCTCGTCTCAGACACAGCACCGCGCCCCCGCCGGACGATTCCGACGGGGGCGCGGTGTTCTCTCACCCGGCGCCTGTGGCCGCGTCAGGCGAACGCGCTGTCCAGATGCGCGTTGAGAGTGGCGCTCGGACGCATCGCGGACTTGATCTTCTCCGCCTCGGGCTGGTAGTAACCGCCCAGGTCAACGGGGTTGCCCTGGACGACGGTCAGCTCCTCGAGGATCTTCTCCTGATCGGCGGCGAGCTTCTCGGCCAGCGGCGCGAACCGCTCGGCCAGCTCGGCGTCCTCGGTCTGCGCGGCGAGCTCCTGGGCCCAGTACAGCGAGAGCCAGAACTGGCTGCCACGGTTGTCGAGCTCGCCCGTGACTCGCGACGGCGACTTGCGGTTCTCGAGCAGCTTGCCGGTCGCGGTGTCGAGCGCCTTGGCCAGGATGGTGGCCTTGGGGTTGTCGTACTTGCGACCGAGGTCGTCCAGGCTCGCACCCAGCGCGAGGAACTCGCCGAGGGAGTCCCAGCGCAGGTGGTTCTCCTCCACGAGCTGCTGCACGTGCTTGGGGGCGGAGCCGCCGGCGCCCGTCTCGTACAGCCCGCCGCCGGCCATGAGCGGCACCACGGAGAGCATCTTGGCGCTGGTGCCCAGCTCGAGGATCGGGAACAGGTCGGTGAGGTAGTCACGCAGGATGTTACCGGTCACCGAGATGGTGTCGAGCCCACGCCAGGCGCGCTCGAGGGTGTACCGCATGGCACGCACCTGGGACATGATCTGGATGTCCAGACCCTCGGTGTCGTGGTCCTTGAGGTACTCGTTGACCAGGGTGATGAGGTTGTTCTCGTGCGGCCGGTATGGGTCCAGCCAGAAGACAGCCGGCATGCCGGAGGCGCGGGCGCGGTCCACGGCGAGCCCCACCCAGTCGCGGATCGGCGCGTCGTTGACGGTGCACATGCGCCAGATGTCGCCGGCCTCGACGTCCTGGGAGAGCAGAACCTCGCCGGTGGCGGCGTCGACGATGTTGGCCACGCCGCCCCACTTGACCTCGAAGGTCTTGTCGTGGCTGCCGTACTCCTCGGCCTTCTGCGCCATGAGTCCGACGTTCGGCACGGTGCCCATAGTGGTGGGGTCGAACGCGCCGTTGGTCTTGCAGAAGTTGATGATCTCCTGGTAAATCCGCGCGAACGTGGACTCCGGGATGACGGCCTTGGTGTCCTTCTTGCGGCCGTCGGCGCCGTACATCTTGCCGCCGATGCGGATCATCGCGGGCATGGAGGCGTCCACGATCACGTCGGAGGGGGAGTGGAAGTTGGAGATGCCGCGGGCCGAGTCGACCATCGCGAGCTCCGGCCGCTGCTCGTGGCAGCGGTGCAGCTCCTCGATGATCTCCTCGCGCTTGGCGGACGGCAGGGTGTCGATCTTGGCGTACAGGTCGCCCATGCCGTTGTTGACGTTGATGCCGAGCTCGTCGAACAGCTCGCCGTACTTTTCGAAGGCGTCCTTGTAGAACACGCGGACGGCGTGCCCGAACACGATCGGGTGGCTCACCTTCATCATGGTGGCCTTGACGTGCAATGAGAACATGACGCCGGTCTCCTTGGCGTCATTGAGCTGCTCCTCGTAGAACTCCAGCAGAGCCTTCTTGCTCATGAACATTGAGTCCACGACGGTGCCTTTCTGAAGCGGCACGGTCTTGAGGACGTGGGTCTCGCCGTCCGGCGTCACGACCTCCATGCGGGCGTCGCAGTCGCGGTCGAGGATGATCGACTTCTCGCCGGCGTAGAAGTCACCGTGCGTCATGTGGGCGACGTGGGTCTGCGAGGCCATGGACCACTTGCCCATGGAGTGCGGGTTCGCGCGAGCGTACTCCTTGACGGCCTTGGGGGCGCGACGGTCGGAGTTGCCCTGACGAAGAACCGGGTTGACCGCGCTACCGAGGATGCCGGCGTAGCGCTCGGCCGTCTCCTTCTCCTCGTCGCTCTGCGGGTCCCAGGGGAAGTCGGGAATGTCGTAACCCTTGTCCTGCAGCTCGGCGATCGCCTTGGTGAGCTGCGGGACGGAGGCACTGATGTTGGGCAGCTTGATGATGTTCGTGCTGGCGTCCTGCGTCAGACGACCGAGCTCGGCCAGGTTGTCCTGCACCTTCTGCTCATCGGTGAGGCGCTCGGGGAACGCACCGAGGATGCGCGCGGCCACCGAGATGTCGCTGGTGGTGACATCGATTCCGGCGGCATCGGCGAAGGTGCTGACGACGGGCAGGAACGCCTCGGTCGCCAGGCGGGGGGCCTCATCCGTGAGGGTGTAGATGATCGTCTGTCTGCCATCGGTCATAGGTATCGACTCTTTCGTTTTGTGCTGATCTTGTTCTTGTGGAACGTCGTCATCTCGCGGCACCATCATCCCCCCATCCGCGGCGTTGTGGGCGGCACCACTCGCCGGGACCGGGGGAGTCGGGCGACATCGCTGTCGGGCGCAGTCGTCCCAGTACCCCTTGCAGTGTGGTCTACTCCACGCTCGCATGCGTTGGAATGCCTTCCGGTCACCCCGTTCGTGCGTGATTCGCGGCCTGTGCGGGTGATCCGCCTCGCAGGGTCGACGGCCCGATTACGCTCGGTCGATTGGGGTTGCGCCGGGGTGTTGTGGCGTCCGGGCGGCGTCCGGGCGGAAAGAATGCGACGACGACGACAACGTCGCACACACCCCGGTCAACGACGGCCGCGAGGACGGCACGGGCGACCTCCGGAACGTCGGCAATCGTGCCCGGGGCCGCCTCTCATGCCGAGCCGTCGACGGTGTTCACCCGCGGCCTCGTGCGTCGTCTCGGAGGCCCGCGGCTTGTCGCCCGGCCGACCACGCGGTCCACAGTCGGTGATAGATCCCGTCCCGTCCCAGGAGCTGTTCATGGGTGCCGGCTTCGACGATCCGCCCGGCGTCCATCACGAGGATCTGGTCCGCGCGGGATGCCTGGTCGAGTCGGTGGGCGATCACCACGGCCGCCCGGTCGCGGGTCACCTCGTCGGCCGCCTCTTCCAATGCTCCGGCGCCGGCCGATCCGGCTTCTGCGGTGGCCTCGTCCATCACCACGACCGCCGGATCGAGCAGGAGGACACGGGCCAGGGCGAGCTGCTGGGCGGCCACCGGGTCGAGGTGGATCCCGCGGGCGCCGACAACCGTGTCGAGGCCGTCGCTGAGCCGGTCGAACCAGCTCCGGGCGTAGACGCGGTCCAGGGCGGCGAGCAGTTCGTCGTCGTCCGCCTCGGGGCGCGCCAGGGTGAGGTCCTGCCGGAGCGTTCCGGAGAAGACGTGGACCTCCTGGCTGACGGTGGCCAGCCGGGCGATCCGCTCGCGGTCCGACAGGGTCGAGATCGGGTAGCCGTCGACCAGCACTTCGCCCTCGTCCGGCACCAGCAGTCCGGCCAGGAGCGCGGCGACGGTGGTCTTGCCGGCTCCGGAGGCGCCGACTATCGCGATGGTCTGCCCGGGCTCGACGGTGAACCCGATGTCGCGGACGGCCCACGCGCCGCCGTAGGAGAAGCTCACATTTCGTAGCTCCACCCGTCCGACGGGCGCCCCGGCACCGATGTCCGGCAGCGGCACCGGGGGATCCACCACGACGCCCACGATCCGCGACAGCGATGCGTAGCCGGACTGGACGACGTCGAGCACGCGCATGACCATGTTCAGCGGTCCGCGGAGGCGGATGATCATGAGCACCGCGCCCGTGACCGCTCCCACGGTGAGGGCGCCGGTGCCCACCAGGTGGTAGCCCAGCACCAGGGCGAGGGTGAGCATGAGGAACTCGGCGATCAGCATCCAGACGTTGAGGATGAGCATCGTCGTGCGGGCGCGGATGCCCTTGGTTACCACACTCCACGAGGCACTCGCGATCTCGTGGTGCATGCGGTTCTCCATCGAGAACGCGCGCACCGTGGCCCGGCCTCTGATCGCCTCGAGCACGCGGTGGGCCCGGCCGGCCATCGCGGCCCGTTCTTCGGCGTAGCGGCCCGGGGCTTTACGGAGGTAGAGGCGTGCCGCCATCACGTACACGGGCGTGACCACCAGGGGGATGAGCAGGAATTGCCAGTCCAGGGTGAACAGCGCGATCGTCGTCGCGGCGAGGGTGAACACGGAGCTGGTCAGGATCGGGATGGTCTCGGTGACGGCGGCCGACAGTTCGGAGACGTCATCGGTGGAGCGGCTGACGAGATCCCCGGATCCGGCGTCCTCCACCCGGTGGGTGGGGAGGCCGAGGGCGGTGCCGACCATGTCCTGGCGCAGGTTGGCGATCACCCGCTCGGCCACCCTCGAGACCAGGTAGAAGCCGCAGGCGCTGAGCACCGCGCCGGCGATCGCCGCCCCGAACAGGGTGGCGGCGAGCTGCCAGAACGGTCGAGTCGACGTGCCCGTGACCACGTCCACGATCTGGCCCATCACCTGGGGCACCGTCACGCTTGCCCAGGCGCCGAGGCTGAGAAGGACGAGCGCCGACAGTAGCGCCGGTCGGGCATGCCTGACGCGCCTGAGCTGCGCACCCATCTCGCGTCGCACCTGTCGTGCGGTGGCGAGCGGGAACCGGAGGGCGGTGTCGCCCTTGACCGGGGGAGCGGGATCGATCGCGGCGCTCATCGGGCGGCCTGCCCGTCAAGTGCGACCTGTCCGCCCTGCCCGACAATGCCTGCCTGCCCGACGAGCCCGACGAGCGACTCGGCGTCGAGGTGGGTGTCGGCGACGGCGCTCCAGGCCGGGGCCTCGCTGAACACTAGGGTGATCGCCCCGGCGCGGTATTCGGCGACACGGTCCGCGATGGTCTGTTCGGTCACCGAGTCGACCGCCGTGGTGGGGTCCTGCAGGATCAGGATCTCGGGGTCGGCGGCGAGGGCTCGGGCCAGGGCGACACGCTGCCGTTGTCCTCCGGAGAGCATCCGTCCGTTCTCGCCCACCCGCTTGTCGGGCCCCTCGGGGATGTCGTCGCAGGCGGCGATCTGCAGTGCCTCTTCCGCTCGGGCGCGGTCGGGGTGGACGTTGTGGGCGACGGTGCCGTCGAATAGGTCGGAGGCGTGCGGGGCCACGATGACGCGGCTTCGCGGCAGCGCCTCGAGACCGTGCACCAGGTCGGCGTCGGAGCCGTGCACCGCGGTGATGCCGTCCGGCAGGGCGCCGATGACCTGATCGGCGCGGTCGCTTTCCATCTCGGTGGGGCGTTCGAACCCGGCCCCGAGGACCTCCCGGATCCGGTGCGCGGAGGCTTCCGCCGAGGCCCACCGTGAGGCGAGGTTGCGGCCGAACATGGTCATGGGGACGACGAGAAACTGCGTCAGTCCGACGACGGTGATGAGGTCGCCGACGGAGATCCGTCCGTCGAGGGCGAGGATGCCGGCGCCCAGGCCGAGGGATGCGACGAACAGTGCACCGGCGGCGTCGGTGACCCCGTTGAGTCGTGCTTCGGCGACGTTGGCGTGGACGGTCTTGTCGTAGGCGTTGTCGGAAACCTCGTCGTAGCGGGCGCGGACGGTGACGATCGCTCCGAGTCCCTTGAGGATCCGCAGCCCCTGCACCACGTCGGTGGCGGTTGCCGCGGCCTCGGCGACCGCCTGCTGCCGGGCCACCGATCGCGTCTGTAGCGGCCGCGCGACACGCAGCGCGATCACCGCCAGTAGGGGGCCGCCGATGAGCGTGGCCAGGCTGAGCCACGGGTTGATGGTGAACATCACGGCGGCGCCGTAGGTGATCGCCGCGAGCTCGGCGACCGGCATCACGGTCATCATGACGATGTCGCCGACGCGGGTGGTGTCCGAGGAGGCGATCGACAGCAGTCCGCCGGGGGTGCGCTCCCGGCCGGCGAACCCGCGTGGGTCCTGGATACGGTCGGTGACCATCGTCCGCAGGTCGTGGCTGACCAGCTGCTGGCTGCGGACGAGCATGAACCGGGCGGTCCAGTTGGCGATGATCGCCACCACGAACACGCACGCCAGGATCCCGATCCAGAACCACAGCGTGTCCAGTGAGCCGGTGGCCACCGCGCCGTCCACGGCGCGCCCCACGACGACCGGGGTGATGCCGTTGCACACGAACCCCAGGGCCATGCCCGCGGAGGCGAGGAAGCTCCATGGCCGCTGGGACAGTGCGACTTTGAGTGTCCACCAGCGCGCGTCGACGGGCGGGATGAGTGATCTGCGCCCGCCCGGGCCGGGGAGCGCCGCGTAGTCGACGGTGCTCGCGCGCCCGGTGTCGGAGATGGTGTCGGGCATGAGGGCCGATCTTACCGCCGCCCCCGGCACCCGCCCCTGCCCGCTGCCATGGCCGTGACCTACCCGGCCTCGGCGCCCAGACTTCCGTTGTGCACTGCGCGGCCGCCGACGATCTCGACCCCGTTCATATGTGCCACGCCGAACGCGAGCAGCGCCTGCCCCGAGGCGTCCAGCGTGTCCTCGAAGGTCCGAAGCCAGCACCGAACCAGGTTGGCCGGCAGTCGCCGCCGGGCAGACAGGGCCACGACGAAGCCGGCGGCCGGGACCTGCGGGAGGAACTGCAACTTCTCCCGTCGGGCGGGCCCGGGCTCAGACCAATCCACGTCTCCGAAGAGCATGGGCGTGGGCAACGGGACGTCGTACTCGTCGCAGGGCAGGACCAGCAGGCTGTGTCGGAGTCGGTCTCGGTAGCCCATCACCAGATCGATGACGCCCGCGGCGAGTGGCCCGTCGTCCAGTGGCAGGGTGTTCCAGTTCTCGGGTAGCTCTTCGAATTTCATGGCTTCGAGTCTTGAGGTCGCTGACCTGCGAATCCAGAGCTCAGCGCGATCTGTGGAGAACAAAATTCGCCCTGTGGAATACCGGGAAGGTGGGAACCGTCCGACCGCCGCGGACGTCCGCGGGCGCACGTGGTCGTCGTCCGGTCTTCCCTATGCGTCCGCGGGAACGTGGTTAGTTTCGGGCGGGAGTCGGTCCGCGTCGGCGCGCATCTCGCCCTCGGCGATGAACCGGACAGAATTTTGACGACGACGACAACGACGACCACACCGAGGAGTTCGGATGGCCCGGCCGACGATTATTTGCCACATGCACACTCTGCTCGACGGCAAGGTGGACGGAATCGCCAACATCACCGAGGTCGGGATGCGGGCTCAGCGGTCGCGGCACCAGTGAGGCGATCCTGGGCCGTCCGGGCACCCCCGACTTGCCGGAGACCTTCGACCCGGTGCCGCCAGGCGACTTCATCGCGCAGCCAGATGCCGAGATGTTCTATTTCGCGGTGGACGGCTCGGGCAAGCTCGCGTGGGACCGGGGCACCTTCAGTTATTTCGATGCTCCGGCAGGGGCTCGTGGATGAGTTGAGTCTGGTGCTCATGCCCACGGCGGACGGGCAGCCTGATACGTCTCCTCTGTTCCGTGCGCCCAACGGCGCCGCGCCGGTCCCGGTCGAGTTCACGTTCCGGTCCGCCGAGCCGTTGGCGGATGGCAGTGTCTGGCTGCGCTACGACGTCGTCGGCGAGATCACGCAGTGATCCGCCCGGCTGTTCACGCCGCGAGTGTGGGCGGGCCGGATCGTGTGGTGCTCTTTCGCCGGGGCTCGGGGCTCGGGGAGCGGGGTCCCGGGCTCAGGGCTCGTGGCGGAACCCGACCTTGATGGTGACCTGCCAGTGCACGACAGTGCCTTCGTCGAGGTTGCCGCGCACGGACACGACCTCGAACCAGGCGAGGTTCCGGATGGTCTTGGACGCCTCCGCAACAGCATTCTTGATCGCCTGGTCGGACCCCTCCGGTGAGGACCCGACGATTTCGGTGATGTTGTAGGTGTGGTTCATAGCTACCTCCCAGGCTGTGATGTAGATCACCCTACTCTTGTTTTTGTGTGTGTTTGCTCACGTAGAGTCGAGCTATAAGTGAAACGGCCACAGGAGGACCGGAAATGACGGATGTTGTTGCGCGTGCGAAGGTTCTGGCTGATCGCCACGCTTCGGGTGAATTGGTTGTCCTGCCCACGGTCTGGGACACGTGGAGCGCTCGGGTTGCCGCCGATGCGGGTGCGGTGGGTCTGACGGTGGGCAGTCACCCGGTCGCCGATGCCATCGGCAGTGCCGACGGCGAGAACATGGATTTCGCTGAGTACCTGGCTGTGGTCGCCCGGATCGTCGAGTCGGTCGACGTGCCGGTGAGTGTCGATGTCGAGTCGGGATACGGGCTGGCGGCCGGAGAACTCATCACGCGTGTCCTCGAGGCGGGTGCCGTTGGAGCCAACATCGAAGACGTGGTGCACAGCGAGGGCAAGCGCGTGCGGGACCGGCAGGAGCACGCGGACTACATCGCTGCCGCGCGCAGCGCCGCCGATGAGGCCGGCGTCGAGTTCGTGATCAACGGCCGCACAGATGCGGTCAAGCTCGGAACCGGAACGTTCGATGAACCGGTGGCCGAGGCAGAGGCCCGAATCAAGCTGATGGAGGACGCTGGCGCCCGCGCGGTTTACCCGGTGGGGCTGTCCACTGCGGACCAGGTCAGCCGTCTGGTGCAGGCCGTAACAATCCCGCTCAACGTCACCGCACACCCGGTGAACGGGCACGGTGCCGGGGACGTCGAGGCACTGCGCGGACTCGGCGTGCGGCGGGTCTCGTTCGGGCCGCTCTGGCAGAAGTGGCTCGGCGAGACGTCGGCCCAGCAGCTTTCCGGCTGGACCAGCAGTAACTGAGGGAGCCGACCATGCGCGCGCCGGTTCGGGCAATCGCGGTCACCGCGGCAGTAGCAGCAGTCATGACGACGGCCGCGGGTACCGCGGCAGCCAACTAGCTTCCCGGTCGATTCCATTATTGGGAGGGGGAGAAGCAGATCCAGCACGTGCAGATGGGTGACCCGTGGGTGTTCAGAGGGCAGACCCCCTACGAGGTGACCACCCAGCCGACCTGCTGGATCTACTCTGACCGCCGGGATGTGGTGGCGGAGCTCTACACCACCGCGCACGACCGGTACCCACCGTTCCCCACCGGTCTCGACAGGCTCTTCTTTCCGGTGTACGAGACAGTGACCGTTGACTGGCACAACACGACCACCGGGCGGCGTGGGCAGGCCGTCGGGCACGGTGATCGCTGCCAAACGGTCGTCGGAGTGCACGGTGGTGACGGCATCATTGAAATGGACATCAGACTGCGCTCGAACCACCCCTGGATGCATGCCGTCGGTTCCACACACCTACCGTTCGGATACGTGGAAGGCACGGCGCACGCCGTCACCGATCTGCGCGGCAAGTCCTGCCCCTAACCGCACCGGCGGAGGGCACCGGCGAAGGGCAGCGGCGGGGGTGAGCGCGCCCGGTCGAGGGGCAATCCCCGATGCGCGGGGACCGCACGCGGCACGATGAGGGCGTGCGGACACTGACCGACCCCGGTACCGGCAAGTCGTGGAGCATTGGCGTGAACGGTGGGGAAGTGACCGTCGTGACTGGAGGAAAGACGCGTACCCGCAGTTTCGGCACCGCCGATGAGGCTCGCGAGAAGGCGTCCTCCGACACTTGGACCAAGCTCAAGGCGGGCTTTGTGTACGCGGACCCCGCTTCTGTGCCTGAATCCGGGGCGGCCTCCGAGCCCGCCGAGTTTCCGACACCAACAGCCGACCCTGGCCCGCGCCCAGCAGTGCTGCTCCGTCACGCCGGCAAGGGATTCTCTTGGCTCGGTGACGCCGCCCTGTGTGCGTCAGAAGAGGACGAGGCGTTCTTCGCCGTCTCTATGATCGGCGGCGCGAACTTGGTACGCCGTATCGATCCAGACGGAACGCTGACCGAGGTCGCGGAGCTGCCCGCCGGGCGCATGGTGCGCTCGCTGAGCTGGTACGGCGATCATCTGTACGCGGACGTTGACGGTCAGATCATGCGAATCGATCCCGCGAATGCGGATGTCGAGAATCTGACCGATGTGCCGTTCCTTCTCGGCGGGTCGCTGCGACTGGCCGAGAATCTCGGGGTCTGGCACGACGGACAGGATGTGGTGGTCACCAATCTGGACACCGGGGATGCGGTGTGGCGACGACCGGTGGAGACAGGCCAGTGGCAGGGGCATACGCCGATGCTCGCGATGGCTGTCTCGACCACTCACGTCGCCTGGTGCAACGACGCGGAGACGATCAAGGTCGTCAGCCTGGCTGACGGCGCCGAGGCAACGCTGCACAAGCCCGCACCGGAATTGACCGACGAGCTGTGGCTCACCGAGACCGGCCACCTGTTCACAGCCGGCCCGTACTCGACGCTGGCCCGCTATGACCTCGCGTCGGGCCAGCGCGAGTGGACGCTGACGAGCCAGGACGGCGCGAGCGACAGCGTCACGGAAGTCACCGAATCCACCGACGAGGCCGACGTCCTCGACATCCCCAACATCTCGATGAACCGGGCCCGGACTCGGTTGGCCGTGCTTCTGCGCGGCGGCACGGAACTCCGGGTGATCGACGCACACAGCACCGCGACACTGGACCGGTTCAGTCCCGAATATGTGGTGCGTTCCGGCGGGACCGCGTTCACTGCTGCGGGACTGGCGCTGTCTACCGACTACGGACGCCTGGCCCGGTATCGCCTGCACGCGCGGTGATCTGGTGGGACAGTGGTCTTCATGGAGGAAGCACCTGAACCGGGAATGCCGGACGACACCGACTGGACCACCGTGCTCGACGGCGGATGTGAGGAGTGCGGCTACCGCCCGCACGACCCACTGACCACGGACGCGCGCCTGGCCAAGGGCGCCGAGCGTTGGGCCGTGGTGCTGGCCCGCCCGGACGTGGCGAAGCGGCCAGCCCCGCGCGTGTGGGCACCGCTGGAATACGCCGGCCACTGCCGCGACCTCATCGAGGTGTTGGGGGACCGGCTCACGGTCATGCTGGAGCAGGATGCACCCACCTACGCTGACTTCGACGGCGAGGCCGCAGTCCGCGAGCACGAGTATTGGCGCGCCGAAGCCGGCCCGCTGGCAGAGCAGCTCACCCGCGACACCGACCGCACACGCGAGATTCTCGGACGCGTTGGCGAGTCCGACTGGGACCGCAAGGGCCTCCGCGGCGACGGATACGCGTTCACCATCGCTTCGCTGTGCCAGTACATCGTCCACGACGTGGAGCACCACCTGCACGACGTGGCGGGGTGAGATCGTCGGTCTCCAC
>DGYFJ06201__coassemble_1033_pt1 | contig 14478 bp, 16 predicted proteins | sample DGYFJ06201__metabat2_low_PE_015 | metagenome-assembled genome bin DGYFJ06201
GCAGGCGCGGTGTCGGCTGAAGCGCCCGCCCGCGCGAGGGAGGCCGGAGACGGTGGGCCAGCGGGCGCACTCGACGGGTCGATAGGGGTGCCGGTGGTGTTGTCGTCGTCGTGATCATGGGGTTGACGGTGAGCACCGCCCTCGAGATTGGCACCGTCGGGGCGGTGAGCACCATCCTCGCGGAAGGCCGTCTCGGTGATGGTCGCGCACTCCTGCTCGTCGGCGGCGAGCTCCTCGGCGTCGGCGGCCAGTTCCTCATCCGCCACGGTTTGGCGCGCCTCATCGGCGACGGTGGTAGCCGCCGCGCGGTCCGAGCGCAGCTGCACGTCGACCATGCCGACGGTCTCCTCCACCTCGGGATCATGGTCCTCCTCGCCCGGGTGGGCAGGACGCGACGGAGTGGTACGAACCTTCGGCGGGATCGGCCCCTCGAGGACCCGGATCTGCATGGAGTCGTGGAAATCGGTGCGGGGATCGAGCACCGTCGTGGTGTCACAGGCGTGGCGCAGCGCCGAGGAGATGGAATCCCAACCGAAACCGACCAGGTGAACACGCACGCCCTGATCGACCGCGACCTTCACCCCGGGAATCATGTCCGCATCCCCGGACACCAGGACCATGTCCGAACAGTGCCCCTTGAACGCGGCCTTGATCATGTCCGCGACCAGCAGGGTGTCGACGGCCTTCTGCGTGCGGCGATCCCCCCACTCGATCAGCTGACCGGCGCGGAGCTGCACTCCCTCGATAACCCGCAACGTCCGCTGGTAGCGGTGCGGACCCGAATCCGGAATGCCGTCATACCAGTTCTGACGCTGGACCGGCTGGTCAACCAGACCATGGGAAACCTGATCTAAGCGGTGCACGACCGTGGCCAACGAGATCTCGAGTTGACCGCGCGCCCCCTCCTCCCAGGAATTGTAAAAACTAGCCAATAGATAAGAGGTATCGACGAGGACAAGTGTCCGTTGAAGCATGATGATCACGACCTGTTCTGTTTGTCATTCGTAGACTTCCAGCATGCCGCAGGGCGCTGAGACCCGCAGGGGTCGGCGTCGATCAACCTCAGGAGAGAAGTACATGCCCCACCCCGCCATCACCCCACCCGACCTGACCGGAAGGGTCGTGCTGGTCACGGGCGCAGCCCGAGGTCAGGGCCGGGAACACTGCGAGGCGTTCGCCGCCGCCGGGTGCGACGTGATCGCGCTCGACCTGTGTCGGGACATCGAGACCGTGCCCTACCCGATGGCCGACCCAGCGGATCTCGACGCCACCGCCGAGGCCGTCCGCGCACTGGGGCGACGCTGCGTGACCGGCCAGGTCGACGTCCGGGACATGCCCGGGATGCGGGAACTGGTGGACGCCGGGGTCTCCGAGCTGGGCGGACTGGACTTCGTGATCGCCAACGCCGGCGTCTCACCCCAGCCCACCACCTCGTGGGAGCGCAGCGAAGAGGAGTGGGACACCACCATCGACATCAACCTCAAGGGCACCTGGGTGACCACCACCGTGGCGATCCCCCACATCCTCGCCACCGGCCGCGGCGGCGCACTGGTCCTCATCAGCTCCATGGTCGGTCTCCGCGGCGGCTCCTTCACCGCCAGCTACGCCACCTCCAAGTGGGGCGTTCGCGGGCTCGCCAAGGCGCTGGCCGGCGAGCTCGGCTTCTCCAACGTGCGGTGCAACTCGATTCACCCCGGCAACGTGCGGACCCCGATGATCGAGAACCCCTCGATGATCTCCATGATGAGCGGCGGCCAGGGCACCACGCTCGAGGACACGGCCAAGACGTTCGGCGGCATGAACCAGATGCCGCAGCCGTGGATCGAGCCCGAGGCGATCGCCTCCATGGCCCTCTACCTGTGCAGCGACGCCGGGGCGGGCATCACCGGTGCCTCGATCCCCGTCGACCTCGGTGGAAGCGAGAAGTTCGGGACCTAACCCGCCACACACCCCACCCCCCACAAACCACAGCGGCCCGCCTCCCTCGTATCGAGGGGGCGGGCCGCTTACGCGTGCGGGGCTTATCAGGCCCGGTGCGTGTGGGGCCTATCAGGCCTGCGGGCTCACCGGCCGCGGGACGCTGATGGTCGAGCCGGTGGCCGTCCACACCATGGTCCAGAAGATGTCGACCACGGGCTGGATTGCCTGCAGGAAGATGTCGTTGGCGTTGCTCATGTAGGTCCCCTCGTCAGTGTCACTTCCCGGCTGCATGCGACCGAGTACGTCCGTATGTCGTGACGAACCCGCACGACGTTACACAACCGTGACATGTGTGGCGACTCCCACACCGTTCGCCGCAGGCCACAGGGCCTGTCGCCGATCCCCGGGACGCCCAGTGCCGCAGCACAAGTGGTCGCCGACATGCCGCCGACCACCGGATCCGGAACGAATCCTCACCGTATCCACACCGGCCCCAGCCGCCCCACGAGGTCAAAAAATCTGTGACCCGCGCAACTGGGTCTACCTACGCGACCGTAAGTTACGGTACCGTAGGTTCATGGCAATCACTGACGTTGAAGAGTTCGCCCACCTCACCAACGAGGACATCGAGGCACTCGGCGCCGAGCTGGAGCAGATCCGGCAGGACATCATCGGGTCACTCGGTGAGCGAGATGCCGCCTACATCCACAACACCATCCGCTTCCAGCGCGGCCTCGAGGTCGGCGCGCGGATCCTGCTGACCGTGGGCTCGCGCAACAAGACGGCGTGGGCCATCGGCGCAGGCACCCTCGGCGTGGCCAAGATCATCGAGAACATGGAGATCGGCCACAACGTGATGCACGGCCAGTGGGATTGGATGAACGATCCCGAGATCCACTCCACCAACTGGGAGTGGGACAACGTGGGCACTTCCGAGCACTGGAAGCAGACCCACAACTACATGCACCACAAGTACACGAACATCCTGGGCATGGATGACGACGTGGGGTACGGCCTCCTCCGCGTGACGCGCGACCAGCGCTGGCACCCCTTCTACTACGGCAACCTGGCGTACAACACGCTGCTGGCACTGCTGTTCCAGTGGGGCGTGGGCATCCAGTACCTGGAGCTGGGCAAGGTCGTCAAGGGCCGCGATGACCGCGAGCACACCAAGCGCAACGTGTCCCTGTTCCTGCGCAAGGCCGGTAAGCAGCTCGCGAAGGACTACGTCTTCTACCCGGCCCTGTCGGGCAAGGGCTGGAAGTCCACCCTCACCGCCAACCTCACGGCCAACGGCATCCGCAACGTGTGGACCAACGCGGTGATCTTCTGCGGCCACTTCCCCGACGGCGCGGAGAAGTTCACCAAGAAGGACCTCGCGGAGGAGACGCAGGCCGAGTGGTACCTGCGCCAGATGCTCGGCTCCGCGAACCTCACCGGCGGCCCGGTCATCGACTTCATGTCCGGCAACCTGTCGTACCAGATCGAGCACCACCTCTACCCGGACATGTCGTCCAACCGCCTGGCCGAGGCGGCCGTGCGGGTGCGCGCGCTGTGCGAGGAATACGACCTGCCGTACGTGGCCGGCCCGCTGCCGGTCCAGTATTTCAAGGCGTGGCGCACGATCGCCAAGATGTCGCTGCCCAACCACATGCTCCGCGACACCGCCGACGACGCGCCCGAGACGCACTCGGAGCGGATGTTCGACGGCCTGCCCGCGCCCGAGCCCGCCGGCAACGGCACGCGCGCCGGCCTCAAGACGGCGATGCGCCAGGCACGGGACCGTCGCCGCGGCAAGAAGTACGTCCCCGCGGCCTGACCCCGAGGGCTCCCCGAGCACTCCCCGACGCCCCTGACATCTCACCAGGTGTCAGGGGCGTCCGTGATTCCGACGCACCAAACGTAGAACCGGCTATAAGCTGACTTGCAGCAAGCGACCGGAACCGAGCACACGCCCGCACGCCCACGAGGGGCCGGGCCGGATGCCGGACAAACGTGACGACGGGGGCACCCATGGAGGACCGGCGAATGCTGATCGCCGATTCGGCGATCGAGGTCGTGGCGCGGGACGGTGTCAGGGCCCTCACCCACCGCGCGGTGGATTCCGAGGCCGGACTCCCCTCCGGCTCCACCTCGTATTACTGCCGAACACGGGCACAGTTGGTCGCGCTCACCGTCGAGAGGGTCACCTCGCTGCTGCGCGGATTCGTCGAGGTGTCCGGGATCCAGGAGCTGGCGTCGAACAAGGCCGACGACGTGCTGGACGTGCTCTCCCGCATGATCGAGGCCCTCCTCGCCGACTACCGGGGCGAGCTCGCGGCGCGCTCCGCGCTGATCATCGAGCTAACCGGCCGGGAGGACACCAGCGACCTCGTGTCCGCGCTGCTCGACCCGAGCGACCTCCACACCGCGCTCGACGCCACCGGGATGCGCGACCCCGCCGTCGCCGCGATGGACCTGCTCGTCGTCTACGAGGGCCTGCTGTGGGAGCGCACCGTCGGCCGTCTCGCCGGTCAGCCGGTCGACCGCGCGCACGATTCCGAACTCCTCAGCGCTGCCCTCGCCCGCCACGAGCACCGCGGCCCGCGCAACCTGTTCGGCCTGCGCCGCTAGCCAGGCGCCGCCAGCCCCACTCCACCATCCCGAGCCCCCGACGCCCTGACCCCAGGCCGTCGGGGGCTCGCCTGTCTGCGCGTGAGCCTCGTCGCGTAGCCTCGCACCTCCTCCGAAATTTTGTATACTAAACGAGTGCCACGGCCCTCACTCACCACCCCGACCGTTCGCGACGCGATCCGCGACCGCATCCTCTCCGGCGAATACGCGCCGGGATCCCGCCTGATAGAGCAGCGGATCGCCGCCCAACTCGAGGTATCGCGGGTCCCCGTCCGGGACGCCCTGCGCGACCTCCTCGCCGAGGGACTCACCCACGAGCGACCGGCCGGCGGGATGGAGGTACGGCACTACTCCGAGGCCGAGATCGACGAGCTGATCGTCCTGAACGAAGTCCTCGAGACGGTGCTGGTCGTCCGGCTCGCGGAAGAAGCGGACGAGCTCGTCGTCGTCGCCCTCCACGCGGCCACCTCGGAGGCCGGCGCGGCGATCGCGGCCGGGGACACCACCCGCGCGATCACCCTCAACGCCCGCTTCCACGACGTCCTGCTGGAGCAGGCGCACGGGAGCATCACCCACGAACTCCTCAGCACCATCCGGCCACGCCTGGCCTGGGTGCACCGACAACACGGCGACGCCGCGGTGCTCCACGCCGAGCACGTGGCGATCGCCGACGCGATCGCCGCCGGCGACACCACCGCGGCGGCCGCGCTCATGCACTCCCACGCCGCCTCCAGCCGGCAGGCGGTTCACGACCTGAAGGACCCCACATGATCCGTCACCGCCCGCGAGGAGCTGGCGCCACCGTCGGCGTGACCGCCCTGGCCCTGCTCCTCACCGCCTGCACCACCGACACCGCGACCGATGCCACCCCCACGCCCGAGGCGGCCCCCTCCACGATCGTCACCGAGACCGCGACGCCCACCACCGCGCCCACCCTCAGCCCCGAGGAACAGCAGCGGCTCGACACCGAGCTCATCGCCGCCGCGTGGGCCGACGATGTGCCCGCCGCGCGTGAGCTCATTGCCCGCGGTGCCGATGTCAACGCCACCGACGACACCGTGCAGAGCGCCTACCTCATCGCCACCTCGGAGGGGTACACCGAACTGCTCGACCTGACTCTCGCCAACGGTGCCGACATGTCCTCGCTGGACTCCTACGACGGCACCGGTCTCATCCGCGCGGCCGAGCGCGGGCACGCCGACATCATCGGCCGGCTCATCCGCCATGACGTGGAAATCGACCACGTCAACAACCTCGGCTGGACCGGACTGCACGAGGCGCTCATCTTCGCCGACCAGGCCGGACGCCCCGCGCGGGGCGACAGCACCGACTTCATGGACAGCGTGCGCGTGATCGTCGCCGCAGGGGGTGACCTCACGATCCCCGCGCAGCAGGACGGCGCCACCCCGCTCGAGCTGGCGCGCCGCCACGGGCTGACGTCGCAGGCGAGCCTGATCGAGCAGGCCGTGGCCGCCGACCACGCCGACGCGCCCGGCCGCGACGCCGACGCCGAACTGCTGCAGGCCGCAGCGAGCGGCGACCCCGACGCCGCCGCGCTCGCGCTGCGCCGGGGCGCGGACCTCGAGACCCGCAACGCCCAGGGCCAGACCCCGCTGGTCGTTGCCACCAGGAACAATCACCCGCGGGTCGCCGCACTGCTGCTCTACCTGGGCGCCGACCCGGACGCGCAGGACGACATCCAGGACTCGGCGTTCCTCTACGCCGGCGCCGAGGGGCTGGACGAGATCCTCACCATGACCCTGGCGCACGGCGCGGACGTGACCAGCACCAACCGCTTCGGCGGCACCGCGCTCATCCCCGCCGGCGAGGGCGGCTACGCGAGCACCGCACAGATCCTGGTGGATGCCGGGGTGCCCGTGAACCACGTCAACGACCTCGGCTGGACCGCCCTGCACGAGGCGATCATCTACGGTGACGGCACCGGCGGCCATCTCGAGACGATCCGCATCCTGCTGGCCGGCGGCGCGGATCCGACCCTGCCCGACGGCGACGGCACGTCGCCGCGCGACCTTGCCGCCGGGCGCGGCCAGGGGCAGGTCGTCGCCCTGCTGGAGGAGGCGCTGTGAGGGACGGTGATATCGACGACGACCTCGCCCACCTGCGCCGCTGTGTGGAGTTGGCGGCGGAGGCGGTCGACGCCGGGGACGAACCGTTCGGTTCGCTCCTGGTCGACGCCGCCGGGCGGGTCCGGTTCTCCGACCGCAACCGCATCTCCGGCGGCGACGCCACCCGACACCCCGAGTTCGCGATCGCGCGGTGGGCCGCCGAGAACCTCACCCCGGACGAGCGCGCGGCGGCGACCGTCTACACCTCGGGCGAGCACTGCCCGATGTGCAGCGCAGCGCACGCCCTCGTGGGGCTCGGTCGCATCGTGTTCGCCTCCAGTGGCGCGCAGTACGCGGCGTGGATGGCCGAGCTCGGCGTGACCCCGGGGCCGGTGGCCGGTCTGTCGATCACGCAGGTCGCGCCGGGCGTCCCCGTCGCCGGCCCCGTGCCGGAGCTGGCCGACGAGGTACGCCGGCTCCACGAGCGGGCTGCACGAGGTACTGCTAGTCCGTGATCGCCTCGAGGGGCCCGGTCCTGGCCGCCCGGTGCGCCGGCCACAGTGAGGCCAGCACACCGACGAACGCCGAGCACACCAGCACGATGCCGATCATCCCCCACGGGATGGTGGTCATCTGCAGCCCGCTGGACGCCAGCACGGTCACGAACGCCCACCCCAGGTAGACGCCCACCGCCGCACCGATCAGCGCGCCAAACACGGCGATCTGTGTGGACTCGAGATTGACGGTTCGCCGCACCTGCGACCGTTGCATGCCGACGGCGCGGAGCATCCCGATCTCGGTGCGCCGCTCGATCACCGACAGCGCCAGCGTGTTGACGATGCCCAGCACCGCGACCACCAGGGCCAGCCCCAGCAGTGCGTAAATGATCGTGAGCAACTGGTCGACTCCGCCGGTCTGCTGGTCGATGTACTCCTGCTTGCTCTGCACCATTGCGATGGGGGTGTCGGCCAGCTCCGCGGTGACCGCCTCCCGGGCCTGGTCCGAAGTGAATCCCTCCGCAGGAGAGACCAGCACGTTGAACGTGGTCCGCAGGTTCTCCGGCACCAGACGCTCGTACACGTCCCGACCGGTGTAGAACTGGCCAAGCACCTGCGAGTCCTCGTAGACGCCGGTGACGCGCAGGGTGGATTCGCTGCCGTCGGGCCCGACGAGCGGCACGGTGCTGCCGTACGTCCAGCCCTTGTCGCGGGCCACGGAGCGGGAGACGACGAGCGAGTTCTCGGCCGGCTGGAGCGAACCGTCCACGACGGTCGCGTCGATCATCTCCTCGACCGGGCCGCCCGCGGCGGAGATGAGTTGCTGCTCCCCGCCGAGTACGCCGAACCCGAACGCCAGGTACGCGACCTCACCCACTTCGTCGACTCCGGAGATCCGCTCCTCGATGGCGCCGGGCAGCGGCACCGGCGGCCCCTGCGAGGCGACGCCCTGGACCACGACGTCCGCCTTGATGTCCTGGTCGATGATGCCACTGATGCTCTCCTTGGTGGTGGCGCCGAGCGTGCCGAACGCCGCGACCAGGGTGAGTCCGAGGGTGAGCGCGAACGCGGTCGCCGCGGTGCGGCGGGTGTTGCGCCCGGCGTTGGTCGCGGCCAGCCGACCGACCGCACCGAAGGGCGCGCCGATGACCCGGCCGATGCCGCCGGCGATGGGCCGCGCGAGGGCGGGCATCACCAGGAAGCTGCCGACGATCAGGGCCGCCGCGCCGACGCCGACGGTGATCGCGCCGGACTTGGTGGTGTCCTGCCACGTGCCGATGAGCGCGAGCGCGATACCCGCGACGACCGCGAGGACGCCGACGTAGGTGCGCATGCCGCCGCCTGCCTCGGTGGCGACGGAGCCGACGCGCATGCCCTGCACCGGGGCGACGCGTCCGGCCCGCCGGGCGGGGGCCCAGGCGGAGAACAGGGTGACGACGAAACCCAGCACCAGCGGCGTGACCACCGACGAGGTGGCGAGCGCCAGATCGCCGGCCGGGATGCCCAGGTCCAGGGCGTCGAGCACCATGAAGATCGCCTGCGCCAGCCCGAACCCGGCCACCACACCGATCGCGGAGCCGACGAGCCCCGTGACAGCGGCCTCGGCCAGTACCGACCGGGTGATCTGCCCCCGGGAGGCGCCGATCGCCCGCAGCAGCGCGAGCTCGCGCAGCCGCTGCGCGACCAGCATGGAGAAGGTGTTGTAGATGATGAACGTGCCCACGAGCAGCGCGATCAGGCCGAATGCCACGAAGAAGTAGTTGATGAAGTCCAGCATCGTGCCCAGCTGGTCCGAGAGCCGTTCCCTGACCTCCTCGCCCGTGCTGACGGAGAAGTCGGGATACTCGGCCGCGATGGCGTCCCGCAGCTCGCCCTGGCCCATGCCCTCCTCGGCGCGAACGGAGACGCTGCTGGCGTTCTCGCCGTCGCTGAACAGCGCGCGGGCCTGCTCGGAGGTGAATCCGACGCCGACGTAGCCGCCGACGTCGGTGTCGCTCGTGTAGGTGCCGACGACGGTGACGTCGATCATCCCGTTCGAGGTGGTATACAGCTGCGCGGTGTCGCCGATCGCGAGGCCGGCCCCCTCGAGCACGCCCTCGGGCAGGACGACCTCGCCGTCGGCGGCGGGCGTGCGCCCGTCGACCATCTCGTTGCTGCTGCCGACCGCCTGCTCGGGATCGATCCAGGCCAGGCCCTCGGACGGGGCCCCACCGGACTGGTACGGGGTGCCGTCGGCGTTGAACAGCACGACCGTCCCGGACACCTCGGGCATGGCCGCGGCGACGCCGGGCATCTCCATGACCCGGTCGGCCACCTCGAACGGCACCCCGGCGCCGCGCGGGTCCTCGGGCTCGATCATCACCGACAGGTCGGCGGTGCCCTGCTCGAGCAGCCCGTCGAAGGTGCTCTTGAGCGTGGAGGTGAACACGAGCGAGCCGGTGACGAACGCGGTCCCCAGCACCACGGCCAGCACCGACAGCAGCAGCCTCAGCTTGTGCGCGGCGATGTTGCGCAGGGAGACCCGCAGCATCGGCCGCGCATGCCGCGGTGCGTGGTGTGCCTGGTGTTTCGCGGTGGCCATCACCGCTCCTCGAGGTCGCCCATGGCGGCGAGGATCTCGTCGGCAGTCGGACGCTCGAGCTCGCGCACGAGCCGCCCGTCGGCGAGCAGCAGGACGCGGTCGGCGTAGGTGGCGGCGCGCGGGTCGTGGGTGACGATCACGACGGTCTGCCCGAAGTCGTCGGCCGCGCTGCGCAGGATGGCCAGCACCTCGGCGGAGGAGGTGGAGTCGAGGTTGCCGGTGGGCTCGTCGCCGAACAGGATGTCGGGCCGGCCCACGAGGGCGCGGGCGCAGGCGACGCGCTGCTGCTGCCCGCCGGACAGCTCGGACGGCCGGTGCGAGAGCCGGTCGCCGATGCCCAGTCGCCCCACCACCTCGTCGAACCACGCGCGGTCGATGCGGTGACCGGCGATGTCCTGCGGCAACGTGATGTTCTCCTCGGCCGTGAGGGTGGGCACGAGGTTGAAGGACTGGAACACGAAGCCGATCCGGTCACGCCGCAGCGCGGTGAGCTGCTTGTCCGGCAAGCCCACGATCTCGGTCTCCCCGATCCGCACCGACCCGGAGGTGGGGCGGTCGAGCCCGGCCATGCAGTGCATGAGGGTGGACTTACCCGAGCCGGACGGCCCCATGATGGCGGTGAATCGGCCCTTGGCGAAGGTCGCACTGACGTGGTCCAGGGCGCGGACCTCGGTCTCGCCCTCCCCGTAGGTCATGACGAGGTCGGTGGCGACGGCGGCGACGGGGTCCGCGGCGCCGGGCTGGTGCTGGGTCTCGGCCTGGGTGGTCATGTGCTCCCTCGCAAGGTGGTGGTCGACTAAAGCATGCAGCATCCGGGGACAGGGGCGGATCAGGGATGGCCCTGGTTTCCACCCTGATCGCGCTCGGGCTCATCGGGCGCGGTCGGCCACTGCTCCAGTGTGCGCCGGGTGGTGAACCGGCGTCGCTCGCCGGAGACGGGATCGGTGAACGCGATCGATTCCGCCAGCAGCTGTAGCGGGCGGGTGAAGTCGCCGGGGGTCACCTCGAGCACGTCGGGGTACAGGTCGTCGCCGAGGATCGGCGTGCCCAGGGCGTTCATGTGCACGCGGAGCTGGTGGGTGCGGCCGGTGGTGGGCTCGAGGCGGTAGAGGCCCAGTCCGTCACGGGCGTCCAGCAGCGTGATGCGCGTGTGTGCGTCGGCCTCGCCGTCGACCTCGGAGGCCTGGAGGATGCCGCGCGTCTTGACGATCCGGCTGGACCGCTCGCGCACCTCGGGCGTGCCGTCCGGCGCCGGCGCCACGGCGAGGTAGGTCTTGTCGACGCGGCGGGCGGCGAAGAGTTCCTGGTAGGCGCCGCGGTGCGCGGGGTCGGCGGTGAACACCAGCACGCCGGCGGTGAGCCGGTCGAGGCGGTGCGCGGGCGCCAGGTCGTCGAGACCGAGGTCTCGACGGAGCCGGACCAATGCGGTCTCGGTGATGTGCCCGGCGCGCGGCGTGGTGGCGAGAAAATGAGGTTTGTCGACGACGACGAGACGGTCATCCCGGTGCAGCACCTGCAGGTCGAAGGGCACCCGGGGCTCAGGATCGGGACGCCGATACGTCCACACGTCCATTCCCTTGTGCCGGCGGGTCGTGCTGGTCACGGGGGTTCCGTCGGCGGTGACGACCTCGCCGGAGGCCAGCGCGGCCTCCAGCTCGTCGAGCCGATCGGGGAAGCGACGGCGGAGCTCCTCGGGGATGCTGCGGGGCCCCTGGCCGGGGTCGGCGAGCCGGATGCGCACCGGGTCGACGCCGTCCCGCAGGGGCAGCGGTCGGCGGCTCCGCCGTGAATTGGACATATCCGGGAGCCTAATCCGTGCGCTACACTCCCTCTCGCCCCATCTGACACTTCAGCCACGTTGGGACTGAATTAGCTCTCCAGCACCAGGAGTTAGACATGATCGAAGCCGTCGTCGAGTTCTTCCTGTCCGGCCCCGGCCGCGCGATCCTGCCCACGTTCCAGGGCAGCTTCAACCTCGCCTACCCGTCCAACGCCCCGTTCCCCGAGGGCACGTAGGCCTCTCCCGGCCTCTCCCACACCTCTCGGCGGCACGTCAGCGGCACCCGGATGGTCGGCGTAACCCCCTTTTGAGCAGCGTCTGCCAAGCCACGTCCGAGGGCTACGGTCAGCGGTAGGCTCGGAGCATGGCTTCCCTCGAGAACACTGTCGTCGTCGGTGTCGACGGCTCCGACGCCTCAACCGGCGCCGTCGCCTACGCCGCCAACACCGCCGCCAAGCGCGGCATCCCGCTCCTCCTCGTCACCAGTTACACGATGCCGGCGGCCATGTTCGCCGAGGGCATGGTGCCGCCGCAGCCCGTCTACGACGAGCTCGAGCGCGAGTGCCTGCCCATCCTCGAAGGCGCCCGGGAGACCGCCCTGAAGGTCGCCCCCGAGATCGAGGTCAACCACGCCGTGGTCGAGGGCAACCCCGCGCAGGTACTCATCGACTACTCGCGGAAGGCCAAACTCATCGTCCTGGGCTCCCGCGGCCTCGGCGGCATCAAGGGCATGGTCCTGGGCTCGGTCTCCGCGGCCGTGGCCAGCCACGCGTTCTGCCCCATCGTGGTGACCCGCACCGACACCGACCACCCGGGCACCGACGGTCCGGTCGTGGTGGGAATCGACGGCTCCGAGATCAGCGCCCGCGCCACCGACTGGGCGTTTGCCGAGGCCTCCGCCCGTGGCGCCGAACTGATCGCGGTCCACACCTGGATGGACCCGCAGGTCCAGGCCGCGGCCGCCGGGATCGCCCTCACCGATGACGGCTGGAGTCAGCTCGAGGAGCAGCAGCACCAGACCCTCGCAGAGCGGTTGGCCGGCTTTGCCGACCGCTTCCCGGACGTCAAGGTCACCCGATATGTGACCAGAGATCGTGCCGTTCGCGCACTGGTCGAGCAGTCAGAGGGAGCACAGCTCGTCGTCGTCGGATCTCACGGGCGTGGCGGCTTCGCCGGCATGGTCCTGGGCTCCACCTCCCGCGCGCTCCTCCAGGCCGCCCCGTGCCCCGTCATGGTCGTGCGACCGGAGGCCCACGCATGAGCGGCGGCGGTACCGACACCGGCGGCGACGAGGCCGTGCAGGTCCGGCAGGACGAGGTCGCCGGGAAGTTCGAGATCCTGGTCGGGGACGTGGTGGCCGGTTTCGCCGACTACCACGACGAGCCCGGCACCGGTGGCGCCGCCGGCGTGCGGACGTTCCCACACACGGTCGTGGACTCCGAGTTCGGAGGTCGTGGACTGGCCGGCACGATGATCGGCGAGGCGCTCGCGGCCACCCGGCGCGACGGACTGCGCGTGAACCCCGAGTGCACCTTCGTGGCCGGCTACATCACCAAGAATCCCGACTCGGCCGAGCTGGCCTGACACCGACAACGGTTGGCTACGACGCGGTAACAGGTGAGCGACGTTTAACTGCATAGTGGAGGCGTCCGGAAGCATTTCGGGCGCCTTCCGTGTTCTCCTGAGTACGCGGCCCACACCGGGCTGAGTAATACTCTCGGGAAAGGACTACCACCATGCTGTGGAGCATCATCTCCTGGATCATCGTCGGCGGCATCGCAGGCTGGATCGCCTCGATGATCATGAAGAAGAACGCCCAGATGGGATTCGTGGCCAACGTCGCGTCGGGCATCATCGGCGCGTTCGTCGTGGGCTTCCTCGTCTCGTTCTTCACCGAGGGCGGCGGCATGCCGGACGCATGGTCGATCTGGGGCTTCGTCGCCGCGATCATCGGCGCCTGCCTGCTCATCTGGATCGTGACCGCCATCAGGGGCCGCAGCAAGGTCTGACCTGACGGTCAGTCCTGCAGCGCACAGACTCCTCCTACAGAAAGGACTCCACTATGGGTTTCCTCGACAAGGCCAAGGAATTCGCAGGCAAGAACCCGGACAAGGTGCAGTCGGGCATCGACAAGGCCGGCGACATGTTCGACGAGAAGACCGGCGGTAAGCACGCCGAGCACGTCGACAAGGTGCAGGACAAGGCCGGCGACTACCTCACCGGCGGCGGCAACAATGCACCCGAGGGTGGCCACGAGGCCCCCGAGGGCGAGGGTCAGCCGCCTGCCTGACGGACACGTGCCCGGCTGAGTGGCCGGGCTCCCGTCACCACCACTTCGGGGCCGGTGCCGCTACACGCGGTGCCGGCCCCGTGGCGTCGGTGGTCGGTGCCGATAGTCTGTATCCCGTGACGAAGACTCGGTCGACCAAGCCAGCGCCGCGGGAGCGGCTCCTGGCCACGGCGACCCGTCTGTTCCCCACCGACGGAATCCGGGCCGTGGGGATCGACCGCATCCTGCGGGAGGCCGGCGTGGCCAAGGCCAGCCTCTACAACACGTACGGATCCAAGGACGAACTCGTGGTGGCCTACCTCCGGTCGGTGGCCGAGCGGGACCGGGAACTGTGGCGGCGTCGCGCCGACCTGTCCCCCGATGCCCGAGGCCGCGTCCTAGCGCTGTTCGACATCATCCGCGAACGTGTCGAGCCCGCGACCCCCGGCTCCTGTCACATCGCCGCCGCGATCGAGTTCCCCAGCCCCGGCACCGACGGCGAAAGGGCGATCCGCCACGCCGTCGCCGAGCAGCGCGAATGGGTCACCGAGACCCTTCGCGTCGAGCTCGCCGGTATGGGACTGCAGGACCCGGACAACATCGAGGACCTGGCTGACCGCCTGGCGCTGCTGCACGACGGAGCGGTCACCGCCGCCATGCTCGGCGAGGTCCAGACCACCACTATGACGGCCCGCAGCATGGCCGAGCTCATCCTGGGGATGATCACCGAGCCCGGCTGAGCAGCGCTGAGC
>DGYFJ06201__coassemble_1121_pt1 | contig 12943 bp, 12 predicted proteins | sample DGYFJ06201__metabat2_low_PE_015 | metagenome-assembled genome bin DGYFJ06201
GCCCGCCCGAGCCAGCCCTCGGCGACCTCCCCGATGTGCAGGATGAGCCAGCCGAGCGTGAGCTCACTGGACGGGATGGGGTGGGATCGGAGTTGGTCTCCGGTGAGTCCGGCGACGATCGACCGGGCATTGGTGAGCGCTACGTCGGTCCATTCGATCAGGTTCTCGTGCTCGGTGCCGGTGGTGGCGGGGAAGAAAGGCATGACGACTCCTCGTGAGTAGGTGTTTCAGGTCGGGCAGGGTTTCGGCCGGCCAACGGCCAGCGGCCGGCCAGCGGTCAGCGGGTGGTGGCGTACAGGTCGCGGAGCAGGCAGATCTCGGCGCCGTGGTGGATGACCTCGCGGGTGATGTGCAGGACGAGCGTGGCCATGGGGGCGTCGGCCCACGGGCCCTCGGCGGGACCGACGGGGGCGGCCAGGGCGTCGGCGTCGAGCCCGCGCACGCCGTCCATCCATCCGGCGTAGACGCGGTCCAGTTGCTCGAGCCCGCCGTCGGCGTCGCCGGCATAGACGTGGGTCATGTAGTCGTACGCGGGGCCGCCGAAGTGGGAGTGCCAACGCGCGCCGAGGACGCCCACCACGAGGTGGCCGATGCGCCACGCGATGGTCGTGAGCGGCGCCGGCGTGGGCTCGGGGTAGGCGAAGTCGATCGTGAAGTCCCCGGCTCCGGCTCGCATCTCGGCCGTGCCGGTGCCCTTCGGACGCACGCCCCACGTCAGCTCATCCGGGGCGGGGGAGAAGTGGTATTCGTCGTCGGTCAGTCCCTCCAGTCGGGGCCGGAGCTGACCCTGCCAGTGGAACTCGAGTTGGTCCACCAACTGTGCGGTCCAGTCGATCGCTCCGCCGCCGGTCAACAGGCGGGACGGGACGGCCGGTTCTTCGGCGGTCATGGGGTCTCCTTCGGCTCTCGGTGCGCGGCCAGTTCGTGGCCCGGTCAAAGAATGACACCCAAACAGGACAGTTTCTGTCCTCTGTGCATGGGAGACTTCCGGCATGCCCGAGGACAGGACCCCCACCACCCAGCGCGTGCTGACCCTGCTGGACCTGCTCCAGCGCAGATCGGTGTGGACGGGAGCGGAGCTGGCAGACGAGCTCGGCGTGACGATCCGTTCCGTCCGGCGGGACGTGGACAGGCTGCGTGACCTGGGCTATCCGGTCGAGTCGGAGCGCGGCGCGGGCGGCGGCTACCGGCTGGGATCGGGCCGGAGATTGCCGCCGTTGCTGCTCGATGACAGGGAGGCGGTCGCCGTCGCCATCGCTCTGCGCCTGGCCGCCGGCGGCGCGGTGGCGGGCGTCGGCGAGCACGCGCTGGGCGCGTTGACGAAGCTCGACCAGGTGATGCCGGGCCGCCTGCGCGAGCGGGTCGCGGACGTGACCGAGTCGATGGTCACCGTCCCCGGTACGGACACCCCGGTCGAGCCGGAGCTGCTCATCGAGCTCGGACACGCGGTCCGCGGGTCGGAGTTGGTGCGGATGGAGTACCGCGACCGCGCGGGTCGGGACTCGGAGCGGCGTCTGGAGCCCTACCGGATCGTGGTGTTGGGGCGCCGTTGGTACCTGCACGCGTTCGACCTGGACCGCGAGGACTGGCGCACGTTCCGCCTCGACCGGATCGAGGCGGTGCACCGCACGCGTTGGCGCTTCACCCCCCGCGCCGACGTCCCCGACCCCGCCACGCACGTGCAGCAGTCGGTCACCGCCGCACCGTATGAGTACCGCGCGAGCGTGGTGGTCCGGGCGACGCCGGAGGAGGTGCGGGAGTGCTTCCCACCACCGTTCGGGGTGGTCACCCCATTATTTGACGACGACGACAACGCCCACCCCGCCTGCAGACTCGAGACCGGAGCCACTGACCTGGACGACCTGGCGTGGTACCTGACCCGGCTGCCCGCGCCGTTCACGGTCGAGTCGCCTGACGGATTGCGCGAACGCCTCGCCGCGCTGGCCGAGCGTGCGGCCCACGCAGCCCATGCCCCCCGCTCAGCCCACGCCACCGATGACGCTCACCCCGCCCACACGGCACACGCCACTGATGACGCCCACGCAGCCCACGCCACGCCCTTGCCCGAGCAACCCGGCGCAGACCCCGCCCCCGACTAGTCTGGTGGGCGATGACTCCCAGCCAGCCAACCCAGAGCAACCCCAGCACCGCGCAGGCCCGCGTACTGGTCGACGAGATGCTCCGCCACGGCATCACCGACGCGGTCCTGTGCCCGGGCTCGCGCAGTGCGCCGCTCGCCCTGGCGATGGCCGCCGCGGAGCGCGCCGGTCGGCTTCGGCTGCACGTGCGGATCGACGAGCGCGGCGCGGGATTCACCGCACTCGGGCTGTCTCTGGGGTCCAAGCGGCCGGTGCCCGTCGTCGTCACCTCCGGCACCGCGGTGGCCAACCTGCACCCGGCGATGGTCGAGGCCGCGCATTCCGGTGTGCCGATCCTCGCGCTCACCGCCAACCGCCCGCCCGAGCTGCGCGGGACCGGCGCCAATCAGACCATCGACCAGGTGGGCCTGTTCGGGCCGCATGCCCGGGCGGTGGTCGAACTGGGTGCGGCCGGCGACCCGGTGACGGAACACCGTCACTGGCGCGCCGCGATCGGCCGCGCGATCCTCACCGCCACGGCGCTCGCGGAACCGGGGCCGGTGCAGGTCGACATCGCCTTCCGTGAGCCGCTGGTGCCCGCCGAGGGGGACGAGGAGTATCGCCTGACCACGGCGTTCAGCACCCCGCCGCTGGTCGCCGACGACTGGGCCGACCACGGCGTCTCCGGCGGCGCCATGCCCTCGGTTAGTGACCCGGCGCAGATCCAGACCCAGACCCAGCCCCAGACCCAGTCGCAGGACCCGGCCCCGACCCGGGCCCCGGCTGCAGGGGAAGCCGGTGACAGCCAGGCCGACATCCCCGCGGGCCGCTCGGACGGCCGCCCGTGGGTGCAGCGGGCCATGGCCGGGCTCGACTCCGGCCCAGGCGTCACCGCCGTCGCGGTGGACCTGACCCGGCGCACGCTCGTCGTCTCCGGCGCCGGCGCACTGCCCGAGTCCGCCCTGGTCGGGGTGCCGACGGTGGCCGAGCCCGGGGCGCCGGTCCCGCTGCACCCGGTCCACCCACTCGCGATCCCGGCACTTGATCCGGAGCAAGTCGTGGTGACCGGCCGGCCCACCCTGCATCGAGCGGTCACCAGGCTGCTGGCGGACCCGGAGGTCGAGCTCGTGGTCCTCGACGCCGGCCCCCGCTCGCCCAACCCCACCGGCAGCGCCGCCGAACTCGCCGACTCGGTCCTCACCGGCTGGGACGTCGACCAGACCTGGGTCGCAGCAGCAGACGAGGCCGACAGTCGCGCGCGCGAGGCCGTCGACCGGGTCCTCGACGAACACCTGGAGGTCGCCGAGCCCACCGGGCTACACACGGCCCGCGCGGTCGCCCGCGGCATGCGGGGCGGCGGCAACCTGGTGGTGGGCGCCTCCAACGCGATCCGCGACCTGTCGCTCGTCGGCCCGCTGGACCCGGACGTGTCGGTGTACGCCAACCGCGGGGCCTCCGGCATCGATGGCACGGTGTCCACGGCGATCGGCGTGGCGCTCGCGACGCCCGGGCGCACGGTCGCGCTGATGGGCGACCTGACCTTTCTCCACGACCTGTCCGGACTGGTCCTGGGCCCCCGCGAACTGCACCCCGCGGACCTGACGATCGTCGTGGCCGACGACGACGGCGGCGGCATCTTCTCCCTCCTCGAGCAGGGCGACCCGCGGCTGGCCACCGACTTCGAGCGCGTCTTCGGCACACCGCACGGCGCTGACCTGCGCGCACTGTGTGTCGGCGCGGGAATCCCGTTCACCGACACCGACCCCGACGGGTTGGAAAAACTGCTGGACGGACCGTCGTACTCCGCCCGACACCGCGACATCGTGCCCGAGGGAATGCGCGTGGTCCGGGTGTCGACCAGCCGCCAGGGACTCCGCGAACTCCACGAGGCCCTGCGGGCCGGTGCGGCCGGATGACGAGCGCGGAGCCCGGCAACCAGCCTGAGTCAACGGGCTCGGTGACACTGACCCGCTTCGCGCGTCCGGCCCGCCTGCAGACCGCCCGTCGGGTGCGCCGGGCGGCGCTCACGAGGCGTGTGGTGCGCGTCGTCGCCGTCGTCGTCGCCCTGTTCTCTGTGGTCGTCTCGTTCCTCATCCTCCTGGCGTGCCTCATCGACGACCTGCGCATCGACCAGGACATGGGCAGCGCCACCGCGACCGTCACCGAGGTCACCGACCGCCGCGCCGCCGTGGAGTTCGACGCCGGCGGCGGCCGCCACGTCCGACCCGTGACCGGCGTCTTCTACCCGACCGGCCTCGTCGAAGGGCAGCGCGTCCAGGTCGAGTTCCGGCGCGCCAACCCCGACCTCGTGCGCGTGTCCGGGCGCAGCTGGACCATCGCGATCGTGCCCGCGCTGAGCGTCCCCGCGGTCGTCATTCCCGTTGCGGCGCTCGTGTATGCCGCAGCGTCGCCAAGGGTTTACCGACCGTCATCGTGAATTCCCCGGGGCGTCCCCCGCAGATCACCGGCACGTGACCGGCGGAGGAGACAGTAATGGTGTGCGCGTAGCAATCGTCACCGAATCGTTTCTGCCGAACGTCAACGGCGTCACCAACTCCGTTCTCCGCGTGCTCGAATACGCGCGCAGACACGGACACGACTGTCTGGTGGTGGCGCCGTCAGGCAACGTCGGCCTGTGGCAGGGCGCCGCCGACGCCCTCCGTGCGCACCCGCTCGTCAGCGGATTCTCCGCGATCTTCGGCGGGCCCGACGCGATGGCCCCCGAGCGCGACCACCACCTCGGGTTCCCCGTCCACCGCGTCACCGCCGTGCGCGTCCCCGTCGTCTCCTCGCTGCCCGTCGGCGCCCCCAGCCCGAGCGTCTACAACGCCCTGCGGGACTTCGCCCCCGACGTGGTGCACCTGGCCTCCCCGTTCGTCCTCGGTGCCGCCGGAGCCGCCGCCGCCCGCGCCCTCGATGTGCCGACCGTCGCCGTCTACCAGACCGACGTCGCCGGCTTCGCCAACTCCTACGGGATGGGCGTCATGGGCGACGCCGCCTGGGCGTGGACCCGCGCCATCCACCTCACGTGCGACCGCACCCTCGCCCCCTCCACCGCCGCCATGGACGACCTGGCCGGACACGGCATCCCCCGCCTCTACCGGTGGGGCCGCGGCGTCGACACCACGCGCTTTAACCCCGCCCGCCGCAGCGAGGCACTGCACCAGCTGTGGTCGCCCGAGGGCCGGCCCGTCGTGGGCTTCGTCGGCCGACTCGCCCCCGAAAAGCACGTCGAGCGCCTCCAGGCCCTCGCCGACCGCTCCGGGCCCGACGGCGATCTGCAGCTCGTCGTGGTGGGCGACGGCCCCGACCGGCCCGCACTCCAGGCCGCCATGCCGCACGCGATCTTCACCGGCGAACTCCACGGCGAACAGCTCGGCCAGGCTTACGCCACCCTCGACGTGTTCTGCCACGCCGGCGAGTTCGAGACGTTCTGCCAGTCCATCCAGGAGGCGCAGGCCTCGGGCGTGCCCGTCGTGGGACCCGACCGCGGTGGGCCCCGCGACCTCGTCCAGGCCGGCGTCAACGGATACCTGCTCGACCCGCGCACCTACGCCTCCGAGATCTCCGACACCGTCGACCTCGTGCTCTCCCAGCACGGCCAGCTCGCCGCCGGCGCGCTGCAGACCGTCTCCGGCCGGACCTGGGACGCGATCTGCGGCCAACTTTTCGACCACTACGTCGCCGCCGGAGCCCGCTGCACCAGCAACCCGGTGACCCGCCGTCCGCGCGTGAACCGGCCCGCCCGGGTCGTGGCCTGAGCGAAGTCGGCCCGCCTCGGCGGGGTAGCGTCAAGCCCGTGTCCCGCGCCGATCTCGATAAGCAGCCCCGCGACGTAGCGTCCATGTTCGACGGTGTCGCCGACCGCTACGACGTCACCAACACCGTCCTCTCCGGAGGCATGGACCACCTGTGGCGTCGGCGTGCGCGTTCGCTGCTCGCGCCGCGACCCGGCGAGCGGATCCTCGACCTCGCCGCCGGCACCGCCGTGTCGACCGTCGAACTCGCCAAGTCCGGGGCCTGGTGCGTGGCCGCCGACTTCTCGCTCGGCATGCTGCGCGCCGGAGCCCGGCGGGACGTGCCCAAGGTCGCCGGCGATGCGATGAAACTTCCGTTCGCCGACGAGTCCTTCGACGCCGCCACCATCAGCTTCGGCCTGCGCAACGTGCAGGACACCGCCGCCGGCCTGCGGGAGATGGCGCGTGTGGTCCGGCCCGGCGGGCGGCTGGCCGTGGTGGAGTTCTCCACCCCGGTGCTCGCGCCGTTCCGGGCCGTGTACATGAACTACCTGATGAAGGCCCTGCCGAAGATCGCCACCAGCGTCTCCTCGAACCCGGACGCGTACGTGTACCTGGCCGAGTCGATCCGCGAATGGCATGACCAGGCGGCCCTGACCCGGATCATCGAGTCCAGCGGCTGGGAGCGGTGCTCCGTCACCAACCTCACCGGCGGCATCGCCGCGATCCACATGGCCCGCCGGTCTGCCTGAACACGGCTTTCTCGCTCCGGCCCGGTGAGTCGACGCGCCGGGCGCAGTGGTGGCCGGACAGAGTTCCCGAGTTGCCGGACATCGATTTGGAGTTGCCGAACATTTGGTTCGATTCTGAGCCGAATTTCGCACCAGATGTCCGGCAGCTGAAAAGGGATGTCCGGCAGGTTCGCGAGAGGCCAGACGGCGAAGAGGGGGCGGCGAAGAGTCAGTCGGCGAAGAGGGGGCGGCGATCCAGGCGGCGGGCGATCGAGCCTGCGGCACGCCAGCCGCGCGCGACGACGTCGCGGTCCGAATCGGCCACCGTGTTGGACATGCAGCGAACTGCTGCCGTCATCAGCGTCTGCGAGCGCATCCCGATGGGGCCCGCGAACGGCAGGAACTGGGGGAACGTCAGCAGATGAGCGGCGTCGCGGGCGATCGCGAACGACTCGCCGTACGTGGCGCGGAGCAGCTCGGGCCACGCCCGGGTGAGGTCGGTTCCGGTTGAAGCGGGGCCGGGGCCCGAGCAGATGAGCTCCGCCAGCAGGCGGCCGCCCTCGAGCGCGTAGTCGATGCCCTCGCCGTTGAGCGGGTTCACACACGCAGCGGCGTCGCCGACGGCAGCCCAGTTGCGGCCCGCCACCCCGGACACCGCGCCGCCCATGGGCAGAAGTGCAGAGGTGATCGCGCGGGGTTCGCCCGCCAACGCCCAGGAATCGTGCACGATCCGCGCGTAATGCTTGAGCAACTCCTTGACGGCCACGTTCGCGGGCCGGGCAGCCGTGGCGAGGGCGCCCACACCGAGATTGACCTCGCCGTCGCCGAGCGGGAACACCCAGCCGTAGCCGGGCTGGATGGCGCCGGCGTCGTCGCGCAACTCGAGATCCGAGCCGATCCACGGATGGTCATGCCTGTCGGAGGCCACATACGAGCGGGCGGCCACCGCGTACACGGAGTCGCGATGCCAGGCCCGTCCGAGCATCTTGCCCACCGGCGAACGAACGCCATCGGCAACGACGAGAGTTCGGCACGAAATCCGGGTGTCGCCGACCTGAACGGCGCGGATGGCCTTGTCGTCGTCGTCCCCTCCGGTTGATCCGACCTCCACACCCGTCACGCGGGCGCCGTCATGGACCACCGCACCCGCCTCCACCGCGGTCCGGCGGAGCCGATCGTCGAACACGGTGCGGCGGACGGCCGAGCCGGTCCCGCCGTGGTCGCCCGCGGGCCACGGCACCCGACGCTCGTGGCCGAAACCGCGGAGGTCCAGGCCCTGGATGGTGATGCGGTCGCGCGCCCACGTACCGAGGCCCAGCCGATCGACCTCTGCCATCGCGCGCGGCGTCAGGCCATCGCCGCACGTTTTGTCGCGGGGGAACGTCGCCGCATCCAGCACCGTCACCTCGCGGCCGGCGCGCGCCAACCACGTCGCCGTGGCCGAACCGGCGGGGCCGCAGCCCACCACGAGGACATCGGTGGACGCGGGGAGGGCGGACCGTGACTGCATGCGCTCCATGGTCTCAGGTCAGGCGACGGGGTGGGTGTGGGGACCTCGTGCGGGGTGGGGTGGCGCAGAGTTCGAGGGGGGACCGTAGTCTGTCGTGAGGGCCGGTCGACGCCGGTTCCGCTACAGGCGACGAGGACGAGTGGGGATGTCGAGCGATTCAGTGACGACCGGCACCGCGGACAGGGCGACCGACCACACCGTGGCGGGCGTGGACATCGGTGACGCCGCCCTCGCGGCCGACCTGCGGACCACGCTCGACGAGGTCGAGGACCTGCTGGTCAGCCGACTGGCGAGCGGGGAGGACTTCCTCTCCGAAGTGGCCCTGCACCTCGTGACCGCCGGTGGCAAGCGCTTCCGTCCGCTCATGACCCTGCTGACCGGGCAACTCGGGCCCCGACCCGACTCCGAGCGGCTGATCAAGGCCGCCGTCGTGTGCGAGATGATCCACCTCGCCACGCTGTACCACGACGATGTGATGGACGAGGCGACCATGCGTCGCGGCGTCGAATCCGCCAACAGTCGCTGGGACAATTCCACCGCCATTCTCGCCGGCGATTTCCTGTTCGCCCACGCCTCCATGCTGCTGGCTGAGCTCGGGCCGTTCGCCGTGCAGCTCATCGCCCAGACCTTCGCCGAGCTCGTGACCGGTCAGATGCGCGAGACCGTCGGCCCCGGCAGCGGCGACAAGGCCACCGACGCCGCCGAGCACTACCTGCGCGTGATCTGGGAGAAGACCGGCTCGCTGATCGCCACCGCCGCCCAGTTCGGCGGGCAGTACTCCGAGGCCGATGCCGAGCAGATCGAGCGCCTTCGCCGCCTCGGCGATGCAGTGGGAGTCGCGTTCCAGATCGCCGACGACATCATCGACATCGCCTCGCCCGCCGACGACTCCGGCAAGATCCCCGGCACCGACTTGCGTGAAGGCGTGCACACCCTGCCGATGATCTACGCGCTGGAGGACACCTCCTCCGACAGCGCCCGGTTGCGGGAGCTGCTCGCGCAACCGCTGACCGACGACGCCGAGGTCGCCGAAGCCCTGGAGCTGCTCCGCGAGTCCGAGGGGATGCGGCGGGCCCGGGCGACACTGGAGCAGTACGTCGACGATGCGATGACCGAGCTCGACGCGCTGCCCGCCGGCCCGGCCAACGAGGCGCTGCGGCGGCTCGTGCGGTTCACCGTCGACCGCGTGGGCTGAGGCCGAACCGCTCGGCTGAGTCCACTGGGGCTTCTGCGTCGCCGGAGCCGTGTGGGGCGGTTTTCGGGTGCCGGTGGCGCGTGAAAAAGGTGGCTTGCGCGGTCCGACCGCGGCAGCTTCTCGAAAGACCTGTCCGATTGCGATTGACAACCACAATCGTGTGGGTCAATCGCAATCAGACAGGTCTTTTGCGTCCGGGGAGCACTGAGAGCTGTGAGAGCCGCGAAGTTCGCAAGGTGTTCGAGAGCAGGCCGTCAGGGGCGCGGGTAGAGCGAGACCTGGGCGGCTTTGACCACCAGCGTCACGTCCACGCCGGGAGCGAGCGCGAGATCGGCTGCGGAGCGGGTGGTCACCTCGGCGTCGATGCGCTGCCCGTCGCGCAGCTCGGTGGTCACCCGCGTCAGGGCGCCGGCCGGGGCCAGACCGACGACGCGGGCGGGCCAGAAGTTCCGCACGCTCGAGGCCGGGCCGGCCGGGCCGGAAGCGGGCTCGGCGGCCGAGGTCGAGAGGCTCGCGGGATCCGCCGGCGCGGGGGAGGCCTCGATCGCCACCGATCGCGGGTCCACGGTCGCGACCGCCCGCCCGCCGATGTGCCACCCGTCTCCGAGCGCGGAACGGACCCCGGCGACGATGTCGCCGGCGGGGGTGCGGACCTCGTCGTCGTCGTAAATTTCACCCTCCACCAGGGACACGCCCGCGAGGCGGGCGGCGAAATCGGACGTGGGGCGCGCCAGGACGTCCTCGACCGTGCCGGTCTGCGCGGCGCGGCCGGAGATGACGACGACGACGTCGTCCGCCAACGCCCACAGGTCGAGCGAGTCATGCGTGACCATCGCGACGGCCCGTCCGGTGAGGCGGTCGGCGAGGAGGCGGCGGATCGCGGGAGCCACCTCGACATCGAGGGCGGCCAGGGGTTCGTCGAGCAGGACGAGTTCGGGATCCACCGCGAGCGCGCGGGCCAGGGCGACGCGTTGCGCCTGCCCGCCGGACAGCTGGTGCGGGCGGCGATCGGCGAGGTCCGCGCAGCCCACGGCGTCGAGCTCGGTGCGGGCTCGGGCGAGGGCATCGCGGCGGCGCAGCCCGCGGGCGCGGGGGCCGTACGCGACGTTGTCGAGGGCCGTGAGGTGGGGGAACAGGCCGGGGCGCTGCTCGAGCGTCACCACGCGGCGGCGGTGCGCGGGGACGTGGTTGCGTGACGAGCCGGCGGCGTGGGGTGCGGAGACGATGTGGCCGTCGAGGCGGACCTCGCCCGAATCGGGGCGCAGGTGCCCGGCCAGTAGCGCGAGGGCGGTGGATTTGCCGGCGCCGTTGGGGCCGACGATCGCCACGCGGCGGCCGGCGGGGATGGTGAGGGCGAGGTCGACGTCGCGGGCGTCGATCCGGCAGTCGAGGGCGGCGGCGGGCGGGGTGCCGCGCGGGGCGGGAGGCGTGCCGCGCGGGGTGGGGCGGTCAGGCATGGCTGACCACCGTCCTCCGGGCTGCCCACGCGGAGGCGGCCATGAGTAGGGCGGCGACGAGGATCAGCAGCAGTGCCAGGGCGAGTGCGGTCTCGGTGTCGGACTCGCGGCTGAGGTAGATCTCCAGCGGCAGGGTGCGCGTGGTGCCCTGCAGCGAGCCGGCGAAGGTGAGGGTGGCGCCGAACTCACCGAGGGCGCGGGCGAAGGACATGCTGGCGCCGGAAAGCAACGCCGGCAGGACCAGCGGCAGCGTCACCGTGCCGAGGACGCGGGACGGTGAGGCGCCCAGGGAGGCGGCCGTCTGCTCGAGGCGGGAGTCCACGGAGCGGAGCGCGCCCTCGAGTGCCACGATGAGGAACGGCATCGCCACGAACGTCTGCGCGATCACTACGGCTGTAGTGGTGAAGCCGATCTCGATGCCCAGCACGGACAAATGCTCGCCCACCACGCCGACGCGACCGAAGGTGATGAGCAACGCCAGGCCGGCCACCACCGGCGGCAACACCATCGGCAGGGCGGTCACCGTGCGGGCGAGCGCGGCGAGGGGGCCGTTGCTGCGCGCGAGCAGCACCGCCACAGGGGTGCCGAGCAGGATGCACAGCACGGTCGAGAGGGCGCAGGTCCGCAGGCTGAGCGTCATCGCGTCCCGCGCGGCTTCCGAACTGAGCAGCGTCGGCACGTCGGCCCAGGGGATGCGCACCGCCAGACCGACCAGCGGCAGCGCCATCACTAGAACGGTGACGACGGCCGCGGCCAGCAGCCAGCGGGGGAGCGGGGTCCTCAGCATGCCGGGGCTCTGCGTCGGTTGGACGGTGCCACGGGTGGTGTGGCGGTCATGCGCCGCCGAAGCCGTAGCTGGCGAGCGCCGCCTGGCCGTCGCGGCCGGTCACCGAGTCGATGAACTGCCGCGCGAGGTCGGGATGCTCGGCCTCGGCGAGTACCGCGATCGGGTAGCGATTGGGATCGTCCTCGGCGCCGGAGATCTCGATCGCCTCGACCGCGTCGCCCGCAGCGGTGGCGTCGGTGGTGTAGACGATGCCTGCGTCGGCCTCGCCGGAGGTCACCTTGCCGCGTACGTCGGTGACCTTGGACTCCTCGCTCACCGGCTGTAGTTCGAGGCCGGCCGACTCGGCGAGGGCTCGCGTGGCGTTGCCGCACGGGACGCCGTCGGCACAGATCACGAGCCGGGTGCCGTCCAGCGACTCATCGAACCCGGTGATGCCCGCCGGATTGCCGGGCGGCGTGATGAGCGTGAGCACGTTGGTCGCGAACAGCACCGGCTCGCCGGCCACCAGCCCCTCGTCCACGGCCCGGTCCATGTTCTTAGCGTCCGCCGAGGCGAAGACGTCCGCCGGGGCGCCGCCCGCGATCTGGTCGACGAGCCCCGAGGAACCGTCGAAGGATAGCCGGACCTCGACGCCCGGGTTCGCCTCCTCGAAGTCCTCGGCCAACTCGGTGAAGGAGTCCGTGAGCGAAGCCGCGGCGAAGACGGTCAGGGTCCGGGTGTCGGCGGCGTTGTCGTCGTCGCCCCCGGACGAACATCCCACCAACACGGACAGCCCCACGGCGGCGCCCAGCGCGGCGGTGGCGGCCCGGCGCATCACAGCGACGCCCCCTCGACCACGACGCTGGTGGCCTTGACCCGCGCGGTGGCCAGCGACCCCGGTTCCAGGCCGAGCTCGCGGGCCGCCTCCGTGGAGATGAGCGACACGACGCGGTACGGGCCGCACTGGATGTCGACCTGGGACATCACCTCGTCCGACTTTACAGCCGTGACCAGGCCGCGGAAGCTGTTGCGCGCGCTGACCCCCGCGGAGTCGGGTCCGTCCGTCCCGTCGGAGTGGGCGGCGCCCCGGCCCGCCGCCCGCTCCTGGGCCAGTCGGGCGAGCTCGACGCCGTCGACGGTCTTGCGGCCGGCGTCGTCGTGGTGTGCGGTCAGGTCCCCCTTGTCGATCCAGCGACGAACGGTGTCGTCGCTGACCCCCATGAGAACTGCGGCATCAGTGATCCGAATGTGCGTCATGAGTGGAAGTTTAAACACGCATGTGCGGTTCTCGCAGCCGTATTCGATCCGCAAATGCGGGGGTGCGCACCCGACGCCGAAAGGTCAGCGGTAGTTGGTGAACTGCAGCGCCACTTCGAAGTCGGCGCCCTTGAGAAGCGCGATGCACTCCTGCAGGTCGTCGCGCTTCTTGGACGACACGCGGATCTCCTCGCCCTGGATCTGCGCCTTGA